>Ga0256405_10000943_pt1 | contig 87267 bp, 143 predicted proteins | sample RumenRJG_02DNA_FD_189096 | JGI IMG/M metagenome (GOLD analysis project Ga0256405, IMG submission 189096) | Bovine rumen microbial communities from Lethbridge, Alberta, Canada - RJG_02 | ecosystem: Host-associated > Mammals > Digestive system > Stomach > Rumen | place: Canada: Alberta... | reverse complement strand
ATGAATTTAGAATTAACAAAAGAAGATTCATTATTTTCAAGTAAAAAAAAGTTTTTTAAAGGTCAATTACAACAAATATCTGTATCGGAAGCATTTACTGAAAAAAATAAAAAATTAAGAGAACATCACATTAAAATAATTGATGAAAAAATAAAAAATGGGGAAATATCTAAAGAAGATAAACAAAAAGCAATAGAGAAAATCCCTAAATTTCATGCGCATGCTTGCAGGAAATACTTTGAAACTATGATAAGTCGAAACTGTGGTGATTTAAGAATATGTTCTTTGATTGAAGGGCATGTAAGTCCTATGAAAACAGACCCTAGTTATATTAAAATTGATGATAATGATGTGTATGAAGCATACATGGCAGCAATACCTGATTTAAGTCTTGAAAATACTGAAACAAAGGTATACACTTCAGATGTAAGGCGGGAAATGGAAGAAAAAATTAACGAATTAGAAAATAAAAACGAAGAACTGCAAAATACTTTGACTAAACAACAATCTCAAATAATGGAAAGAATAGCTGCTTTAGAGAATAAAAGTGATGATGATATATTAGATAAATATCGATAAGAAATTAAAACAAAAAATGGGGGATAAAAAAATAGGAATAAAATAAAAGAAGAAAAAAGTGTTCCCGCAACCAACTAAATAGCGATTAATTGATGAAAAATTGTAAATTGATGTTTAAACAATGAAAACTTTTCCTTTATATATTCCCCTTTTTTTTTAATTATAGCAAAAAATGGAGTAAATAATTCATAAAATATAGAGAGACTATTACGATATTTTTAATATCTAGAACGTGAAAATCGAAATGCATTTATATTATCAAATTAATCTTTCTTCTTTTATTATATTAAAATACTCCTATTATTTTTAATCCTCCATTTATCGAGGTTATGAACAGTTATTTTCCTAATATTGGATAGTCCATTTACAAATTTGCTTTAGCATTGAAATAACCAGAAATTTGTTTTCCAGCTATTTCATATTACTATCTAATAAAAAGTTACTTTTTTATATTTTACTATTTAATTTTCCCATGAGTATCATATAAAACATCATGATTATAATCAGTAGTCAATGACGGAACAATAGGCTTTTCCTGCATAACAATATGAAACATACGACTAATAATCAAACTAAAAACCTGATCATTCAAATGATACTTTTTACTGATACGATAATTATTCAGATTAATACGACTATCATCTAAGCGTACAGTATAAAATATGAAAGCTAATATTATTGTTTCTTCAGATGCTCTTTTATGTAACATCTTAAATTTATCATTGAATAAAGAAATTAAATAATAAACTTGTTCCAGATTATTTTCATTGATTAATAAGTATTTAGCTTCATATTTTAAACTTTTAGCTATACTTATTCTTCTTTTCAATGTCTGTTTCTGTCTGATCTGTCTTTCATATTCCGGACTTCTTTTTTCTCCAGGAACATATGGTGTATTGTATTTGTCTAGTTTTTGTTGTATGTCTTGCATGATAAGGGAAAAAAATAATTATCTCATTTTATGTGATTGTTTCACCTATATATTCTAATATCATATTTGCTGTTTTAGGACCTATACCTTGAATACTGATTAAATTATCATAGGATAATCGTGTTAAATCTTTGAAACTATAAATATTTAACTCGTTTGTTAATAATTTAACAGTTTCTTCACCAATCTTATTACATGTTAATAATAGATTCTGTGCAGGATTAGGGGATTTAATAGGTAATCTTTTATAAACAAAATTATCATCCAAACACTTACATGCTTGACATAACATTAAAGCATAAGCAGTATGATTATCTGGTGCAGTAATAACAGTAGTGTAAGTGTTTAAACGAGTGATTGCACCATAATAAGCAGATGGTCTTAAACCATCAATTACTAAACTATTTTCTAATTCAATGTCAGTACCTACTATGATAACGAAATGATAATCAAATTCGTCATACATTGAAATAGATTGATTAAACACTCTTTTATCCTTAACTGAAGCTATAAAATCAGCTATTGTTTTCCATTCAAAACATACCTGATTACGGCCATCATCGAATATAAAATCACCAGTATCCAATGTTAACACTTCACATGTAACATCATCCCCTTCTTCTTGGTAATATTCGAGTATTTCATCTAATCTTTTATGTTCCCTGTTATCCACGAATACATGCATAATGCATCACTTTTTTATTGAATTCACTTCATGACCTTCATCAGTTATACGATATAATCTACCTTTATGTGCTTCAGGATTAATACATTCAATTAAATTAATCTCATGTAATTCTCTTAAGACTTTACTAATATGATTCTGCCTAATCCCATTTTTTTCAGCAATATTTTTAGGCATATCCCAATCAACATTATCTAAATACTTTAACACTTTCACACGATATGTACTGCAGTTTACATATGCATATCTTTTTAAAATTTCATCACTAACCATTTATGACCCTTCTCTTCGTTTAATAGCGATGATTGATGGTAAATATATGGCTCCTAAAGGAATAGTTTCGGGAGAAATATTATCCTCCTTTAAAGAATAATATTCTAAGTATTCGCCCTGAATACATAATACAACATTTTTATTAACAGATAATCTTTGATTGTAACCATATTCAATTATAAAATCATATTTTCCATAATACTTCCCTAATAAATCAATAATGGTATCATCAATTGATGTAAGATGTTTCAGTATGGCCACTAACTCTTCGGAAATATCTGGCTTATTATGTATTTTAAGTTTCCGTTTAATTTTATCAATAATACTCATAATATATCCCTCAAATGTTTACAATAATCAATACATTTATCCATATCTTCAGCACCATTCTTTTTATCACAACGAACAGCATATTTAATAATATTGCCTTTTAGGAATCCACGATATTCTTCTTCACTTAACAAACCTTTACGGAATGCTTGTAATGGTGATAAACCATTACTATTATAGTATGATGGTTCATCACTTGCTGTTACTGGTGCTTCCCTAGTTACTGTCGGATTCCAATACTCCTTTGTTTTATCCAATAACGGTACTGGCCCACGAATTATTTCATCATCCATTAAAATCACTCATCCATCTCCAACCTTGGAGCTAACAAGAATTCAAGTTTTCCCTCACCATTACTAATATTAAAATTCATAATCAAAGGCATATCATTACCTAATTTCAAAGTAACTAATTTAGATAATTTTTTAGCAGTTAACATGTCTTTAATCTTAGCTATATTGAACACACTACGAACAACTTCACTTACATGTTCACCATGTAAATATTTAGTTTCACTATCACCTAATTCACTTGTACCGTTACAGATAAGATAATCTTCATCAACAGTGAAACTTAATGTTTCACCAAACAATTCCATATCCTTTAAAATTTCCTCCAAAATATTTGTTGGTATTGGAACACTAACGGGATGTTCAATTGATGGGGGAACTGCTGATTCATATTCATTATCAATCAAAGCCAACTTAAAAGTACGACTACTATCACCCTCAAATTTAAGTATTAAATAACTATCATCAGTTTCTAATCTGAGTATATCCTTACTATTACATCTTTTCAAGATTTTTGTTAACTCAGTAGAATCCACAACAATCTTTTCAGGTTTCTCACATTTATACTCATCAAATAATGACCCTTTCAAATCCATTTCCACAAATGTTATATGTGATCTGTCTAATGCACGAAGACGCATTCCCTCACTATCACATTCAAGTATAATTTCATCTATTATTTTTCCTACTGTCTCAAAGCAGTCTTTGAGAATTATATTGTCAGTTAATTCTAAAAACATAGTATCATTCTTCTCCTTTTTCAATATTATCTAATAAAATATTACTTTGTCCAAGTATCCTTTTTTCTTCACTAGTTAAATCATCAATCATAGCTTGATATAATTGTTTTTTCTTCTTATCAGTTTCCATATCTCTTTTCTTTTGATATTCTACTTTTGTTGTTTTAATTGCAATTAAATGCTGATTATCTAAATTCATGAGTTTCTTTCCTCCGATATTTCTTTTAAATCTACATGAAATGTTTTTTCAGTAACTTCCTTTCTATAAGGTCTTTTTTGTATTAGAACAACTTCAATATTCTCTCTGATAATTTCCTCTAATTCTGTAGGAGTCATTTCATTTAACTTTAATTCGTTTAATTTCTTCTCTAATATTCCAGTTTTCACTTTAATTGGTATTTTTATATTTTCACCAACCATAATTCATTCCCCTTTAACATAATAAACATGAGGTTCACCTGCACGTTTAACCTGTTCAATACATCCAAACCATTTATACGCACTATTAGAAGATGGAGTAGAATAATCTCGTATCAATGCACTAATCTTTCGTGGAGTGCAATTGATTTGCAAACTAAACTTATGTTCCATTAAAAATTTACTTATGTCCTTAGCTGTGCAGCCTTGATTAAAAATGATATATTGTTTTATCAAGTTTGCAAGGAGTAAGTTGTTAAATGCTTTTCTATTTTTAGTGTTCATTGTTTTTACTCCATTGGCAGTATTGTTATTGCTTCATTTGGACATACATCCATACATACCTTGCAATTTGCACATTCTGCCCCATCATGTTCAAAGCATTTGTCATATGTTAATGCTCCGGTACTGCATACATTTACACATTCAAGGCAGTAATCACATGCCTTATCATTAATACGGACAGATACTAATGGTACACCAGTATCACTCATTGTAAACCACCATTCCTTCGCAGATAATCCAATACTTCCATGTAGGCTTGTCTTTTACCAATATTCATTAATAGTGCATTGGTTTCGCCACCATGTTGGAGCATTCCTTTTAGGAATACTTGGTCGGTGTCAGTATTAACATTCTCGAATATTCGTTCACAATCCATGATTTTACCTTGTAAGTATTCAGTTAACTTACTCATTATCTAACCCCTCTTTATGACCTAACATCCATTCATTATAATCCCTAATCACCTCTCGCAATGCTTCTTCACCAATCTTGGTTTTTTGATGTTTTATTGCATTACTAATTGAATTTTGAATATAATTTAACTGTTCTTCTGTTATTTTCCAACTCTGAAATAAACTTTCAAGGACTTCAAACAAATGAATAGCTTTATCTCTCTCATTTTCTGAATATACTGCAATCAGCATTGGATTGAAACTTGGAGAGGACAGGTAATATTTTTTTTCAGAAGTGTAGAACCTTAGATTAAAACATTCTCCATATAGTGATAATTTTTTATCTATTTCACTTTTAGTCATTGTAAATCACTTCCTCTAAGCATTTATTATATTGTGATATTTCATGGAATCCTAATTCAAAGTATAGTAGGCACATATCATTCTCAGGGATATAATACTCACAATCTCTATGAATATTCATTCCATATCACCATTTGAAGTAAGTTATAATATTATCATCTTTCATAGCCCAAATGCAATTATACCCATCAAATTTAGTATATTCGATTTTCACAGTGTCTAGTTTAATATCTGCTTCTTCAAGTTTCTGTTTCATCGCAATAACATTCTTTTCAAATTCATTGAAATTCATTAAAACACCTCATAATGTCCTACCACGTTTCTGTAAAGTAGTTCTACGATGCTCTAACTCATTCGCTATCCACCTGTAATCAATCACTAACTGTGAATAATCAGCATCCAAACCATCCTCCAATACAGCCAACTCATTCAACAAAGTAGTCATTCTTGCATGTGTCTTCTTTAGTTCATCAATTGCTTTAATCATAAAAAACATAACCTCCACATTTTATTCTTTGATAGCTATTAAATCATCTAATCTTTCGTTTAAATCTTCACGTGAATCCGCACGAGCCATTTCAATAAGAATATTATTAGTTAAACATTGTTGTGATGTTAACTCTTCAACTCTACGGATTAATTTCCTTGTTAACTTACAATTGTCTTCCGTTGAATATTTTATATTCTCTGTGGTGTCTTGTAATTTCTTTAATTCTTTATTAGTCATATAAATTCATTTTCTCCATATTTTTAAGGTGATGTTTTCATTAGAACCTGTTATTTTGAAGCTGATTTTTTTATCATATGTGAATGTGTCGAAGTTGATCATGATTTGGAGTAGTGTTTTTAGATTTACTCGAGGTATTGTTTTTTGTGCTGTTTTTTGAGTTTCTATTTTGTCAGTTAATTCACGAACAATATCGTATATTTCACTCCAGGATAAATTCATAGACATTACCCCTCAAACTCCACATATAACTCTTGTAAAATACATATTTTCGCTTTGGATTTTTCAATAACTTCCTTAGGAACACCATACTCCTGTGATTGTCTAAGACATTCACCTTGTTTCTTCTCAATCAAATCCAACAATCCTTGTTTACTAACAGAAATATTATTCAATTCATTAACACAACGAATAACAGCATTCAAATCAGTAAAAAACAACAAAGGCAACTTCTCCAAACTATCCTCAACAACATAACTACCATGATGATTTTTATGATAAGTAAATCTCATTCTTTCACTTCCTTAATACGAATCAACGAAAACTCAAAACCCCAATTCCTAAACTCATGATTCATTAACTCCACTATAAAATCACCTAACTCTTCAGAATCAGCATCATCCTTACTTATTAATTTTAAACATAATTCATGCTCAAACATTCCCATATTACATCCTCTACAAGCTTTTATATAATTTCACAGCTTCATCTACATTATACTCATAGATATGACCACTTGTACAATGATAATCAATACCCTGGAACTCAACATCATCATTCAAATCATAAGAATTATACTCTTCAGTTAATCGTAAACCAAGATATGATAAAAACAACATATTACTATAAAAAGCACCAAAAACATCATTACTACGGAATATACAATGCAATATTAACTGATTATCCCGTATAGTACATTGAATCCATTGCAAACAAGGAATATCTTTCTCATAACAATCATGGAAAGGATTATAAATCGTGGCCACTGCACGATTACTCCCACTATTATTATTCAAACGATTCAATATAATCTGAAATTGATTAATGAATTCATTTGATGATGGTGTTGACTTCTGCTCAAATATACGATTAGGATAAGTATAAACAAAACCATCCAAAGATGGATTATTTAAACTATTAACATAATCAAATAAAGCTTCACCTTTCAACGGATAATACTCCAAATCATAAACACCATCATTAATATCTGATAATAATTCCCTACTATCCTTTGCAGGTGCTCTTATAAGATAATGATTACATAAATGCTCTTTTATATTATCATTATCATCCTTAACAGTATCATGGCCTTTAATCAATATTTCAAAAAGATATTTTTTCAATACTTTATTTAATAACTCCATATCATATCAATCCTCTTCAGAACATATTAAAAGATAGTAATAAGTTGCTTTTTTAAATGTTACTATATTCAATAACATAACGTGGAGGCACCTGACAAACATAAGATAAAAAAGCATATCTAGTATCAAGTTTCCATCGACTATAAATCCGTTTAAAACGAGATAACTGATGATAATAAATACTTCGTCTACGATAAGATTGTAAATGTAGAGTATTCTCTTGTAAAAAGAATAATTGTTTAATATCACTTTTCAAACGATACATAAAAGCGTATGTTTCAAGTGTATTCAAGCTATTGTGATGGTCATAATAATTGTTTTTGAAAAGGTTTATTAATTCATTAATTTTCTTTTCTCTTTTATAATATATTTGTTTTGGTTTCACTCCTCTTTTACGACCTACATTTCCTGTTTTATATCTTTTACCCATTATTTTTTTTCTCCTGTTATTTCGTTAAGCAAGTCATTTATGGTTTTGCTTTTTTCCTCATAGATTATGGCTTGCTGGATGTTGTGTGATTCTGTGTGTTCTTTTGCGAGAAAATCATATTCTTCTTTATAGTTATGTAGTATTTTCAGTATATCATTTAATTTATTCTTTTTTTTCATAGAATGTTTTATCTCCATTTTCTGTTTTGAATATTACTGGTTTAAATTGTTTTAATTCTTCTTCTAATTCTTTTATTCTTTTTTCTTGCCCATTTAATAAGTTAATCAGGTTATCTGCATATTCAATTCGAACACTACATATGACATGATCATCACAGTAGATATCATTGAAACCATTGAATTCGGCCATTGCAGTAAATTTTTTTTCACTCATCCAAATCACTTTTATTCTATTTTAATAACTTTCCAAGAGTCTGTCCTATATTCTGGTTTTTCTAATGTTATTTTATCACCAATTTTAATTTTACAGTAATCATCTAATGAAACAGGATATTCTTGAAGAATATAAGGCCCACCATATCCTCCACTTATTTCCGAAACAACATATACTACATTAGAATACTCATCAGGCGATAATGGTGTATTTCCAGTTCCGGTTCCAACAATATGTTTACTGTCTACTCTCATTGTTACTTCTTCTGCACTAACTGTACTTATGCAGATTAAGAATAACAATCCCATTAATAAAATAATTAAACATTTTTTAGTCATTTAATATCCTTCCTGTTAATTTTTAATATTTCATATTTAACTTGATTCATCTCTTTCAAATCAACATTATGTATAGCTTTTAATGCTTTACTTATTATGTTATGATTAATTGTTGTCATGCTTAATAATTCATCTACTAATTCAATAATTGTTGTTAGTGTGTCATCGCAGGCGATGCAGTATTGATTTAATTCCTTGATTGTTTTTTCTTGCTTGTTTAATTTATCAACAACTTTATTCCAGTTGTCTTGCATCATTGTCGGAGAGCATAAATCATAGCATAATTCTTCATCACCATTCATCAAATGATAATCTCCTGCATTATTGATTATTTTAAATTTTTCAGTCATTCAATCACCTGTCATATAATTTTACTTTCCCTATTCTTTTTAAATAGGGATTTGATACTCCTTGTTCATATGCTTCTAATAAAATATTACTTATCTCATTTATTGCATCATCAAAATCGTTATTCTCTTTTTTTAATTGTTTAATTCTTTTTTCTTTTTCATTCAGTAAATTACAAACATCTGACACATAATCATAATTTTCCCTAGTTTCCATATTGATTAATGTACCTGCATCATCAACAATCCATTTTTCAGTCATTTTAACCCCCTCATTTCATCTTCAATTTTTTTTAAATCTTTTTCAATCTGTTGAGTATCATAACCTTTTACTATTTGACACTGTTCTTTATCATGTTCTTTTGCTTTTTTAAAAGCATAAACAAAATTTTCTCTTGCATGTTCACCTCCAAAAGCATATACTGCTGCAGCCATATATTCTGCAAGTACCTCAATCTGTTTCTCATTCATTTAAACCCACATCCTCATTTTATAATCCCTGCATTCTTTTGGAAATACATTAACTCCATCGACTATCATATAATCATTTTTCATTAAACAAGTTGTAGTCCCATCAAGGTAGATGAAAAAATACTTACAGTAATTACATTGAGTTATTTCTTGTTTTTCCTCAGTCACTCCAAATCCTCCTTATTTCAGATACGATAAATATTCTTGAAACTCTTCTTTTTTCCACCAACCATTCGTATTAACATTAGGTACGGTACCATTCTTAGCAATATAATTAAATAATATACACATTGCTTCAATATCCCCAATAGGCAATAAATAATTAGTTTTATTTTCTCTTAAAAATTTAAAATTGTTTTTATTAACAATGCTTATGATATGTTCAGTCATTTTATGTAATCTCCATTAATTAAATCTTTTAAAACTTTTTTATAACTTATGGTTTTCTTTTTTTCATCATTATAAGCTTCTTCAAACTTATTTGCCTTAATAGATAATTGATTTATCAAATCAATAACTTCATCACCAGCATAATAAGTATTATTTACAATATCTTTTACACCAAATCCCTCTTTATCCTCTCTTTCAGAGCATTTCCAATATTCATATCTACTCATTCAGAATCACCTTTAATCCAATAGTTTAATAAATTCCCACTTATACACAGGTAGATGTTCATTTAACTCTTTAAACTCTATTGATGGAGCTAACAAACCAAATTCATTACAAAATTTCAATAAATACTTATCATTAAAAGAACAAAAGGACTCAAAAGTTACATACATTTTATTTCCATGAAATTTAATGTGTATATAATTTACTGCATCTCCAAGAAAATCAGAAATACAATTTATATATTCTTGTTTTGCTTTTCCAAACTCCATTCGTGCAGATAGTAAATTATTTAACTTCTCTTTTTCACTCATTCCAAATCACCACCAGAGACATTTTTTACTCCTAAATTTCCTTTTTAACTGGTACATCCTTACCATTCTAATTTTAATTAAAGTTCCAAAACCTCTATCACGAAGATATTTCCCTTGTAGATTTCCTAAATTCATATGTTTAATCATAAAAGGTGTTGCTCGTTCATTCCACCGGATTTTATATTTCCAATCATTATAATAGAATGATTTTCTTTTACTCATTTACAACTCCTCACCATCAGAATAATCCAAATAATTTCTTTCTTTTTTTATTAGTAACTTCTTGGGGTAAATAAAACTCTTCATATTGTTCTGCTTTTTTTAAACAATATTTACAAGAATTTAATACACTGGTAGACCCAGCAGTAGCATATCCATAACCTGCACGAGTACCTTTACTATGTGTTCTACCATAAACATCATCATTTTTATCGCATTCGAGATTATGCTCATAATAATCACATTCTTCTTCCTTAATAACTTTCTCTTTAAGGAAACAGTAAACATAATCTACTCCTTTAAGTAATCTGACTTTTTTTAAACTCATTCCAAATCCCTCAAACAATAATTATATTTATCAATACTCCAGGCATTCCGATAAACCATCCAATAATTTAAACAAACACCATCATTATAATACTCACATGATAAATGACTAAAATCATTTGCCATAGTTTAATCATCTCTATTATGAAATGGACAATCAGTAATACCTAATTCATTAATTATATCATTCTTTTGATTATACAAATCCATTTCAATACCTTCAAGAAACTCATACATTCCTTTCCTATTATTACATTCTTTACCAAATTCCCATGTATCACAAAATTGTTTGCATTTCTTGTATAATTCTTCACTATCCCATAAATCTAATCTTTCATCCATAAAATATCCCTCCCATCTGTTATTGTTTTTTTAATTCAGCTATCATCACTGCAGCTTTCTTATGTTGACTTAACAATTTATTATGACTCTTCTCCAATTTATCCAAATTCTCCATCCTAGAATATAACTCCCTAGCTAATTCATCTGTAGGAATTTTACTTAATTCTGTTTTCCTAACAGCTTCCACTATAGCAGTGGATTGTTTATTCTTCTTTCGCAATGCATTATTTTCAAGAAGCAACTTCTTTTTTTCTTCATAAAACTCGTCTGTTTTACGATAAATACTATTAACAAGATGGTTAACCTCATAATCCTTTTCTTTTAACTCTTTTTGTAATTCAATAACTCTTTTTGATGTTACAGTATCGAATAATGCTGATGCTTGAGCTACTGCCAAATCTTTTTTTAAAGATATTATTTCTTCATTTAATTTGTTCAATTCCTCAACAATGATTTCAGATTGTTGGAGTATCATTTTAAATTCTTTTGCTTGTTTATGACTAGACACAATATAATCAGCAACACCATTAACCTTTTTTGTGAAAGTATTATCAACAGGATCCCTATATTCATATACAATACTTATTCTACAACCGCCTTCATGTACCATATAACTCATTCATATCATCCTCCTTATTCTTGGATCATATCCTGTATGATATTCTGAAAAAGCACAATTATCACAACTAGACTTTAAACATAAATCAAACGGTGGAAATTTAGTACTTGCTATAAAATACATTTTTTCTAGTTCATCTTCTTTTTTCAGACCTAAATTATATATTACACATGTCTGATACTTTGTATAATTTAAAATACGCATACCAATCAAATATTGCATTGTAACTAAATTTATGTCATGTAACTCTTTATCTGAAATGATTTTAACAATGCCATTTATGATTTTCACTTCCACATTAGCATAAGGGAATAATTTAGTTATGTAATTTTTTAGGATTATGAGGTAATTGTTTTCCAGGACTTTTTTAAAATTTCCTAATTTTTCAGATAGTGGTTTTATTGAATTAGCAAAACTATTCATATTTTCCACTATTTTTTTAGAAGTTTCATTATTCATAATTCACACTTCCTCCTCACGAAATACCCTACCATCTTTCAACTTAATATAACCTGGTTTAACACCATGACCACAACAAGCAGCATTAATAAAATCACAATCATGTAAAGCATATAAACAAAAATCAACATCATCAATCGGGGGTTTATCACATTTAACACATTCAATACATTCATTATCATAAACCCGCTCACCATTTTCGGTATAAATCCATGCTTTCTTTTCATCATCATAATATATTTCATGCCCACGCATGTACTGTTTAGCACTCATTGTATTATCCTCCATTTATCTTTTTTTTAGAGTAGGTATGGTGGGATTTGAACCCACGTAGCAACTATATGCAACAGATTCTAAGTCTGTCTCCTTTGGCCAAAATCTTAGATACATACCTATAAAAAATAATTTTTATATTGGATCACCTGGTTCCATATATTCAGAACATTTTAAATTACTCTCTGCATCTGTAGGCGTATCATAATACGTACACATAGTCTTTTTGTAATAAGGGTCGATTTTAAAACTGAAATGTGTACAATTTTTACAGATTGTCTCTCTTTCCCTGTTCATTATATTATACAAACCAGCCATTCTTTCTAAAACTCCTCTTCTTTTTTTTCATTTAATCTCCACTTCTTAAAATACCTCTGATATACAGGATTATTACTGAACCCTTCAATCATATCATCATTAAACTTCATTAATTCTTCCGTCTCTACTTTGAGATCCCTTATCATTTTTTCATAATGAGTCTTTTTCAAAACACCAGTAGTGGAAGCTTTGAAATGTATTGATGAATCATTAGTTAATGTAATGATTTTATTTTCATCATCTGCTTCATAACAAATGTGAGATTTATCTAATAATCGTTTAATGGTTACAAATTCAGAATCTATTAATGGTGGTGGACATAAAAATACATTATTAGTATTAGGATGTTCCATAGCATGCTTAATAAGAGATTCATTTAATGAATGACATTTACCTGAACGTGGTTGTATGCTTATGTTCAATTTAAAATCACCTGCACTCGACCTTTATCATTCACACTAACATTCAAAGTATCTGAAATATTATGTGAATTATATTCCTTTGAAGTAACAGGTATAACTCCTTTAGTTGTGTTAAAATAATAATCATGATGTTTAACCGGAACAGTCATTATTCCTGCTTTACCCATGGGCATGGGTTGTATTGTAGTGTATTCGTCTTCATATTTATCCAGAATAATACATGTCTCGTTATGCCATTCTTTCATATCTGTTACTCCAACAGCTATTATAACTGGGATACTTACTGCAAGAATAATCATGAAAATACCAAAAATCTCAAATTTACCCATCTAATTCATCCCCACAACATCTTGATTTATAATATAATTGTAAAATACGAGAAATATTTTCATCATCTAATATTTTTCTTGTAAGTTCATCTGCTAAATGTTGTGGAGAAACAAACTTTATATCAGAATACATGTCCCCATTATTCGTATCATAAGGTATATGTGATGTTATACAACTTTGTATCCTGGAACGTAAATTATCCAGACAATCATTCTTAGTTAAATGATTATCATACTCTTCAATTAATTCCCTTGCATTTAAATTAACTACTTTGTCTTTTGAATGGTTCATTCTTGAGATTGCTATATCTTTTTCATTGCAATAATTAATAAACTTCTCAGTATTAATGAATCTAGGATTTCTTCCAACCATAAAATAAACTCCTCATTTCCTTTTTAATCATTGAAAGCACGACTACAATAAGGACAACTAGTAATCAACTCACTACCCGCCTCTTCCAAAGAAATCTTATTATAAATCTGATTACCACACAAACAAACACCATCCTCATAAGCAAATAACGGTAAATTATTCTCTTCACAGTATTTTGCTTGTGCTTTAACTTTACTGTCAATTTCATCAACAAGTCCTGTTAATCCAAGTTCTGCAAGAACTTCCCTCGTACAACCATTCACCACATCCTCATAAGCATAACAACGGAAAAATACACTTAAAATATCTTTTTTCAAAATAGCATTAGGACCACAATGATCATCAACTTCCCATCCAAGAACATATTTAGGCATGATATTATTCAAATCAGAAATATTATCTTCTTCCCATGAGCCTTCAAAGATAGCTAATTCAGTTGCATACTTAGCATATATTCTGAATAAATCCTCCTCACCCGTGAATGTTTTACCGCTGGTTTCTTCAATGACTTTATCATCATCATAATTATACACCATTGCTAATTCCGTTTCAATCGGTAAATCTTCCGGAAATTTCTCTAATTCTTTAATTAAACTTGTAGTTGTATATTTAGCCATATTATCCACCTTCATATTCTACTCCACTAATTCAAATTGATAATAATACAATCTATCCCATTTATTAATATCAGGATAAATTTTAACTAAATCATTCTTCAAACCACTAATACTATCATAACCTTCCATGGCAGCATCTTCTAATTTGATGTGTTTGAACTGACGATAACCAATCTTCGTAATTTTTATTTTTAGTGTGTCATCAAGTCCTGGGAAAATTGCGGTTACAATATCATCCTCATTAACATCTAATCTTTTATTTGCTAAACGCATTGTTTGTCTTTTAACACCATCTCTGATTAATGGATAGTATTCTTTCAAGAATTTAATTTCCTTCTGTTTTTCATGCACAACGTAAACCATATTTTAATATCTCCTTATTAAGTAAACATCTTCAACTATTTCATCTACGAAAACACCCTCTTCAGCATCATCTAGATGTTGAACACTGTATTCTTTACTGAAACGGTAAATAAACTCTGATAAATCCATGAGTTAACATTCCTTTTTGATTTTTTTTCTTATTGTTGTGTGTATGAAGTTGCTTTTTTAAAGTTTGTTATTTTATAGAAAAGTATATATACTAGTAAGACCAACATAAGTATAACGAGAAGTGAACTTCTCAAAAAAATGATTCGAGTTGAAAAAAATGAGTTTAGAAAACGAATATTACACTGAAAAACAATTGCTTGAAAACGCAAGAGAAAAACTTGCTAAAATGGAAGAATTAGATATCGAAAACATGACTCAAGAACAATTAGAAGCACGTGAAAGAGTCATCAAAAGAGCAAAAGAAGACATCAAAGAATCTGAAGAATTATTAACTGAAATCAAAGAAGAACTTGTAGAATTCATCGACAATGGTGGAGAAATTTCAGAAGAAATCAAAGAAGAAATAAACTACTTTGAATCTTTTGATGTATCATTTAAAATTGTTTCAAACAGAAATGAAGAAGTATATGTTGAAGGATACGTTACAATCAATGATTCTGAAGCTGAAGATATTGACTGGTATTTCTGGAATGGTACAGGATACCAATCAAGGAGATTCCTCTTCCATGATGGAATTTCTATCAAAGGATCAACTATTGAGCAAGAAAATGAACTTGCTCAATTTGAATCTGATTTGGCTGATGATGGACTTTGGATTGATGATGCCATCTTACAATCAGACGATACTGAAAACCGTACTTATGTGAGGGAAAACCTCATATTAATCATCAATGAAGGGGCAAAATTCGAAATAGAATATGAAGACTATGACTCTGATTGGGACTGTCAGTATTACATGAGATTTATCCCTAAATTTAATGGAAATACAATTATCCTACATGAAGATGTATACTATGAAGACCCATACACATATGATGAAACAAAAGTTAGTGATATCGTTTATGATAATGGGTATGTTGTAGAAATCCCAAAAAGTTTTTGGGAAGATGATTGTGATTATAAAGATGAAATCATTTCATATTATACTGAATCTTTTAAAAAGGCATATGCTCAATCAATTTCAAGAGAATTGTTGATATATGCAAAATATGGTGAAAATGCAGAGCAATTATTCGAAGAAGGAGACATAGAAGAAATCGCACTTATTACTGATGATGAAACTCTTTATCAGTACCTCATAACAAATGGGATTATTAACAATCCCTAATTTTATTTTTTAAAATGGTGATCTAAAATGTTTTGGGAAAATGAATATGACTATACGATAATTGATGCAGATATGACTGATGAAGTTCTAAAAGAATTCCTCAAAGAACATGGAATCACATTATCCATCGTAGATAATTCAACGAGATGGTGTGCATTTGCTCGATATTATGCACGCCATCATGGATTTGATGTAGTTCATGCTACATCATTCAGTTATATGGTGAGCTTGTTTATGACTGGGATGGGCATCTCAGCCAGTACAGAGATGTATATCAAAGAAGCAACATTAGAGTATGATTTAATAGATAAACTCAATGAAATCAAATCAACTAATGTTTCTGAAGAAGAACAAGTTAAAAATATGTTCAATACTATTTTTAACATATATTCAACTAATATCTCAGATTATGAATATGCAACAGAGAGAGTGAGTTTCAAATTAACCCCATCACAAATGAAGAAATTCCAATCAATTCCTGGAAAAAATAATAAAGAAAAATTTAAGAAGTTACTTGAAAATATATAATAAGTGCAGCACACATGTGTTGTACTCGAATCATTTTATGGGTTGATCAAAAATGTTTGGTCAACTCATTATTAAGTTTACTTTTTTTCATGGGGATTCGTATGGGAACTAAAAAATCTGTTACTGAAATAAACTATTTATTAAGTGAAATTATAAATAAAGAATTCAAACATCGTGGAGAAATCGCTGAAGAGTTAAATATATCCCCAATCACGTTAAACAAATGGATTGAAATTAGTTGTTATAATTGGGATGATTTTAATATCAATTATACTCAAAGTTTAGAAGATAAACTTAATGAAATTGGTGGAATAAACTATTTAAAGCGGAAATTCAAAGAAGGACATAATATAACCACACTTGCAGATGAGCTAAATGTTAAGCAAGGTACATTAGACCATGCAATCACAGAAATACTAAAAAAAGAGAACATTACCAAAAAAGAATTAGGTTATGTTAAACGCACTCCTAAAAAAACAATGAAAATGTATAGTCTTATTGAAGAAAAAGGAGGAGTACCTTACTTATTATCCTGCAAAATGCAAGGTATGAGTATATATGATGTTGTTGAAGATATTGATAATGGTATCACTCGCGAGTTTATTTATCAGTATTTAAAACAGTTTGATTTAACATATACTGAGTTATCTTATTGGAATAATGTTTATTATATCCCTCATTTAGGAAAATGGCGTGGAACAATAAGTATTGATGGTAAAACTTACGATACAGATTTATATGATACTATTTTTGATGCATTAGATGTGGTTACTTCTTTAAAAAAAATTAAGAGGAATAAATCCCCTTAATCTTTACCTTTACTATCCATAATTATCACCTCCATCTAATTTATTTATTCTAGTCCACCATTTTTCATGTAATTCTGCTTGTTGATTAGATTCTTCAGATAATATAATCTTATCAAAGAAAAATGACCCTCCAACATCTAAATTGTTTTCATTAAATAAACTAGTAAATCTTGCATTTTCATAACCATATACTTGGGCATATTTGTCGTAATGAGATATATAATACAAATCATTTGTAATAATATATGTCCATATATCATCAACAGTTAAATGTCGGATAGGGAAAGATACTCTTCTTTGACCCTCCATACGAATTAATGGCCCTTTAACACGATGTTTACGTGTAACAGATTCACCGCCACGAATACCTAATAACTCTAAATCACAATTCCTTTTTTTCATGAAATTAAATAACATTGGGAAGTAATCTCCAATTAAGTATTTTTCTCCGTTCCAAAAAGGGGTGTTGACTACGGTCAAATCCATAGCTCCTGCAATCTCTGCACTACGCATTAACTCATTATGTGTTTTCTGTGTACGATAAATCTGCTTAGCATATTTCCCATAACCAGGATGATAATTGAAAATGGGCACAGTATTGTCCTGCTGCATAACCATATGTAACAATACAAGACTGTCTTTCCCACCAGAATATTCAATCACTGGTTTGTATTTTGAATTTAAAATTTCTGAAATATTCTCTTCAGCTAATTTAATATTATCTTGATATGATTTATGTTTACTGTGCATCTCATAGCTTAATCGTGTTCTTCTTGGCATATTATTATCAGGGTGCATTTTAAATCACTTTTATTTAACATTGTTTAACATTCCATAACCTAATCCGTTCTTTTCCCCAAGACCATTTTCATAAATAAATTTATAGAATTTGATATTATCTTTAGTATAATCATAATCTAATTTATCCCACAAAGAACCAATTAAAACAAATTTATGGTTTTTCCTTTTAAAGTCCATAGCAACTTCTCTTTTAAAACTAAATGATGAAAATAAAGGACCTTCAAAAGAATACTCATCATTATAAAATGCATTATATTTTTTCAAAGCATTATCTTTTAAACGTTCAAAAAACCATGCATAATTAATATCATCTTTTTTAAAACTGTAGCAATGGTTACTTCTTGTTTGATTATGGAATAAAATTATTGGTGTACTTGTTTTGAAATAATTAAATTTTCTAGGAAGATTTATTAAAATTAATTCATTTATAGAATATATTTTTTCTCCTAATCTTAATGTATCCATTGTTTTTAATTTATAATATAATGTTTTTATCATCTTTGGATCAGGTGAACTAATAATTAAATGATATTTCTGTTTAATTATGAAAATATTACTAAAACAAAAAAATTTAAACCCCTTTCTATCATGAAGATAATTATATCGTGTTCCTTTTAATAAAGAATAAATAAATCCCTGTATTTCAAATTTAGAAATTTGATAAGGATTTATTTTCTCTGATGAGTTAAATTTTAATAGTAATCTCATAGTAAATCACATTTGCAATTGATTCTCGGGAACAATACACATACAAACATTATTTTTATCCCAGTAGGGTGGTTTGTATGGTTGTTGTTCAAATACCATGCCTGGAACAACAGGCACATCTAAAGTTGCAGGTATTGGCCTCATAATTTTTTCATTTTTAAAGAAACTATAATCTTCATTAATGGAGTTAACAGTTATTTTTCTTATTTTCCCGCTACCAATACTTGTTTTTTTCCCAATATTAGTTAAATAGGATAATAATCGAGTTATTTCTTCTTTATCTCCATTACAGTAAAATGTTATTTTATCTGTGATTAATATTGGGAGATTTATCATAAAATCTTTAAAATGGCCTTGATTAGTTTTGATTCTGCCTTTTTGTTGTTTACGAGTTAATTTATGGGTTTCTTTATCAGTGAATCTTTTATATATAGTGTCACGATATAATCTTGGTTTATAATATATTCCAACACTGCTATGATACACATCACTTGTTTTCATTAATGGAACATCTAATAAACTAACATCAATTTTTTCATTTGAAGGCATAATATAAAATAAATCACCTAATGCATCACGAAGACATAAATATGTTAAAATACTATCAAGATGCAACCATGGACTTGTAATATAAATAGGTGGAGTAACATCCATCACTATTTCTAATGGAGAATAGTTACATCCACTACTATAATCAAGTATTCTTTGCATGATTTCTTTTTTTATTTCCATATTTTCACTAACTCATTTAACAAATTAGTAATTTCATCTTTATTATCTTCAATATAATTAAGATAATCCAAATCATCCAAATCATTTAAACTAGGATAATCCAAACGAATTTTACCATAACCAGTACCAGATTTACCTCCAAGATAAGGTCTTTCTTCCCATAATTTAATCATCCTATGGAAACAAGCCTTTTCTATACTATTACAGTCTTCTAAAATAAATTCATGAGTAAATTTAGTACCTCTAATTAAAGTTTCAAATTCATATTTCATCTGATGAGCTTGCTCATCATCATCTGTTTTACCCTCTTTCAAATCATCCAATCTCGTACCAAAATCAGATCCTTTAAGATTATATGCACTGAAATCATAATCACTATAATCTTCAATATAATGTTTAGTTTCACTACAAACAATATCACCCATTCCTACTTTTAACTTTCCTTGAATCATCTGATTTCCTAAAGCAGAACCAATCAAACTTATTGGTGGAATTAACTCACGAATCTGTTTTTTTAAAGTTAAATTAATCGCTCCTTTATCTTTACTATCTAATGCTTCAAGTATTCCACCAGTAAATAAGAAATGATAAACTTTTTTGGAATCTAATTCATAATCTAATAATGTTAAAAAATCATCCATTATCAAACGTCTTAAATATCCTCTAACAGCATTCCCATGAATTGCAGGAATATTATCAATTTCTTCTTCACCTGTTAATGGATTAATAACTACTGTAGGTAATGTTAAAATTAATTTAGTAGTACCATAATCCTCAGAACCACCATGATGGATTGGAGATAATGCAGTCCAATTTCCCTTTATTTTTAAAGTTTCCATAAATACTCAAACTCCTTTTTTTATATTAATGTTTTTTGACCAGTTTTAGCCAATTTTTCAGCTTTCTTTAACTCATCTACTTTTTCCAATGCTAAATTAGCTATAAAAGTTGATTCTTTACGAAGTAACATCATAGTAATATTAATATGTGCTTCTAAAAAATCAATAATTTCAGTATCTAATCTAACAAATTCTACATTACATTTTCGTGTGAACACATCTAAAAATTCCTTAAAATTTCGACTATTACTACTTGCACGTATACGATCTACAAAAAACTTATGTGCAGATTTAACACCTATTTTCCTCCAAGGAATCTTTCGATATACATTTGCCAAGCAGTAAGCTAAATCTTTTTCAATTGTCATTTCTAATTCTTCTTGAGTTTTATAATCATCTTCCATTATATTAATCCTCCAAATATAATGCTAAATCATAAACTGGATTATTAGACATAGAATTAAGATATTTACTATATTTTCTAGCAGTTTTGATATCGTATTCATCTTTTATTTTGTTAAAATGATGCATTTCTAATTTTCCAGTTTCTAATACTGTTTTAGGTATTTTCAATTCTCTTAGGATGTGGATATTATCATAATGTTTTTTTAAGTTATCCATATTCGTATGAATAATATCATAATCAACTAAAAAATTAATTATTCCATCTTTACTTGGATTATATACTTCATTCATCCGTATCCACCCTATTTTCTGCCAAGTTTTAGTTAAATAAATATAAAATGGTTTATCAGGTAAATTAAATACTATATCTTTAGCTTCTTTCTTCTTGAATTTAATTAATTCATCTTCTGTTAAAAGAAACATCGTTCTTCGATATTCATTACTATTTTTAACTAAATATTGGCATTCTGGACATATTACTTCACCAGTACTAATATAATCAGCACATGTGAAATTTCCACTGAATTTTTTTTTAAAACCAGTTTCAGTATGTTTTTTACATATACAACATTCTCCAGATATTTCACCAGTTTCTGGAGTTATGTTTAATGTGTTACATAACATTTCACTAAATAGTATATTTAATTCCTCCTTTGGATTTGATTGTGTGTATTTAATAATATGTTACTTTTTTAAAACTTTCGATTAAAAATAAAAATATATTAACCTAATATACACAAAAATATAATATAGTGAGGTGAAAAAAATGGCACATTTCGATTATATATGTGATGCCTGCGGGTTCACAAGTGAAGAAGAAAGAGGAGTATACAAATGCCCTGTATGTGGAAACCAAATGAGAGCAGCAAGAACCGGAAGAGGCGGGGACAATACCAGCAGTGTAGGAAGATACATGGTAACTATCATAGCATTTTTCATAACACTATTCATAGGCGTATTAATTCTCGGACCATTATTAGGAGTTATACTTGCATTAATAGTAACTTTCTTTTTCTACCGTTGGGCTAAAAGCAGGTCTCAGAACAATGCTGTCCGTGTAGGACCATCATTCCCAAACCCAAATAAAACTTATACTTGTGGGTCTTGCGGTAAGAATTTCAAGGGTCAACGGGCTAATTGTCCACATTGTGGAATAAAATTAAAATATTAAAATGGAGGATGAACTAATTATGATGAAAAAAATAATAATGCTACTATCATTACTGATAATAGGAGCAACATTAATTGGAATAGTAACTGCTTCAGATACAATAGAAGCAACAACCTCAGACACATTCTATTTCTACAGTTTGAATGGTCCAGCTAGTGAAAGTGGGTATGATGCTGCAATTGTTATTAATGGAACACCATATTACTTAGGTTATAATGAATATGATAAGTTATGTGAGGAATCACCTGCTTTTGCGAGAGGTTTTATGACTCAATATCAGGACACTAGTCAAAAAGCAGATATAAGGAATAATCTTGGAGTGAAATATGGTGAAATCAGTACTAAGAACACTGGTAATGGTGATTTTGAATTAAGTGTTGATAAACCAATTAAATTCACTTATCATACTGGTAAGGTGGGTATGAACAAAGAGGCTCATATTATTGATAGTTTGACATTTTAGATGTTTGAGTTAATTTTTTCTATTCTTTTTTATTATATTTTTTTTTGTACATTTCAGTAATTTTTATTATTTTTTGTTAAACAGTGAAAAATGATTCCCATATGTTTTCCAATTTATCATTAAACAAACACATAATAAAATGTTTATTTTACTGAATAATGTTTAAAATAAGCCTATAAAAACATTTAAATATATAACAAGACAATATAATAATGAAGACCAAAAAAAGGAAGGTGCGAATAAAAATGTCATTTGAAAATGAAGTGAAAGAATTTTGTAAAGACATAAAAACAAAACTCGAGCACATCGACAGCGAAGAAACAACAAAAATAGCATTAATAATGCCATTCCTAAGAATACTAGGATATGACACCACCAACCCTGCAGAAGTAAGAGCAGAATACACTGCAGACGTAGGAACAAAACAAGGAGAAAAAGTCGACTTAGCAATATTAGAAAATGATGAACCAATAATATTCATCGAATGCAAACAAGTAAACAACCCACTAACAAGTGATCACATCTCACAATTATACAGATACTTCAGCATCACAGACATCCAAATAGGAATCCTAACTAATGGTGTTGAATATAAATTCTTCACCACAGGTGATGATAATAACAGAATGGCTGAAAAACCATTCCTGGACATTAACTTATTAAACCTTACAAAAAATGATATAAAAGAATTAGAAAAATTCGTTAAAAACAACTTCGATATTGATGAAATAGTCACAAGAGCAGATGACTTAAAATATCGTAACTTAATCAAAAAAACATTAATAAATGAATTAGAAGACCCATCAGAAGAATTCATTAAAACAATAGGAAAACAAGTATATGATGGAGTGTTAACCCAATCAATTAAAGAAAGATTTGGATTAATACTTACAAGTGTATCTACTGAAATTATCAATGAAAAAGTAGAAAAAAGATTAGCTGATGCAGTAGCAAGAACAGATGTATCTGAAGAAAAAGAAGAAGTTCAAGAAACTGAAAAAGAAGCACCAGTAACCGATGATATAGTCACAACACCTGAAGAATTAGAGGGATATTATATCATTAAATCAATAGCTGCAGAAGTAACAGACAGTGAAAGAATAACAATTCGTGACCGTAAAAGTTACTGTAATGTGTTATTAGATGATCATCAATTTTATACAATTGTCAGATTCCATTTCAATAACCAGGATAATTTAAAAATAGAACTATTTGACAATGTTGAAGTAGGACATAATGGAATGAAAATAGGTGATAAAATAGATATTAAGAATGTTTCAGATATTTATTCTTATAAAAAAAGGATTTTGAATATTATTAAAAATCATATTGAGTTAAAAGATACTGATTAAAAAAAATAGTTTTCTTAGTTTTTTAGAAAATTATATAAAAGTAGATTTTTACAATATAATATTTGTAACATAAAAAAAGTATAGGGTCGTAGGAATGGCCGTTCCTCACCTATACCTTTTTGGTTACATAAAAACAAGTTACCTGCGAGGATAAGATGTATTCCGTAACCTGTAATTATATAAGTCTAAAATGCTATATAAACTTATTTACATATTTTTATATAGTCTCCAACGAAAGGAGAAGTTTAATTGCTTTAGCGAAAGCTATCGTCAATTTATATAGCTTTTTTTTAATTATAAAAAAATTAAATTATTATTATAAATCTAATTTTTCAACAGTTACGGTTCCTGATGTTTCATCAAGTATCCATTTTACACTATCTCCAGGTTCAATTTGTAAATGGTCTACTATTTCTTTTGGTATTCCGCATCTTAATGAATTGTTCTGGAGGTTCGCATAATTTACTTTTGTTGTATATTTTTTCACTCTAAATCACCTTGATTAAATATTTTAATCATTATAATAGTTTCAATTATTATAATAGTTATAATATAGTCTGTAAGAAGTCACTTATATATATTTTGTGTTTATTTAGTTTATAGTAGAAACGATTATAACTATTATAATAGTAGTAACATTTAAATAATAGCAAAACCAACATTAATATGCAGATGAAATTTCATGATGGCCGTCATGAAAAATCATCTAGTAATTCCTGCGAGGATAAAATATGTTAGATATAGTCAACTATAATGGGCAACCCGCCCTCTCAATAAACGGTGCCATCATAGGCACCGAAAAAGAAATCATAGATCACCTCAGAAGAAGTGAAGGCTATGATGAACTAAAAGAACTACTTTTAAATGGTGGTGTTTCTAATGAATAGGAACAACTACCGCTTAACAAAAAACCCTACTGAATTAAGTAGGGAAGCAGATAAATTAATGGAAATTATAACATTCCTATCTAATGAAAGAGTCTACAAAACAAGCTTCCCATCATTCTCCACAATAAAATACTGTGGAATCGATGAAACAGAACTCATAGAAGCAATAGAAGACTTAGAAAACATCTACAAAAAAGCGAAAAAACAAGCACCATATAATATACTCCACCATAATGCACACTTATATGCATTAGATGAATATAATGACAGATTCAGAGTATACCATAATGTACCATATGGTGATGATTATGGTGCACCAATCTCAAGTGGGAAAACACCATTAAAAGCATTACAAAATGCTTGGAAAAACTGGAGTATCCCACCAGTACTAATTTTAAACAGTGAACATTATGTGCCTGATGTAGATATTCATATGGTTTATAGTGTACCATGGAATGCTGGGGTGGTAGAATGAATGCTACCTCAAAAACTTATTTTGAAAAAAGCATTTCTTCTTTACAAGAAGAAAAAGAAGAAATCAAAGAAGAAATCAAGGCTCATGTAGTCAAAAAAGGGATAAAATCCCATATGTTAGGAGATAAAAAATATTACAGTCTCCACATAAAACAATGGGAGAAAATACTGGAAATCCGAAGAGCTGAAGCAATACTCTACGGTTCAGAATACAGTTACATCAACCAACACAAACCAGTAATTCTCAATAAAATAAGACAGTTAAAGGACATGTTAATGGATGCACCAGAGGTGATCCAATGAATGACATACTCTTAGCAGAAAAAGACATCAAAGGATATCTCCATGAAAACTATAATACACCATGTAATTTCGTAGCAAGACAATCAAATTACAACCCACGAGCAATATCAACAGAATACGCATTGCAATTAACCACAAAAGATGGGTCATTCAATGCAATGAGAACATTAGTGGAATCATTGGACATCCCACACACAACAACAAAGGATAATGCATACTTACACTGTATAATCCTCAAAAACAGTGAGGATATCTTAAAAATAGCTAGCCACATTCAGGAGGTGAAACTATGAACATTATAGGCATTGTACAATTATTCCTAGTACTTTTTGGTTATAATTTCAAAAAACCGAAAAGCCTCCACAAAGACACACGTAGCAGGTTTGAGAAATGGTGCAACAAAATCGCACCATACATAATATTCTTCGGAATAATCATCCTAATGATAACCTTAGTATTAATATTCGTAAAATATGGTGCCGGATTAACTGGTACAGAAGCAAATGTCTATTATAATGGAGGACTCACATAAAATGGAAGCTTATACTCAAAGAAACATCTTGGTCTTCAATGACAATTGTTGCGGTCAATGCATACACGGCTGCGAAGACCTAGACAATTATTATAACAATCCAGGTAAATGCCTCATAAGGCAAAACCAAAGAAGAGAAGGAGTTGTGAAAAAATGAAGTATGTAATCAACGGGTACAGCCCAGCGATGTTATCGGATTATGATGTACTCATAATCCAAAAAGAACTAAGTTATGAAGAATTTAAAGCCCTATGCTACGGGGCAAAATCAATGGTCGGACATAAAGATCTGGCCAAATGTTTAGGATTAGAATACAATCCTGGAAATATAATCATCAACCCTGATGATGTATGCATAAGCATATTCACTAAAGGAGGAAAACTACCTAAACATTTCACAGAATTAAGCGAAATTGAATTAAATAATATAGAATTGCGTTTTGTTTGTATGCAATTCATAAAAAACTAATTTGGAGGCAAAAATTATGGCATGGGAAACATTAGAACCTGAAGAAGAAAACAACTTCACAAAATACCCTAAATTTGAAAAAGTAGGGGATAATGTGGAAGGGAATTTATACGAATTTTACAAAGACAGCTACGGTCGTAAAGGCATGGTTTTGGAAGTAGGTGAAGATGAAGAAGGAGAACCATTACTCCAACACTTACCTACACATGCACATTTACAAAGATTCTACAAAAAAGTAGCAATCGGTGACTTTTTACATGTGGAATTAGTGAAAATCATTCCACCAAAAGAAGACCAGGAATACCCAACAAGGAGTTATAAAGTCCAAGTAGATCCAGACCGCAAAGTCATCTATGAAGAAGATGATGAAGAATACTACGAAGAATAAAATGGTGATTTATAATGGCTGAAGAAATGACAGGAGAAGTAGCAGTAGTTGAATCTACTGCACCAACTTCCATAGTAAACCAATTTGACATAGTTGACGTGGATGCAGCAGAAGCATTCATGAACAATTATCAAGAATTAGTCGAAAGACTATTAGACGAATCCGATTACCAACAAATCGGAGACAAAAAAGCAAAAAAGAAATCCGCATGGAGGAAATTAGCTACAGCATTCAATATTTCAGATGAAGTAGTCAATGAAGAAATCACAAGAGACGAGACAAATCAAATCGTCTCTGCTAAATATTACGTCAGAGCAGTACTACCAAATGGTAGATCAGCTACCGCAGTAGGGTCCTGCAGCATATATGATAAAATCAGATACAAAGGAACACCTAAATATCCAGCAGATAAAGAAACACCAAGTAATTTCATTTTACGTGGTAGGTTCAGCAATGCTGAACACGATGTCCCATCAACAGCACATACAAGGGCAAAAAGCAGAGCAATATCTGACCTTATAGGTGCAGGTGAAGTTTCTGCAGAAGAGAGGGGTGCTGAGAAAAAATCTGTTAAGAAAAGTAAAAAAACTGTGAAAAAAACAGTTAAAAAAACTGCTGCTGATAGGCCAAACAAACCAAAAAATGAACCTATCGAAACCAAAGCAGAAGTAGTTAAGGAGGAACCTGCTGAAGTAGTGGAAGCAGAACTCGTAACAAATGAGGAACCTAAAAAAGAATCTAAACCTAAAAAGAAAACAATCAAAGTATTAAAAGAAGAGTACCCTCAAGTAGGTTTAGCTATTGCAAACTTACAAGCAAATAAAACAAAGGTAACTCGTGAAAATATCGTAGCAGAGTTACTTCGTTTATATGAAGAAAATGAAGTAACTTTAGATGAATACAGAACAGCTAAAAAAGAATTAGTCGAATAACAATTGACATCTGGAGGTAGAATATGGGTGCTAATCCCAAAAAACTTTTCATGAACTTCATAAAAGAAAACTATAAAGAAGAATTGGCTTATGCTAAAGAGTGTAAGACACAAACCAAAGTAAATATAGATTATACTTTGGTTAATAACTTCTTTTTAGAACTTTTAGATAAAAATCTTTTTGATTTATCATGGGAAGCAATGTTAGCTTACGCTGAAGAAAAAGTGAATAAAAACCGAAGTGAAAAACACCATATCACTTTTAAATTAGTTGACATACCTCCAAATGTACTCTTACATGACTTGGATACAACATATAATGGTGATTTAATCAGTACTAAAGCTATGATTAAAAATATCACTCCAATACATGTTGAGATTGAAAAAGCTGCTTTTGAATGTAGAGGTTGTATGCGTTTACATTATATTGATATGTCTAATAGTAAAAGTGTTGTTGTGCCTTCATTATGTAATGAATGTGGGGGTAGATCTTTCAGATTATTAACTGAAAGCAGCACTTTTAAAAATACTCGATATGTTAAATTAGAAGAACCTTTGGAATTCCGTCAAGGTGGTGTTAGTCGTGAGTTCAAAGGTTATATGACTGATTATTTAGCTTCACCTCAGCATAAATTAAAAGCTGGTGATGTTTGTGATATTTTTGGTAAGTTTGATATTGAGAAAAGTGAACCTAATAAGAATGAGTTTGAATTCATGATTAACTTGCATAATATTGCTCCTGTTGATGATGCTTTTGAGGATTATAGGATTACTGAATCTGATAAAAAAATGATTCATGAACTATCTCAACAAGAGGATATTTATGATAGATTAGTTGGTACTTTAGCTCCTGAGATTTATGGTTATGATACTGTTAAGGAAGGTTTATTGTTGCAATTATTTGAGGGTGCTAGACCATCTAATGATAGTGTTAAAACTAGTCAAATGGATAGGTGGACAATTCATATTTTATTAATTGGTGATCCAGGTATTGGTAAATCACAAATTATATCTGCGGTTAATCAGCGTGCACCTAAAATTATCAGTATTGCTGGTACAAGTACAAGTAAAGCCGGTTTAACTGTGTCTGCTGTTAAAGATGAATTGACTGGTACTTGGGCTATGGAAGCAGGTGCTGTTGTCTTAGCAGATACTGGTTTGTTATGTATTGATGAATATGATAAGCTTAGTGCGGGTACTCAGAAGTCTTTGAATGAGCCTATGGAACAATTGTCTGTATCTTCTGCCAAAGCAGGTTTGGTTCAGAATATGAGTGCCCGTACAAGTATTTTAGCTTGTGCTAATCCGAAATATAGTAAGTTTAATCGTTACAAGACTGTGAAAGAACAGATTGATATTCCAGATAGTAATTTATCTAGGTTTGATTTGGTTTTTGCTTTAGAAGATATTATTGATGAAAAGAAAGACCGTGAGTTAGCTACTAATTTGTTGAATAAGGAGCGGTTTGTTAATGATGTTGAGGCTTTGTCTGATGAGTGTTTTAAGAAGTATATTACTTATGCTAAGATGGAGTGTTTTCCGGTTTTGTCTGATGAGGCTAAGGTTTTGTTAACTGAATTTTATGTTAGTACTCGTAATGTTGCTCAGGGTGATGATTCTGCTAAGCCTATTACTGCTAGGGATTTGAAGGCTATTGAGCGTTTGAGTATTGCTAAGGCTAAGACTCGTTTGTCTGATGTTGTTAGTGTTGATGATGCTCGTAATGCTATTCGTATTTATAGTAAGGCTTTGGAGTCTATTGGTTTGTCTCCTGAGACTGCGGGTGTGTTGGAGCATGTGTGGTCTGATAGTGAGATGTTGGTTGTTAATGATGCTGAGAGGATGTTACGTGCTCGTATTCAGATGAATGATGGTATTTTGGATGATGGTGTTTTGTCTGATGTTCGTATGGAATTGGGTCCTATTTGTAAGAGTAGGAGTTGTGATTTGGATATGATTTTTGAGGAGGCTGTTTCTAATGTTAGGAAGAGTATTTTGTAAAATTTATTTTACACCGAATTCGCTATATAGGGGGTATACTGAAATACGGTCGTACGACCGTTATGACCGTACGGTCGTATTTGGATTGTAGGGGTTAAACCCTTCACGAGTGTATTACTAAAAAACAAAAAAGTATTAAAAAAAGGAAGTGGAAAAAAATGAAAAAAGATATCAAATTATCAATCGATGAAGACTTACTAACAATCGCAAAAAAACACATACCAAACCTAAGCAAATTCTTCACCGAATGCCTAGAATCATGGTTAGACTACACAGACAAAAACGGAGAACAAAGGGGAGCAGAACTACTAGAACAACAAAAAGCAATGAACATGGCAAAAATGAAAATCTACCTACTCCTCGAAGACACCTACTATGAAGAAAACATGGAAGAAAAAATCAGAAACAAGAAAAACAGTGATGCATGGCTAAGAATCTGGGCACCATACCGAGGAGGAGGAAAACCAGACCCAAGAGACATGGAAGAAGTAATGAAAATACTTGAAATCAAAGATGAAGAAGAACTCGAAGACATACTATTCGACGCATACCAAGATTACACACATGACCTAAAAGATCAACAACAACTATTCGATGACTGGCAATACGTAAAAGAAAATTACCCAACAGAATGGGAGGTGAAAAAATAATGAATATGGAAAAATGGAGTTTAAAAGGATATAATCCAAGACCAGAACAAGAAAAAATTATTGATGAAATATTAACAGCAATCAATAAAGGATATGAAAATATTATTCTGGAAGCAGGAACCGGAGTAGGAAAATCCGCTATTGCAACAACTATAGCAAACTACTTCGAAACTACATACATTTGCACAATGACAAACCAACTCCAGGAACAATACCTACATGATTTCAAAGATATGTTAAAAGAAATCAAAGGAAGAAGTAATTACCCATGTAATTATGATGGCTCCTGCGAACCATGTAACATTAACGAACAATACCAAAAAATGTTAGAAAGCTACAGTATAGCATTAAAAAAACATAAACAAAATCCTGGAAAATATGCTGCACCGGAGAAACCTAAAAAACCTAAAAAATGTGGAGACTGCCCATACAATCAAGCAATACAGGAAGCATTACTTTCACCAGCAATAATCACTAACTATGATTATTTATATTATGCTGGAAACTTTGCACAAGCATTACCTGAAAGAGACTTGTTAATCTTGGATGAAACTCATAATTTTGAGAAAAAAGTAATGCAATTAGTAACAGTAACATTGAATCGTAAAACCATTAAAAAAGATTATGATTTTGATATTTTTGATGGTTTAGAACATGGTTTAACTTTAAAGAAAATGGAAGGTCCATTATACTGGATTGGAGTATGTGAAAAATTAATCAATGAAACAAAAATCCAATTCACAAGGTATATTAATGAAACTTATGGTGGCCGTGAAAACATGAGCATATCAGATTCTTTCAATGATGATACATTAAATCATTATGAAAGAAAAATTAACCAATTTGAAGAGTTACGAAAACAATTAAAAGACAATAGTTTAATCATCGAAATACCAACCAAAAAAGAGATCCAACAAGACGATTATCATATCGGATTAAAAGCAGAATTCAAACCATTAATGATAAAAGACTACAGTGAAACACTCCTACACTTCGGAGGAACAAGACTATTCATGACAGGAACATTAGGAAACAAAGAAAAATTCTGCTACTGGATAGGACTCAACCCAGAAAAAACATACTACATATACGTAAAATCACCATTCCCACGTAAGAATAGGCCTATAATCAGAGACTATGTGGGGAATATGAAACGAGGAAACTGGAAAAACATTAACGGATTAAACAAAATCGAAGAAATACTCGACAAACACAAAAACGAAAAAGGAGTAATCCATGTATCCAGCAACCAACAAGCATGGTGGTTAAAACAAGAATTATCCACCACTCATAAAATAATGATAGCTGGAGGAAAAGACCGCAGCAAATTCATCGAACAATTCGAAAAAAGTCGCAAACCAACAATACTCATAGGTGCGGGTGTAAAAGATGGAGTTGATTTTAAAGGTGATAAATGCAGATTCCAAATATTATATAAAATGCCTTTCCCAAGTCTTGCAGGAAAACAGATCAACATTCGTAAAAGATATGATTTATCCTGGTATATGTATCAAACTATCATGCCATTAATGCAGGCTTATGGTAGAGGTATACGTGATATGGATGATTATTGTATTACTTATGTTTTAGATGCGGATTTTGAAAGTTTATTATCTAATTATAGGTATTTGTTTAATGAGTATTTCTTGGAAGCTATTGATGGTTTGGATGTTACTCGTAAACGTAGGAAAGTGAAAATTCCAATAGGAAAATAAAAGATGGAGAGTGAAAATAATGGGGAAAACTCAAGAACTTGAATTTGAAAATTATACTATCGAATATCGTACTTGTGTTCCAGGTACTTTTAAATATGGAGAGGATAGGCTCACGGAGCATTTATTTATATGGTTTCACCGTGATTCAGAAGAACAAAGTTTGAACGACAATCCACAAGTTTGTTTATGTGGTATATATATTAACTTATCTGTTTTAACAGATACAAATACTCTAAAAAATATTGGTATTATAGAAGGGTTATCTCAAGCTATTATGTGTAATGCAAGAATGGATATATCCATAGAGGAATTCCACCAATTATGCAACATTATGGGAACAGAACCTGATGAATTATACATTAAATTAAATGAAATTGATTTAAGAAAAACCCAATTCCTAGCATTAGACTGTAAAATAAAAAATATGAGTAACCCTATTGTGGAAGAAGATGATATTATAGGAAAGGCAGTTTACTCACAATATGTTGAAATCTATGACGAGGACACCAGTATAATAATCAAAGCAAGATTTGAAGACAAATGTGCAGACTTCGATAAATGGAAAAATGGAGACCATATCAGATTAATCGGAAGATACAGCCCAAATGAATATAGAGGCGGTAAAATCCAATTACTCGTATCTGATGCAGTTAAAATCGAAGAATCAGATGAACCAATCACCATAACTCGTGAAGATGAAGTACCAGGATACGATAACTGGAGAAAACAAGTATTATCAAGAGATAATCAACAATGCATCTGCTGCGGATTAAACAAACACCTACACGTACACCACCTATTCGGATACAAAGAAAACCCCGAACTAGCTGTTAATGAGAATAATGGTGTTACATTATGCAAATTCTGCCATGACAAATACCATAGTGTTTACGGGTTAAAAAATATTAATCCAATTGATTTTATCGATTTTATCAAAAGATATGGGGTGAAAAAATGATAACAATAGTCGAACAAACTACAGCAGAAAGAAAAAACGAAACAAAAGATTTGTTTGAACAAATCAAACCCTACTTAGATGAAGGTTTCAGCTACAAATCTGCTTTAGTCAAAATAGGAAGAATAAGTCGTGGTACTAATTTGAATATTCGTAAAGGTTGGTATAAGCATTTGATTGATTATGGTAATAGTATGGGTTATGTTTATGGTGACCATATTTATCATCAGGAGGCTAAGGTGGGTCAGGTTAAGACTTTATCCTGGGACCACTTATGGTAAAAATTTAATGGGTGTGGAAAAATGGAAAAATTAATTCCTTGGGAGAGTTTGGCTTATGGTAGCTTATAAAATTAGAAAAAACTACAATAGGAATGGGCCAACATTAAGAAACCCATTCTATATTAATGTCGCTGATTTTCATTTAAACAGACCAACAATAAAAAATAGAAATAATGGAATGGTTGATGGATATCCAATAATCCAAATCAGCACAGGGAGGATGCAATGAAACCACTAACAGTAAAACAACTAAAAAAATATCTGGAACAATGCCCAGACAATGCCCAAGTAAAAATCGGCATAAAACAATATGAATCAAAACTAGTGGACATACTAAAAAGCCCACTAAACAATGAAAAAATAATATTAGTAGACCATACCTACTTAGAAGACTGCATGGAGGAATAAAATAATGAAAGAATCATATGAATTAAATGAAATTAACGAAGAATTACGTGGAGTTAAGCAGGAACTTCGTATACAAAATATGTTAAGTATACTAAAATTAACACTGCGAACATACAGGGTAGGGATATTACTAAAATATTAGCTAAAATAGAAGAAAATCCTGATAAAAAATTCAATGAATTAGTAAATGAGATATTTAAGCAATATTCTATATAATAAAAAAAATTACAAGAAAAAAAATGGAGGAATGATTTTTAATGAATGAAAAAGAATTAGCAATGAAATTATTAGATGTTTTCCCAAACATCACAATATACGTAACAAAGAAAAACAATAACTTAAGAGTCCATTTCAAAGCAGAAGAACATAACTTCGTACCATCCAAATGGATGCTAGCTAATGTACTAGGCATGCCTGAAGATCAAGTGAAAGTTTCTATTAAAAATTATGATGATGGATTAATGCAAGGTCCTGGAAAATTATTCACTTTAATTAATGGAGTTTATTTATAAAAAAAATTCCATTATTTATTATTTTTTTAAAGGAGAGGTATAAAATTATGATTGAACCAGTTATGATGACAATAAGTTTCATATTACTCTTCATATGTGGAATAAGTTTAGGATTCATAATTAATGATAAAATAAACAGTAAAATGATTAAATCTTTATTAGAAAGTAATGAGATTACGGGCAAAATCATTATTAAATTAGCCGATTATTCTCACACTCTTGAGAAACGTAATAAATCATATGAACATGAATTAACCAGTATTGATGGTTTATATGTTGCAGATAATCCTGAATTCAAGGACAGTTGGAGATTAGATTTCCAAGAATTACTAAAAGACAACCATAATGTAACAGTGGAAATTAAAAAAGAGTGATAATTAAAAAAAACTAATAGAAAATGGTGGGATGTGAAATAAAAAATGGTTAAATTAAAAATATTATTCGAAGAAGCACTAAAAAAGAATAAACTAAAAATAAACCATAACCAATCTAACAGATTCAAAACAACAAGAAATAAAACCGGATTCGTTAATATCAAAAAAGCCAATGCATCTACAAAAAAAGGATACACATGGGTATTCGCAATAACATCAAACAAAAAAACTCTCAGATTCAGCTCTGTTAACCTATTAAAATTATTCCAAAAATGCAACAATCAAGGATACACTATAATAATCGTGAATAAAGAATTAGCAACACAAACATTAAACAATGAAGGTTTAAACTGGAATATGTTAAAAGGATTAGACGTTAAAAACTATGGGGAGTGTGCTGCATGAAAAACGATAATCCTTTCAAAAATTATTGCAGAAAATACCTGGAATATTCAGCTATATTGAATAATTTGAAACAACAAGAAAATCCAGATATTAATCATATGAATAATATTGTTAGTAAAATGGATGAATTAGAGAGAAAAATGTTTGAGTATATTAAAAACAAAGGAGACTAAAGTTATGGTTGATGAGAAAAAATATAAATCTTTAAGTGAGGAAAAAAGCAGACAAATAACTCGTTTAGAAAAAGAGATAAAGGGATTGAAAAAAGAAATAAAAAAACAGAATGAATCTATTGATGAATATGAATCAACTATTAAAAAATTAAACGACATAATAAGTCAAATAAAAGATTCACGAATTAAACTTGAAGGTAAAAATGAGGGGTTAATAGAAGCTCTCCGTATATTAAATACAAAGAGGTATTAATGATTATGACTCGTAAATCAGCAAAACATATTGGCGGATTATGTAATGGTTTAAACAATGAATTAAATCGTAAAAGCCGATGGTTAATCAAAAAAATCAACCGTAAATTATGGCAAAACCATTACATGCAGATACATGACAGTTATTATGATATATCAGGTGTTTATTTGAAATTTAGACAATGGGAATTAATACGATTACCATATACACCACCTTTTTTCATATTCGTTAACCCAGTTACTGCTGCAGATCATGTTAGTGAAGCAGCTATGGTGGAAAGGAGTAAATTAAAAATAATTCTTTATTGTCATAATAATGAAGAATCTGATAATGAATGTTTTATGGTGTATATTCCATTTGAATGTTACGAGCCATCACATATAGAGGTGTGAAATACTATGGTGGAATATAAAAAAAGGATTAACAGGAAAATATATCGGGATACATGGTGTTTGTATTGTAATAATCATTTATTCCAACCTTATAAAAAAAAGACAGATGGTGAGGATTGTAATGATTATTGTGCATTGACACATGAACAAGTTTTGTCAAGTGCGGATGGTTGTGAATATTATATTGGTGATTAATAATGACTGAAAATAAACGATTTACCTGGAAAACTGTGCATGGATGGCAGACAAATGCTTTTCTTGAAGTAATGAATGGATTAGATAAAAAAAATCAACAATTAAAAGAACAGAACAAAGAACTAAAAAAAAAGAATATTCAGTTAAAACGAGAAAAAGAAAGGTATAAACGATTAAGTGAAATTAGGGATGAGAATATAAATAATCGTATCTTATCGTTAAAAGAATTTATAAACAATTGTGAAGATGAAAAAGTTAAAAATGCATTAGAAGATTTATTCTATTCAGAAGTGAAAGAATACGATTTAGCAAAAGAAAATAGAAAATTAAAAAAAGAAAACAAATTTTTACGATGCACAATTGAATCAAATAGTCAAGATGATTATATAGATTATTTGAAAAAACAAAATGAAAGATTAAAAGAAAGAATTACAGAATTAGCAAGTAATGATAAGATAGTATTTATGAATGGACAAGATTACGAAATTTTAAGGTGATCCTGAATGAGTGATGAAATAACATACTGTGTTTTGCAATCAGGACATTGTTGTACTTTATGTCTTGAATGTGGGTATCAAGCATTAGAGATTGAAGATGAAGAAAAAAGATATGATGATGAATGAGGATTCTGAATAACTGAAAATAAATAATTCATTGGAGTAATTAATTATGAAAACTAAACAAGAAATATTGGAAAATTATGAGAAATTAGAAACAATGTTTGATAAAAGGTTTGCTAAAAGATTAGTGGATTATCTAACTGTTGATGAACTAAAAACAATAGGTATAGAAGTTAAAGGTGAATATGTTGATAACTGGGTGGTTAATAAAAGATGGACAGAAGAGAATATTATTAAAGAATTAGTTTCTGATGCCAAATTTGGTAAAGCAAAGGCAGAAGATGAAAGGGGAATCTCATTAAGTCTTATGACAGAAGTTTGTGTTGCTTGGTTGTTTGTTCTTGAAGATAAGGACATTGCCCCATATGGTTTTAATTATAATTTAGGTTTCTTTAATAGAATATTGAGGAAATATAATGTTTAATAAATGGTGATATATGATGACTGAAATAATTGCATTAACTTCATTTGATTGGGAATTTACAGAACATTATCTTTACAATGCGAAAGAACTGCCTAATAAAAAAGAATTAGATAAAATGTGGAAAATAGCATATGCAAAAGCAAAAGTACGGGCAGGAATACGGACAGAGCCTAATGTGATATTAGGGGAGATGGTTAAATTATTAAAAGAAAAAGGTATTTACCCATTGAAAATATGGGATTATGATGTGGCTAATAAAAAGATGAGGGAAAGGGATAGTTTATAAGAATTAGGTGATGTGGAATGACTTATATTCATAAATCAAATTTTTCAAAGCACCAAAGGTATTATAGTAATCCATTGAACCCTATTTTACCTATCTGGGAATTATGGTTACTTCATTATTCATTCAGGTTTACGAAAAGAATTAGTACAAGAGGAAGATATAGACCATATCAGATGAAGATTAAAAATCTGGGGTCATGTCGTTACAAGAAAAATCCAGTTGTTTGGATTATGGAATCAAAAAACGAAAGAAAAGTATGGGGAAAATTTAATAGGTGATTAATATGACTGAAAAACGATTTTATCACGATTCACATTGGATAATGATGCAACATAATGGTTATACTGAAAATGTAGCAAGTGTTTTTAGCCCCGAAGATGCCAAAGTCCTTGTAGATTTGTTAAATGATTTATTTCCTTATAAATTACTTGTAAGAAAACATAAAAAAGATTTAGAAGCAATATATGGTAAATCTATTAAAAAACAATTAGAGGAAGTGGAATGATGACTGAAAAAATAAAACCAATTCAAAATGGTATGAGTTTTATAATGTATTTGGAGCAAATATTCACAGAAAATGGTGAAATGTTCAGTAAGATGTTATGTGAAAATAAATTGTCAATTGAAACAGAAAGAACAATTTGTTTTGATTTAAAAGATGCAATCGGTAATAAAAGAAGATTAGAAATAACTTTATATGATGATTGAAATGACTGAAAATAAACGATTTAAACAAGATGTTATTGATTTGAATAATATAAAAAAGAAATTTGAGAGAAGTAAAAGAGAATTTAAATTTGATTGTGAAGAATTTATGCGTAATAATGGAATAAAAGTAAAACTAATGTTTTTTGGTGATTCATTTGGATTAGACATTTCTAATGTATCTAAAATCCCATTAAATATATTAGTTGATTTTTGTGAGGAGTTCGGTTGTACTTTTGAATATACTAATAATTATGGGCAGAGGTATTTTTTTAGTTTTGATGGTTTAAGTATGGAGTTTAATTTATAATGGTGATGTTGTATGACTGAAAAACGATTTAAAATTGGTGATGATACTGAATGTCCTGTTGTAGAAGGGAAATTTGAGTTAAACAGAGAAGAAGTTGTTGATTTATTGAATAAGCAAGATGAATATATTAATCTTCTTCGTGAAGAATTAGAATTAGCAGACAAACAAAATACTGAACTGGAAAAAGAGAATGCATCAATGAAAGATAGAATAATCAATGCAATGATAAAATCAAATCAAGTAGAATGTAATTGTACTACTTGTGTATGTGAAGATTATGTGAACGAGGAATTGAAGAGATGGTGATCCTGAATGAGTGAAAGATATATTAGTGTAACTGATGATGAATATGTTTATTTTTTAGATACAGAAAGCGAAGACTATAAAACATTAGAGGATTTTGAGAAAAAAGAATTTGAAACGGCTAAAAAGGATAATATAGATATTGAAGAGTATGAAGATGCTATTTTGCAATCTGCAAGTGATAAATACTGGGATTATGTATATGAATATCATGTGGAAGCAGATACTGTTTGTGATTTATTAAATGAGCAAGATAAAACAATTAAAGAATTAAAACAAGATAATGATATTAAATTTTGGAAATTACAATGTATACATTATTTTAATGCAAACTCTTTATTCATGTCTGAAATTTCAAGAGCAATAAAGAAAGGATATGAAGTATCGGATAAATTTCAAGAGTATCTTGATGAATTAAAAGAAAACACTAAAGAGATTAAAGAAAAAAATAAAAGATTATTTGGTGATTCAGATGACTGAAATTGTATCATTTACTTTATTGGATTTAGTAATTATGACATTTGAATTATTACTTTGTGTAATTGTTTATGCAGTTATTAGGAGTTATTTTGAAGATAGGAAATGGAAAAAACATATTTATCTTATATTGGAGGAATATCGTGCGAAATATGGTAAAGATGAAAGTTGTGAACTTTTATTATATCGTGAAGTAAATGATTTAAAAAGTGATTTAGAATGACTGAAAAAAGATTCCCCACATGGTATTTACGATTTTGTATGATTTTAGCATTTATTACTGGATTATTACTGGGAGGATTATTATTATGAATGGAAATAAGACGAAGAAGAATATAATAAGATATAAAACTACAAGTCGAAATAAGAATTCAGGAAGAATTCCAGATAATTGTCGTAAATGTTATCATGGTGATTTAGGTATGGGTCTGCTTTTTTGTTGTTCAAAAGGACATGAACCAAATAAAAATTGTGAAGATTTTAAGGCAGTTATTGATTGTAATAAATGTGGGTGGCATGATTGGGATTGGAAGATGGGTGATGGTTTTGTTGGTGAAGATGAATATGAAGTATGTTTGAAAGGACAGGAATTGTATGGTTTTGAGTGTGAATATTTTGAAAAAGAGTGATGGAATGACTGAAAGAAGAATGGAAGATAAGTTTAGTGGTATAGCAAAGAGTTTGAAAGAGATGACAAAGGCAAATGATAAATTCAATATTTCACTATCAAAATTTGTATTATCTCTTCCTATTCCTATGAAGTATGAAACATGGCAATATTTACATTCTATTTGTGATGGTGATAACGATGACTGAAATAACAATCAAAGCCAATACAAGAACATTAACAAGGCAGTTAAATGATTTATTTGAGAACAATAAATTATCAGGTAATCCTAACGAGGTTAAAGAATTTTTAAAAGAAAATCTTGATGTATGCGCAGTAGGTTCCCTGGATAGTATACGTGTTTATCTTGAATTAAAAAAGGAGGTGTTTGAATGACTGAAAAACGATTTCCTACTATATTGAATCATGTTATTTTTGTTGATACTGGGAAGAAGCCATCAATAGAAGAAATAAAAAAACAATTAATGAATCAAGAACCTTTAATAAGTGATGAAGAGGCATTTTTAAGACATTTAATAAGGAAGTGGAAGAATGACTGACAGATACGAACAATTCAAAGAATGGTTCTTAAAAAAAGAATTCAAAATAAAAAGAGATACAACTTGGATAGACCCACAAGTAATATTCCGTTATTTCGAAATAGAACAAGAAGAAACACAAACACTCGACCAATTACAAAAAATCTGCAACAAATACGATATACCATTCAACGATCTACCTGAAGTCATGGAAGAATATATTGCGACAGATAATGAAGAATACTTAGAAAAATAAAATAATATTCGGTTAAAAATTGTATTTAAAGGGATGATATAATTGTATATTTGTTGTAGCAAATGTAAACATACAGGAAATTTCATACATGAATTAGGGCATAATTGCAATAAACATGATAAGTTTATTAATTTTAATAAACATGAATCAATAGAGTTCATGACTAATTGTCAGGACTGTGAATTAGATATTAGTAATTTATTAAAAATTGCACGTTACATGGATACCATTAGCTTTGAAGTAGTATTTGATGAGTTTTTCCATGTCATGAATAATATGGGTGTTGTAATAAAAGATAGTGATAAATGGAATCATGGTCTATATAAATGTAGTTTCACAGAAGTATACAAACCAAATAAAGTTAATAATACTCATATTAAAGGTTATAGGGTATTATTTAATAATTTTCCAGTATTTTACACTGAAGATAAAAATGAAATAGATTTTATTCAAAGAGGACTAGGATTAATATGAGAATAAAAGCATAATATTTTTTTCCAAAAAAAGTAGAGTATAAAACCATTCAAATTAAAAACAATTTTTTTTATTATTACTTTATTATGAATACTATTTTTAGAAAAAATTACTAATAAAATCAAAAATGCTAAACAAATATTCTATTTTTTTATTATTTGAGTAAAATAAGATTATATTTAAATATGGAAATTTTAAAAAAATAAGATTTCATAAATAGAATGTTGGATCTTATTACCAATGGCAGTTGATAATAAGACAAACAACAGAAACACATAAACAGTATACTAGTATTAAGTTTATGTATAAATATTTATAAAAACATATATTTAAATGTTTTCAAAGTACTCTTCAGCACCAAATTAGGTGCCAAATATTCTATTTTTTTTATTCTATTTTAAGAGAAAAAAATTGAATTAAAAGAGATAAAACTTGTAAAAAAAAAATATAATATTTCCATAAGAAAGTCATCTTTAAATATAATTAAGATACCACACCATTTTTTTTAAAAAACATATACACAGAATGTAATATTAAAAAAAGTAAAAAAAATAACCTCCTATCATAAAAAAAACATTTTTTTTCCTTCACTTATCTCATTTTATCCAAAATTTTTTCCTCCAAAACATAGAATAAAACTCTACCCCCCTCAACATAAAATTGAGGGGAATAACACTTCATTTCTCATATAGTGAACACAATAGGAAAAGAAAATCCTAAAAAAAAATATTAAAAATATTTTTCCTATTTTTTTCCTCTTCCAATTAATATATAATGAAAAGTTACTTTTTTATACTTTACTATTCCAGAATGTTGCGACTAATTACTATAGTATAATAGAGAAGGATAACATTGAAACCCATAACATCAAAACCGCTTAAAAGAGCGAAGATAATAAGAGCAGAGCTCAACTTCGACAAATGTCCAGAATGCAAAGGCAGAGTAATCCATAATGAAGAACACTGCCTAGATTATTGTACAGAATGCGGATTAGTAACCCGTGCATCAATAGAATATGTTGGATTAAGAAAAGCGGATTATCCATATAAAATCCTAATCATATAAAAATGGATATGGTGATGTATAAAAAAAAGAGGGTTGGTGAAAGGTGTTAAAAAAATAATGGGTAACAATATCTTTTTTTAGATTTCATTCAAAAAATTAATTTTCCTGTAGACTTATAAATTTTAGATTAAAATTTTTTTTCTCTCTCTTTTTTCAAATATAATCAGGTGCAAACCCTGACATCACCAATCAAAATATAAAATTTAAAGGAGACCATCATCCAATGACACAAACATATAAATATAAAAGTAAAGCAGCGAATGCAATAGTATTCATCGCAGGAGCAATATCATATTTAGGGAAAGATGCATTAGCACAAATACTCCCCGAACAATTCGCATACTTAGCACCATTCATAGTATGGATTGCAGGTTACATTATAGTTCAATCAACAGAAAACACACGTGTTGATGTGGCTGAACAAATGGCAATTGAAAATTATGAAGCGAAGTTAAATGAAACAGTTGATCCTGCTGCAGGATATGATAGTATTAATACCAGTGATGCAGTGGGTGAAGAAGATGCATACTGAACATAACTGTATACATGAAGAACAAATTCAAGGCATTAGTCGAAAAACTGCTGAGTTAGAAGCTCGTGCAGATTATAAGGAAAAGAGGATTGATGAATTGAATACTAAGATGAATGAAATGGATAAAAAATTAGATATCTTAGTTCAAGGTTTCAATGATTTCAAAGTAGATTCAAATAAAGGAGATGTTGAATTAGAACTCCGATTAAAAACAATTGAAACAGATTATCAAAACTTGAAAGATAGCATTAAAGATAAAGAGAAAGATGACCAAAGACGTTTTAATAATCAAATGCTAATTTTAGGTGCAATATTCACTGTAATAACTATTGCTGTGAATATATATTTCCAATTAGTGCATTAAAATTTAATATTCTTTTTACCTGTTTCGCAACAGTGTTTCGAAACAGAACATTATTGTTCCGGAACAAATGAAACAAAACAAAACATTAGAAAAATAGTCTTCGGATGTAGATAACCATGCCACCAAAAAGTAAAGTAGCACAATCAATTCATTATAATGAAATCATGGATAAGATTCGTGAGGGTAAGTCTTCACGTGAAATATCTCGTTGGTTGAAAAAGGAATATAATGAAGACATTGGTCATGGTGCGATTAGCAGATATAAGAAAGATAATCTTGAAGCAGAAGCTTTGGATATAGCGGATGTTAATCTTAAAAAGAAACATGAAAACCCTGTGGATAATGAAAAGAAATCCATTGAAAAAAAACATGTTACGGATAGAGCTGCTGCTATTCAGGAAGGAACCGTTATTGGTAGAGGAATAGCTGAAGCTACTGCGGAACAAATTCAAGGTTTGCTTGATGTTAGTCGTGATTATCCTGATGCAGTTCGTAAGATGGAATCTGAAGCTGATGACCCTGATTCAAATACTTCCTGGAAAGATGTTGCTAGTGAAAAACGTAATGCACAAAAATTGTATTTGGATTTCATTAAAAGTCAAGAGAATAATGTTGAAGTTAATGTTGAGAATAATATGAATGATTTAAGTCAATTATTTGATACTAATAAGATTCGTGAGAGATTAAATGCCAAACGAAAGCTTAGAAAATCTAAATCCAAATCAAAATCTGACGGTGGATGATTGGGAGGAAATATTAGATGATTTGTATGAGTTTTACATGACATTTATTGCTTCACGATATAAAGATATTGTTGAAGCAGATCATATTAATGAATTAAGTGAATTATTGACAATGGTTTATCTAGGTGATATTGAGCGTTTATGTGTTGCAATGCCACCAAGACACTCAAAGTCAAGTATGGTTACATTAGCTTTTCCATTATGGTTAATATTCCAAGACCCTGATTTGAATATTTTAATTGTGAATAATTCAGCTACTTTATCTGAAAAGTTTGGTATACAATTAAAAGAAGCTGTTGCCCGTTATGGTGAATACTTCAATGTTTACTTATCAGACATTAAACATGCAAAAGACCATTTAATGTTCTGTGACCGTGAAGGTACATTATATCAGGGAAGCATAAGACTTGTTGGAGCGGACGGCTCAATCACAGGTCAAGATGCAGATTACATAATTCTCGATGATATATATTCTGGTTTTAAAGATATAACCCCAACATTATTGCAGAAAAAGGTAGATTGGTTTGATACAATCATAGAACAACGTATCGAACCCCAAACGAAGCTTGTTTTACTCCATACTCGCTGGTCAAGTGGAGACCTGCAGGGAGTATTCAAAAGAGATCGTGCAGATGATTACTACTTCATAGAATTCGCTGCTATTAAAGATGATGGAACTCCATTATGGCCGGAAAGATACAGTATAGAAGTATTAGAAAAGAAAAGAGAATCCGTTGGTGAAAGAGTATTCCAATCTATCTACCAACAGAAACCAATCGATGATACATCAGACTTCTTTGACTTAAGTAAAATACATTGGTATCGTCCAGATATGGAAACTATACAAATGGGTCGGGGTTACGATATAGCTTCAAGCGACCCTGGTAAAAACGATTACACCGCCGGTGTACCAATGTATGTTTTAGATGATAATAAAAGTGTATTAATCACTGATTACTTATATGGTCAATTCGGTAAAAATACAAAAAATACTGTTAAAGATCAAGTCCATTTTGATGGTCATGATAATATTAATGTTATTGAAACAGGAGTGGCTGCTGCAGGCCAAATATTATTCGATGAATGGGAAGAGCAATTAATAGGTTACTTTGTAGAACGAGGTAAAGCTGTTCCTAACAATAGTAAAGCTGACCGTGCTACACCATTGAAAAATAAAATATTTGATGGTGAAGTCTATGTTGATATAGCTGACGATAAATTAAGACAAATATTCATTAATGAATTCAAAGCATTCCCTAATGGTCAAAATGACGACATTGTGGATGCTACTTCACACATATTTAACTATCTTAATGATAACTTTATTGGAGATATTGTATTTGATATTGTAGATTTATAAAAAAAAGAATAATATAAAAAAAATAAGGAAAAAGAGAAGGAGAAATAAGATTATGGGAATAATTAACACAGCTAAATCAATAGTTAACTCATTATCAAATAAACTACCATTATTAAGAAAACCAGAAATGAATAGTTTACTTGAATCATATATTCGTGAATATAAATGGGCATTCCCTAATCAAGATAAAAGCATAAACCTACTACAAACGTACTATGACGCATTCCACTACAATGCGTGGGTTCGTAGATGCTGTGGAGTTTACTGTGATGAATTATTAAACAATGGGTTCAGTATTAACAATCCACAAACAGATTATGTTGATTTTGCTCGTGTTAACTATTTAAATAATTTATTCAACCATCCATCAGGTTTATATGATGAAGCTACATTCAGTAGTTTAGTCAAACAAATACTACCTTCATGGAAATGCACAGGCGATGCATTCATTGAAGTTAATCATGATAGAGTATTTGACCGCGTACCTAATGGGTTAAAATTCATTCCAACAGAATTAATTGGATGGGATCCTGACACTAATCAATGGGGTATAAGAAATACCCAGATAAGATATGAACCCGACCAATTAATTCATATTTACGAACCTAAAATCGAATTAAAAGGTAGTAAATGGGGAACCAGTCTAATAGATTCAATATCTGCAGATATTACCTTAGAGATTTTAGGTAAGGACCATAATAAAAATATCTTTCAAAATAGTGGTTTAGACCCAAGAGGTATCATTACTTTTGATAAAGACTTAGGACAAGTAGCTGTTGAAGCTAACCGTAAAAGATTAAAAGAAGACAAAAATAAGAAAGGTACTTTAATCTTACAAGCAGCTAACTACCTACGAACATCTAACAGTAACAGGGACATGGAATTCCTGGACTTGATGAAATATAGTCGTGATGTTATCCTGGTTAACTTTGGTGTTCCACCAGCAAAAGTAGATATTATCGAAACCGCTTCTTTAGGTTCGGGTACTGGTGAATCACAGAACAAGGACTTCCAAAAAGTATTGAATGGTACGGCCCGTGTAATTGAAGACCAGTTTAATAAAAGTCTTGGCCGTAGTGGTTTCAGTGAAGTATTCCAATTTAATCGTGAGGATACTGAGAATAAATTAAACCGTGCCGAGATTGAAGATAAGCAATTAAGAAATGGTTCAACTTATATTAATGAAGTTAGATCCAATTATGGATTAGACCCTGTTGATTGGGGTAATGTGCCAATGAATTATAGTCAGTTTGCTTTAGCACCTACAATTGATAATGTTGAGGATGCGACTTTGATTAATCCTCATACTGATACTGAGGCTAAAGCTTTGAAAAAGGCTTTGTTAATGGAAAGATTAGGTAAAGAATATAATATATAAAAAGAAATAATAAGTGATTTTCTATGATTTCATCAGAAGATAGGATATTAACCAACCAATTACTAATTGAAGACCTAGAACTCGAGGAAGAGTTCACGGAAAAAAGTCTAAAAGATAATATCCAACTAATGAAATATTACAGATTAATCTCACAACAAATAGATGATACATTACAAGCCAGTGTAAAATGGATTGATAGTCCTGAAGCTAAAGAATTCTTCTTCAACGAAGCATATTACCAACAAGAAATATGGGAGTCATTGGATGAAGAATGGGATAACATATTATCAGGTAAATATGAAACTATTGATGGATTACTCCAAGAAATATATGATTATGGTAAAGCCAAAGGATATAGTAACATTGCCGAACATTTAAGATACACTGACACTGACCGTTTAGCTTTTGCATTTGCACGAAATTATAATTATGGTCTGATTCAAAGATTAAATGATGATTTAAGAGGAGCCATCAAGAATAGATTGACTCGTGCAGCTATTGAAGGCGAGAATCCTTTAAGTCTTGCACCTAAATTATTAGAGTTAGGTGTTACTCAATTACCTGGAAGTACATTCACTCCAAGACAAAGAGCTACAATGATAGCTCGTACTGAAATAAGCCGTATACAAAATACTGGTATATTACAGTCTTATGTTAATGAGGGTTATACAGAAGTTAAATTGTTAACTGCTGAAGATGATAATGTTTGTACTTTATGTTTACGATATGCTTATGAGTTTAATAAAGATGATAAGATTATCTTTGAGAATCGTGGTGATGAGAGAGTTCATAATATTCGTGATTTGATTAAAGGTGGTGCTTATCCACCGTTTCATCCTCATTGCCGTTGCACTTACTTGTCTGTTTGGGAGAGTAAGGTTAAGCCATCAGAGAATGTTCCATTCACTGTTAACTTAACACCAATCAATGATTGGGAACAAGTATTCACTAATACTCCACCACAAGATACACCATCAGTAATATTAAATGAAAGCTTATCATTAGAACAATTAAACAATTTCACTTTCGATGAATTAGCTAAATTCCATGGTATTGATTATCAAGGATTAGAAACTTATGATTATGATGGTAAAAAATACCATAAATTTGTAGAAACCTTTGATGATGGACGTGACTTTGTGTTACGTTTTGAAGAAGGTGCGGTTAAATCATATTTAAAAAAAGGAATAGCTACTCCAAACGAGATTATACATGAAGTATTCAAAGTACCTCTAGTTTTAAGAAATGAAACTCGTGAAATATGGTTTAAAAATACTAGTCAAGGTATTATTCATAGGCCAACTAAATCTGGTTATGATTCTTTTGACCAAACAACTGCAGGATATAATTCATACTCGCAAATGGCAAGTAAACGTTTTGTTCCAGAACAAGAAGATTTCAATCATAGGATTGTGATTAATCCTAAATACTTCAAAGGTGGAGGTAAAGGAAGATATGCTTTCTTGTGGAATCAAGAAGAGGATATGATAACTTCCTGGAAAAAAACTATTCATCATGAATTCACTCATAGTATGGATCAGACAAAAAAAGAGTGGGATGATAATAATCATATTAGAAATTGCTATACTGATGAATATTCTAAGATTCATTTGAAATCAGAAAATAAAGATGATTTACCTGGTTTCACATGGTATGCAAATACTGCAAGAGAAGAATCTTATGCTGAACATGGTGGATATATTAGTTATATGTTAGCAAATCCTACTGAACAAAAGAAAAAGATTACAATCCAATATTATGCTGATGAAGGCAAAATAACAAAAGATATTAACTTTGAAGAATATAAACAATTATATCCAAAACATTATGAATATTTCACTAAAAAATTTAATGAGGAATAATTTTATGTTTGTTAAAGAATTATTTGATAAAGAAAACATCACATGCCCTGAATGGTTATCATATAATATGATAGATGATTATTGGCAAGATGCAGAATATTCTTTAGAAGATAATGTTCATAAATGGACTTTTAAGGATGAACTTAGAAATGTCCTTATCACTTTTGATGGTGAAAGATATACTTTTGGAGCTTATTTTGAAGATATATTTGAAGTTTTAAATATTATTACTGAAGATTCAGTTATGACAACTTAATTTTAATTTTTTTTATAAAAATATTTAGTTTTCATATTATGTCACCATATTTTGGGAGTTTTAAAAAAGAAAAGAAAATAATAAAAAAAATTTGAAAAACTTATTCTTTTACACATAGCTCAGCCATTAATTATTTTTTTCAATTTTTATTAAATTATATTTTTTCCTCCTTTCTTTTTTTTCTCCCTTATCAAAAAAAAATATTTTATTATTTGTCACTAATGGTGGGAACATCTTTGTTTAGGTTCGATTCCTAAATCCCACCTACCGTTTAAAAATAGGTTAATGCATTTTTTTCACTTCCTTTATTAATGCCAAAAAAAAAACATTAACTAAAACCAAAAACAAAAGACAGGTTCTTTTATTATCTCTAAAAAAAAACCCTGTTCATTGTTTACCATATTTTTTTGCTAAAATAAAAAAAAAAATAAAAGAAGAAACACTATAAAAAAAATGAATAATTTTTTTTTGTGCGATTTTTTCATTTTTTAAAATATCTCTCTATGTATGTGTTTTAAAACAAAATTTTTCTTATTTTTAATATTTTAGGGAGAGGTGGTCCTCCCCTAAAATTAAAAATAAGATATACTTTTTTATTCCTTTTTTGCATGTGGGTTAAAAAAAATTAATCTTCATTTTTTAAAAAAAATACAGGTTCAAACCCTGAAACCCACTAACCATTTAAAAAAAATAGTATGTAAAAAAAATTAGATTGTGGAAACAAATATTATGACAACTGAAGTCTTAGATAAGCAATTCCAACTCTATGCACGTCCTCAAATCTATCCGGACACCACAAAAAGTTATACTCTCAATGAGGACGGTTCATTAACAATAGAAGGAATAGCTTCAACAACAAATAAAGACCTTCAAGATGACATAGTAACTCCATCTGCAATTGAGTCAATGAAAAGACAATTGCAAGCAGGTTTAAACTTGCATGGTGATCATTGGTATGGATTGTTCGATGGTATCATTGGAGCAATCACTGGGGTAATAGATACTGATGCTTATTCTTTAAGAATTAAAGCTAAAATATTGCCGAAATATGCCAATGAAATCAGAGACATGTTAGATATTGGAGTTAAACTCGGATTGTCTATTGGAGGGAGAGTAACTGAACACACCCAACTTGAAGATGGTGGGTGGGAAATTAAAGACATCACCTTACGTGAAATCTCCTTAACAGGTATGCCTGCTAACTGGGACACCTATGGAACCATCACTACAAGCAAAGGATTAGTTAAATCTACTTGTTTGACTGGTGCATGTTATACAATTATGAAAAATGAGGTTGATAATATGGCCGAAAATGAAATAGAAACTTTAACTAAAGAAGATGTTAAGGATTTAATCAATGAAGCATTAATTCCTATGAAAGAGGAAATTAAAAATGATACTGTTCAATCAGTTTCTAAACAATTAGAAAAAATTGTTAAAGATGCTATTAAATCTGCATCTGAAGAAGAAGAGGAAAAACCTGAGGAAGAAGTTGAAGAAACTCCTGAAGCAGAAGTAGATGAAGAAGAGGAAAAACCTGAGGAAGAAAAATCTATCGCATTAGATGATATTAAAGGATTATTCCATTCTGAATTAGAATCTATGAAATCTGAAATCAAAGAAATGATTCCAGAAGTAGATGTAACTGAAACAGTTAAATCAACTGTTGACAAAGCAGTATCAGAACAAATGGGTAAATTATTTAAAGATTTATCTGATAAACGTGACCCTGAGTTCCAATATGATGAAGATACTGTGAAAACCCAAGATAATGATTCTAAAAAAGACCAATTCACAAGTCGTGAAGCAGCTGAAATGTTAGTTGCTAAACAAACCAAAGAAGACTTGATTAAATCATTATTATAAAATTAAACCATTTTTAACCATTTTAATATAATTTTAAATATTTTATTTTATATTTTGGAGGATTAACCATGACCGAAGAATTAACCATGAAAGAAATCCAAGCTGAATTCGAAAAACAAAATAAACAAATAGCTGATTTACAGAAAGCTATGCAATTATCTGATGCTGCACCAGCATCAATGCAAATTGCATACAGTCCAGAATTACAAACTCGTGTATTTGAAAAAGCACCATATTTCAGATTCCTTGAATCAAAAGGAAGAGTGGATGATAACTTCAGTAGCACTTACGCTGCATTCTACTTGAAAAACAGTTCTGGTGTATCTCAATTCATTAATGAAGATGATGATATTCCAGCTGCAGTAGCTTCATCTTATGAAGAAAGAATGGAGAAAATGAAAACATTAATCTACCCTATTGATGTTTCCATGTTATCTCAAATGGGTAATAATGTTGTTGATTTAATCCAATCTGAAATCCAAGATGGTTTCATTAAAGTCACTAACGATTTAGATAACACTCTCTTACAAGGTACTGGTGCTGCTAGTGATAAAGATTTCAAAGGTTTCGTAAACCAAGTTATTACTAACAAAGAAACTTTAACTGACGAACCAATCACAGAAGACCTTATTGATGATATGTTAACTGACATCATTGACCAAAATAATGGTACTCCTGATTGTATTGTAACTACTAACCTTGTTGCTAAACAACTTAAAAAGATTGTTGCACCTTACAGAAGATACAATGACAAAATAGACATTGGTTTAGGACACAGAGTTGTAGCTTACGAAGCTCCAAACGGTGCAGAAATCCCTATCTTAATTGATTCCAATCTTGAATCAGATTCCATGTTATTTGTTGACTCTGCAACTATTGAAGTTAAAAGATTACTTGCTCCTACTTTGTTAACTGATTTACCAACTAACAAATTAGGTACACGTGATGCAATTGTATCATTTGTTACTGCTCAAAACGTAGCAGAATACAAAAACGGTTTAATCACAGGTATTGCAGATCCCAGTCCTTGAGGGGAATCCTGAAAATACCGGAAATAATAATACTGATGATACTCCTCAAACAGGTAATGTTAATGTAACTGTTAAAGATGAATCAGGTAATCCATTACAAGGTGTAGATGTTCTTGTTTCTGATGGAATTACTGGTGATGAATACGAGGGCACTACAGGTTCTGCAGGGGGATGTAATATAACTAATGTTCCTGTAGGAACTTATGAATTACTTGGAATCAAAGAGGGATATGAACAGTATTATGGAAATATAACTGTTGTTGCGGGAAATAATAAAGCTGAATTTGTAATGATTGAAGAATAAAATTAATTCTTTTAATTATTTTATTTTTTAGGTGAAAATATGACTAATGAAGAGAATACTGAAGAAATTATTGATTCTGAACCAACAAGGGAATTATTAATCAAACAATTAGCAGTACAAACCGGTCTACCATTATCACCTACACCTGCAAAACAAATAACACGTGATTTTGATGGGGATGTGATAATTTTAGATCACTACCCATTACATTCAATTAATAAAATAAAGATTGATAAAAAATGTATCTGTTTAAATGATTGTCTTATTGATGAAGAATCTGGTTTAATATATTTAGATGATAATTATACTGGCCTGTTATATGTTCAATATATGTATTGTATTCCTGAAGAGGATTATTCCGCTATCATTGATTTGATGATGGAATATGAGAATACTCCGGGTTGGGATAAAAGAGCTTCCAGCATTAGTGAAGGTGGAGTAACAGTTTCATTAGATACTAGTGCTGGACAATGGGGAGTTATCAATTCCATGATAACTGATTTGAAAAACCGCTATAATGCCACTGCGAGGATGATATAGTATGCCACCATTTTTTCCTAATGAAATAATGGATATTTACTCTTATTCCCAAACAACTGGAGAATATACTGAATGGGGTGAACCATTACCAGAATATAATTTAAGGGATACTGTTGAAGTTGATTTTCAACCAATATCTCCTAAATCATCTATGGAACAGTTCGGTAAGATATTGCAGGATACTTATGTTGTCTATATGAGTATTGATACTGAAATCTACGATACTGACCTTATAATGATTAATGGTGTTAAATATAGTATTTTAGGTTCAATAGAAACTTGGAATCATATTATACATCATAAAAGAATGACTATTCAAAAACAAAGAAAACAAGATGTGAATACTCGATGATTAGTTTTAGTTTAGATGTGAAATTCGGATCATCATATTATAAAAAACTTGGATTAAAGGGTAAAAAACATTCTGATATGATTAGTGATACATTAGATTATGGTTTGAATGAAGCCAATAATATAGCTAGACGAGAAGCACCAATTAAAACAGGTAACCTTCGTCGAAGCATTACTAAACGCAAACCATCTAAATTAGTTGGTGAACTACATAGTAATGCAAGAAGCAATGGCCGTACTTATTGGCAGGATGTTCAATATGGTACAGGACCACATGTTATCACACCAAAAAATGGTAAGTTCCTTGTTTTTGAAACTGGAGGTGACACTGTTTTTGCACGTAAAGTTAACCATCCAGGAACTGCAGCAAACCCATTTGTTACTCGTACATTGAATAGGTCAATACCTAAGTTTAAAGAATATTATCATCAAGTTTTATCAGAAAACGGATTATTATAAAAAAAAATCATGTTTCCCATGGAAACTGCTTTCTTGAATTTACTGGCTAATCATTTATTTTTAGATGGTAAAATTGTTCCTTTTGTTAAAAATTATTCTGAAATAGACCGCACTCCATGTTTTACAATTAATCAAGCTGACGAACAATTCGTTCGCAGAAGATATGCTCAAATAGATGGTGCGGAATATATCATGAAAAGATATTCTTCCAATATATGGATTAATATCTGGTGTAACACTGAAAAGGAACGCCACGAATTAATAAAACAAGTGAATAATCGTATACTTCAAGCAGAAGCTAATCATTATTCCACTTGTAAATTTTATAAAGATGATGAATGTAGTATATTGAAGAGCAGATGCGAAGCGTTAACTCGTACAGATACAAATGCAAGGGCAAAGAAAAACCAATGCCCTGATATTAACCATTACCAATCATTTTTCCAATCACATCATATCGTTAAAAACACTTTCCATGTTGATAGTGTTACTGATTTAGATGAATTGGATCCAACAGGTCAAGTTTTAAGAACTATTTTCAAACTGAACATGGATTATTACCAATACTATCCTATTGGTGGTAAACCATTCACTGATTTTGAATTGGAGACTGAATTATGAGTAAAAAGAATGAGAATAAGAAAAAGGATACTCCTAAACCAAAACAAGAGAAATTAATTCTTTATGAAGCGGTTAGGGATAATCCAACACCAACTTACATTATTGTTGGTGCATTATCATTAGCTGGTCTTTTACCTCAATACAAAGCTGAAGAAGAAATTTACAGTATTGAGGACATTGAACCATCAATCACCACTGATGAACTTAACAAAATAATTAAAAATTTTATAGGAGAATAAAAACATGGCAATAACCATCACTGAAACCCCAAAAGTAAGATATTATGAAGGGGATAGTAATCCTGGATTATCTGGTGAAGGAGCACAAATACCAATATTCATTGGTATCACTGGAAACTCAACACCTGCACCAGGAATACAAAAATTCAAAAGTTTCACTGCAGCTAAAAGAACTGTTGCAAATGGAGGAATAGGAACCGACACTGCAACTAATCCTTTATTAGCAGTATTAGAAGATTTCTTCATTGAAGGAAGAAAAAACGAATCAGAAGATATTGGAATTCCTTATGTTTATGTAATTGACTTAGGGACTGCTACTGTTGCTAATGCTGCACCATGGATTGCAGCTATGGAATTAGCAAAAAGTAAAAGAGAAGTAACTGCAGAAGTATATGTTGGTTTCAAACAAGCAGATGATAAAGCTAAGGTATTAGCTATATTGAATAGTGCTTTAACAAGTATTAAAGCAGATAATGAGTATGGTAATCCAAGAATAGCATATTATACTATTGCTGGTGCTACTGATGCTCAATTAAAAACTTACACTGATGATGAACAAGAAGCATATATTCAAAGCTCTCGTTTAGGGTTATGTGAGCCAAAATACTTTGGAAGAATATTAGCGAAAATATTCACCACCCCATACTATGAAGAACCAGGATACACTGACTTCAGAAGTATACTACCAGGTGAATTCAATAAACGTACACCATCTGAAGAAAACGAGTTACAAGCTGCAGGAATTATATTCATTAAAGATGAACTCGCAGGTAGTGAAATACACCCAAGAATTAACCTTGCCGTTTCCACAGCTTTTGCTGCAAGTCAGGACAGCAGGGCAAATGATTGTTTATTACATGCAAGAAGAAACGTAGACCAATTAATCAGAGAAGTCTATGTTGCATTATATCATCAAATCAAAAGAAACGAAACCGAAGTCAATATCATTTATTGTCAAACCGATGTTGATGTTATCGTGAATAAATTCTTAGATAATGGTTATATGATGAATGGAACCGAAATCCAAGTTATTGAATCAGGTACTAATCCTTACAGATTATTAGCTGAAGGAGTATCCATACCAGTTAACTCAACCCTATTTATTGGTTTCAGCATGTACATTGAAGCACCAAACGCTACAGTTGCAGGAGGTAATTAAATATGGCTATCACCGTTGACCCAGATGACAACAGCTATGACTTAGCGGAATTAAGATTAGATAATGAAGTTATCATCTGTGAAGATTTTGATTTTGAAATATCAACCGAAAACAATACAAAAACACCCACCAATAGTCGTGACCCTTACAGATATGCTGGAGGTAAAAACGAATATAGTGGAAGTGCAAACGGTATTGCTCCACAATTCTTAAAATTATGCAGACAATATCAAGCTAAACGTATCAACTTCCCGATAAGTGTTTATGCTTACGGAGATGAAGGGGACTACAAAGAAATAGGAACTCTTTTACATTGCCGTATCGAATCCATTAACCCAACTATGGAAGATGAAGGTTTAGGCTTTGATTTAGAATTTATTGCATTAGGATTTAAAGACCCAAGATAAAAACAAGATATTTTTTTCATGTTTTTATCTTTTATTTTTTTTTTTAAAAAATTATATTATTATTATTTTTTTGGAAGTGATTAGACTTATGGTAAGTGAAACAACAGAAAAATTCTTATGGGACACTAAATATCCAAGAGAATGTAAAAAACTACCTTATGATTATTTAGAAGACGATGAGAAGAAATTAGTTGATAAATGTATTAATAAAGAAGAATTAACAGAAAAAGAACAAAAAGATATTTTATCATTATTAAAAGATTATCGTGGATTTTTCAAAGAATATGATGCGGATAAACTTGAAAAGAATCTTGAAACATCAGAAAAAATTGTTAAAACACAATCTGAACTCTTAAGATTAATCCATGATGAAAATCGTTACCGTATAGATATGAATTATTACTTGAATGGTGAGAAATTCCTTTTACAAATGCGTATCAAACCATTCACTGATAAACAATACCTTGAAGCACAAGACAACCAATTTGGTTTATTTGATGATTTAAACATTAATGAAAGAAAAGTTGTCAGTAAAGCTCAAAATAAACAACCAATGTCACCAGAAGAAACTAAAATGTACAAATCCGTCATGGATAAAATTAATGAAAAAGCAGAAGACAATGATTTCCTTATCAATGTCATCAATGAATTCCTAGCCGATCGTATTGAATTTGTTGATGATACTGAAACTAGTTTTGAAGATAATATTAAATTCTGGCAAGAAGTTGACTTATCCACCCGTGTAAGTTTATTCCACGAAGTCCGTAATCGTTTACAATTAACTGAAACTTTCCGTGAAGACTTATTTCCAGCTGTTAGATAGTTTTCTCGGAGAAGTTTATTTCCGTGTCAGTAAACATCTTGGAATACCTATCAGCGAAGTAATTTACAAAAGAAATCATTTAGACATCATCATGCTCATGAGAAAGTATGGTGAGATTATAAAATCAGAACAAAGACAAATCCGAAAAGCAGAGCAAGAAGCTAAAAAGAATCGTAATAAAAGAAGAAGAATGAGGTAATGCAGTATGGCGAGTATGGAAGAGCTTATGCTTATATTCAGAGCACAAGATGAAGTTAGTTCAGTAACTGGACAAATAGATAATAATGTTCAATCAATGGCTTCATCCGCCCAAGCAGCATTAGCTAGTATGACTGCAGGTATGGCTAACTTAAGTACTGTTAGTGATGGTTTAATAGGTTCACTTAACAGTGGTAAATCTGCTTCTGATATTATATTTGGTAATGCAAGTAAAGCAGAAACCAACAAGGTACTTATTAACAATATGACTAGTACTAAAGAAGCTGCTGCAGATTTATATGATACTGTTGATAAAGTTACTGATTCTAGTTTAACTTCAATGCAAGATTTAATCCCTGCTTTGAATGCATTTAAAGCCGCAACTGGTGCATCTGATGCTGAAGTTAAAGATATTACTGATGATATGGCTAACTTTGGTGCGGCTGTATTAGCTCAAACTGGTAGTACTGCTTTAGCTGAAACTGCAATGATGTCTTTGTCTAAAGGTATTAAAGGTGCTTTCGCTGCATTAGACCAGTACGGTGTATCTGAAGATGCGTTAAAACGTACTGGTAAATGGAGTGGTGATGAGAAAGATGTTCGTGGATTCATGGAGGCAGTTACTGAGGTAATGGGTTCTACTAAAGAGTTAATGGAAACTAACCAAGGTCTTGATGCTTTAATCCAAAAAGCTTTTAGTCGTGGTGGTAAGAAAATTGGTAATGAATTCTTACCAGTGATTAAAGATGTTAAAAGAGGTTTCTTGGATTTAGATAATGCTTTAGGAGGTAATTTAACTGCTAGTATCCTCCTTGTTGGCGAGGGTATTGATGTAATGAACAGTGCTTTATTTAATGTCAGTACTGCTGTTCGTGGTTTTGAGGATATTAGTACAGGTATTAAACAGTTAAGGTCTTGGATTAAAGGTGCTGGTGATGTTGCTGAAGCTGCTAATGATGCTACTGATGCAGTTAAAGGTATGAGTAATGCAATGTCTACTGTAGGTAATGCAGGAGAAATGGGTGCTAATGTTACTGGTATGGGTGCTGCAGGTGCCGAAGCTGCGAAAGGTGCAGGTAAAGGAGAAAAAGCTGTTGAAGCTGGTACCGATGCATTGTTCGCAGCAGACATGCTAAAAGATAGTAAAAACCAAAACAAAGATTTAGCAAAATACCTTAAAGAACTTGAAAAAAAAGATGGTGTCTTTGAAGAAATCAATAAAATCAATGCTGAAACCGCAGAGAGACTTACAAAAACTAGAATGAGTGATCTTGGTTTTGACCCTGAAAATATCTTTGGTAAAAAATCAACTGAAGAATTATCTGAAGCACTTAAAGAAGGAAGTCATTTTCTTGATGATGATTTAATTAAAGAATGGGAATTAGCTGAAGAAGCTTCACAAATGACTTTTACAGGTGCTATTAAAAATAAATTCTCTGGATTTAAAACCCAATTAACAGAGGCATTTTCCTCAATCAAAGATTTGGATTTTAAAGGAAAAATAACAGCACCGTTCACTAAAATAGCATCAAGCATTAAAAATTTCAGCTTTGGTGAAACATTACAAAATGGATTGAAAAAAGGTTTTGGTGGATTAGGAGATGTAGCCAGTACCATTAGTGGTAAATTATCTAGTTTCGGAACATCAATTAAAAATATTAAAATGCCTGATATAAAAGGCAAATTAAACGGATTAAACAAATCATTATACCAAAGCATTAGTGGATTCAGTTTTACTGATGTTTTCGGTGGATTAAAAGATAAAATCTCCGGTCTTCGTGGAGCGACGGAAGTAGTCTCAGAAATAGATGATGTTGTTGATGGAGTTGAAGGAGTTGCAGAAGCAGCTGGAGCAATGGGTGCAGCAGCACCAGCAATGGAAGCAGGAGCAGCTGGAACAGAAGCAGCCGCAGCAGCAACAACATCATTAAGTGCAGCATTCACATCCATGATTGTACCTGCATTAGCATTAGCAGCAGTAGTAGCAATAATGATTCCAATAATAGCAGGAATAGCTGCAGAAGCAATGCTATTCATCAAATTATTAGGTGAATTCATGCAATCCCTAAACTTCGACAGTATCGATTTAAAAGGGAGTATTGAAGGAATCAAACAGATAGCTACTGGTCTTGCTTGGATTGGTGCTGCAATGCTAGCAATGACCGGAGTTAGCATACTTGTCGGCATTAACAGTATGATTACATTATTCACCGGTATAACTGGACCATTAAAAACTGCAAGTAGTGCATTGAAAGAAGCTGCTAAAGAACTTCAAAGTTTCGGTGATGTTAAACTTGATCCATCTATTGCAACAAATCTTAAAACAATTAGTGATAGTCTTGGTGCGGTGTCTAATGCTATGGGTGCTATGACCTGGACTAATATTAACACCGGTATTAGTAATTGGATTGCTGGAGTATTAAATTTCAGTAGTATATCTGATGGTATTGGTCAAGCAAAAGATGAAATTATTAAAGCATCTAGTAAATTACAGGAATTTTCTAGTTTATCACCTTTACCTGAGAGTGTTGCACAGAATATTCAAAATGTTTGCAATAGCCTTAAATCTGTAGGGGATGCGATTGGTGCATTACGTAGTATACGTGATGGTCAAAACTGGGATAGTCTACTTGGAGGATTATTCGGTGGAGTAGATATTCAAACTGCATTAACTAATGTGAAAACAGATATTGAAAAAGCAGCTTCCGCTTTAAGCACTTGGACTATATCCGATGTTCCACAAGATATTGGAAGTAAAATACAAAATGTTTCTAATGCATTAGGTAGTTTAAAATCAGGTTTAGATTCAATTAAATCTGTAGCACAAAGTTATGATGGTGGTTTCGTTGGATGGATTCAAGGAGGATTATTCGGCGGAACTGATATTCAAGGCAGTATTGACAAAGCCATCAATGAAATTAATCAAGTTGCCAGTAAATTAGCAGGCATACAAATAACCAATATACCTGACCTTAGTTTTATTCAAAGAGTTTCCGTGGGTTTAAGTTATTTAAAACAAGCAGGAACACAATTATCACAATTTGGTGGAGTCACTATTTCACCAGATATTGCTGAAAGAGTAAGATTAGCTGTTGAAACTGTGAGCAAAGTTGCGAATTATTTATCTGGAATGACTAATGCTGGTATTGGTGATGTTAATGGATTACTTAATAGTATTAATACTGCATTAACTACTATTCGTACAACATTAGCAAGTGCTGCTGGAGGATTTGCAGCTCCTGCAATGAGTATTGGTTCTCAAATTGTTAGTGGTATTCAATCAGGATTATCACCATTAGGAGGTGTTGTCCAAAGCAGTGTTTCATCAGGTATATCAAGTGCAAGCGGTGCAGCTTCAAGTGGTGGACAATCATTAGGTACTAATGTTACTGATGGTTTCAAATCTACTTTAAAATTAGCTGATGCAATGAATGCGGAAATGAGTTTCATGACATCTGCGGTTCAAAATGGTATAAATGCAGCTAAATCAGTTGCTCAAAATGGTGCTGCAGAAATAGTGGCTGCATTTAAAAATGGTATTAACAGTGGTTCTCCTGGAGATATATATCGTGCAATGAGCGCAGAAATGGGATATACTAATCAAGCAATCACTGATTCATATGGTCCATTAAACACATCCGCATATCTTGCAGGTAAATCAGTTGTTGATGGATTTGGTAATCCATCATTAGATGTTGCAATGGGACCATTAAATCCATCACAATTACAATCAATGGGATTAATGGCAAGTCCTGCACCACCAACTAATAATGGTAATAACACCACTATTATTGTTCAGGAAGGTGCAATCCCTGTTGATGCTCGTAACATGACACAAAAAGAAGCTAAACAAATGTTAATTCTTGCTTTAGAATCACTTGACTTATATGATCCAAATCCAAAAGGAGTTGCATAACCCATGCCAAACATGTATAAAGATATTGTAAATGGAGTTAATGAAACAGTTGAAATAGATGGATATCCATTCTATGCTGAGGGACTTACTTCAACTACTTCTTATAATTATCGTAAAGTAAACCGTCAAAAACTGTTAGGTGGTACGGAAAAAGTAACTCGTGGAGAGTATATGGGTCGTGAATATAGTTTCAATACTGAGGTTTATACTGAAGGAAACCCCAGAATCTTTGATGAAATATTCCGTGAAATGATGAACAAAGAATGTGAGGTTATCTCTGAATATATGGGTGGTAAATTCAAAGCTGAAATTACTATTGAACGTGAAGATGAAGAAGCTTCACCAGACCATATTACTTTAAGAGTTGATATTAAAGAAATTCCTGAAGAACAACCAAATATTCCTGGCGATTTGTTTGTTGTTCCAGAAGATGTTTTACAAAAAGAAAATGCGGAAGCTACGAATACAGAAACAGAATCTAATGTTACTGAAGTAGTTAATACAAACAAAGATAATAAAGTCACTACACCTACATCCAACAAAACTAAAGAAGAATGGGTACAGGAAATTAAAGATAAACTTAAAAGCAGGAGTTAAACTATGGTTAAAGTAGCTAGTTATAGTATTCCTCGTAACCTTTTTGAAGTTTATAAAACCGATGAAGAGAACTTTGTCCCTTATGAACCTAATATGGGTAATAAAGAAGAAGATAGTGAAAAATCTTCAGAAGACTCTGAGAAAGAAGAAGATGAAAAAGAGGAAGAGGATGAAGAAATTGAGGAAAATGATGAAGGATTTAAATTACATCAAGGCGAAATATTGGAAACTTATTATTATGGAGATTTATTTGATTCTAATTATGATTATGATTATGAAGCTATAGATAATAATGGAAACATCAGTGTACCATCAGTTGATAAAAAAAGATTCTATAAAGGTGTTCGTACTTGTCTTCGTAAAACTTGGGAAGAACATGGTCAAACAACTAATTTAGATGATTTAACACCAGTACTATTAGGTTTCATTACTGAACAGACTTATAGTGAAAATGGTGTTGATTTAACATTATCTGGAATGACAAAACTTTTAGATAAGAAATACCAGTTTGATTTCACTCAAATGAAAATGTCAGCCATATTAGAAGAGATGATTAAAACGGCTGGTTTAAAACCTAAAGTTGATTTCACAGGAATGGCTGATGAGGTAATTGATTATAGTAATGTTTCTAAAAGTGAAGATGATGATGAGGGTGGAGAATTTTCCGGTGAAGTTTCCGGTGATGTAAAAGCAATGGCAAAGAAAGTTTGTAAAGGCAAAAAATCTGCAAAAGCCAAAGCTAATGCTATCACTGCTTTTATCTGTGATCATGTAAAATACCCATCACCAAATTACAGTAACCATCATAAATGTGCATCAGAAGTTTTGAAATCAGGTGTTAGTAATTGTTGTGACCGTGCTAACTTGGGTTACCAAATGGCTCAAGCAGTTAAACTTAAAGCTCGTGGTGTTCATGGCCCAGGGCATGTTTGGGTTCAATATTATGTTGATGGGCAATGGCAAGATTCAGACCCAGGGTACAGTAGACGTAGCCTTGGTCAAGTTTATCAAAATATGAAAATGAATAGTTTATGGGATTTCCAAGCTAATGGAGCATGTTAAAGGAGTATTATAATTATGACTGATTATATTGTTGGATGCGATAACATTGTAGGTGGGGAATCCAACTTAATTGAAAGAGTATGTAAAGTTCTTGAAAGCAAAGGACACACCGCTCAAAGATTAAGTGTAGGTCCAAATTTTGTTCAATCTTCTGGTTTAAAAAGTTCATCATCAGGAAAAGTAGCAATTTTCATTGTTGGTGGAAGTGATATCGGTACTTACGTTGATTTTCGTGATGGTATCAAAAATGGATATTATCATTGGAAATATGCATGGTTTGCTTTTGCATCATGGACAGCTCATTCATGGATTACCAAAGAAGATTTAAAAAATAAACCTTTAGTAAGAGCACATGATGATAATTTCAGTAGTGGATCATCTATCGCACCATACCTAGGGAAATCTGCAGATTATTTTTTCCAGGAAAATAAACAGTATGTGAATTATGTTTATGGTCAAACACCAGAGGAACTGGCAAAGAAAATATTGGCTGGTGGTGGAGAGGATAGTGATGATGGTTCATCTGCATCAACAATCAAAGAAGCAATTAAAGATATTCTTAAAATGCGTGATGGAGAAATTGAATGTCGTGTAGTTAACGATACTGTTTTTATTAATAAGATTCCTGACCCTGAAACTGCTGAATTATCTTTAATTGAAGGTAGAGATATTATCCAAAAAAGCATTAACATTACTGATATTAATCCTGAAACAATTAACTTCTTGACTGTGCATTGGCAAGGTGGTGAAGACATTGTCTTTCGTGATGAAAAATTAATTGAAAGGTTTGGTGAGAAAAAAGCTGAAATGGATGCGGTTAAAAGGGTTGTTACAACAAAAGAGTCGGATTCATCAAGCTCGAATACTTCATCCACAACTACAACTACTACTACAGATAACACCACAAACACCACAACAGATACTACATCCTCTGATGATTCAAGTAGTGACACAGAGTCCAGTGTTGAAGAAGTTCCCTGTGAAACATTAGAAGAAGCACAGACATTCGCTAATACAGAATGGGCTAAAATCAAAAGAGACAACGGCCACACAATAGAATGTAAAGTTATTGGTTCTCCGTTATGGGAACAAGGAAAATGGGTTAGAGTATACATTCCAAGCTTTGACGAAGATGGTTATATGTATATTACAAAATGTTCTCATAGTGAATCTGCTTCTCCAGGATGGGAAACTAATATCACATTAGCTGATTATCCTCCAGGATTTGGTGAACCGGAAGAAGCAAAAAGTGATGAAGACGAGGAAGAAAGTGAAGATGAAGAAACAACTGAGGAGACAACAACATGAAAAAATCAAATAACATAACTGCTACAGATGGCCGATTAATTAGTGCTATAACTCCTATTATTCATAATGTTGTTGAGGATAGTTTGGAAACTACTGTTAAAAAAGAAGTTAATGCATCTAAACTCCATATTGGCGTATTAACTAAATATTATCCTTACTTGGACAAAGCAGAAGTTAAAGTAGGAGATAAATTGGTTCTTTGTAGAATGCTTCATCGTATGCATGGTTCATTAATAGATTTCTTCACACCTGCAGGAGATAGGGCGTTTTGTGAAAAATTAAAAGAACCTTGCATTATCCCTCAAAGTGAATTAGATTGTTTCATAGCTGAAACTAGTGATGATACTAAAGAACAAGTATTGTTAGGTTATTTCATTAAAAATAATATTCTTTACATTAATCCCGCAGAACCTGGCCATTACCGGATATCTGATGTAGGTTCAACAAATGAATTTGGATTAGATGTTGGCATGTCTAATATTAATATGGTTTCCCATGAAGGAGTTAACTTTGTTGAGGGTTTAGTTCAAGAAGAAAACACTACGATTAAATATGCTAATAGTGATGATGTACCTGTTAAAGATGATGTTTATACCAAAGAAGAAGTCTACACTAAAGAAGAAGTTGATGAATTAATACAGAAAGCTATTGATGATTTTAAAGAAGAAATGTTAGGTGATACTGATGACTCTACCGGTTGATTATGAAAGTGATTCTTACAGATTCTACAAAACATTAAATGAAGACATTGAATTAAAACCCGATGAATACAATCAATGGGATATGGTCTTCGAAAACGGAGACATTAATAACCTAACCGGTCACGATAGTCTAAGAAATGCAATATGTATTGCTATAATGACACGATATCAAGAATTGAAACATAATCAATTATACACCGAATTCGGTTGCAGAGTACATGAATTAATCAAAGCCAACAAATCCCATATGGTCGAATACAAAATAGAATTGTTTGTTGAAGAAACATTAACCAAAATGAGACGTGTTCAAAAAGTTAACTGGATTAAAATCACAGATAATCCTGATAAAAATTTTTATAAATATCAAATTGATTTCAATGTAACAAGTATTAATGATAAAATAGTGGAAGGGAGGGTGAATCTTTAAATGTACAAACAGAAGTATTATAAAGAAATATTCTTAAATGCATTGAACGAAGCTTTAATGCAAGGTTTAATTAGCCATCAAAATGAATTTGAGAAGTATATTTCTAATAAACAAGATATCAGTAATTTTTATGTGATGTTATTAAGTGTTCATAGTGAAGTCTTTGAACAGGTATATGCTGATATGACTGAAGTTTATTATAGTAATAAAGTTAATCATGCAACTGGTTCTGATTTAGATGATTTAGGTTTGCTTGTAGGTATTCCAAGACCAAGAGCTACTCGTGCTTCATGTGAAATTACTTTTACATTAAATCATGCACAGGATACTGATGTTGTCGAACCAAAAAATCTGCTTATAACATCCGGTAAAGGTATTAGTTATTACACTGTTGAAGGATTATATATTCCTGCAGGTGATTTATCTGCTAATGTTTCTGCTTTAGCTGTTAATACTGGAACTGGTAGTACTGTTATTGAAAATCAATTAACAAAATTAGAATCTGAATTAATCACTCCTATAAGTAGTGTTACTGTTACTAATTTATCTTCTTCAACTGGAGGTTATGATGCTTTCACTGATGATGAATATCGTGAATTATTAAAAAATTGGGAGTTAGTCTATGAGAAAGGTAATGAATGGGCTTTCATTAATTATTTAGCTAATTTTGATGGTATTGATGGTTATCGTTTTGTCCCGAATTGGGATGGGTCAGGTACTTTGAAAATAATTTTGGATCCAGGGACTGATTATCAGTTAGGTGCAGCTTATGATGATTTACAAGGACGTGTTAGTCAAGCTTCTGAAGATATTTATTTAACTGCACCAGTTAAAGTTCCAATTGATGTTTATGCTACTGTTAATGTTGATATTGACCAGGTAAATCCGTATAGTACTACTCAAAAAGATGAAATACGAAATAGGATTATTGCTGCCATTAAATTGTTTATTGATGGTGGTTTGAATAATGTTACTGGTAAATATTATAAAGGTTTAAGTATTGGTGAAGATTTCATACCTTATAAGTTAGGAGCATTCTTAAACACTCAGATTCCGGAATTAATGAATATTACTTTTAAATTGCCTGAGGATTATATTCAGATTACTGATGAAGAAATTGGTGCGACTAATACAATTACAATCGAGATGATGTAGAATGGTTTATTCAAGTTTAAAGAAATTGTTGAGTAAATTTCCTTATTTTTTGAAGAAATCGCCGGATAGTAATTTCTATAAGTCTGAATATGTTTTTAATGAGCAGTTTAAAGGTTTGTATAATGATTTGATTGAGGTTTATGAGAGTTTTCATTTGAATAAGCGTTTGTTGGTTTGGCGTGAGCAGTCTGATGCTTATGATTATAGTATTAATTTTGTTGCTTGTTTTCCTTATCTGAAAACTGTTACTTGTTATAAAAATGATGAAGTTATATATACTGAGTCTTATGAGTATAGTGATGAAGTTGATACATTCATTTATTCTTATGATGGTTCTTCAGAAAACATCATCCCTTCAGATAAATTTCATATAACGGTGGAGACTTGGGAAGAATATACATTAAGTAAAGGATACCCTGAAAACGATACACCACTTAACGATATTTATGATCATGATTCATCACTCGACCATTTCGGAGAATTACATAACATACCCCGTAAAACATATAAAATACCCCATAAACTAAACGATGACCTTTATTATGTTTACAACGGCGTAGTAAAATTAACCGATGAAGATTATGCTAAATTAACAATTAATGACATAGCAAATAAAGAAGAATTCCAAATATTCAACAAAACCCAATTAATAACTTATTATAAGAATACTGAACATCCATTCAATAATCAAACTACAGAGAACGATTATTATTATATGAATAGGATAATTAAATTCTTACAATACTATCATAAACTCCCATTACCAGTAATTGAAATATGGAAACTCTACGGTTTAAATCCAGAAGATGAAAAAGAAATCAGTTTCATCAATCGTGAAAGATATCTCTGTAAAATGTTTGAAGAAAACAGACATTTAAGTCCTAATGGAGAATATGATGAAGGATGGAAACCTAAAAGATGGGAGCATAAAGATATTTTATGGTGTCCTGTAAAACCAGATATATTCTTTTTTGCAAATGTAAACAATGCAAGTCCAGTTCAAGGAATGGATATTACATTTGATTATGATTTTATTGATGAATTCGCAAGAAAAACCGAAACAGATTATTATATAATACCATATTTCAAAACAGAAAATGGAGAATTGCACCGATACGATGATGAATTCTACCAGTATACCAAAGATAAAGGTTTCTTATGGACTATAAACACTAATGATATACCAGGCATTGATACAGATTATCAATTCGATTTCATCTTCAGAGCATACGAAAACTATAATGACATGAAAGCTCTGAACACTAATTATCTTGAATCAGATGTTATCAGAATAACCATTAAAGGCTGTGGAAATGCTGATATCTACGTGGATTGTGTGGATGGTAATGATAATAATGATGGAACAACATCACAAACAGCTTACCGTACATTAGAATATGCAGTCTCACAAATGCATGGTTCAAGAAATGTAATAGCATTAATCAATAAAAATGAAAGATTCTATATTGATAATGTATTAAAAATAGATGAAACATGTAGTATAATATCCTGTCCATCAGGTGCAGTTATCTATCAGAATAATGGATGGAGCTTGTTCAATGTAATGCAAGATACCAATCTGTACTTGCAAGGAATTACTTTAAAGCATAAATGTTGTGAAATGTTATCTGAATCAACAGAATTCGTTAACGAGAATGCTTTGAATTATCCAATCAATATTGAAATACCTAAATCAATATGTAAAATCGCTACTAAGATTGATATGACAAAAGACTACACCACATATGCTCATAGAAATATTACATTAAGGGGAACATTACTAACAGATACTGGAGATTATATGGTTGGTGCTGAATATGTATCTGGACTCACAAAGAATTGCCCAACACAAACACATGACCCAAATAAACCTGTAAGTAATGAAGAAGTTAAATTATATCTTGGAAGCAATTTATTAGGCACCGTAACTACTGCAGAAGATGGAGATTATACATTCACTCAATTATTTGATAATATTGGAACATTTAATATTGCTGTTAAGCATGATGAATCCAAGAAATATTGTCTTAGTGAAAATTATTATAGTGTGATTGTAGAACCAATGCCAACAACCACAAATATCACCAAACCAGTTAGTAAAATGTATATTGAAGAATCATTCAGTATACCATACTCTGTTAAAGATTATTATGATACTCCAGTAACTGTTGGTGTTTTAAAATTATATGAAGATAATAAATTGGTTAAAACTGTTAATAATGGTTCTGATTTAAATTACACTCCAACTGTAGCAGGATTACACAATTACAAAATTGTATTCAGTCATGATGAAACTTATGTTGAAAGCAGTGTAGAATTCACAGTCAATGTAGTTAAATACAAAACAAATCTTGTATTGCTTAGTGAAGGTAAATCTGTTTACAAAACCGATGAAAATATAACCATCACTGGAGTATTAACTGATGAATTAGGAAACCTCCTATCAAATAAACCAATAAAAATATATTGTGATGATACACTATTAACCACAAAAAATACTGATAGCAAAGGTGAAATATCATACTCCACAAAACTCGCTAAAGGAAATCACACACTACATTTAGAATTCGTTGAAACAAGCAAATATTACCAAAGCATAAGTAACTATTATCGTGTACGTGTAAGAGACACCGAAATTGCAGACATACAATTAAAATTATATCCTGAACATAAAATATTGGGAAGCTTACCAACAAGCATCCCAATAAATGTTTATGCATGTGATAAAAACGGAAACCCACTATCAACCAGTTTTAAAATAGCAGACACCTACAATAGTAAATGTGGCCTAACAGATTCCACAGTTTACACCACAAATAATGATGGTTGGTGGAGTGGAAACTTCAACACTCAAGCTATTAAAAATTGTAAAGGAACATATATTCAAGCAATTTCCACAGTTGATGGAGATGTATACAGTAATCTCGTGCATTTACGTAATAGTGTCGAACCGGAATTAAATGTAGAATCATTTTTAACTGTTGACAAATCAGTTTACAGTTACAACAATGAAGTCATTACAGTTAATGGTGTTCTCATAGACCAGGAAGATGATCCATTACCAAACGAAAACTTAACAGTAAAAGTATATGCTGAAAATACTCTAGTTAAAACATATAACTTGACAACTGATATTAAAGGTGAATTTGAAGCAATATACACTACAACAAGTAATGTTCGTGGAAAAGACTTAATATTCGAATTAACTTATGCTAAACATACTGGAGCTTATGCAGCATGTAGTGATGAAGTAACGGTAATGTTCAAACAATTAGCAACTACAATTAGTTCACAAGATTTATCTGTTCCAACAAGTCAAAGATTTGCAATAACAGGTAGTGTGATAGATGAGAATAATATTCCTGCAGATACTGGTAGTGTAACTATCACAGTGGATAGTACTGATTATAATGTTGTATTAAGTAATGGTGAGTTTAGTTTATCCCTTAATAAATTATTCAAACCATCAGATTACAGTATAAATATCAATTATGTTGAGAATACTTATTATAAAACCAGTAATAAAGAAACTACATTAACTATAACCAAATTAACACCAGTCATCACTCTTGAGAAAAATCATTTATTGGTTGTTGATGATTCATATAATTTACCATATACTTTTGAATTACCAAATATATCATCAAAAACATCAGAAACAATCACTCCATCAGGAACAATAAGTTTACAAAAAACTAATGGTACAGTAATACAAACAGTTACTGTTAAACAAGCTATTAACTTATTATTCACATCACAAGAAGTTATTCAAGGCAAACTTGTTTACTCTGGTGATGATTATTTAAATCAAGTTACAATAACTGGAATTAAATTAACAATAGTTAATCCATCATACAGTATTAAAGACAAAACCGATTCACCATGGGATATTACTTTATTAGATGAATTCCCATCAGACACATCAAGTTACAGTGAAGAAGACTATCTCATACTATCAGAGTTATTAGATGATGATAATCCAAAACTAATACTCACAGACAACCCTGATGAATCAAGTGTAACTGGTGAAGAAGATATAATCTTAGTAGATGATGACGATGCGGAAGATGTTATATTGGAAAACGAGGACTGATAAAAAATGGTAAATCAAGACACTTGTAAATATATGCGTTCAAAAATGAATTGGACACCAAATGATTATGAATTATGGTTCGAACATAACAAAATATCATCAAATATAATAGTGGAAGATGTTCCTAATTTATCCGCTCGTTTAGACCAATTAACACCATTATCCAAAAAAGTTCATGTAATGTTAAACACTTCCAATGAAGAATACAATAACACTGTTGAAATTGTATCAGAATTAACATTAACAATAGGTAAAACAGTTAAAAGAGTTGATATAATATGATTGATGTTAAAGGAGAATATGCTATAAGTATACCTCTTCAAACAATGTTTTTAAATGCTAAAATAGTAATCAAAGGCACAAATCTTATCACTAGACAAGGAGATTGTTTCTTCATGAACAGATGGATAAACAATGAATTCGAAGTGATTAAATACATAGTATTGGGAAAAGCAACAGACAGACCATTAAAAACCAATAAAAAATTAGGTAAAGAAACAGTAAGGAAATTATGTTCAAGCAAAGCCAATCCTGAAACCAAAAAAGTCTGTTTATCCTGCGAAGTCACCGCATCAGAAATACTCGACACCTGCGAAATAGGAGTAGCTAATGATGAAATATTAATCAGTCGAGACATCTACAATAAAATCTCCTCAACATTCTTAGGAGATATAACAAGCAGCATACATATAGATTACTGCTTCACATTAGTAACAGGAAGTCTCAGAAGCAATTGGAAAGCCTATGATGGTACATATTATGTTTATGAGCCAAATCTTGTTGTTGGTGTATGTGAATTGGATTCTGGTTCGGGATACAATCAAGTAACTAAAAAAGAAGACCTTTATGCAGGTTCATATTACTATGATGTTAATACCAGAAATGTTTTCATTAAGACATTGAATAATGTGGATCCAAATACTATTGATTTGATTGTTCAAACTAAATAAAAAAAATTAAAAGAAAAAGAATAATAAAAATAAAATTTTTTATGGAGGGAATAATTAACCATGCCATGCCCAGCAGAATATCGAAACCTCGGATTGAAAAGTTTCGGTGAACAAAAATACGTAACCGCAGATATGCTCCGTCAATTCTGTAAAAACGATGCATACCTTAAAAAAATGGTAGATAGATTAGAATATTTAACACCACCTGCAGTTCGTAAAGTATTCTCAAGTATTCCTATTGATGAATTAAACAGTTATGGGTATAATCAAGACCCAATAACAAACAAAATAACCTTTGACAATAGTGTGCAAAAAAGAATAGATTTAGATTTCAATACTCTTGATTGTATTGATATAAATAAAACCACAGCTATAAGAAATGCTTACACTAGTGGTTCAAGTGTTGTTCAAAGGTTTGAAGTACCTAAAGTCTCTAAAAATACAATTGACAGTACTACACGGAATTATAGTCCTTGGACTATTCGTGATGAATCTGGAAATGTGATTTCTGATGACTTCACATGTAACGAATTCTGGTATATTGGTTTTGACCGTAACCGCCATTATGAGACAAGGCCGAATTGGCTGGCTAATATGTTGAATGGTGAAATACCAGGCATTAGTCGTGCTCAAACTTTTAAAGCAAAAGCTGATGGTTTATTAGAATCTGTTAGGTTAAACTTAAAAGGAACAACAAATACAGGTATGCCTTTAATTGTTCAAATCAGAAGAACACAAGTAGTAGATGGTGTTGCAGTTCCAGTTGATAGTGACCAAAAACATTTAGCTTATCAAGCAGTAGTTTTCAACACAACCAATCCTGGAGTAATGAGTGTAACATTTGACCATCCATGCACAGTTAAAAAAGGAACAACTTATGCTATTGTATTATTATCCCCATTATCACATCCAACAAACTGTTACTGGATTGGAGGATGGAATAAACATTGTCATGCGGATGTTTATACGGATGGTAATGCATTTTACAGTTTCAACAGTGGTTACACATGGATACGCTATGGAAAAGATGACGTAGAAACTGGGGAGGAAGTACCTTATCATGAAGGGAAATATGCCCCACAGGATTTTGCTTTCCAATGTGACATATCACAAGTACATGATTCATATGACTCAAGCAAAACATATTATGTTTACTTAAAACCAATTTATGCTAACCCTATAACTCAAATAAGAATAGATTCATCAAGATGTGGTGGAGACTCAACAAGTGAAGGTAATACATTAAAATTCCAAGTATCTAAAGATGGTAGGTCTTGGAAAGACATTGCTAAAAATGGTAGTTACTCATTCACCGAACCAAGAAAAGTAGTATTTGTTCGTGCAGTAATGAAAAGTAACAATGGTTCAAATACTCCATGGATAGAACAATTAGGAATAACATTAGATATGGAATTACCAAAAGAAATGTATGTTCGTACAATCGCATATGCACCACCATTAACCGGGATATTATCCGCTAATGTATGGGGTAGAATATATGCACCATTCACAGAAGGAAATAATACCGAATGTACAGTTGAAATAATCCGTCAAAAAGAAGTTATAGACCATTTTACAATCATAAATCCAACAGACTTAATACGTTATGTTAATTTACCTGATTTAAAAGCTATTAATCTTGAAGCAGATATTGCAGGTAAAACAGAATCACAGATAAAAGAATATCTTAAAGGGAAATCTTCAGTTATAACAATATTAAGAAATAACAACTTATATGTGAAAGGATTTATCACTGATTTCCAATTTACTGATAAACCAGCATATCCTACATTAAAATGTAGCATACAACCATCCACCAAAGGAGAAAACATTGTTACCTACGGAGAATGGTATGATTACACTGTAGACTATGATAATAACACTTTAAAATTCTATGATGATGTTGAATTACCTAAAGGAACTTTATCTGTCTCTTATAATCCGATATTCATTGAAGGATTAACTGCAAACGAAGTAGGTTTACGTGAAGACAAAACAGAAGGATTAATACTTGATTATTTTGAAGAAACAATTGTTGTTGACGAGGATATGGTAGCTAATCGTACTGTTCAGTTACGTGCCGAACCTGTAGATCCAATCAGAAAAGTTACTGTTATGCATAGTGACGGGTCTCAAGTGGAATTAGTTGAAGGATTAGATTATAATATCATTGACAATAAAAGTATCATGTTTGAAATTGCTGTGTTTGAAGATGATAACCCAACAATAACCTTAAATGATAAAGTAATTATTGTTTACACTCCTAATTTAGATGATAATTGTATTAGTATCGGATATTCCGCCAGTAGAACAAACACTGATAATCAAGTCGTTATTGATTCGAATTATATTGAATATAAATCATAAAAAAAAGAGGATTGTTATTTATGGAATGGAAAGTAAGATGTTACCACAATGATGGCGAAGACAATATTATTGGGGCGGAAGTTATAGCTTACAAAGGCAATGATGTGATAAGTAAAATTATTTTAACTGATGAAACCCAATTAAATGAGTTAGCCAGGAAATTAGATACTTTAGATTCTACTTATGTTGATACTGATGAGTTAAAAAGATTCCTAAGCAATGATAATCAAGAAAACAAAATTAATGCCTCTTTGTTTAATGGTATGGCATCCGATGTGTTCCTAAAGAAAACGGATGTTAAAACATACCCTTTTGAACCAGATAAACACTCATCAACATCATCTAAATACGGCCTAGGAAGTACAACAGAATATGGCCATGTTAAACTAATAGATAATTTAACCAGTGAACGATATAACGCAGGGGAAGTTTTATCAAGTCACCAAGGATATGTATTAAATGATAAAATTAACGATTTAGATAATTCATTAACCCCAACAAAAGTAGAAACTGAAACATTTCACCATAGTAAATGGAAATTATATAAATCAGGAAACGTTGTTTCATTACATATTGTAGCTTGGCAAGCGAATAGTAGTATAAGGAATCAATACTTTAACACTAACCTAGTTTTACCTGAAAATTGTCGTCCACCACAGGGAGTAACAATTTATATTGATGATGTTGTAGTTGGAAGCCAACATATTATAATTGGAGATGATTGTAAAATTCATGCATTCATTAAAGATGAGGGTTCCGGAATATTCCATGGCCAAGCATCATGGATAACAATGGAGGAATAATATTTATGGATATTGATAGTTTAGATGATTTCATCTGCAATATTAAAGAACTAATGAAATCATATTTCTACCCAAAAGAAGATGTGGATGATTTAATAGACACACATAAACATGAAATAAGTGATGTGAATGACTTACAAACAACTTTAGATGGTAAAGCAAATTATAATCATACTCACCCTGTTGATGATGCTTTAAAAAGTAATTCAACTAATCCAGTTCAAAATAAAGTAATTAAAACTGCATTGGATGATAAAGCAGAAGTATTACATTCACATGCTACTGATACAAGCATATCTTCTACTTCAACTAATCCAGTACAGAATAAAGCAATATATACTGCATTACAAAGTAAAGCAAATACTTCACATACACATAGTGAAGCTTCCGCTTCAGCAGCCGGATTCATGTCAACAACAATGTTCAATAAATTAAAGTACATTCAAGAGGGTGCGAATAAGATAACTGTGGATAATGCTTTATCTGGAACCAGTACTAATCCTGTTCAAAACAAAGTAATCAAAACAGCATTAGATAATAAGGCTTCATTAGATATTGCTTCAGCTGAAACAAAAGGTTTAATGTCATCAGAATTATTCAGAAAATTAGATGGTATTGCTGATGGTGCGAAAGCTAAAAAAAGAGTTCCGGGATTATATATTGAATCTCCAAAAGATAATACTAATCAAGGATTAATCACAATTAATCAAGGAACTCGTTTAAAAGTTTGTTTATACAATTCCGAACTCCGTAATATTGAAACTGAGGGATGGGATGATTCATTAATAATCCCAAATGTAAACATACATTATACTATTAATGGAGCTAATCGTGATATCCAATCAGGAAGTTCTTTTGGAGTAAACTTAGACAAAGGAACATATGATGTTCACTTTATTTTCCAGGGAAGTGGAAATTATTATCCAGTCTATCGTACAATTCAATTAAGAGTTGATTAAAATTCATCCCATGGTATAAAACTTTTATTTTTTCATTGGGGGGTTGATACTTTGTGATAGAAACCGAATACATAATAAATGACCAAATAATGAAAAGAACAGACACCGACAACATCATCATAAGCAAATCAAAAAACATAGTTAAAACAACATTCACATTCGAAGGCTCGATATGGAATGATGTTAACAAATTCGCTATTTTCACCAATAGTTGGGGTGATAAAAAAACAATACACTTAGGCACAGCATGTATCTGTAGTTGTATTGTCCCTAACGATTGTTTAAACGGTACATTTTTTAAAGTCACTGTTTATGGAGGAGATCTCATTACATGTAATGAAGTCACTATCCCTTTACAAAATAGTGGATATACTAAAAACCATCACCACACTAACGATTGTGGTCATGAAGCCAAAGATATTTTTGTTGAAATATTCGAACGTTTAGACAAAAGTATTGATGATATTATTGTTGTTGATAAATGTCTACAATGTTACAGTAATGGTGAATTAGTTGATAGTGTTTGTTTGAATAATTTTGTAGATGAAGCTCAATTTGAAGAGTTGATACAGAATATTGTAACTAAAAATGAAATCAGAGAATTCCTATCGGATGAAGGTTATATCAAGAACCTTGACTTTGATTTCACAACAGGCGAACTAATTTTCGAAAAATAAAAAATATATAAAAACAATTTTTTTTCCTGCGAGGATAAGATAATATGAGTAAATTTACAATAAATATAAAAAATTTTATTAAAAGTTTAGTATATGACAAAGACGAAGTAGATAATAAATTAGCTGGAAAAGCAGCACTTAATCATGAACATGGTGATTTATACTACACTGAAACTGAAGTAGACACTATGTTAGAAAGTAAAGCAGATGCAACTGATTTACCAACCAAAACCTCTGATTTAACTAATGATGGTGATGGTACTAATCCATTTTTAACCGAACACCAATCCATCACTGGTAAAGAGGATAAATCTAATAAAGTAACTAGTATTTCTTCTGCTTCTACTGATGAACAATACCCATCTGCAAAATTAGTATACGACCAATTAGCAGGTAAAGCAAATAACTCAGATATTCCAACTGCAGTATCTGAATTAGATAATGATTCCGGTTATCTTGTAGCTTCAGATATTACTGGTAAAGAAGACACTAGTAATAAAGTAACTACTTTATCTGCTTCCAGTACTGATACTCAATATGCATCTGCTAAAGCAGTTTATGATGGTTTAGCGGGTAAAGCTGATTCCTCACATACTCATGCTATTAGTGATGTTACTGATTTACAAACTAGTTTAGATGCTAAAGTTGATGAAGCTGACCTTGCAACTGTTGCAACTACTGGTAGTTATGATGATTTATCTGATAAACCTACTTTAGCAGACCTTGGTGGAGTAGTAACTGTTGAAAAACAAGCTACTGCAGAAACTGGTTTCACAGCTACTTATATTGTTAAACAAGATGGTGTGCAAGTAGGTAGTAAAATTAACATTCCTAAAGATTTACTTTTAAAATCTGCTGAGTTAAAAACTGTTGGCGCTACTCCAACTGAAGAAGAATCTGATGCTGGTTTAGTTACTGGTGATAAGTATATTTTATTCGTTGTTAATACTAAAGATAATGATGACCCTAAAAGGTTATTATTACCTGTTTCTGATTTAATTGATACTTATACTGCTGATGAAGTAACATTAACTGTTTCTGGTAATACTTTCAGTATTAAAGATGGTGGAGTAACAAGGGCTAAATTAGCTACTGCTGTAACTACTGAATTAGATAGTAAACTTGAAGCAGATGATATTTCTGTTTCTTGGGATAATACTACTGGTATTTTAGAGATTGAAATTGCGGAGTAAAAAAGAGGATTTATTCTCTTTTATTCTTTATTGTTTGAGAGTATTATAAATTTACTCTCTTTTTTTATTTTTTTTTGGATTCACGATTATTACAAATTTATTTTTTATAATTTTTATTTATTATTTTCTTTTTAAAGGGAGGCTTGAAGCTTTATGGTTAAAAAATATACAGCTAATTTAAGTAATTGGTTAAAATCTAAATTGAATAGTACGGCGTCTAATAGTAAAATGAATGGTACTCAGTCTGCGGGTTCTAGTGATTTGATTGCTAGGGCTGACCATGTGCATCCAGTAGATACTAGTCGTGCACCTACCAGCCATGCATCTTCTGGTACTACTTATGGTGTGGGTTCAGCATCAAATTATGGTCATGTTAAGGTGGATAGTAGTCCTACTGATTCCAGTAGTAATGCTGTGGCTAGTGGTGGTGTGAAGACTGTTTTGGATACTAAGCAGAATGAAGTGGAAACACAAGCGAAGATTACAAGTTTCACTAATAAAGACCGTATAAACATAGGACGATTAATCAACTATATGGAGAATGGTGCGGGGGATAATTATTATACTTTAGATTTGAAAGGAGCTAGAGGAAATCTTAGTGGTGATGCTGATGATGCGTGTTTTAATAATTCAACTTCAGTTACTTTTTCTGATGATAAGAATAGATTAGCAGTAACTAATAGTAAGGATTGGTTGGGAGTAGGCGCTCATTTTGTGTTAGGTGGTATGATTTATAAAAATGGTGTGGCACAAACATCAAATACTTCTAAAATTACTTTTAAATTAATTGATGGTACTGTAATTGGAGAATCTATATATAAATTAAATGATGATTCTCGTAATCAAAGTATGATGAATTATAAGTATTATTTCGAAAATTGGTCTGATTCACAGGTTGTTTGGAGTCCTGGTATTTATTATGTTTATGCTGAAGCAACAATTAACGGGTCTGTCATAAGAAGCCAAATATTAACCGTGTTTGTGAAAGATACAAATAACTTGTTAGATTTTAATCTTTGGAGTTGTGGAGAATACGATACACCAGTATCTGGTACAAATGGGAATTTAATATACTCAAATAATTTTAGTATTATTGGTGAAAATTGTATAGAATATATTCAACCCCATTCTGTAAACTGGAATTATGTCTTATTTTACATTACTAAAAATATTTTACAAAAAAACACTACATATGTAATTTCTTTTGATACATATTGTCCTGAAGAATATTTTGTATGTACTATTTCATTAGGCGGGGAATTAGGTCGTGTTTATGTGTATGGTAATAAATTTGTTCAACATATCGAATTATCTTTTACTACGCCATCTTCATTTAGTGAAGATTTAAAGTTGCGTTTTTTCAATAATGTTGCAGATACAAAGTTATTTGTTGATAATATAAAGTTGATTATAACTTAGTGAAAGATACAAATAATCTATACAATTATAATGTATGGTCATGTACAGAATACAATAACAATACTGATGATTTTGATAAAACAGAGAATATCCAATTAATACCCTCTAATGATTTTTCAAGTATTGGGGAAAACAGTTTAAAAATAACATGTGCGCAGGCAAATGAGTTTATGGAACTGCAAAAAATAACTGGACTAACAGAGGGTAAAACATTTACTATTTCATTAGTTATGTATAATCCGACTGTATCTGTTAGATGTAGATTAAAAAGTGATAATAATTCTAATATTACTACAATAACTGTACCTCCATCAGATAATAGTAAACATGTAAGTGTTACTGGGGTTATCCCAGTCAATTATGGTAATATGGGTTTAAGAATGTTTATTGATGGTATTGGTTCGGTGTATGTTGATAATATTATTTCAACTGTGAGTTAGTGAAAGATAACAATAACCTATTAGATTATAATGTTTGGTCAGCTACAGAGTATAATCACGATACAACAAACATTTACAATAACAGCCCAAACAATATCATAATAAACCAATCAAACGATTTTTCAAATATTGGAGAATCAAGTTTAAAAATAACAACAAAAAACATTCCCTCATGGGTCAATATTGATTTATTCAAAATAACTAATCCAAACAAAACAATCACAGGTAAATTTATAATATATACTCCAGAATGTGATGTAATGATTAATTTATTCCACACAACAACAGCACATAATATTGCTTATGTTAATGTTCCAATGAATGATAAGCCTGTCGAAATTAGTGTTACTGGTGATACATCAATATATTCGGGAGGTAATATTAGTATTCGTGTGTTCCCACGTACTGAGAATAAATCATTTTATATTGATAATATAAGTTTAAGTTAGTGAAAGATAACAATAACTTACTATCTCATAATCAATGGAGTGCTGGTGAATATGAAAACTATCCTGAAATATTTTATACAGCACCCATGACAGATCGTATATGTACAAATGACTATTCAAGTATTGGTGAACAATCAATAAAATTAACCAAAAAAGCTGATTCTGGTACATATGCAAGAGTATCATATGATAATAGTATAATTAATAAAACAGTAACTGCATCAGCTATGATTAAAACAAATAATTCTGGTGAACTAATATTAATTGAAATCTCCGGAAATAATATTATTACTACAAATAGAGTTACAATACCTGCTGGTAGTTGTGCTGTATTTACTGTTTCTTTAAATTCGGGTAATGATAATTCTAGATTTGGAATTCAATTCTCTAATCATGGTGATAAATATTCTTCTATGTATATTGATGATTTATATTTAAGTATAAGTTAGTGAAAGATACCAGTAATCTACTATCATATAATATTTGGAGTGGATCAGAATATAATAATATATCATCAGATTTAAAAGCAAGAAATAATGAAATTATAATTAATAGTTCATCTGATGCATCATACAATGGTGAAAAAAGTTATAAAATAAAAACAAAAAATTCCATATTAAATTATTCCTATTTAGATATTACACTTGAAGAAGAAAAAACAATAACTGCAAAAGTAATGGTTTATAATCCGAATAATAACTCATTAGATATGAGATTACAAAATAATAATGACATATCTGAAGTGGTAATTACTAATATACCTGTTAATAAAAGTTTTAATCAACACATTATTTCATTTACTCCTCATTCTAATTCTATTAGATTACTCTTTGTTTCTATGGATATTGGTGTTTGCTATGTTGATGATATTAATATTACTGTAAGTTAGTGAAAGATACTAGTAATCTATTAACACATGACCAATGGTCATGTACCGAATATACTCTAAGTACAACTGGATTTCTGGGCGGAATTGGAACAAGAAGAGAATCAACAAATACCTGGTCAAAAATCGGGGAATCAAGTTTAAAGGCAACCAAATTAGGATCAACTCAAACAGGTTTCAGAGTAGAATATCATGGAACATTAACAGGTATTGTAACTGGAAAATTAACAGTATTATCTAACTCTAATAAAAATACAACAATAATCTTATATTCCACTAATTCAAATGGTGAAATTGTAGATTCCACTTTACTGGATGTAATATCTCCTAATATTCCAGTTACTGTATCACTGAATATTCCTGCGAATAATACTGCAACTACATATGCGATTAACATAACTAATTATGGTGATATTGGTTGTCTTACATTTGTTGATGATATATCATTAAGTGTAAGTTAGTGAAAGATAACAATAACCTATTCCCACATAATATTTGGACATGTGGAGAATATAATGAAAACCTCAAGGACTATACCAAAATAAACTGCTCATCAGATATAACAAACCAATATTCAGAGATTGGCGAATCTTGTATGAAAATAAAAAAACAAGATACAGGAAATTTTTATATAGATGCAAGAGGAACATTGGGTGTTGGGAAAACAGTTATGTTCACAGTAAATGTAAACACTAAAAATGCATATAATGGAGTCCATAAGTTATGTATTAGTTTATTTAACAATGAGGAATGGACAGACCAACATATTAATATTCCATCAGATTTTGTTGGTGATGTTTCTTTGTCTATGAGTATCCCATCATCAACCACTACTGTTGTATATCGTGTACTATCTAATGCTTCAGGTTATGTTTTATCAGATGATTGGAGATTGATAAGTGTATAGTTTGTGAAAGATACCAACAATATACTACCCCATGAATTATGGACACCAGAATACCTTGGTAAAGTACCGCGGGGAACATATGAGGATTTCAAATTATCTGCAACTACTAATGATGATGGATATACTTATTCTGATAATTATTCTTCAATTGGTGAGTATTCCATAATGCAAAAAGTAGATAATCCTCAATACATAGTATTAATGGATAATAACCCAAATACAAATAAGAATTATACTATGCAGGTAGATATTTACACTACTGTAAATGTAATATTATATTTCATTGCAAGAAATATTTCTTCAGGTACAAATACTATTGTTAAAACATTGACCATTCCCGCCGGTAGCAATACTTCTCCATCAATAAGTATTAATTCAAATGAGTTTGTTGGTGGTGAAACACAGTTACAATTCCGGATTATGCCATCTGTTAGTAATGGTACTATTTACAGTACCAATTTTAGGTTACATTAATAGTCTGTGAAAGATACCAATAACATACTAAGTTATAATCAATGGGGTTGTGGGGATTATAATGGAATAAACGGATTTTACAACGAAGCAGAATTAACAAACAAATATTCATCCATTGGAGAATATTCTATAAGAGCAAAAAGAACAAGCAGTCGTTGGTGGAGTGATACAACAATTTCTCTACCACGTACCGGTCAATATACATTATCTTGTAAAATATTAAATAAATCAGGGGCGGTTGCAGTATTAAGGTTGTTACAGAATAATGATATAATGGCCGATATTGGTATTCCAGTAACTGATTCTTTCACTAGTTTTAGTTTATCCGGTTCTTTTAGTGATTTAAGTAATTGTCGTATTCGTTTGTTGAATTATGGTTCTGATGATTTATTTATTGATGATATGGTGTTAACTAGTAGTTAAACTAATATTATCAATATATATCTCATCAGTATTACTCCTTAAAATTAATATTACTTGAACAGTACCATCTACTGTTGTCTGTTTGGATAAACTAATGTGTTGTGTATCACTGTTTACTGGAATATTAACCTCAGTATATATATTTCCTGTTTCAACCATTCTTAATTGGCAGGTACCTCCTTTTTGATGTAGTATATCACAGTTTACAATTAGAGTTTTATTACTTGTTGAGGTTATTTGTTTAATGATTACTGCTTGAAAACCGTCTGTAGTGGTTGTTAGATGTAGTGATTGTTCACCTATAGTAGACCATATGGTACTCGGATTGGCTTTTACCGTGTTTGGGATATAGTATATATCTTCTAGGTTGTTTTTATATTCGCTTGCACTCCATACATTATAGCCTAGTGTGTTTTGGTTTTCTTTCACAGATTTAATTTAATCTTAAATTATCAATATAACCCTTATCTAATGAAACTCTTAATGAAACATAGGATACAGTTTTACCATTTATTGCATCAATATTACAACTAATATCTTTTTGTAAAACCTCTGACGGGGGAATATAGATATTTGTTGATGATTGAGTATTATCGGTATATGTTAATACCATTATAAAATTACCAGTATTATTCGGATTATAAACATCAATAACACCAGTGAATTGTGTATTATTAGAAGTTTTTCTAACTTCTGCCCATAACTGCGTTGTTCCTATTTGTATTGTTTTGAATGAATTTTCTCCAATGCTTGATATTTCATTACTGCATTGTACCTTCATTCCTGCACCATGATAAAATATGTTTTCATTTTTATCATAATCTGCACACCATTGATTGTAATCTAATAAGTTATTGTTATCTTTCACAATCATCACCAAAATCATGTTCATATCTCATACAAAACTCAACAGAAAAAAAATTAAACTGAGGTATCAAAGAAAAATGATAAACTTAAAATACGAATTAAAAAAAGAAGAATTTGAAGAAGAAGAAATAATCGAAATAGAAATAATCGAAATCACCGCAGAAACCGATTCACCATCAACAAGAATAAGATTTGAAAAAGATGATGAATTACTAGCTGAAACCCTCACCAACAATGACGGAACAGCAATCTGCGGATTCACACCAACAGGAAAAAGAACAATCGTTAAAGCAATTGTAAACGAAGAAGAAGAAAAAATAACCATCCCTAAAAATCCGAAATAAAGGTGAAGAATGCAACAAGTAGAACAAATACAAGAATGTCAAGGTTGCTGCCAAAGAAATACATGCAGCCATGACTTAGAAAAATGTTGTTACTTAATTAATCAAAAATGCTTGATACGTGAAACAAGACAAGAGGAGAAAGGATATTTATGAGTTTTTTAGATTTTTTAAAAAATTTATTTGGTAATAATAAAAAGAATGCTCGTTTAATCACAAAGGATTTAACTAAAACTTTTGGTGAAAAGGACCCTTTAGAAATAGGTTTGTTTGAAGGTAATACTCCATTATCTGATAAGAATGTTACTATTGAGATTAATGGTGTTACTTATCAAAGGAAAACTGATAGTAATGGTATTAGTAGATTGAATATTAATTTACCTGTGGGTTCTTATGATCCTAAAATTGAGTTTGTTGATGATGATTATAATTATGTGAATGCTTATTGTAAAGTAACTGTTAATCCAATAATTGGAACTTGTGATTTAAACATGAGGGAAAAAGATGGTAGTAAATTCCAAGCAGTATTATCTGATATTAATCATCAAAAAATAGTTAATGCTAAAATTATTTTTATTGTTAACAGTATATCTTATGAAAGAATCACTGATAAAAATGGATTAGCTGTTTTACCTATTAATCTTGTGAAAGGAGATTATGAAATACTTACAAAATGTGCTGGAATCACCAAAAAGAATAAGATACATATAGATGAAGAACCTCCAAAACCTACAAGAATGGAAGGAACTGATATCAATAAAACTTATGGTGAAGATACTCCATACCAATGTGCTGTATATTCTGGTGATGAACGAGTTGCTGGAACTGTAAACATCACAGTTAACGGGGTCACATATAAGAAAACACCAAACAGTGAAGGATTATATAAATTGAATATTAACTTACAACCAGGAAGTTATATTCTTCGTGCAGAATTCACAGGTAACAACAAATATGCATCATCAAGTGTTGAAAATAAAATCAATATTAAAGAAGCACCAAAACCACAACCAAAGAGTTATGAACAACAAATACTTGAAGATTTTGAAGCAAAATTTGGTGAAGTATCTACTATCGATGGTGCATTAGCTAAAGTTAATGGTAGAGGTTATGCTTATTACTATGATGACCGTTACACCAACAAGGAAACTGCGAATAGAGTGTATAAATGGTTAGGTGCTAATTGTACTGATTTATGCCATTGGTTCTGGCATATAGCAAAAGCATTAGGTTATGATGTCAGGTGTATACATGTTGGTTGCCGTGGTGGGGACGGGCATGTCAGATTACAATTCAGACATCCAACTAACACAGGTGGTCAATGGATCAACCGTGACCCTGCAGCAGTGTTGTCTGATAATGGTCAAGGTGTTACTTATTGTTGGTGTCTTGATGGTACTACTTGGGCTGTAAATCCTTCATGGTTCCTTGAAAACTTATATAGGTAATTATATATTTAATCATCCCAAATGATGCATTAATCTGTCTAAATTTAAAAGTAGCAGAGAATGCGAAAATAAAAATAAAGACATTAAACTAAAAAAAAATAAGAAGATAGAGCACTCAATATTTTAATCACTTTAAAATGCTGATGGGAAAATAATAAGTTCCAAGGCTAATTAACATTATATTTTAATGTTTTTTGGCCTATTTTTTTATTAGATTTAACTTATACTATTTCTTATGTATAATGAAAAAATATTCAATAAATTCTGTAAAGAACGACATATAAAAGAGAGTACTCGTAAAGGATATCAGTCAGCTATTCAACATTATGTTAAAGTTCAAAAGCATTCACTAGAATATTTGATTGATGAAGCATTACATGAGGAAGAAGAAAAAATACCATTGAAGGATAGAAAATTGAAAAAAAGATTAATATCTTATCGTAATTTCTTATTTGATAGTAAAATGTCACATAATACTTTGAAGACTTATATTCAAAAGATTAAAACTGTTTATAATCATTTTGAAGTTACCATTCCTAATCTTCCGCAAGCTAAATATGATATTGATTATGAAATTAACTATTTAGATCTTCCAAGTAAGCATCATATCCGAGAAGCGTTAGATATTTCTTCTATTGATTTGAAAGCAGTTATTTTATTCATGTCCAGTAGTGGTACTGCTAAAGCTGAAACATTATCTTTAACTGTTGAACAATTTATTATAGGTTGTCAAGATTATCATACTGGTGGTTCTTTGGATTATATTCTTGATACTTTAAGTAATAAGCATAATGTTGTTCCTACTTTGTATTTGAAGAGGATTAAGACTGATAAGTATTATTATACTTTTTGTAGTCCTGAAGCTACGGATTATATTATTAAGTATTTGAAGACTAGGGAAGATTTGAAGTTGTCTGATAAGTTGTTTGATTTTACTCCATCAAGGTTATTGTTGAGGTTTCAGGAGATTAATGACCGTATGGGTTGGGGTTTTAAAGGTAATTATAGGTTTTTCCGTAGTCATAGTTTGCGTAAGTTTCATGCTTCTAATATTGGATTAGCTGCTGAGTATGTTGATAGTTTGCAGGGTAGGAGTAAGAATGTTATTCATGAGACTTATATTAAGACTAATCCTAAGCGGTTGAAGAAGATTTATATGGATGTTATGGGTAATGTTATGATTAATGCTAATGATGTGCCTGATGTGGTGAATCAGGAGTTTACTATTAATGTTAATATTTTTTTGTCTGGTAAGGAGTTGAATATTTTGTGAGTAATTTTTATATACTTGATGTGATTATATGTTATATTATCACAGCATGGACCGGGTCATTGTTTTGACCTGGTCTTTTTTTTATAAATAATGCATAATCACATTGTTATATTTTGTTCACTTTTAGTGAAATTTAGAGTTATAAACAAAAAACACACCAAAAAACCAAAACTTAAAAACAATACATTAATAAGATATCGTTTAGAAATAACTTAAACATGAATAAGATAACTACTAGAAAATATCTTAACAAAAATATAAAAACCACCTACAATAAATAATCTATTATAACAAAAAAAAGGTGGTTGAAAAAAAAATGCAAAATTATAAAATCATAGAAGATGAATTATTCCAAAATTTTTTAAGAAGCAAACCCAATCTATCTGAAAAAACAAAAAAACAATACATATCCGCACTAACAAAACTCCACCAAGCCACAAACGAAACACTAACCACCATAATAAACAACTGCAAAACACAACAAGACAGAATAATAGAAAAAACAATAAACATAGGCGAAGACACTGAAGGAAACAGAATAGTAGAAAAACAAATAATATCATTCGACATAAACAGTCCAGACTCATATATAAACAATTACATTAACAAATTCATCTCATACTGCAAACAATCACTAGCAACAAGCTCCATTAACAACTATCTTGTACTAATCACAGCAATACTAAACTTTTATAACATCAAAATCCCTTCATTTGACAAACTAAACGAAACAACCCCCAAATGGAATTTATTATCCAAAGAAGATTTTAAATTTGTAATGGCAGATGCACCACTAACACACAGTAGCTTAATAAAATTCTTACAATCAACAGGGATGAGAATAACAGACGCATTATCTCTCACATGGGGGGATTTCATGAAAGCAACATCAAAATACCATAACTGCATAACATTAGATGACTTCGTGAAAAATGCCCCGCAAGACATGATAGGTTCCTGGAAATTCCACCCCCACAAAACACAACGATTCAAAATACCTTGCCACACATTTAATGATCCAGAAACATCAAACTTGATATTACAAAATTTAAGAAAAATCTATTACGAGTATATTCCTAAAAAAAATAAAAGAAGTCATATGAATTTAGAATTAACAAAAGAAGATTCATTATTTTCAAGTAAAAAAAAGTTTTTTAAAGGTCAATTACAACAAATATCTGTATCGGAAGCATTTACTGAAAAAAATAAAAAATTAAGAGAACATACAT
>Ga0256405_10000942_pt1 | contig 87386 bp, 46 predicted proteins | sample RumenRJG_02DNA_FD_189096 | JGI IMG/M metagenome (GOLD analysis project Ga0256405, IMG submission 189096) | Bovine rumen microbial communities from Lethbridge, Alberta, Canada - RJG_02 | ecosystem: Host-associated > Mammals > Digestive system > Stomach > Rumen | place: Canada: Alberta... | reverse complement strand
TGAAATTTAAGAAAATCATATTGTTAACTTCGGTGGTCATGCTGTCCGGCACGGCCTGCCAGGACCTGAAATTCGGGGATGAATTCCTCGAAAAGGCCCCGAGCAGCGAGGTGGACATCAACACCATCTACGGGGATGCGGCCTATGCCCGGAGGGCGCTTTGGGCGGCCTACCGCACCCTACCGTACGGCCTGCCGACGGGCCAGGGAACCTGTATGCACGATGATGTCCTGGAATGCCTGACGGATCTCAACCATTCGTATCTGGGATATTCTTATAACGGCTCCACGCTGTACTACAACGGTTCCGTCACGGCGGACCTCGAGAACAACTCCAAGGCCACCAAGTACTCGTATGTGAGAGAAGACCATTGGTCCGGCATCCGCAAAGCCTGGCTCTTCATCGAAAATGTCGACCGCGTCCCCAACATGGACGAAGCTGAGAAAAAACGCCTGAAAGCCGAGGCAAAGGTCATCATTGCCATCCACTATACGCAGTTCTTCCGCCATTTCGGCGGCGTACAGCTTGTGGACCATGCCTATGATCCCAACGAAGACCTGACCCTGCCCCGCGCGACGGCCATGGAGACCCTCGATTTCGCTGTCAAACTCCTGGACGAAGCGATTCCGGACTTGCCGTGGTATTTCACCGAGGCGGAATCCGTCGAACAGGACGGCCGCATGACGGCGGCCGGCGCCATGGGCCTGAAAGCCCGGCTCCTGTTGTTTGCAGCCAGCCCGCTGTACAACGCCGAAGCGCCCTACCTCGACGGAGAAGCCGCCCAGCAGCACCTCACCTGGTACGGCGGATACGATAAACAGCTCTGGGAAAGAGCTTATCAGGCCCATAAGGAGTTCTTCGAAGCCCTTGCCAGCAAAGGCGGCTATGCCCTCGTCCAGGCAAACGACCAGATGAACGTCCGGCAGGCCTTCCGCAAAGGCTATTTCGAGCGCGCCAACGGGGAAACCCTCATTTCCATCCGCCCGGCCAATGGTTTCATCAAATTCTCCAGTCTGGGCAACTGGTGGTCCCGGGATTATTTCTTCGCCCAGGCAGCAGGAGACTACGGCATTGCCGGCCCGACCCAGGAACTCGTGGACTGTTTCGGCATGGCCAATGGCCTGAGCACGAAAGATCCGTCTTCCGGATACAACCCGCAAGATCCTTATAAAGACCGAGATCCGAGGCTTTATGAAACGGTCGTTTGCAACAATACAGATTATTGCAACCGGACTGCCTGGGTGTATCCCATTGTGGGGCCCCGCATCGGCATCGATGAGCGGACCGACTGGGACGATCCCTTCGGCGGTTATGCGGAATGGAAAACCGGATACCGGCTCCGCAAGTTCCTCCTCGACGGAAAAGCAAATTCCGCCTGGGAGCCCACCGAACTGGCCGGGAAAGAGGTTTCCTGGCCCTATCTCCGCCTGCCGGAACTGTATCTCGGCATGGCTGAATGCATCTACCAGACCGGCCGGGGTGTCGGCGAGGCCTGCCAATATATCGATGTCCTCCGCGACCGCGTCGGTGTCGGGCACATTGTCCCGGGAGACGACTTCGTCAATCAGATCCTCAACGAACGTGTCTGCGAACTGGCTTTCGAAGAATGCCGCTGGTTCGACATGGTCCGCTACAAACGGGAAGACCTGTTCACCAAGAAACTGCACCGTGTCGACGTCAAGCGGACCGACGCCCTTCCGCAGACCATGCAGGGAACCTATGTGTATGACTTCTCTCAGGAAGTGGCCAACGGGACACGGTACTGGCAGGATAACTGGTCCCCGAAATGGTACCTCAGCGCCCTGCCCAGCGACGAAGTACGGAAATCACGTGGTGTTTTAATCCAGAACCCGGGATGGTAGAAAATTGATTTAACATAATTGTGAAATTTAAGAAAATCATATTGTTAACTTCGGTGGTCATGCTGTCCGGCACGGCCTGCCAGGACCTGAAATTCGGGGATGAATTCCTCGAAAAGGCCCCGAGCAGCGAGGTGGACATCAACACCATTTACGGGGATGCCGCTTATGCCCGCAGGGCCCTCTGGGCTGCCTACCGCACCCTGCCCTACGGCCTGCCGACGGACCAGGGAACCTGTATGTACGATGATGTCCTGGAATGCCTGACCGACCTGAACCAATCTTATAAAACGCGGGTCATCTGCGGATCGACCCAGTACTACAGCGGTGCCATCACCGCCGACTTGGAAAACACCTCCTCCGCGACCAAATACTCCTACACGAAAGAAGGACATTGGTCCGGCATCCGCAAAGCCTGGCTCTTCATCGAGAATGTCGACCGCATCCCCAACATGGACGAAGCTGAGAAAAAGCGCCTGAAGGCCGAGGCAAAAGTCATCATCGCGATCCATTACACCCAGCTTTTCCGCCATTTCGGCGGTGTGCAGATCATCGACCACGCCTACGATCCCGCGGAAGACCTGAATGTGCCTCGTTCGACAGCCATGGAGACCCTCGAATTCGCCGTCAAGCTTCTTGACGAGGCGATTCCGGACCTGCCGTGGTATTTCACCGAGGCGGAGTCCGTCGAACAGGACGGCCGCATGACGGCGGCCGGCGCCATGGGCCTGAAAGCCCGGCTCCTGCTGTTCGCCGCCAGCCCGATCTTCAACGCGGATGCGCCCTACCTTGACGGTGAGGCCTCCCAGCAGCACCTCACCTGGTACGGCGGATACGATAAACAGCTCTGGGAAAGAGCTTACCAGGCCCACAAAGACTTCTTTGACGCGCTGGCCACCAAAGGCGGCTATGCCCTCGTCCAGGCAAACGACCAGCTGACCGTACGGCAGGCCTTCCGCAAAGGCTATTTCGAGCGCGCCAACGGGGAAACCCTGATCTCCGTCCGCCCGGCCAACGGATTCATCAAATTCAGCAGCCTGGGTAACTGGTGGTCCCGCTCCTACTTCTTCGCGCAGAACGCCGGAGATTACGGAATGGCCGGACCGACCCAGGAACTCGTGGACTGCTTCGGCATGACCAACGGCCGCAGCATCACCGACCCGGCCTCCGGCTACGACCCCAAGAAGCCCTACAAGGACCGCGACCCGCGGCTGCACGAAACCGTCGTCTGCAACGACATGGACTACTGCGGACGGAAAGCCTGGGTTTATCCCATCGTGGGGCCCCGCATCGGCATCGATGAACGGACCGACTGGGACGACCCCTTCGGCGGATATGCGGAATGGAAAACCGGATACCGGCTCCGCAAGTTCCTCCTCGACGGAAAGGCCAACAGTGCCTGGGAGCCGACGGAGCTCGCCGGGAAAGAGGTCTCCTGGCCCTATCTCCGCCTGCCGGAGTTGTATCTCGGCATGGCCGAATGCATCTACCAGACCGGCCGGGGTGTCGGCGAGGCCTGCCGCTATATCGACGTCCTCCGCGACCGGGTCGGTGTCGGACACATTGTCCCGGGAGACGACTTCGTCAATCAGATCCTCAACGAACGTGTCTGCGAACTGGCCTTCGAGGAATGCCGCTGGTTCGACATCGTCCGCTACAAGCGTGATGACTTGTTGCTCAAGAAATTACACCGCGTCGATGTCAAGCGTACCGACTCCCTTCCGCAGACCATGCAGGGCACCTACGTATACGACTTCACCCAGGAAGTCGCCGACGGAACCCGGTACTGGCGGGACAACTGGTCCCCGAAATGGTACCTCAGCGCCCTGCCCAGCGATGAAATTAGAAAATCACATGGCGTCCTGATCCAGAACCCTGGATGGTAAGCCGAAATAATACAGCATTGGAAACATGAAAAAAATTCCTGTCATCCTATTTTGCAGCCTGGCTGCCTGCGCAACAACCCTCATGCATGCCCAGCATTATGAATACCCGGACAGCTTTGTCCAGGATTCTACGGGCATCCAATATGGACAAAGCCGGGCCCTCGTCACCGTTGAAGGCGACCAACTGCTGAAAACCTCGTCGATTTCTCCGAAAAACGCACTCCACGGCCTCATGCCGGGTGTATCGGTCATGAGCAACGGCGGATTCAACAGCGGAGCCTCCTTCTATTTCCGGGGACGGTCCAACCCGCTGATCTTGGTGGACGGCGTAGAACGGAACCTGAACCAACTCGCCATTGAAGAGATTGACAAAATCGTGGTGCTGAAAGATGCCGCCTCGCAGGCCCTCTATGGCATGAAGGCCTCCGGCGGTCTGATCCTGGTCACCACGAAACGGGGTGCCACCGGCAAGAAAATCGACGTCTCCTACAATTATGCCCTGGGGACGCCGACCGCCCTGCCCGACTGGGTGGATGCGTCGACCTATGCCGAAGCCGTGAATTTCGCGCTGAAAACGGAAGGGCTCCCGGCCCGGTATTCCAAGGGCGAAATCGACGCCTATGCCAACGGGACTTTCCCGGAGTATTATCCCAACGTGAACTGGATGGAAGAAACCCTCCGGAAATGGAGCCACGTGCACCAGGCCACGGTTTCTGCCCGGGGCGGCGACGACCGGATCAAATACTTCTCGTTGGTGAAGTACGCGAACATCCAGGGACTGGTCAAAGAGGCCCACGCCCAGCCCGAATACTCCACCCAGCTGACGCTGTCGTCCCTGAGTGTCAGGACAAACCTGGACGTCAAGATTTCGCGTACCACCTCGGCCCATATGAACCTGCTCGGCCGGATTTACGAGTCCAACAGCCCTGGAGCCGTCTCGGCCTCCAGCCTGATGACGCTCCTGTACCAGCTGCCGGCCAATGCCTATCCCGTCAAGTACGATGACGGACTTTGGGCAGGACGGTCCGGGCTTTCCTTGAACCCGGTCGCGCAGTCGTCCTTTACCGGATATGCAACCAGCCACACCCGTACCCTTTTTGCAGACATTTCCCTTGACCAGAAACTGGATTTCATCGCCAAGGGCCTGTCTGCGTTTGCAAAGGGGAGCATCGATATCACCGCCACGAACCACGACGTCCGGTCCAAGAAATTCCTCTATGAGACCAAGGTCGGAACCCTGGCGACCGACGAACAAGGAAGAGCCTACATCGAAGAAGGCAAACCCATCCAATACGGGGAGGAAAAATATGAACTCGGCTTCTCCTCTTCGCTTTCCGCCATGGAACGGGGAACGACCATCCACACCGGTTTCAACTACCAGCATCAGGGAGGAGACCACGTGCTGAATGCCTCCGCATTCTACCGGCTGACGAAATACATCGGGCTGGGCAAAGGAACCACCTTCGCCAATCACGGCGCCTATGCTTTCGTGGATTATGGCTTGAAAGACAAGTACTTCGCCGCTTTGACCCTGGCCTATGCCGGCACGAACCGCCTGCCGGAAGGGCTGCGCTGGGGCTTCCTCCCGGCCGCCAGCCTGGGTTGGCGCATCGACCGGGAAATCGGCTCCCCGGCCATCCAGAAGCTGAACCTGCGTGCTTCCGCCGGCCTCACCGGAAACGACGACATCACCCAGTATCTGGACAAGCATGAATTCGCCTCCGGAAACTCCTTCATTTTCAACAATGACATGCTTTCTTACACCGGCATGAAAGAGTCCAGCCTCCCGAGCGCATTCTACACCTTCCAGAAGACTGCCAAATACAATGTCGGACTGGATTTTGACGCCTGGAACCTGGTTTCCTTCACGGCAGACGGATTCTATGAGCGGAATTTCCACCGGCTGGTCAGCGGCTCGAACCTGGTTTCCAGCATGATCGGCGTCGCCCTCTCCAATGTTGCAGAAGGAATCGTGGACTATTACGGTTTTGAAACGGCCCTGTCCTTCCGCCGGCAAGCCGGCGACTGGCGCTATGACATCGGCGGAAACTTCAGTCTGGTCAAGAACAAGGTCATCAACCAGAACGAAGTCTACCGCAGATATGACTACCAGAAACGGACCGGACACATCAGCGGACAGCAGTGGGGATACGAGGTCCTGGGCTTCTTCAATTCCCAGGAAGACATCGACAACAGTCCCCGCCAGATGTTCTCCGAGGTCTATCCCGGTGACTACAAATACAAGGATCAGAATGATGACGGGGTCATCGACGAATACGACTCCGTTCCGATCGGAAAGAACAGCACGTTCCCGGAGATGTATTACTCCTTCCACGTGGACCTCAGCTACAAGAATGTCGGTTTCAGCGCCTTACTCCAGGGTGTCGCGAACTACAGCACCAACCTGACGACAACCGGCATGTACCAGCCCCTGATCAACGGGGCCAACCTGTCCCGCAACTATTGGGAAAACTGCTGGAGGGAAGGTGTCACCAACGCGATCTATCCGCGCCCGACGACCACCGGCAGCGAGAATAACTACCGCGCAAACAGTGTCTTCATCTCCGACCGCTCCTACTTGAAGCTCCGGAATGTCGAACTGTGGTACCGGCTCCCCCGGAAACTGACCGACAAAATCAAAGTCGACGATTTCCGCATCTTCCTGCGGGGAACCGATCTCTTCAGCATTGATTCCATCGCTGTGCTGGATCCGGAAGTGCTCGGGGTTTCTTACCCCGTCCTCAAGACGGTCCAGACCGGTCTGAAACTCTCATTCTAACAGGGAAAGAAAATGAAAAAGACGTTACATATCATTTTGGGATGCCTCCTGGTGAGTGCCTGCACGTTCCTGGATTACAACGAGTACACCGGATACGACAAGGAGGATGTGTATAACAGCTTCGACCGCGTCAAACGGTCCCTGACCCATATCTACTCCTACCTGGTCACGGGATACAGCACCATCGACGGCGCCATGCGGGCGGCAGCCTGCGACGAGGCCATCTACGTGGACAACCTCTGCGGGATATACAGCATGAACAACGGCAGCTGGTCGCCGACCAAGACCTTCGACACCCGATGGACCCTGTACAACGCCATCCGCTCGGTGAATGTTTTCCTCGAGGAAACCAAAGGACAGGAATTCGACGACCTGAAGAACCTGGAAGCGTATGACAATTACATGGCGCAGTTCGAGTACTACCCGTATGAGGCCCGCTTCCTGCGTGCATACTTCTACTTCGAATTGCTCCGCCGGTACAAGAATGTCCCGATCATTACGACCGTCCTGACGGCGGAGGAAGCCAATCAGCTCGTTCCCGACTCCTTCGAGGATGTCGTCTCGTTCATCGTCGAAGAATGCGACGTCGCAGCGGCCAACCTGCCCGAATCCTATGAAAAAGTCCCCAACCAGGAAGTCGGCCGTGCGACCAAAGGCGCAGCCATGGCACTGAAAGCCAGGACATTGCTCTATGCCGCCAGCCCGCTCTTCAACGAAGACGGGGACAAGGGCAAATACAAGACGGCCGCCCGGGCGGCCGGCGCCCTCATCAGCAAGGCGCGTCAGTATGGTTACACCCCGCTCCCCAAGCTGTCCAACCTCTGGAACAAGAACTATCTTCTCAACAATGAGCTAATCCTTGGCCGGATGGAAGCGGCATCCAACTCTTTCGAATCCGCGAATTTCCCGGTCGGCATCAACGGCGGCGGCCAAACCGGCCACTGCCCGACCCAGAACCTGGTGGACGCTTTCGAAACGAAATCCGGCAAACCGGTCCGCAATACGGCCTATTCCGAAAAGGATCCCGCCTACTCCGAAGACCGGGAATTGCATGATCCGTATTCCAACCGCGACCCCCGTCTCGCTGCAACGGTTGCTGTCAACAATTCCAACTGGGTCTATAACGAGTCGCTGGAATGCTGGTACGGCGGCAGCAGCGGCAAGCCGGTAAAGCATGCGACCCTGACAGGGTACTACCTCAAGAAATACGTGGACGGGACGACCAGCCTGCGGGCCGGCAACACCTCCAAGAAGAATCATGTCTGGACTTACTTCCGGTACTCCGAAGTGCTTCTCAACTATGCGGAGGCCATGGTTGAAGGATACGGTGACTACAAATACAAGAACCCGCCGTCCCTTCCGCTGTCCGCCCAGGAGGCCGTGAACATGGTCCGGAGCCGGCAGGAAGTGAACATGCCCGGATTTGATTCGGACCTGACCGTCGCGCAGTTCAAGGAGAAACTCCGGAACGAGCGCATGGTGGAACTCGCCTTCGAGGACCATCGTTTCTGGGACATCCGCCGCTGGATGATCGGCGACCAGACGACTGAGATCTACGGCGTAGATATCACCAAGTCCGGCGATGAATTCACCTACAAACGGACCCTGGTCGAATCCCGGTATTGGGATGACAAGATGTATCTCTACCCGATTCCCGACTCACAGCTCAACATCAATCCCAACCTGGGACAGAACCCCGGGTGGTAATCTCGCAAATATATGAATATAAAGATACTGCATATTTCCTCTTACATTCTGGCAGGCCTGCTCGCCTGCTGGGCCTGCGCCTGCACCGAAAAGCCCGGATATGAAGTTGATATTCCCACGGAGGAAGAGAAGACCGATCCGGAAGAACAGGAAGTCCCCTGGAGAGACAACGTAACGACGTATTACATCGACTCCGCGAACGGCAACGACCGCAACGACGGGAAATCGGAGGGGAAGGCCTGGAAAACCTTGTCCAAGGTCAAGAACCTCACGTTGTTGGCGGGAGACAACGTTTTGCTGCGCTGCGGCAGCACTTTCAATGAAATGTTCGTCGTCAGCAAAGCGGCCGGATCCGCGAAACAGCAGGTGACCATCTCGACTTACGGCACCGGGGACAAACCCAAGATTGTCGCGCCGAACGGGTCGCAGCAAGCTGTACAGCTGGTGAACTGCACGTATATCACGGTCGAAAACCTGGACGTGACCAACCATGGGACGAACGCGGAAATGCGGGACCGGATGGGATTCAATGTCCATCTGGACAACTACGGCAAAGCATTCAACACCATCCTGAAAGGAATTGATATTCACGACGTCAACGGCAAGATCTGGAAAGGAGAAGGCGCCGGGGTCGCCCTGCGTTTCACGATCAACAACAAGACCGTCTTCAACATCTGGGACGGAATCCGCATCGAAGGCTGTACCATCCGCCGCTGCTCCCGGAACGGGATCGGCTTTTCGGGCAATTACGTCCGGGACAACTGGTACCCGCACAAGAACGTGGTCATCCGGGAAAACCTGATTGAGGAAATCCCCGGGGACGGGATTGTGGTCGGAGAATGCGACGGCGCCCTCGTGGAATACAATGTCGTGAGGAATTGCACGGATCCGTGGGGAGACCAGCATAACGCGGCCGCAGGGATCTGGCCCTGGTCTGCCGACAATACCATTATCCAATTCAATGAAGTAAGCGGCCAAAAGGCCACCTGGGACGCCCAAGGATTCGACGCCGACTACAATTGCCTTGGCACCATCATCCGGTACAATTACAGCCACGACAACGACGGCGGGTTCCTGCTCATCTGCGATGACGGGGCTGCCCGGAAGAATTACAGCGCCGGTAACGGCGGAACCAAGGTTTACGGCAATGTCAGCTACAATGACGGCATCCGGGCGAAGAAACGCGCCAAGGACCAGAAATGGTTCTCGCCGCTGATCCACATTTCGGGACCCGTCGAGGACTGCGAGGTGTATCATAACGTCCTCTGCCGGGGCAAACGGACGGAAGGGGTTTCGAACCAGGACCTCCGTTTCCTGAACTCGGACTCTTGGAGCGGATACCCGGTCAAGGCGGAAATCAAGGACAATCTCTTCTTCAGCGAGGAACAGAATGCCAAGTTTGAACCTTCCGGCAAAGACGGCGTCGTTTTCTCCGGAAACTGGTACATGGGCATGTCAGCCGCTGCCGCAGCGACGGCTCTGGACAAGGAAACCAAGGGTGCGAATGCCGCCTTCCAACAACTGCTGGACAAGGGTGGAAGCACCCAGAAAGCCCTGATGGACGGGTTCCTCCGGGAGGTCAAGACGGCCACCGCCACAATCATTACAGTAGATAAAGATAAACTCGACAAGTTTTTTAATTAACCAACGTTTTTAATAATCAACATTATGAAAACCAAACATTTATTTGGATTATTGCTCGTTGCGGGCACATTGTTCGCCTGCAAGGAGCCGGTAGAAGAACCGACCAAACCGGAAGACAATTCCATTGCCTTCTCGGTTAAATACGGAGAAATGACACAGGGTGTCACCCAGCCTGAAAATGTGGTCTTGACGCTGGATAATACGGCCGTAGACGTCAAGGACGGGAAGTTCACCGTTAGCGGAGAGCAGAAAGAATCTTACCTCGTCAGCGTTTACAATCAGGTCCAGGACGTGACCGTCAAGGATGGTGTGATCGCCCTCAGCGGCGCCGGAAGCAAGGTTCCGTCCATTGACTGGCTGTTCTGCTACGCCGGAGACAAGAAACTGGGCAAATCGCTCAGCGTCACCCTCCAGCAGCAGACCAAGCAAATCGACATCACGGTCCGCGCCATGGGCAGCAAGATTGGCATCATCAAAGAAGCGACTGCTGAAATCACCGGCGTCGCCGGTCAGCGGGACCTGGTCAGCAAGGTCTACAAGAGCGCTTCCACGGTTTCCACGACCCTCGACCCGGGTGTCCTCGCCGGATCTTTCTTCGGTGAAGCCCGCGTCCTCGGATTCGTTCCCGATGCCGCCAGCGAACTGAAAATCACCTTCGTCTACACGGACGGCACGACCAGCACCACGACGGTTGACCTGAGCGCTCAGGCAGAAAGCTTCAACGAAGACAAGACGGTCATCAACCTGGCAACGGTCCGCATCAGCGATGTCGGAGAAGCCACGGAAGCCGCTACGCTCGAAGTTACCAATGACGGTGCCCTCGACAACAAGGACAATACGTCCGCTGCCGCCGCAGGTGACAAGAAGATGACGATCAACTGGCCCAGCTACAACACGGCAACCCGCCTCGAGGTCAAGGCTGACGGTACTTATTATGTCGGCAACCTCGCTGCTGCCACGGATGCCGGCCAGACCACTGAAAATGGATTCGCCACCTTCCCTGCCGCCGACAAGATCGAAGAAGTTGCCATTTATGTCGGCACCGAACGCCTTGTCGCCCCGGCCAAGTACATGACCTATGCGGACGGCGTCATCACAATGGAAGACTGCAAACTGGTCTACAAGTCCGAGCAGCTGAACGATGAATACATTACGAAGTTTGGCACCTATGTCCAGACGGCCGACCTGGTCGTACCGGAAGGCTTTGTTCCGATCGGAGCATCCTTCGTCCTTGATGAGGGCGAAACCGGAACGCCGAAGTTCAGAGGCAAATACGACGGCCAAGGCTTCTCTATCAGCGGCATGAACTTCATTGAGCGGGACGAGAGCGCATTCTTCCGCTACAATGCCGGGACAATCGAGAACCTCGTCATCAAGGATTCCAAGTTCATGAGCGGCAAACTGAACGGCGGTGTCGCCGGCCGGAATGACGGAACCATCAAGAACTGCATCAGCTATGTAGACCTCGTTGTCGACAAAGTTTCGACTGGTTACAACGGCGGTATCGTCGGACAGTGCGTCAAGGGTCTCGTCTCCTTCTGCCAGTTCCATGGCACCATCAAGAATACGGCAAGCGGCCTCGTCGGCGGTATCGCCGGTACCATTGATAACGGAGCGATTGTTGAGAACTGTCTCAATACGGGCGTCATTGATGCCACGGTCGGTTATGCCGGTGGTATTGCCGGCCGTAACCGCGGTATTGTCCGCGCCTGCAAGAACACGGCAGACCACACCATGAAGGGCGGTACCCAGTGGACGGGTAACGGCGGTGTCGTCGGCCGTTGCGACAACGGTACCGGCCAGATCATCGCTTGCGTCAATACGGGTAACATCAGCGGCAACACCGGCTTCGGCGGTATTTGCGGTATCCTCGAAAAAAGTGGAGCCAGCATTTCTGCCTGCTACAGCACCGGTCTGCTCATCGATGTCGGCGGTGTCGGTCTCGTAGGTAAGGTTGCCGGATGGCTCCTCGGCCGTAACGGCGCAGCCGATGTTTACAACTGCTACACCCTTTCTGAAGGCCAGCCCAAGACCTCCAACGGCGCATTCGGTAACGGAAATGCTCCCCAGGTCGACATCAAGCTCATGGACGGAGAGACTCCTTCCTGGCCGGAAGCCGACGCTTCCAAGGGATGGGGCATCTATACGGATGGTTGCGATCCGACCCAGGGTTACTACTGGAAAGATCTCGGCAACGCTGCCACGAAGACGTATCCGAAACTCTGGTGGGAAGAATAATCCCCTTTCAAGTCTGACATGATTCGTTTGAGGGCGGCCATCTGGCCGCCCTCTTTGTGTTTGTTATTTGATTCCGTATTTCCTCAGGATCCTGAGGATTTTCTTTTCTATGGATTTGGCCCACAGGGTGTACCCATAATTGGATGGATGAACGCCGTCGACCGAAGCAAGATGATCGGGAGAAGTTGCGTCAGGATAGATGTAATAGACATCTTTGTATTTCTTGCATGCGATCTTCATCAGACTGTCAGCCAAATCAATACGGTCCTGCTCGAACTTTTCGGCCTCGGTATTGAAATTGCGGCTCTCCCGCCGGATCGTGCGCTGGAAGATCAGCGGTTTGCCCGGATGGGCCGCCTGCAACTTCTCAATAAACGGGAAGAGACGTTCGTTGACCTGGGCCAGGGACGGATTGGAAAACGTGTCGAAAATGAGCGCATCCACATCGGCAGCGGCAAGGGCGTCTGCGAAATAGGACTGGAGCCTGCAGTTCCCGCTGCAGCCGATGCTCAGGAGCTGGATTCCTGTATTCCGGGTAAACTGCGCCGGATAGGCCATACCGCCCCGGGATGTGCTGGAACCATGGGTATAGCTCGACCCGAAGATGCCGACACGGTGCCGGAACGGATTCGGAATCGCCTCAATGACAGCTCCTTCCCGGATTCCGATCTTGACCGAGCGGACTTCGCTGTACAGAGGAAGGTACATCAGGCACTCATGCATCTGTCCGTCAAGGTTGTTGATCAGATGCAGCACCCTGGCCTCATTGCCATTTCCGTTAGCTGCCGCCGCAGCGAAAACCCATTTCCCGTTTTCCCGGATATACAGGTCATATCCTTTCGCAGAGATTCCGTTGGTATTCATCGGATACTGGATCGTGCCGTATTCCGTCAAAACATCAATATAGGTCGAGTTGGTCCGGAAGGCAACGGCAATGCCGGAGGATTCGCGGACCTGGAGGTTTTCCGCAGGCGTGAACCCCTTGTACTTGACCGTGTCAATCCGGTGATAGGGATTGGGGGTGTCCGGAAAGAGTTTCCCCGTAAGGGTCAGCGTAGAAGCTTCCGTATAGACGGTCTGCGCAACGAGGGTTTGGCAACAAAACGTTGCCGCCACAAGGGCAAGGATAGAAAAAATACGTTTCATATATCTGTAAATTATTTAATTCCTTTGAAGACGCCTTCCGCAAAGTCGAGCATCCAGAGCCAGTCGATGGGAGCGAGGCCATGGTCCAGGTCGCGCCGGACATAGCCCAGCGTCGGCCCGATGGCGGAAGTATCGTAATCCTCCGGCCATGACACATTCGGCAATCCCTTCTTTCCCAGGAATTTCCATACAGGGCTGGCCGCCTGGAGCGCCAGGAATTCCCCTTTGGTATCGAACCATCCCTTGTCGAATCCTTCGACCAGGAGCGCACGCGGAGCGACGCAGGCAAGCAGCAAATGCTGGTCGAACGGCATCGAATCCTCATGACCGGCATACTTTGCGTAAGCCTTGCAGTACCAATGGGTGAAAGACCGCGTTTCCATCGTAATGTTTTCGCCATAATTCCGTTTGGCCAGCGGCACGCCGCCTCCGCCCGTCTGGTTCGGAACGACAACCGGGAAACGCTCGTCAAAGGCGCCGGCGACGAGCGCCGCCTTTCCCAGCCGCGAGGACCCCGTCAGGACAACCCGGCGTTCATCCAGGCGCGGATCCTGTTCGATCAGGTCCATTCCCCGCATCAGGGCCCATCCCCAAGCGGCAAGGGCCGTTGTATTGTCCGTCCGGGAAGGATCCCGTTTCCCCCACAGGTCAAAAATGCCGGTATAGGCGAACTCCTCCTGCAACTTTTTTCCGGAAGCATCCATGTCGCCCCGGTCCGGATCCGGAGAAATATCTGCATAACAGGCCGTTACAAATGCATATCCCTTGGCTGCCAGCATACTGACGGGAATCTGCGTAGCCCGGTTCGGATCCGACATGATGCCGCGCGTCTTCTCGGACGCCCGATGGTCCGTGATAAACAGCTCCGAATTATTCCGCAACCAGCCCTGTGTCACAACAATCTCCGGGTCCGGGAGCATCGTATGATTCCCATAGTAATTGAGCATCAGAACCGTCGGAACCGGTTTTTGGATGCGCGCCGGCAACACGATCAACCAGTCGATGAACGGGCCGGACTTGTCTGCGCGGAACCACATGCGGACCTGCTTGCGAAGGCCGAATCCACCCAGGGTCGTCCCTTCCTCAAGCGTCTCCAAAACCATTGATTCCGGAGCCGGCGGCATCTGCCCGTACATTTCCCGCTGGAAAATGCCGAGAATTTCTTCCCGGCGGCGCGGCCAGTCCCTGGCGGACCGGACCTTTTTCCCATCTGCGAAAACCAACGGGTCCTCCAATTGGTAAGGACCCACCTTACTTTCGTCGTAATTCACGTCCTGTGCACGGACGGAAAATGCAGTGGCCAGCGCCACGGCAAGAATCCATATCTTTTTCATAATAAGAGAGGTTGCTACCGAACAGCCGTCCCGGCTTTTTCTACGGACAGCTTTTCCAGCCCGGCGGTTTTCAACGCAGCCACGATCCCGTCCACCTCGGCCTTGTCGTCAAAAGGTCCCAGGACATACGTCATGGCCCCTTCGAACACCATCTTCGACAGATCGGCATCCGTCACCGAATGGATGGAGGTCAATACCCCGTCAGACAACGCCTTGCCGTCGGAGGGCCACAGCCGGATCTGATACAGCTGGCGCACCGTTTTCTCCAGCTCCCGCGCCTTGGACACCGCAATCGGCTGCCCGTCCAGATAGGCTGTGATAAATGCCGACTTGAAGCCCGCCCGTTTCACCTTGTTGAGGTTGGACAAGACATCCTTATAGGTGTTGAACAAGCCGGCGCTGTAAATATACTTCTGCGAGGACGTCCGCTCGAATACCGGGCTCAAGCCCTTGAGCTGGCGCACCGTCGCCTTCGTAGACATGCTGAACAGCTGGATCTGGTACACCAGCCCGTCCGGAAGGGTGTTGTTCTCGGCAAAGCGGCCTTCCGGCAAAATCTTGAATGAATAGTCGAACGAGGGCTTCGGCTTGAGAATCTTCATCTTCGGAGCCGGGCCCATGGAACGGCGGGTGAAGGTGTAGCCGGACGACGCGCCAACGATTTCCCGGTCCGCCTCTTTCCGGACCGTTTCCGGATCGATGACAACCCCGCCCAGCAAAAACTCCATCTCAATCTCCTGCAACTGCTTCGTCGCCTCCGTAAGGGCCTCCTGCAGCCGCGGCAACTGTTCTTCCTTCGACCGGATTTCAGCGGCCAGGGACGCCTTCGCCTCCTCCGATGCGGAAGAGAGGGCGCTGCGCGCTTCATCGATCGACTTGTTGAACAGGGAAACGGAATCCCGGAGAATGCGCACGCGGATCATTTTCTCGGTATACCGGCGGATATCCACATTTTCCTGCACGGCATTGGATGCGGCGGAACCATTGTCCATCCGCCCCGGGTCCGCCACCGGATGCAGGGACGCCAGGGTGCGGAGCGCAGCAGGATCCTCTACCGCCTTCCGTACCGGCATGCTGTCGTATTCCAGTACATAAATATATACACTGTCCCGGGAGCATTCCCGGTTCGAGGCGAACATCGAATATTTCCCATCCGGCGTGTTGACGAACAGGTAATCGTCATACGGCGAAGAATAGGGGAAGCCCATGTTCATCGGAACGTCCCAGTCCCGGGTCTCCGGATTCCACTGCGAGACATACAGGTCGTAGCCGCCCATCCCGTACAGCCCGTTGGAGGCGAAAAACAGCGATTTCCCGTCCGGCGAAAGCATCGGGAAAATCTCATTGTCCGAGGAAGTCATCTGCTCCCCGAGCAACTCCGGCACGGACCAGACCGTATCCAGCACCTCCGTCCGGTAGAGATTGTACATGCCGTCTTCGTCTTTTGCGCTGTAATACAGCACATCCGCCTCCTGCGGGATATACATGCCCCGGGCCGGGCCATCCGTCCCGAGGGAATCCAGCTGGTTGGGCACAGGCCGCCACGCCCCGTCAAGCAGGGGATAGAACAGGAAGAAGTCTTCCAGGGAGAAACGCTGGCGGGCGATCACCACGGGCTGGCTGCAATACTCCCGCATGTTGTCGCCGTTCTGCGCCATGGCCATCTGCTCGTCAATCCGCATGAGGCGGAGCGAGTCCGTCGTCTTGGCACGGGCCTGCCGGAACAATTCCACTGCCTCGCGGAAACGGTATTCGCGACGCAAGGAATCGGCTGTCGCCATCAGCCGGGGCGCCGACAGGTTCAGGATCGGGACGACGACCGAATCCGCTTGTTCGCGGGCAGCACCGGGGACCGTCACGGTCAGAAACGTGACAGACAAGAGAAGGAAAACGAAAACAGCCTTGCGCATATCCTCAGAACGATCATTTCAAAGGGCAAATTTAAGAAATAACTGGCATAAAGTTTCTTTGTTAGAAAAAAATAGTAAATTTGCATTCTATTTTGCCGGCAGTGGGGAACTGCAACTTCCTTGCCGCCCGAAAAAATGAATTTTTAATTTAAAAGTATACATTACAATGCAAAGTAAAGGTGTTATCAGGATCGTAGCTATCCTGCTTGCCATCGCCTGCATCTGGCAGCTTGCTTTCACGGCAGTGACCAGTTTCCAGGAAAAGAAGGCCGCCAAGTATGCCGAAGAGGCTGTTGCGGCTTTCCAGCAGACACCCGCTTACGGCAAAGTCGCCGATGCGGACAAGGCATTCGTGCTCGATTCTCTCTCCAAAGTCCGGAACAGATGGTACATCGACTCCATCTCCAATGAAAAAGTCTATTTCGGATACACGTACAAGGACGTGAAATCCAAGGAAATCAACCTCGGCCTCGACCTCAAGGGCGGTATGAACGTCATGCTGCAGGTCCAGCTCGAGGATCTCGTCAAGGCGATTGCCGGTGACAACCGCACGCCTGAATTCGAGAAAGCGCTTGCCCTCGCCAAGGAGCGCAGCGTGAATTCCCGCGCCGATTTCATCTCCCTGTTCGCCGACGCATGGAAAGAGACCGCCGGCGGTGCCCGCCTTTCCCAGGTCTTCGGAACCTTCGAAATGCGCGACCGGATCAAACCCGAATCCACTGACGAACAGGTCATTGAGGTTATCCGGGCTGAAGCGGAAAGCGCCATCGCCAACTCCTTCAACGTCCTGCGTAACCGTATCGACCGTTTCGGCGTGACCCAGCCGTCCATCCAGAAACTCGGCAACAGCGGCCGTATCCTCGTCGAACTTCCGGGCGTGAAAGAGCCGGAGCGTGTGAGGAAGCTGCTCCAGGGAACCGCTTCCCTCGAATTCTGGACCACCTATGACAATCAGGAAATCTATCCGTTCCTGGTAGAGGCCAACAACCTCCTCGCCCAGATGCAGGTTGAGGAAGAACCCGTTGCTGCTGCTGATGCGGCTCCCGCTGAAGCGCCCAAGGACACCACCAACCTCCTGAATCAGGAAATCGGCCAGAACGCCGCTGACCAGCAGGCGCTCGAAGCCTTCAAGAAGCAGAACCCGCTCTTTGCGGTCCTCACCCCGTCCAATGCCCGCGGCAACGCTTGCATCGGTTATGCGCAGGGTGTCGACACTGCAGCGGTCAACAAACTCCTCGACATGCCCCGCATCAAGGAGCTCTTCCCGGCTGAATTCCGTCCCATGTGGTCCGTCAAGCCTTCCCAGATGGTCGCTGCCGCCAATGTTTACGAACTCGTAGCCATCAAGGCTGCTTCCCGTGACGGCAAGGCTCCGCTCGACGGCGGTTCCGTAACCAACGCCAGCGTTTCCTACGACGGCCAGGGCCGCAACCAGGGTAACCCGACGGTTTCCATGACCATGAACGCCGAAGGCGCCAATGTCTGGGCACGCCTGACCAAGGACAACATCGGCAAGCAAGTCGCGATCGTCCTCGACGGTCTCGTCTATTCCTACCCGACTGTCCAGACGGAAATCACCGGTGGTAACTCCCAGATTTCCGGTAACTTCACGGTTGAAGAGGCAACGGACCTCACCAACGTCCTGAAGTCCGGTAAACTGCCCGCTCCTGCGAAGATCATCCAGGAACAGGTTGTCGGTCCTTCCCTGGGTGCCCGTTCCATCCGCGCCGGTCTCATCTCCTTCATCATCGCGTTCGTCCTCGTCCTCCTGTACATGATCTTCTTCTATCAGGGAGCCGGTCTGGTGGCGGACTTCGCGCTGCTCTGCAACGTACTCCTGCTCTTCGGAACCCTCGTTTCGTTCGGCGCCGTGCTGACCCTGCCGGGTATCGCCGGTCTCGTCCTGACCCTGGGTATGGCCGTGGATGCCAACGTGATTATCTATGAGCGTATCAAAGAGGAGCTGGCTGCCGGCAAGGGCCTGAGCAAGGCTGTGGCCGACGGTTACACGAATGCCTATTCAGCCATCATCGACGGCCAGGTGACCACCCTCCTTACCGGTATCGTCCTGTATGTCTTCGGTTCCGGTCCTGTCCAGGGCTTCGCCACCACGTTGATCATCGGTATCATCACCTCCGTGCTGACCTCGATCTTCATCACCCGCATCATCTTCGACGACCGGATCAAGAAGGGCAAGAACATCACCTTCGAGAATAACCTGACCCGGAACTTCCTGAAGAACACCCACGTGGACTTCATCGGCAAGCGCAAGTGGTCTTACATGATCTCCGGTGCCCTGATCCTTATCTCGCTGCTCTCCATCTTCATCAAGGGCTTCACCTATGGTGTCGACTTCACCGGCGGCCGTACCTATGTCGTCCGCTTTGACCAGCCCGTCACGGCCGAGGCTGTCCGCCAGGCTGCAGAGGTTGAATTCGACGGCGCTGTCGAGGTCAAGCAGTTCGGTGGCGAGAGCCAGATGAAGATCACCACCCAGTACAAGGTCGAGGATGAATCCTCCTCCGTGGACGCCGAGGTGGAAGCCAAGCTCTTCAACGCGTTGAAAGGCTTCTTCACGGACAAGAGCATGACCCTGGATAACTTCACGTCCACCCTGGACAATCCGAACGGTATCATTTCTTCCGACAAGGTCGGTCCGACCATCGCCAACGACATCAAACGTGACGCCATCATCGCCGTCATCCTGTCGCTGCTGGTCATCTTCGCCTACATCGCATTCCGGTTCAAAGGCTGGACCTGGGGCTTGGGCGGTGTCGTTTCCCTGGCCCACACGGCCATCATCGTCATCGGCTTCTTCTCCCTGTTCTCGGGCATCCTGCCGTTCAACCTGGACGTCGACCAGACCTTCATCGCGGCTATCCTGACCATCATCGGTTACGCCATCAACGATAACGTGGTTATCTTCGACCGTATCCGTGAATTCAAGATGCTGCATCCGAACACCGACCTGAAGACCAATGTGAACACGGCGCTGAATGCGACCCTCACCCGTACGGTCAACACCTCCGTTTCCACCTTGGTCACCATGCTGGCCATCGCGATCTTCGGCGGTGAATCCATCCGCGGTCTGTCCGTCGCCCTCATCCTCGGTATCATCATCGGTACCTACGCTTCCATCATGATCGGTACGCCGGTCATGTACGATGCGACCGTGAAGGCGGGAAAAAACGACGCTGACAAGGGCGGAAAGAAATAATTTCCTCCTGAAACCATCATGGGAGCCGTTCCGGTAAGGGGCGGCTCTCTTTTTTTTCGAAAAGAGGAGGAAGGCTGTTCCGGGAAAGCGGAATTATCGGTATCTTTGTTTTCCGCACTGACCTCAAAAACGCTCCGAAATGGCATTCGTACACCTCCATGTCCATACCCAATACTCGATCCTGGACGGCCAGTCCGCGATCGGAAATCTTTTCAACCGGGCCGAAGAGCTCGGCATGCCCGGCCTGGCCATTACCGACCACGGCAACATGTACGGGGTCAAGGAGTTTTTCAAGTATGCGGCCAAGCATCCGGGGATCAAGCCCATCATCGGTTGCGAGATCTATGTCACCCGCGGATATGACCATCACCTCAAGGACAACAACCACAAAAAGTACTACCACCTCATCCTCCTGGCAAAGAACTACAACGGTTACAAGAACTTGATGAAGATTGTCTCCACGGGCCATGTGGAGGGCTTCTACTACAAGCCCCGCGTGTCGCACGAGGTCCTGGAGCGCTACCATGAAGACCTGATCTGCTCGTCGGCCTGCATGGTCGGGGAAATCCCGCAGTACATCCTTGCCGGAGACATGGAAGGCGCAGACAAGGCCATCCAGTGGCACAAAAACCTGTTCGGGGACGACTACTATCTCGAGGTCATGCTGCACAAGACCGAAGTCCCCGGCCTGAGCCAGGAAACCTACGAACTGCAGAAAAAATACACGGATGTCATTTTCGAACTCGGCCGCAAACACGGCGTCAAAGTCATCGCCACGAATGACGTCCACTTTGTCCGGAAAGAGGACGGCCCCGTGCACGACCGGCTGATCTGCCTGACTACCAACGCCTTCATCGACGATCCTGACCGGCTCCGGTACACCCAGCAGGAATACCTCAAGAGCGAGGAAGAGATGAGCGCCCTCTTCCCGGACCATCCGGAAGCCCTTGCGAACACGCTGGAAATCCTGGACAAGGTTGAATCCTACAGCATCGACCGCGACCCGGTCCTGCCGGTTTTCGAGATCGACCCGGCCTTCATGAAAGACATCGATGCGCAGATGGAGCGCTACAAGGACGTCATCGAAGCCGGCCGGTGCGACAAGAACGGAAATTACCGGGGAGACGGTTTCTGCCACTCGGTCGCCTACCTGTGCCACCTCACCTATGAAGGTGCGAAAAAACGGTATGGCGAGACCCTGACGCAGGAGCAGCAGGAGCGCATCGACTTCGAGCTGAAAACCATCAGCCGCATGGGCTTCCCGGATTACTTCCTGATTGTCCAGGACTACATCGCCGCATCGCGGGCCATGGGCAGCATGGTGGGTCCGGGGCGTGGGTCCGCCGCAGGCTCCGTCGTTGCTTACTGCTTGCATATCACCAACTTGGACCCGATCCGATACCAGTTGCTGTTCGAGCGTTTCCTCAATCCGGACCGTATCTCCATGCCGGATATCGACGTGGACTTCGAGGACCTGACGAAGGCCCATGAATACGTCGAGAAAACCTACGGAGCAAGTCATGTTTCCCGCGTCATCACGTTCGGAACCATGGCGGCGAAAAGCGCCATCAAGGATATCGCCCGCATCAGCCACGTCTCTATCGACGAGTCCAACCGGCTCACGAAAATGGTTCCGGACCGGCTCAGCGAAAAGAAGGAACGGGAATATCCGTTCAACCCGAAACTGGATGAGCTGAAGCCCGGGTTCAAAGTCGTAGAGAAAGACGGGAAAACCTACCAGCGCGGCATGGAAGACGTCGACGTCAAGATTACGCTGGCCAATTGCTTCCGCCTCGTCCCGGAGTTCAAGAATGAGCTGGAAAACGGCCCGGAAATCAACAAGGAAGTGTTGCGGTACGCCCAGGCGCTGGAAGGATGCATCCGCCAGACCGGCATGCACGCCTGCGCCACCATCATCGGCCGCGGCGACCTGACGGAGTATCTGCCGATCTGCCTGTCCAAGGACAAGGAGACCGGAGAAGATGTCCGCACGTCCCAATTTGACGGACACTATATCGAGGACGTCGGCATGCTGAAGATGGACTTCCTGGGGCTGATCACCCTTTCCATCATTCATAATTGCCTGGATATCATCAAGGAACGTCACGGAATCGACATTGACATCGAGGCCATTCCCATTGATGACAAGCCCACGTATGAACTCTACGGCCGCGGTGACACGACCAGCGTCTTCCAGTTTGAATCCGAGGGAATGAAAACGTGGTTGCAGAAGCTGCATCCGGAACGTTTCGAAGACCTGATTGCAATGAACGCCCTGTACCGGCCGGGTCCGATGGACTATATCCCGGATTTCGTCGACCGGAAACTGGGCCTGAAATCCATCGAGTACGACCTGCCCGAGATGGAGGAAATCCTCAATGACACCTACGGCGTCACCGTCTACCAGGAGCAGGTCATGCTGCTGTCCCAGAAACTCGCAGGCTTTACCAAAGGCGAAGCGGACAAGCTCCGCAAGGCCATGGGCAAAAAACAGATCGAGACGCTGAACTCATTGAAAGACAAGTTCATGAGCGGCGGCATTGCCAATGGCCATCCCGAGAAAATCCTGGACAAAATCTGGAAAGACTGGGAGAAATTCGCACAATACGCTTTCAACAAGTCGCACGCCACCTGCTATGCCTGGGTCAGTTACCAGACCGGCTGGCTGAAGTGCCATTATCCGTCGGAATTCTTCGCTTCGTGCCTGTCCTGCGCCAAGAGCATGGAGGAAATCAAGAAGATCATGGACGACTGCAAGGGACACGGAATCCGGGTCCTGAATCCCGACATCAACGAGAGTGCGGCGCATTTCACCGTGAACAAAAACGGCGATGTCCGGTTCGCCCTCGGGGGCATGCGGGGGTTCGGCAGCAACATTGTGGCGGACATCGTGCGGGAACGGGAGGAAAAAGGGCCCTTCACCGACATCTACAACATCGTAGAACGGATGACCCTCAACCGCAAGGCCATGGAAGCCCTGGTCTATTCGGGCTGCCTGGATTCTTTCGGGCTCTCCCGGAGCCAGTATTTTGCCACGGGAAAGGGCAATACGCCGTTCATCGATGAGCTGATTACCTATGGGGAACGGTTCAAGCAAGGAACTGAAAATGACGCATTTTCGCTGTTCGGGGAAGTAGACGAGCTCAAGCCGGTCCGGCCGGAAGCGCCCGCCCCCGTTCCCGAAGAAGACCCGCTGGAGATGCTCCAGAAGGAGAAAGAACTGGTCGGCATGTACCTGTCGTCCCACCCGCTGGACAAATACGCCTTCGAGATGGAGACCTTCACCAACTGCAAGGTCGGAGCGCTGGCCGACAAGATCGCAGAATGCGAACGGACGCGGAAGGGAGCGAAAGTGTCTGTCGCCGGGTTTATCACCTCCAGCAAGAAGATGACCTCCAAGACGGGAAAAGACTGGTCCAAGACGACGATCGAAGACTACGACGGATCCTATGAGATGACGCTGTTCGGAACGGACCACCAGAACTTCATGGGATTCCTGCAGGAGCACACGGCCATCTATGTGGAAGGGGACATCGCCGAGAAGTATTTCGTCAAGCCGGAAGTGGCCCAGGAACGCGGCCCGGCACCTTTCGTGTTCAAACCCAAAAAGATGGCGCTGCTCGGGAACGTGACGGACAGCAAGCTGGCGGCATTGGCCATCAATGTGTCTACGCCGATGCTCAACGACGGTTTCCGCCGCAGCCTGGCCAAGGTCCTGGCGGCGAACAAGGGGAATACGCCGCTGAAAGTCTTCTTCTATGACCCGGAAAGCCGATACAAGATCGAGTTTTCGTCCCGGAAGGTCTTTGTCGGGGTCACGTCCGAGTTAATCAACCAACTCAAACAAATCGGCGTCACATACAACGCCATCCTCCGATAGCGCGGCATGTAACGCCGTATAAATCATGTAGATATAATAGCTAGTCGCGGATGGCGCCGGCGACAATGTTGCCCACCGTCGCGCGCAGGCGCGCCGCCGAGCCGTCATCCTTGGGATGGACGCGGTTCGACAGGATAATCACGGCTGTCCGCGTCCGCGGTTCCATGACAATGGATGTCCCGGTGTAGCCGGTATGGCCGATGGTATGCGGAGACGTGAAAATGTCCCCGGACGTGACCGGATTCATCCCGTAGGTATCCCAGCCGAGCGCACGGCCGATCTTCGGATCGTTGGCCGGCGGAATCGACATCATGAGCCGGACCGTCTCCGGAGCCAGGATCCGCCGCCCGCGGTAAGAACCGCCGTTCAGGATCGCGGAAGCAATCACACACAGGTCCTCCGCACAGGAGAATACCCCGGCATTCCCGGAATTCCCGCCATTGATGGCCCGCGCGATCGGATCATGCACGACCCCCCAGAACGGCTTGCCATCCTTCTGGACCGTCGTCGGGGCACAGAGCGGTTTCAACTCCTCCGCCCGCGGATTCGAAGGCGCGCCCTTAATCGGGAAATACGTCGTATGCTCCAGCCCCAGCACGTCGAACACGTGCTTCTGGGCATAGTCGCAGAGCCGCTCTCCGGTAACCCGCTCGAGAATCGCCTGCAGCGTGACAAAATTCAGGCAACTGTACTTGTAGTCGGTCCCCGGCCGGAAATTGCGCCCGACTTCCGTGGCGATGTACCGGACCAGACTGTCCGCCTGGTAGCGCCCGAAGCGCTTCACGAATTTGGGGACGCTGATATAAGCATCCAGGCCGGAAGCATGCGTCAGCAAATCCTGTACGGTAATATCCACCTTCTCACCCATGTCCGGATCTTCCCAGGGCTCGAATTCCGGGATGTACTGCTTGACCTTGTCGGTCAGAAGGACTTTGCCCTGCTCAATCAACTGCATGAATGACAGCGTCGTACCGACACACTTGCTCACCGAGGCCATGTCGAACAGCGTCTCGGTCGTCATCGGAATCGTATCCGGGACAACCTGTTTGTTTCCGTACGCGCGCAGGAAGGCAATCTTGTCGTTCCGCATCACGGCCACCACGGCCCCGGGAATGTCTTCCGCCTCGATCGAGGCCTGTACCGTGCTGTCAATCAACTCCAACCGTGCTTCGTCCAGCCCGACCTCCGCGGGGCGGACATGGCTCAGGCCGGAGGTCGGTGCGACCTGCCGGCAGCCGCCCAGGAAGACTACTCCCAGGGCAATGGCAAAATAATTGAAAATCCGAGACATAAATCTAGAAAACTAAGGTTGCCTGCACCGGGTAATGGTCTGAAATAAAGGTCCTGCCGTCATAGGGCTTCTTGATCACCTCGAACACAGGGCAGCTGCTGAATCCGGAATAATAGATGTGGTCGATCACGGATTCCGGACTGGCTTTGCCCCAGCCGTTGAACGTCGCGGAACGGTCCGTCTTGGCCGCATAATCCCGGGCGCTCTTCATGATCTTATTCAAATCATCCAGGCACGGATTGCCCACGCGGACATTGAAATCCCCCGTCAGGATCATCGGATACCCCTGCGGATTGATCTCCTTGATCCGCTCCACAATCAGGGCCAATCCTTTCTTGCGGGCCTCGACGCCCTTGTGGTCCAGATGCGTATTCACATACCAGAACTTCTTCCCGGAAGCTTTATCCTTCAGCAAAGCCCAGGTCGCCGTGCGGTAGCAGGCGGCATCCCAGCCTTTCGAAGGCACATCCGGCGTCTCCGACAGCCAGAATGTTCCCCATTTGAGGAGTTTGATCCGCTTCTTGTTATAGAAAATGGACATGTGCTCTCCCTTGTGCTTCCCGTCATCGCGACCGACGCCGACACTCTTGTATCCCGTCGCCTCGGTCAGGTAATTAATCTGGAAATCAAAGGCTTCCTGCACACCGAAGATATCCGGTTTCTGGTCGTTGATCATCATGCCGGACGCCGCATAGCGAAGCGGCCAGGAGTTCGTCCCGTCATTGGCCGTTCCCAGCCGGATGTTGTAGGACATCACCGTCACCTTGGCGGGGCCGTCTTTTTTCTTTGCCTGCAGGCCTGCCGGAAGAAGCAGGAGGGCCGTCATGAGAAGAAGTGCTGTTTTTTTCATGGTTTGAATAATTATGGTATCAGCAAATTTAGCATTTTGACCCATATTTTTGAAATAATGTGCTACTTTTGTAATAACCAAACCATCTATTCCATGACTGAAGAGCGATTTGCAGCGTTGGGAAAAATCGAAGCCATCGAAAAACTCTATAAAGGGACGCCTTTCCAGCCGTTCCGCGTCAGCCGGTTCAATCCTTCCGACAAAGGAAGTGTCCTGACCGTCAACCGCATTTTCCTGGAAGGAATTGATTTCAACCTTGTCTATTTCCCGCTGAAACACCTGGGTTATAAGAGCGTAACGGTCGCGACAGGGGATCTCTACGCAAAAATGGGGCACCCGAAAGTGCTGAGCATCGTCATCGGCGTTTCCGCGAAATTGGATTTCGAGCCGGTCAAGACGCTCTGGGAAGGCATGGTCGCCGCCGCGACAGAACACGGCTACCAGCAAGTCTCCCTGGACCTGGTACCGTCCCGCAACGGACTGACAATCAGCGTTTCTGCGACGGGGGAAACCCTGCATGAAACCTATTCCAACCGCCCCAAAGCCCACAGCAAAGACCTCCTCTGCGTCTCCGGCCCCCTGGGCGCGGCCTACCTGGGCATGCAAGTCCTGGAACGCGAAAGGCAGCGCTTCGAAAAAGAAGGCGGCGCGCAACCGGATCTCGAAAAATACAAGATGATGGTCGGCGCATACCTCAAACCGGAACTGAGCCCCGCCACCGTCGGGCTCCTGGAAGAGTCCGGCATCCTCCCGTCCTGGGGATACCTGGTCGACCACGGCCTGGCGGACGCCGTCAAGCGGCTCGTCCGGGACAGCGGGCTGGGCGCGAAAGTCTATGCCGACAAGATCCCGTTCGAAGGCAATTCCTTCCTGTTCGGCAAAGAGATGGACATTGACCCGGTCTCCGCTGCCATGAACGGCGGGGAGGACTTCCGCCTGCTCTTTACCATCCCGATCCTGAAGCTGGAGCAGTTCCGGCACGATTTCCAGACCTTTGACATCATCGGGCACCTGGCCCAGCCGGAAGTCGGCGCCGTGTTGGTGACTCCCGACGGCGTCGAGTTCCCCATGAAGGCGCAAGGATGGAAAAACCCCACTGATACAGAATAATTAACATGAATTTAGAAGCTGTTTTGAAATGATTGCCGAAGTTTATTATGCGGCGTTTTCGAGACAGTTTCGTCTTTGGAAGAAGGAGCGTAGCCGTAGCTACGTGACTGATGACAAAGGAGAAAATGGCCGGAAAGGCCGCGAAAGAAACAAGAACGATTATTTTAAAACAGCTTCTTAAACCCTGAATGACATGAAAAGAATACTCGTAACCGCAGCTGCCTGCCTGCTTCTGGCCGCAGGTGCCTCCGCACAAGGACTGGGCGATTTGCTCAAGAGTGCCGCCCAAGTGGTCTATTCTTATTCCAGCAACAAAAACGCGGTCAGCCTGCCCGGAAACTGGACTTATACCGGCTCCGCGATCTCCCTGGGAAGCGACAATACCCTGTCCAACCTGGCCGGAAATGCCGTTTCTGCCGGTGCGGAGTCCAAGGTGGACAATTACCTGACCAAGTTCGGCATCAAGGCCGGCGCCCTCAAATTCACCTTCAATGAGGACCTGACCTTCACCTGCACGGCCCTCGGCGTTCCGGTAAACGGAACCTGGCGGACCAGCGACGACAACAAGACCGTTACGCTCAAGTTCGGCAAAACCCTGAAATTCCTCTCGATGACCGGCACGCTTGAAAACACCCTGGAAGGCTGCCAGATGCTGTTCGAAGGCAACCGCTTCCTTTCCTTCATCAAGACCATCATGACGTATGTCGGGAAGCAGAACAGCACGGTCGGCGCCGTCAGTTCCCTCGCCGGCAATTATGACAAGATGAAAATCGGGTTCAAGCTGAAGAAAAGCTGACCCTGACGCATCCTTATAACACACTGATTATTAACAAGTTGCGCCGAGCGATAGATTTTCGCCCGGCGCAACATGTTTAATCCACTGCAGTTCAACAACTTACAAATCTCCCGCGATAGGTTTTTCCGGCCCGTTTTTTTGGTTTTCCGGGGGCACACGCCCTATTTTTGCATCGGACCCCCAAAAAACACAAGATCATGGAAACGAGAAAAACCCCACGGGCCAACCTTGAAAACAAGCGGCTCCTTTTCGGAGAAATCGGCCTGGTCGCCGCCCTCCTGCTCCTCCTTGGAGCGATGGAATCCCGGTCGAGAGAAATCAATGTCTCCACCCTGGAAGGAAATACGACCCCCGACATCATTGAGGACATCATCCCGATCACCCAGGAGGTTCCCCCGGAACCGTCCGCCCCGAAAATCCCGGTCCTTTCCGACGTGATTGAAGTCGTCGAAGACGATATCAAAGTAGACGACAACTTGTTCCAGAACCTGGAAGATGCCTCGGACATGGGCGTGGAAATCATGGATTACGTCGAAGACGTACAGGAAGAAACCGTGGCGGAAGAGGAGATCCCTTTCGTCCTGGTCGAAGTCAAACCGACGTTCCAGGGCGGGGATGCCAACGCCTTCTCCCGCTGGGTGAACCAGCACCTCTCCTATCCGGATATTGCCAAGGAAAATGGCGTGCAAGGACGTGTCCTGCTTCAGTTTACGGTCGGAACAGACGGTTCGGTATCTGCCGTGAAGGTCTTGCGGGGCATCGATTCCTCGCTCGACCAAGAGGCCGTCCGCGTGGTCTCCGCCTCCCCGAAATGGACACCCGGCCGCCAGCGGGACCGGGCCGTCAAGGTCACCTACACTTTCCCGGTTTTCTTCCAGCTCAGATAACAACGCCATACGGTTGCGGGCGTTTCCCGCAGGTGCCGCCCCGGCAATTCGGTTTGCTGCCAGGGGCGGCATCGCCTTGTAATCCTGCGAGAATAATCGTATCTTTGGTAATCAGGATCCTGTAAACCCCATCAATTATGGATAGAAGAGACTTTCTGAAAACTTCCTCGCTGGCGGCCGCTGCCGCCCTCCTGGACTGGCAGGACGCCCTGGCCGCAGGCCGGCGGTCCGCCGCTGTCGGGAAACCGCTCAAGCCCTGGAAACCGGGTGAATTCCAAGTGCATTTCATCTATACCGGCGTTGCCGAATCGATGTTTCTGATCTTCCCGGACGGGACGTCGATGCTCCTGGACTGCGGAGATCACGATGCCCTCAGCCGGGGGGAGAAAGCCGTTCCCGTCCTGCCGCATGCCGGCAAGCATGCCGGAGAATGGATCGCCCGCTATGTCGAGCGCGTCAATCCGGCCGGGAAACACGTGGATTACATGATGCTGTCCCACTATCACTGCGACCATGGCGGCAGCGAGAAATTCTACGCCGGGAAGGTACAGCGCGGCGGCGGGGACTATTTCCTCAGCGGATTCTCCCAAGTGGCTGAATTCCTGGATTTTGACAAAGCCATCGACCGCTGCTGGCCGACCTACGACGACCCGATTCCCCTGCTGGACGACGGAGCCATGCAGCTCACCCACATGCGCAAATTCTACGACTACATGTCCCGGGAACGGGGCATGAAGCTGGAGAAATTCCGCCTGGGCGCCATCGACCAGATCATCCCCCTCAAGGCCGCCTGCCCTGGATTTTCCGTCCGGAACATCTGCGCCAACGGGCGCATCGCCTACCCCGACGGATCCATCCGCGACCTGTACGCAGAACGGAAGAAAAACGCACCAACGCGCCTCAACGAAAACGGCATGAGCCTCGGCATGATCTTCAGCTACGGGCCCTTCCGTTTCTATACGGCCGGTGATTTCTCGGATAAATGGAAGCTGGCAGACGGTTCCACTTTCCAAATCGAAGATGCCATGGCGGAGGTCTGCGGGCGCGCCGACGTGGCGAAACTCAACCACCACGGGCACTATTCCATGCCCGAAAAACTGGTTTCCGCCCTGCAGGCCCGCGTCTGGGTCAGCTGCGTCTGGGACCAGCTCCACAATGTCGCCCCGGTCCTGGAACGGCTTTCCGACCGCAACCTGTATCCGGGCGACCGCATCGTGTGCCCGGGCATCTATCCGGCCCGCCGCCGCGCAGAAGACGCCGGACAGGCTTTCGTAAGCGATATCCGGCGGGAATCCTATGAGGGCAGCCACCTTGTGCTCACCGTCCCGAAAGGCGGCAAGCGTTACTCGATCACCTACCTGTCGGCCGCGGATGAATCCATGGAAGTCAAAAGCGTCCTGGACTTCAAGACGGCCGTCAAAGCCTGATCCTGCATATATGGACAGAAGAGATTTTCTGAAGACTTCCGCACTGGCCGCTGCGGCCGCCCTGCTGGACTGGGAAGACGCCCTGGCGGCAGGCCGGCACTCCGCTGCGGTCGGGAAACCGCTCAAACCCTGGAAGAAAGGGGAATTCCAAGTGCATTTCATCTATACCGGCGTCGCCGAGTCCCTGTTTCTGATTTTCCCGGACGGGACATCGATGCTGCTGGATTGCGGTGACCTCAACGCCCTCGCCCGGGGAGAGAAAGCCGTCCCTGTCCTGCCGCATCCCGGCAAACTCGCCTCAGAGTGGATCGCCCGCTATGTCGAGCGGGTCAACCCGGCCGGGAAACACGTGGATTACATGATGTTGTCCCACTATCACTGCGACCATGGAGGGACGGAGAAATTTCATGCCGGAAAACTGCAGCGCGGAGGCGGCGACTATTTCCTCAGCGGTTTTTCCCATGCCGCCGAATTCCTGGATTTCGACAAGGCCATCGACCGTTGCTGGCCGACCTACGACGACCCGATTCCCCTGCTGGACGACAGTACGATGCTGCTCACCCACATGCGCAAATTCTACGACTACATGTCCAAGGAACGCGGTATGGCCATCGAGAAATTCCGCCTGGGCGCCACCGACCAGATCATCCCCCTCAAGGGTGCCTGCCCGGGGTTTTCCGTCCGGAACATCTGCGCCAACGGGCGCATCGCCTACCCCGACGGATCCATCCGTGACCTGTATGCCGAACGGAAAAAGAGCCACCCCGAGCGCCTCAACGAAAACGGCATGAGCCTCGGCATGGTCTTCAGCTACGGGCCCTTCCGCTTTTACACGGCCGGCGATTTCTCGGACAACTGGCAATTGGAGGACGGCTCCATCTTCCAGATCGAGGATGCCATGGCGGAGGTCTGCGGACCCGCCGATGTGGCCAAGATCAACCACCACGGATGCTTCTCCATGCCGGAAAAACTGGTTTCCGCCCTGCAGTCCCGTGTCTGGGTCAGCTGCGTCTGGAGCCAGAGCCACAATGCCGCTCCGACCCTGGCGCGGCTCTCCGACCGGAACCTGTACCCCGGCGACCGTATCGTGTGCCCGGGGATCTTCCCGGCCCGGCGCCGCGAGAAAGACGGCAAGCGCTCCTTCATGAGCGACATCCGGCGGGAATCCTATGAGGGCAGCCACCTTGTGCTCACCGTCCCGAAAGGCGGGAAACGCTACTCGATTACCTACCTGTCGGCCGCGGATGAGTCCATGGAGGTCAAGAGCGTCCTCGACTTCAAAACCACCGTCAAACCCTGACCCATGAAACCGGCCTGCCGCTTCTTTCTCCCGATGCTCTGGGTGCTCTTCTTCCCGGGATGCCGGGAGGAAACCGCGCCGATGCTCCGGGAGGTCGAAGGAATCGTTGAGACCGCTCCGGACAGCGCCCTGGCGGCACTGGAACGGATCCGGCCGGAAAACCTGCACGGCAAGCGGCTCCGCGCCCAATACACCCTCCTGCATGCCATGGCCCTGGACGGAACGTTCGGTCCCGTTGATGTGGCGGACGAAGCGGCACTCGCCCGGGCGGCGGACTGGTTCGCCCGCAAAGGCTCCCCGCAGGAATGCATGAAGGCCTGGTTCTATCTCGGCCGCACACAATACCTTGCTGGACACTACAACAGCGCCATCGTTTCGTATTCCCGGGCGGAGGAAGCCGCCCGCAAGGCCGGTGCGACCGCTTTTTGCGGCCAGGTTTACCGGGAAATGGCCCATACTTGCAACGCGTCGTTCAACCACACGGAAGAGGCCGCATACCTGGAGAAAGCCGTCCAGGCCTACGGACAGTCGGACATGCCCGCAGAACGGGACAAGGCCCTCCTGGAGGCCGGCCTGGCCTTCTACAATGCCGAAGCCTATTCCGAAGCGGAAAAGATCTATCAATCCGTCCTGTATACAGCCCATGAAGCGGCGGACACCCTGCTGGAGGCCCGCTGTCTGACGGCTTACGCCGCATTATGCCTGACCCGCAACGAGCAGGATCCCGCCCTGGCCATCGATCTGCTTTCCCGCTCCGCAGATGCCCTCCGCTACCCCCTTTCTCCGGAGGACAAAGGACTCCTGGCTTATGCCTATGCGTTGACGGACGACCTCCCGGAAGCCGGGAAATGGCTCCGGGAAGCACGCCGCGATGCCGAGACGCCGGATGAATGGGCGAAGGTCCATTTCCGTGAGTACCAAATCTATACAAGGACCGGCGAAACCGAAAAAGCCCTGGAAGCCCTGGAGAAGGTGACCGAGCACGACAATGCCGTCCAGGCCGCCGCCCTGCGGAATTCCGCCCTGTCTTCCCAGAAAGAATATTTCGAACAGCAAGGCCGCGCTGCGCACGAACGGCTCCGCCTGGCCCATTGGATCCTCTGGCTCCTGGGCGGAATCCTCGTCCTCGGCGGAGTCGCCGGATGGCTGCTGCTGCGCACCCGGCGCCTGCGGGCGGAGATGGACATCGCCGAGGAAAAAGCGGAAAACGAACGCCTGATGGCCCTGGCGGAGGAATTACAGGCCAAGCTCTCCGCGGCCGCCCGCCGCCTCCCCTCCGAAAAGCACTTCGCCATCGCCAAGATGGACATCCTGGAACGCCTCTGCGAACAGTACTACATCTACGAAGGAACGGACAACCTCCAGCCGAAAGTACTGAAAGAAGTCCGTTCTGTCATCACACAACTGAGGCAGGATCCGCAAGGTCTGGAAACCTTGCTGAACCGGCAGTCAGACGGCCTCATACAAGCTGTCCGCGCGGCGTTCCCCAAATGGAAGGAGGAAGATTTCCGGCTCTATGCCTTCCTCGCGGCCGGTTTTTCCGCCACGGCGGTTTCCACCCTCCTGGAAAAAGACAAGACGGTGGTCTACAACCGGATCTCCCGCCTGAAAAAACGCATCGAGGCCGCTGACATCCCTTCCCGGGACCGCTTCCTCGATGCGATTTCCTGAGGCCTCGACAGCGCCCGGTAATTACAATTCCAGCATCATGAAGGCCCTGGGCTCCAGATAGATTCTCAGCCTCCCGTTTTTATCTGCAGGAACAGGATAGGCCGTGTGGAGGAAATGCGAATCTGTGATAAAGGCCGTCGTTTCTTCCAGCTTCCGGCCTTCCACCTTCAGGGAGAGTTCTTTGCTGTACACATCATTGCTGTCGTACGTGTAGCGGCAGACAAAGATCCGCAGTTTGCCCTTGGGACTGCGTGCGGCGGTGACATAGCAATTGGGCTCGTTCACCTCCACCTTCACGGCCGTTCCGTATTCCGCCAGTTTGGACCAGATCAGGAACGGAAAATAGGACCGGAGCGGTTTTCCGTCGACCGGGTCCAACACGTTGTTGTAAGTCGTACTCGGGCGGAAATCGTAAAACATCAGCTTACTGATCCGGGTCTCGTTCTGGGCGGTAATCATAAAGGCGGCAATCAGGGCTGCTGCTTTTTCAGTAAACCGGGCCCGGGCACTTTCCGGAGAGGTTTCCGACCACTGGATCACATAATTCCATTCATCCAGGATGGATTCGACATCTGCGAACCCATGGGCGGCCATTGTCGAGTCAATCAGATGGTTGCGGCGCAACAACTGAGCGGGGTCATGGACATAACTGTGCCAGGAGAAGAAATCCATCGGAGCCTTTTCTTTCGCAACCGCCTCGAAAAAGCCGGTCAGCCAATCCATCTGTGACTGCTTCTCGATGGACCCGGTCACAGCCGGCCCGCCGATCATCAAGTCCGGGAAGCACTTCTTCAAATGCTTGGCAGCGATGCAGTAGAATTTATAGAATTCTTCTGCCGGACCGCCCCACATGCGGGGATCCGTTTTCCAGCGGTCGTTCGGGGTGTCGATATCCGGTTCATTCCAGATCTCCCAATACCGGATGTTCCAATGATGTCCGTTCGCCCATCCTTCATTGAAGTGCCGGATGACATGCTCGCAGATCCGGGCCCATTTTTCATAATCCGCCGGAGGATAGGCCCCGTATTTCTTGGTTCCGTGTTCAATGCTCTGCCCCAGCCGGTACAGGATCTTTGTTCCGGCCGACAAGGTCCGGGCGATGGTTTCGTCCGAATAATGGAAATCGTAGGAAGCCGGATCATTCTCATCTTTTGAAAAATCCGGGAAAATACCGGTGATGTCGATCGTATGGTCCCCGCCATAGGTTGTGGCATGGGTGGCGTCATGCGGGCGCATGTAGGGAATCTTGGCTGCCTTGTACCATTTGGACATGGCGCCGTAAGGTGCGTTGTTGACCCCGTGCATATCCCGGATGGGCCCGACGGCCACAGCTGGATCTACGACAATGGATGCCGTCTTGGCCGGTTTCTGGCCCAGCGCCGGGATTCCTACAGCAAGGAGTACTATGAAAAACAAGAGCCGTTTCATCGCGTAAAAGATTATTTCTCAAATAAAACAAGGTGGACGCTTCTCGGGGCGAGCGAATCGCCGGCGGTCACTTCACGGTCGGGCGCGCAGATTCCGCTCTGCCGGTAACCCGGCACGGAAACTTTGTACGCCACTTCTTCCGCAGACGTGTTCCAGACCAGGACGCCGAGACGGTTCCCGTCCGCAAAAGCATTGGACAGCACATACTTGGAAGGTGTTTCGAGATTCACGCCCTTGCCGGCGAGAAACTGTCCTTCCATCAGCAGGTCACCATGCTCTTTCTGGAACGAGAGGACCTGTTTGTAGTATTGATTGGCTTCCTGGGGGTCGCCGGCTTGCTCGATGAATTGGAGATCGGGCGGACCCAGCACATTGCCATAATCCCCGCGCACCGGGACCTGGCCGCTCTCGACATAACGCCGGTCGGCGGCATAGCGCAGTTCCATTTCATTGCGGAAGCCGAAAGCGATTCCGTAATTGAGCGAATAGCGCGTATGGGCCGGGTTGGGATGCCGGACGGTCGTCACCAGCTCCGGGAAGGTGTACCGGACGAGTTCCGGATACCGCTGTACGGGGGCATCATCGGTGAAACGCTTCAGGAAAACATCCTCCGGCCGGATGCCGGCCGACTCGGAGCAGCCGTGGAACATGCCGATGGTCTTCAATTCCGCATCCACCAGGCCCTCGGTCATCACGATGAAATCCGGGTTGATCTTGGCCATTTCCGTCCGGACATACTCCATGTTCTCCGTCCGGTCCTCTCCATAGACGATGGCCGGGACAGGGTGTCCGTGGTCGGGGCTGTAGCAGAGCATCGGGCCCCGCGTCGCCAGCTGGTCGTACAGCAAACCGTCCGCCCCAAGGGCATTGGCCTGCTTGGCCAGGCGCAGCATGATTTCCCGCCAGGTGTTGCTCCGCTGGCAGGCCATGCCGTGGACCCGGGCGGGGGCGTCGGCATATTTGTGCCAGGTCTGGTAATCCAGGACCCCGTCTTTGCGGAGAACCGTGATGAAGCGGCCGGTATCGGGCCAGAACTGTGTCCCGTTCTCGTCGAGTAGCTGGCCGTTGGTATAGACAATCACCCGCTTGCCTTTTGCGTGCGCCTTGGCGATGCCGTCACGGAAAGCCTGGTCTCCGCCGAGCTTCGGATCGGAGGAATAGTCCGGGTAGAAGCGGTCATGTCCGCCGATGCCGCGGCCGAAAATGCCGAGCACATCAATCCCGCGCTCCTCGGCCGCATCGGACAGGAGGTCTCCGATGCCGCTGTAGGGCACGATGACTTCGTCATTCTGCTGTTTCATGATGGCCAGCAGCCAACCGGTGTTGCGGCGCACCCACTCCGGCTTTTCGAGGATGTTGCGCCGGGACAGGAACCAGGCACGGTACATGTCGGCGGCTGCATACCATTCGCCTTTGTAAGGGCAGAACAGGGTGGCGGGCACCTCGGCCGTTTCGCCCGGGAAGCAGGTCATGCGATTCTTGAAATAGAGGCCGGCCTCACCGGTGGACGGTTTCCAGGTGGCCTTCATGTCTTTCCAGGAGAAGGTCTCATCGTGGCTGGCGACATAGATGCCGCCGTCCTTGCTTTGCAGGACGCCCCACTGCATGGTGCTGTTCATGCTCGGATAGGCCTGTGAGAAAGAATAAACGCCCTCCTTCTCGTCCCAGCCCCAGGGAGCCGGGGCCTTTTTCTCCGGAGCCTGGGCGATGGCTTTCAGCGGGAGCCGCCACCCGGTACCCCTCGGTACGAGGAATGCATCTTCCGTCGTCGCGTGGAAACTTTTCAGGCCGGGACCTTCCACGGAAAGGACGATCCATCCCTCCTCGTTGTTGGTGATGCGCGGGGAAACCTCCAGCGCACCTTTGACCTGGGCGGAAGCCGCATACGTGACAGCGAGGTCGATTTTCTTTCCGCCGACCCCTTCATACAGATAGGTGTTGCCTTGCTTGACGGGCTGGAGATCCGCCGTGCTGAGGGTAATGTCTTGCCGGTCTCCGGTCATGGATTCGATGACAATGTCCCATCCTGCCGCGGGATCGATGTACTCGGCGAGCGGAAGAGAGGAACAGCCGGCAGCGGCCAGAAGGGCTGCCAGGAGAGTAAGTATCCGTGTTTTCATTGTGCAAACCATATTTGATTACTTCTTGAATACAAGCAGATGCAAGCTTTGCGGGGCGAGCGGGCTTCCGGGTGCGACCGGACCTTCCGGAGACGTGATCTCCACCTGCGTCCAGCCGGCGTCCGGCGTGACCGTGTAAGCAGCCGCTTCCTTGTCGGAAATATTCCAAACCAGGACGGCCCGTTTGTTCCCGTTCTCATACGCCTTCGCATAGACGAGGGGGCTGCCGCTGTCAAGGGTGAAGCCCCTATCATCCACAAAGATTCCGTCGTACATCACATCGGAATGGGCCCGGAGCATATCCAGGACCTGTTTTGAATATAGCCGGAGGGTATGCAAGTCGTCGTGCATGACCGCATCTTCGTGGAAAGGACCGGAGCCGGAGGTAGGACCCTTGATGTTTTTGTATTCTTCCTTTGTCCGGTTGATCCCGGTTTCCAGGAAGCGTTTGTCCGGGGTGTAGCGTACCTCGATTTCAGGCCGGTCGTTGAACATGGCGGCGTAATTGATATAGATCCGCCTGTTGGTCGGGGCCGGATTGTTCGTCGTGCCGAGGGCTTCCGGGAAGGTATAGGTCACGAACTGGGGGAACGGGTAGGAAACCCCGCGGTGCAGTGCCATGTCCTCCATGTTTTTCTGGGTGGCAGTGGCATAAGAGCGGCCCGACATGCCCCGGTGCGAGATCGTGACCGAGGGCAGTTCATAGTCGCAGTACCCTTCCGTCATGAAGACGAAATCCGGATATGTTTTCCGGACCTCCCGGGAGATGTGCTCCAGGGTCTGCATCAAGTCGGGACCATACGCGAAATCGGGGACCTTGTGCCCGTGGTCCTTGCTGTAGCATCTCCGGTAACTGGGACCGCCCAACTGGTCGAAGATGATGCCGTCCGCGCCCAGCCGGGCCGCGTCCATGGCGAAATCCATCAGCATGTCCTGCCACTGGCTGGTTCGCATGCAGGCCCAGGTGAACTGCCGGTTCGGCCCGTCGTGGAATTTCTGGAACGATTCTCCGTACACCTCTCCCTTTTTGTTCACCAGGGAAAGGCTTTTTCCGGTCGTTTCCCACCAGTCATCCAACCCGTTGCGGTCCAGCAGCTGCCCGTTGGTATAGACTATGGCCCGCAGGCCCCGCGCATGCATCTCTTCCAGCCCCTTCCGGAACGCTTCTTCCCCGCCCATGTCCGGGTCCGGGGTGTAATCCGGATAAAACCGGTCATGGCCGCCGATGGCGCGTCCGAAAAGGCCCAGCAAGTTGAATCCGTTTTTCTCTGCCTCGTCGGACATCTCCCGGCCGATGGCGGCGTAGGGCCAGATAATCTCAGCATTCTGCTGCTTGAGGATGGTCAGCATCCAGCCGGTCGTGTGCCGGACCCATTCCGGGTGCGGGGCGATTTCGTGATGGGCCAGGAACCACTTCCGGTACCGGTCGGCCGCCACGTGCCAGTCGCCCTTGTATGCCCAGAGATGGGTGGATGGGGTTGTATAGGTCTCGCCCGGGTGGCAGAAAAAGAAGGAACGGTTCATGATCCCGATCTGGTCGGAATCCGGATAATACCGGAAGATTCCGCCGATCTTCTCATATTTGTCGTTGTCGATGCCCAGATATAGACCGTCTTCTTTTCCCGCCAGGATGCAGAACTTCATCGGTCCGTAGGGAGGGATCTCGTAATAGCCCTCCTTTTTCCAGCTCCAACCATCCGCGTCCTTTTTCTTGCCGGCGACGGCTTTCAAGGCGCGCATGTCGGTCCGGAGTCCTTTCCGGGTCGACCGGATCAGGGAATACTCCTCCGGATTCCGGATGCCAAGCCCTTTGATTTCCGGGCCGAAAAACTCGGAGACGACCCAGTCCTCCGTCCCGTTGCGGATCTCCGCAGAGACGTCGAGGGCGCCGTCTTCAGCCGAGCGGGCGTACCGGATGGAAACTTCAATGTCTTTCCCGCAGATGTCCCCGAAACGGAAGACGCGGCTTCCCCCTTCTTTCCTGGAGGCCAGCAATTGAGCGTCTTCCTGCGTGAAAGTGAGTACGTTGTCCGGATTCGACAGGGATTCGATGACCAGGGACCAGGAGGCGCCGGGATCGACGGACTCCTCGAAGGGAAGGCGGGCGCAGCCGGCCAGCATCAGGACGCTGATTGCCGGCGCAATGAAAAAGGGAATGGCAGCCAAACGCATGATTTCCAGTTATTTATTTCTTGTAAACCAGCAGACGGATGCTCTGCGCAGGCAGGTCGCCTTCGACGGGCGTACCTTCCGGGGCCGCGGTTTCGACCAGTGTCCAGCCTTTGTCCGGGGTAACCGTGAAGGAAGCGGCCTCGTCATCGGAAGCGTTAAAGACGACCACGCCCATTTTGTCTCCGTTCACGAAGGCGCGCCCGAGCACGTAGGGATTCGCGGACGCTAGCGTGAAGTTGTTGTCCGAAACAAAGTTCCCGACATAGAGGAGGTCTTCGTATTTCCGGCGGAAATCCATCACCGCCTTGCTGTAAGCGACCACTTCGGCCGGATCCTGTTCCAGGATCTGCTTCAGATCCGGCTTGCCCATGACATCGCCATAATCCTCCACTGCCGGAATGGTTCCGTCCACCAGATAGCGTTTGTCCGGCATGTACCGGCATTCCAGCTCATGCTTGTAACCGAAGGTGGTCCCGAAATTCAGGCTCGGACGAGTCGATGCAGGATTGCCCATGCGGATCGTGGCATCTCCCTCCGGGAAGGTGTACCGGAACATGTCCGGGAAAATGGAGCCGAAACTGTCTTCGGCCGCCATGTGCCGGATTTGATCCGGATACGGGCAGGCTGTAGAAGTAGTGGAATAACCGTGGAACATGCCGACCCCGTTCAACTCGCAGTCTACGAGGCCCTCGGTAATGACCAGGAAGTCCGGATTCAATTTTTTCATTTCCGTCGAGATCCATTCCAGGATTTCCGTCCGGTCCCGCTCGTACACGACGGCCGGCGAGGCATGGTTATGGTTTTCCGCGAAGCAGTATGCCGGTTCCTGGACACCCAGTTGGTCGTAAATGATGCCGTCCGCCCCGATTTCGTGGGCCTGCATCGCCAGGCGGAGAAGCCGGTTTTTCCAGGCATCGGTCTGGTAGCAGGCCAGGCCGAAATCGCGCGGTCCCGCACTCCGGTATTTCCAGAACCGGGCGCTCCGGAGGTTTCCATTCTGCAATTTCACGGAGATAAACTGACCCGTGTCCGGCCAGAACTGCGTCTCGTTCTTGTCCAGCAGCTGTCCGTTCGCATAGACCGTCGCGCGCAGGCCCCGGTCATGGATCTTTTTGATGGAGGCCTTCAGCGTCTCTTTCCCGCCCATGTTCGGATCGATGTCGTAGTCGGGATAGAAGCGGTCGTGGCCGCCGACCGTCCAGCCGAAGAGGCTGACGATATCGATGCCCCGCTTGTCTGCAGCATCCAGCAACGTCGTACCGACCTCGTCGTAGTTCCACATCAATTCGTCATTCTGCTGCCGGAGAATCGTCAGCAGCCAGCCGGAATTCTTGCGGACCCAGTCTGCCTTGGCGACCAGCGGCCGAACAGAAAGGAACCATTTCCGATAGGTTTCCGCTCCCGTTTTCCAGGAACCTTCCGTCCGGGCGACCAGCGTCGGCGGACCGGCCCAGGTCTGGCCCGGGAAGCAGACAAAGCGGTTCTCACTGCGGAACGCAACCCGTTTCTCCTGCGGGAAATACCTGAACTGGAACACTTTCCAACGGAATTCGGGGTCATGGCTGGCCAGGTAGAGATTCCCCTCCTCGCCGGTAAACTCCGCCCACTGCATGGTCATGTGCCGGCAAGGGTAAGGTCTGCGGTAGACAAAACAATTCTCTTTCTTATCCTCTGTCCAACCCCACTGTGCCGCCACCTTCGAAAGGTCGAAACGCAACCCGGCACCTTCCGGAACGAGCAGTTTCATCTTCTCGACATCGACCCCCAGGTCACGCTCCTCCGGTCCGGCGAGCTCGATGGCGGCCCAGCCCTGCTCCCGGTTGATCACGGTCGGGGTCACTTCGTGGGATTGTGCATTTCCCTTATACGTGAAAATCACGTCAACGTCCTTGCCGCCCACAGAAGAGAATGCAACTTCCGTCACCTTCCCTTTCTGCTTGACGGTCGGGGTACCCGCCTCGGAGGACGGAATAACCAGGCTGGTTTTCGCAGAATCCAGGGAAACCAGGGTCAGCTTCCATTCTGCAGCCGGGTCCGGTGAATACGGCTTGGCGCAGGCTGCCAGCAGCAAGACCGGAACAAAAAGCAATGCGATTCTTTTCATGGGTGCTTGATTGTTTTTATATACTCTCAAATATATCATTTATTTGGAAGACATCAAAATATTGCGTATACTTACAAAAACAAGCCTTTTCGAACAATAACCATGAACACACTGAAGAACGCACTGGCCGCCTTCATGGCTCTCTCCCTTTCCTTCCTGTTCTCTCCAAAGGCGAATTCCTGGGGAAATTTAGGACATGCGACTGTCGCGAAAATCGCCCAGGACCACCTCACCCCCAAGGCCCGGAAAACCCTCCTGAGATATCTCGGAGTCCCGCTTCCCGCCATCGCCTCCGATGCCGATGTATACCGGGCTGTTTGGACAATGGACCTGGGGTTTGTCCCGTCCAATCCGGAGGCCGCCCGGGTTGCGTTCCTGAAAAACTTCGACTTTACCACGCCGCTGAACATCTCCCCGTGGAGCCACTCCATTACGGTCGACGAAAACTTCAAATGCTATCCCACCGACAACTTGGACGGGGCATACATCAACAATGCCGCCTATTATGTCTCCCTCCTCTCGAAACAGTTGCACGAGAACGCGGAAAAGATGGATCCGTTCGAGCGTTACAAAGCCATCGCCTTGATTGTCCACTTCCTCGGAGATATGCACTGCCCGATGCACGTCGTGTATCTGCCGGCCAACCCCGTAAAAGGAAAGATCAATATCGTTTTCAAGGAAAAGGCGATGACGCTCCACAGCTTCTGGGACGGAGCGGTCTTCGACTCGAACCTGCCGAAGAGCTTCGGGGACATGGCTTTCCTTGCAGATACCGCCAGTCCGAAAGAAATCAAGGAAATCACGGAAGGCAATATCTTCGACTGGGCGGGAAGGACCGCCGAGAAATGCTGGCCATTACACAATACCTGGAAGGAGGGAGATACGCTGCCCTCTACGTACAGTACGGAGGTCAGGCCAATCATGCTCAGCCAGTTGCGGGATGCCGGCTACCGGCTCGCCAAAATCCTGAATGAAATCTTCAAATAAGTAAAACCCCTGCGGAATTCTAAGACCCGTTACCAGGAGACTTTCCGGACATGGGTCTTTCCGAAGCGGTCCGTGACCCGGACCTCTCCTTCCTTGACCCCATCTGATGGCTTGATGCGGAACAGATGGTCATGTGAGACTTCGTCATTGGTATAATCGACATGGTGGACATTGGTACAGAGCCACTTGTACCAGGGATCAAACTGCGCGGTCAAACGCAGGTCCTCCATATCCGCGACCTTGGCCCCGTTCTCCCACCATTCCGGCTTAGCCCAGGCGTTGTCATACATATAAGGGTTGCACCAGACATAACCGTCTCCGGTCTTGTCGGGGCCGATGACCCAGACATCATCCGGAAACTCCGCTTTGTACGTCGTGTTGGGACAGGTATAAGGGAAGCTCTTCTGGTGGTACTCCAGGGACTTCCCGTTGAACTCCACCTCCACGACATTCCAGGGAACACCGTCCGTCGAGAGCACCCGTCCGCCCATGTAAAGCCCGCCGCAGGAGCGCGCCACGGAATGGGACGACATGGATTTGATGCCGTACTGAGCCAGCTGGTCAGCCGTGTAGACATAATTGGAGTTGTGGTGGGTGTGCCCGTACCAGACATGGACATCGTGACCGGAGAGCGCTTCCATGAGTTCTTTGTGATACTTGGTCTTCCAATTGGAACCGGCTTTGAACCAGGTCATCGGGACATGCATGCAGACCATGACCGGGGTCGCTTTCGGCACCAGTGCCAGGTCGCTCTTGAGGAACGCGGCGCCTTCTGCGTTGAGCCCATCATGAAACGCCTTTTCCGTGTCCGTATATTCGCCCCAATCCATGCTGTCCAGGATAATGAAGTGGATTCCACCGATATTCACCGCATAGTTGACCGGTCCGAACATTTGGTAATAACCGTTGGTGGCCTCGTAGAAAGGAGCTTTCGCCTGAGGCCAGTGGTCGTGGTTGCCGATGACCTGGAAAGAGGGAATCCCGGTGGAAGAAATCATGTTTTTGTAATCCTCCATCGACTGGGCGACGGCATTGCGGCCGCTTGTCGAAAAGACAAGATCACCGAGGGAGAAGATATAGGTCGGCAGGGTCTCGCTGCCATACATTTGCTTCACGGCACGGAAATACTCCCGCGCTGTATCATAGAACTGCCCGTTCTTGTTGATCTGGATGTCGGCTACCATGAGGGCCTTAAAGTGACTGGCGTCCACGGCCCGTTTGCGGAGGGTGAAATCAAATTGCTGGGTTGAAGAAACCTTCAGCCCCCGATTATGATAGCCTCTGAAGATGTTGTCTGTCATCGGCGGTTCGTAATCTCCCGGCGTAATGACAAAGATGCAGCGGCTTTTTCCGGTCTCGGCCGGCAGATAGTACACCCCTTTGTCATTGGTTTTCACACAGTTCCATCCGTCGCTAACTACGACATTCGGAATCCCTTTGCCGGTCTCGGCATCCTTGACATATCCCATCGCCAGGAAGCCCTCTTTGGGCTTAAGGACATCCGGGACCGTCTCTTCTTTTTGGGATCCGCCATTGGGATCAAAGTCCGGGATATCTTCGTTCCCCGTCCCGGGTTTGCCGCAGCTGAGAACCGACAGGATCAAGGTCAGGATGGGAAGAAAGAATCTACTTTTTTTCATTTCCAAATAATTTCAAACAGCCGGGTGTCCGGCGAGGAGAAATTGGTTTTGAAGGGCTTGGCGCGTTTGGCAACGACTTCACCCGTAAACAGGTCGACCACCTTGGCCGCCTTTTTCGGGAGATAGACGGTCCGCTCGCCGCCGTCCTTGCAATGGATTGACAGCAGCCGCTCGTTCGCAAAGACCGCCAGCGTTTCGTCCAGGTAGAAATGCACGCCAGCCTGCTCACAGATGTCCCGAAGTGTTTCTGTTGTAAAGGATTCCGCATCATAGGCATAGACCGACTTCCAGCCGTCCATGGGCGTCTGCGTGATTTCGGTCCGCCCGCTGACAAACGGGACGCCGGCCCAGGTTTGGACACGCGCGGGGTCGAGGACCTTGCCGTCGGTAATCCCCGGCGCATAACCGAAGAGAACGGTCCGTCCATCGCAGCAGACCTTCTCCCGGAGCAGTTTGGCGCGCGCCTCGTCGATCAGGAACAACTGCGGCAGCAGGATGACCTTGTAGCGCGACAGATCGAGCCGCTCCAGGTCGGAAAACGAGCAGCAGTCATACGGCGCGCCGACCAAGGCGATCCGGTTCCGGATGACCTCTGCCCCGGCATGATTCACAGAACTGCTTTTCCGCGTGTAATACGCGCTCTGCGGGTCGCCGACCAGCAGGATCTGGGCGACGGAAGGCGAGCGGTCGTCGCGGAATCGTTCCCGCAGCTGCTGTATCTGGCCGATGCGCGCGCGAAGGCGAGGATTGTCGTAGAACCCGCCCCACATGTCGAACCACCAGTAGCTGATGTGGTGGACCAGGGCGAAACAAGCCTCCCGCATGTTGCCGGCGATGTCGTCCTCTACGGAATCCCAGGCCTTGATATCTAAAACCTTCCCTTTCTGCAGCCGTGTCCCGAAATCATGCGGCCGGAAATCGATTTCATGCAGGAACTGTTTTCCATTCAGCATGGCCGTCTGGAACATGGCCTGGGAGCCGCTTCCGCCGCCGATCTTCCGATTGGAATAAGACCCGGGCGCGATGAAGAAATCGAGATCCGGGCTGGCATAGACCCGTTCATACTCCAGGTGGCCGAACGCAGACGGACTGCCTCTACGCACGAAATAGTAGCCGAAAAACGCCCCGATCTTTTTGTCCTTGGGGAGCAAGGCGCGGGCCTCGCGGGCGAAGGTCAGGAGGCCGTCGGCGATTACGCCGTTGTGGAACTTCCAGTAATCGATCTTGTCACTTTCCGTCGCGGGATCATACAGCTTCCCGTCAAACGCCGCCTCATCCAGCGAAAGGTACGTCGGAACCGAAGGGCCATGGTCCAGGCCCCGCTCCTTGCACCACTTCGCCCAGGCGACTTCTTTTGATCTCGTCGGATAAGCATCCATTTTGTCGAACCACTCGGAAGACGAACCACCGGACAGGACATAGGCCCCGATCCGGTCGCCGTAATGCGCCTCGGCATAGGTGATGAAGTCCTTCATCCAACGGAGGGTCATTTTCATCCATTTGGGATCTGTAACGGCCGTGCTGATATCGGAATAGGAATCAAATTTGAACCGGCGGATCATCCAGAACGGGGAACCGAGGTCCACCATGCAGATGAGTTTCCCGTCGGGGTTGGAAGCGATCATTTCCTCCATCTGGGCATCAAGGTGCTCGAATTCATACTTCCCTTCCCCGACCCAGATCGGCGGATAATCGCAATAGGGTTGGGCCAGGCTGTTGAGAATATTGGATGCGAAGAAGCAACGGTTCTTGACCCCCAGTTCCTGCGAGAAGATCCGGGCTGTTTCCAACTCGTTCGTGAAGGAACGGTACAATTCGAACGGAGGCGGGTAATTCCCTTGGCCGAAGGCGCTCCCGGCCGTCAGAAAGGCCAGGAGCACATTCGCTGCGACAAGAACGATCTTTTTCGGGAGTCTGCTTTTTTTCATTTCCAAATGATTTCAAACAGCCGGGTGTCCGGCGAGGAGAAATTGGTTTTGAATGACTTGGTACGCTTGGCGACGACTTCACCCGTAAACAGGTCGACCACCTTGGCGGCCTTTTTCGGGAGATAGACAGTCCGCTCGCCGCCTTCTTTGCAATGAATTGACAGCAGCCGCTCATTCGCGAAGACAGCCAGCGTTTCGTCCAGGTAGAAATGCACGCCGGCCTGGGCGCAGATGTCCCGAAGGTTTTCTTTTGTAAAGGATTTTGCATCATAGGCATAGACCGACTTCCAGCCGTCCATGGGCGTCTGCGTGATTTCGGTCCGCCCGCTGACAAACGGGACGCCGGCCCAGGCCTGGACACGCGCGGGGTCGAGGATTTTGCCGTCGGTAATCCCCGGCGCATAGGCGAAAAGGACGGTCCGACCATCGCGGCAGACCTTTTCCCGGAGCAGTTTGGCGCGTGCCTCGTCAATCAGGAACAACTGCGGCAGCAGGATGACCTTGTAGCGCGACAGATCGAGCCGCTCCAGGTCGGAGAACGAGCAGCAGTCGTACGGTGCGCCGGTCAGGGCGATCCGGTTCCGGATGACCTCCGCCCCGTCATGATTCACCGGACTGCCTTTCCGGACGTAATACGCGCTCTGCGGGTCGCCGACCAGCAGGATCTGGGCGACGGAAGGCGACCGGTCGTCGCGGAATTGCTCCCGCAACTGCTGCATCTGGCCGATGCGCGCGCGAAGGTCCGGATTGTCGTAAAACCCGCCCCACATATCGAACCACCAGTAACTGATGTGGTGGACCAGGGCGAAACAGGCCTCCCGCATGTTGCCTGCGATGTCATCTTCCACCGTTTTCCAGCCGACTTGCCGGGTGAAATAGTCATGGGGCGTAAAGTCGATCTCGTGCAGGAACTGTTTCCCGTTCAGCATGGCTGTCTGGAACATGGCTTGGGAGCCGCTTCCGCCGCCGATACCCCGGTTGGAATAGGACCCGGGCGCGATGAAGAAATCGATGTCCGGGCTGGCATAGACCCGCTCATACTCCAGATGCCCGAACGCAGACTGACTGTTCCCACCCACGAAATGGTAGCCGAAAAAGACCCCGATCTTTTTGTCCTTGGGGAGCAGGGCACGGGCCTCGCGGGCGAAGGTCAGGATGCCGTCGGCGATCACGCCGTTGTGGAACTTCCAGTAATCGATTTTGTCGCTTTCCGTCACGGGATCATACAGATTCCCGTCGAATGCGGCCTTCACCAGGGTCTGGAAATGCGGAACCGTCGTTCCATGGTCCAAACCCCGCTCCTTGCACCACTGGGTCCAGGCGACTTCTTTCGAATTCGTCGGATAGGCGCCCACCATGTCGTACCACTCGGATGTTCCGCCGCCGGACAGGACGTATGCCCCGATCCGGTCGCCGTAATGCGCTTCGGCATAGGTGATGAAATCTTTCATCCACCGAAGGGTCATCTTCACCCAATTGGGGTTCGAAACTGCCGTACTGATATCGGAGAACGCATCGAATTTGAACCGGCGGATCATCCAGAACGGGGAATCGAGGTCCACCATGCAGATGAGTTTCCCGTCGGGGTTGGAAGCATTCATTTCCGCCATCTGGGCATCGAGGTGCTCGAATTCATACTTTCCCTCCCCGACCCAGATCGGCGGATACTCGCAATAGGGTTGGGCCAGGCCGTTGAGAATATTGGAGGCGAAGAAACAACGGTTCTTGACCCCCAGCTCCTGGGAGAAAATCCGGGCCATCTCCGGTTCCTTCGTAAAGGAACGGTACAATTCGAACGGGGGCGGCCAATTCCCCTGACCGGATGCGCTCCCGGCCGTCAGAAAAGCCAGGAGCACACTCGCAACGATAAGAACGATCTTTTTCGACATGACTGTTTACTTGTTATAAATCAACATTCTGATGCTCTGGGCGGGCAGAGCGCCTTCGACGGGCGTGCCTTCGGGAGCCACGGTTTCCGCGAGGGTCCAGCCGCTGTCCGGCGTCACGGTGAACGTGGCGGCATCCTCGTCAGAGCAGTTCCAGACCACGACCCCCATCTTGTTGCCGTTCACGAAGGAGCGGGCCAGCACATATTTCCCGTCTGAAGCGAGCGTGAATCCGTTGTCCGTATTGAAGTTCCCGACATAGAGCAGATCCTCATACTTCCGGCGGAAATCCATGACCGCCTTGCTGTAAGCGACCACTTCCGCAGGATCCTGGTTTTCCATGGAGGTCATTTCTGTCTTGGCGATGATGTCGTCATATTCAGACCGTTGCGGAATAATTCCCTCGATCAGGTACCGCTTGTCCGGAACATACCGGCATTCGATTTCGTGCTTGTAACCGAAGGTGGTGCCGAAATTCAGGCTTCCGCGGGTGGAAGCCGGCGTCGCCGCGCGGATATAGAAATCCGCCTCCGGGAAAGTATATCGGTACATATCCGGGAAAACGGTCCAGAAGGCATCTTCATCGAGCATCTGCCGGATATAGGCCGGATCGTGACAGGTTTCCGAAGTGGGCGAGTACCCCCAGAACGTCTGGACCGTGGGCATCTCACAGTCTTGCAGCCCCTCGACCACAATCATGAAACCGGGATGGATGACCTCCATCGCGTCGGAAACCCGTTTCAGGATCGCCAGCCGGTCGCGTTCATAGACGACAGCGGGAACCGGGTGGCCGTGGCCTTCTCCGTAACACAGCATTGACGGCGCCACGCCGACCTGGTCATACAGCAGGCCGTCAGCGCCCAGTTCATGCGTCTTCATCGCCAGCGCCATCAGCCGGTTGCACCAGACTTCATTCCGATAGCATCCCTTGCCGAAAGGACGTTTCGGCCCGCTGCTGAAAAACTTTCCGTAGCGCAGCGTAATGAACTTCCGGTCATGGTTGATCGTCGAGACAAACCGGCCGGTATCGGGCCAGTACCGGGTGCCGTTCGTATCGATCAGCTGTCCGTTGTAATACAGCGTAACCTGTTTGCCTCGCTCATGGATCCGCCGGATCGACTCCTTCAGGGCTTCTTCCCCGCCCATTTCGGGATCGATGTCATAATCCGGATAGAAGCGGTCGTGACCACCCACGGTCCAGCCGAACAGGGAAATCACATCGATCCCCCGGCGTTCCGCCTCATTCAGCAGGGTCGTACCCACTTCGGGATAAGACCAGATCGGGATGCCGTTCTGATTCTTGAGAATCGTCATCAGCCATCCGGAGCTTTTCCGCATCCAGTCCGCCTTTTTAGGAAGGGGCTGGACGGAGCAGTACCAGTCGTGATACGTTTTTGCCCCGGTTTTCCAGGATCCTTCTGTCCAGCGGGCCATCGTAGGCGGACCGACCCAGCTTTCCCCGGGGAAGCAGGTGAAGCGGTTCTCCTGCAAGAAGGCAACCCGCTTCTCTTCCGGGAAATACCTGAACTGGAAATACTTCCACCGGAATTCGGGATCGTGGCTGGCCAGATACAGGTTTTCGCTTCCGGAAGAGAACTGCATCCACTGCATCGAAGCCTGGCGACTCTGGGGATAAGACATGCGGGCTTCGAAATAATGCTCCCCGTCCTTCCGGAATTCCTTCCAGTGTTCATCGGCCTGAATCCTCGAAAGATCGTGGCGGTAACCCGCCCCGTTCGGCATCAGGAGCTTCATCGAAGAGACATCCACGCCCAAGTCCCGGATTTCGGGGGTGGTCAGGGCCAGCACCACCCATCCTTCCTCCCGGTTCGTCAGGGACGGCGTCACTTCAACGGACCGTCCCTCACCGACATAGGAGAAAGAAACCTCGATGTCCCGGCCGCCCACACCGGTGTAACAGACCGTCGTCTTCTTCCCCTGCCGGCGGACAGCCGGAGCGCCCGCCTCAGAGGAAGGAATGGTGAGCGTTGTGCGGGATGCATCCAGCGACTCGATGGTCAGGGTCCATTCCGCCTGCAAATCCGGCTTGTACGGCGTGGTACAGCAGACCAGCAATATGGCCGGAATGATAAGGGAAGTAAGGCGACTTGGTCGCATGATGAGTTACTTGTTATAAATCAACATTCTGAGGCTCTGGGCGGGCAGAGCGCCTTCGACGGGCGTGCCTTCGGGAGCCACGGTTTCCGCGAGGGTCCAGCCGCTGTCCGGCGTCACGGTGAAGGTGACCGGAGCGTCATCAGAGATGTTCCAGACCACGACACCCATTTTGTTGCCGTTCACGAAGGAGCGGGCAATGACATTCGGCGAATCGGAAGCAAGCGTCATCCCTTCGTCCGAACAGAAATTCCCGTCATACAGGATGTCCGCATATTGTTTCCGGAACGCAAGGACAGCATGGCTGTAGGCCGTCAAGTCCTTCGGATCCGCATCCGTCATCGTCGTATAGATCGGCTTGCGGCCCTTGATGTTGTCATACTCTTCCCATGCCGGAATGCGGTCGTCGGTCAAGTAGAGCTTGTCCGGATAGTAACGGGTCTCCAACTCGTGCTTGTAGCCAAATACCGTGCTGAAGTTCAGGCTATTACGAATACCGGCCGGGGTCGGGGTGCGGACCGTGAAGTCAGCCTCCGGAACGGTGTAGTGGAACATGTCCGGGAAGACTGTGTAGAACGGCTTGTCGGCCACCGCATAGGCATTGCGGATGTTCTCCGGATAGTCCGTGGATTCTCGCACAGACCGCGAGCAGCCGTGGAACATGGAAACACCGGTATTGACCTCGCAGTCCTCCACGCCTTCGGTAATGACCAGGAAGTCGGGATTGATTTTCCGCATTTCCGTATTGAGATACTCCAGCAGGGCGGCACGGTCCTCCGCGTACACCACGGCCGGAACCGTATGACCGTGATTCTCCCCGTAGCAGAGCATCGGGCCGCGGGTGCCGAGCTGATCGTAAATCAGGCCGTCGGCGCCATAGTCGTACACCTGTTTCGCCAGGTTCAGCAGGCGGTTCCGCCAGGTTTCCGTCCGCAGGCAGGCCAGGCCGTGGATACGCGGCTCGATGTCCGCATATTTCCACCAGCGCTCATAGCGGTGCTTGCCGTCCGGGCCCACCGTCGTGATGAACTGACCCGTATCCGGCCAGAACTTCGTCCCGTTCTGGTCGATCAGCTGTCCGTTGAAATAGAAGACCGCCTTCATGCCGCGCTCGTGAATCTTCTTCACGGCCTCGCGGAGGCCTTCTTCGCCGCCCATGCGCGGATCCGGATCGTACTCGGGATAAAAGCGGTCATGTCCGCCGACCGTCCAGCCGAACAACCCGATGATATCGAGGCCGCGGGCTTCGGCGATGTCCAGAAGCGTGGTCCCCACCTCCTTGTAATTCCACATGATGACGTCGTTCTGCTGCTTGAGGATGGTCAGCAGCCAGCCGTTGCTGCGGCGGACCCATTCGGGTTTCTGAGGCATCTTGTGGGCCTCATGGAACCAGGCGCTGTACACCTTCGCGCCCGCCTTCCAGTCACCGTCCAGCCACTGGACGCGCACCTCCGGGCAGGTATAGGATTCACCCGGGAAGCAAGTGAAATGGTGCCCGAACGCAAAAGCTGCCTTCTTGGTATCCGGATAATACTTGCAGACCATTTCTTTCCAGCGGAACTGCGGGTCGTGGCTGGCAAAATACAGGTTCTTGCCGCCGCCCGTAAACTCGCCCCACTGCATGTCGCACGCCATGCCCGGATAACTCCATGAGGCCACCAGGCATCCCTGCTTCTTGTTTTCTTTCCAGATGTTATCCGGAGCGGCTTTCGGGAAATGATACCTTGCGCCGACCCCGTAGGGCACCAGCAGGTCCATCGTTTCCGTATTCAGACGCGGATCGTTCACAAAAGGGCCGTGCATGACCAGGGCGACATACCCTTCCTCCCGGTTCGTCAGCGACGGAATAATCTGGAGGCCATCCTTGGAGGGAATATAGGAGATCGTCACATCCACGGCTTTGCCGCCGGCGTTCTCATAAACGACATCCACGGCTTTTCCCTTGCGGACAATCCGGGTGGGATCCCCGACTTTGGAAGAATGGATTGTTACTTGGGTCCGGGACGTATCCAGGGATTCCAGCTGGACGGACCAATCGGCCGTCAGATCCGGTTCGTAGGGCTTTGCGCACGAGGCGGCCAGGAATGCCGTCAGCGCAACTGCAATCGATGAATAAAGTAGTCTTTTGGGGAACATATTTCAATTCATTATGTTTTACACCATAATTGAGATGGGCTATTTTTCGCCCATGATGAGTTTGCACTGTGCTGCAAAACGCTCTGCAGCCTGTTCGGCCATGCACTCGCGGGTCGTGACGACGCCGAATTTCTTGCAATCATCCACCCAGGCAGCCAGTGCCGCCGCCTTGTCTTCACCCAACGGCCAGTCGTATCGCTGGGCTTTGCAATAAGCCTTGCAGTCATCCCAGTGCAACAGGAGCATGTGCCGCGTGGCAAGGGTTTCCTTGCGGACACGGCTTGCATAGGGCTCTCCGGCCTGGGCGGCAGCCTGCGCCGCAGCGTCCAAGGCCTGGGCCGCGGCCACCATGGTCGCAGGGACCATGATGCCGTTCACATCCAGGTGATAGCACTTGACCGGGATATTGCCGGCGACAACGGGATCGTTGACCAGCGAGATATAGCGCTGGATATGCGGCGCGGCAGCCTCACCCCAATACCCCCGGATGAATTCGTCCATCAGGGCCTTGTCGTCAGCATACGGGTCCCACAGCAGGTGCGACAGGAGCCATACGCGAAGCGGATCCAAGTCGCCCGCACGGGCGCAGGTATTGCCCTGCTCGAACACACCGACCGCCCCGTTTTTGGCAAAATACTGCATGTTGGGGCCATACGAATACAGGTTCGGGTGCGGCAGGACGTAGTTGCGGAAATTCGTGACATAGTCCCAGATGAAAATCTGGCCCGGTGCCAGCGCGCCCCAGTCGGTGAAGTCTTTTTTAAAGGCCTCGGAGATCGGAAGCGTGGCTTTCTCGAAAGGAATCGAGAAAGCGCATTCGATGTCGCACAGCCGGATCAACACGTTGTGCCGGGGCTTGACATTCTTCGGGGCACTGCGGGTGTACTGGTAGGCAAAGGTCTCGACCGTGACCTTCGGGAATTCCTTCTCGACGGCCTCGGCTACGCGGTTGACAAAGAGCAGCACCGGACCCGAATGGACGCCGCCCGTCTTCGCTTCGACGGCCAGGCAGTCATCGCAGGTGCAAGGGTCCCGCCAGTCATTCTGGCTGATGGAAATGAAATCGACTTCCGGATGCTCCCGCAGCAGGCGGAGGGTCTCCGCGATGAACGCTTTCTCCATCTCGGCGTTGGTCAGGCAGAGCTGCCGGGGCTCCCGTTTGCCCTTGATCATGGAATACCATTCGGGATGTGCCTCGAAATGAACCTTCGGCGGAAGGATCTCAAAGAAAGAATGATACGAGCTCTTCCGGCCTTCGAAGAACAAGATTCTGTGGCAACCGCCCTTTTCCGCAGGGATATAATGGATCGGCTCGGTCGACCAGCGGATCCGGGAGGCGAAATTGTTCTTCAAGTGGAGGCGGAAATCGGCATCGTAGGCATCCAGACAGGAGGCCTCGCGGAATTTCAGCGGCGGGACATAGGAAACCTTCAGATCCGGAACCGGCAGGATTTTCCGGGAAGGATAGTCCGCTTCGGTACTCGTCCACCAGCGCACACCGTAGCCGTCTTCCAGCAAGGTGATCGCAGCGTAAAGCGGTCCGCGGGTCGCGTCGCCTGTCAGGACCATCCCGCCTTTAACGGGCTGGATGAGGATTTCGTCCGCCTTCCATTCTTTCTTGGGCGCTTTCTTCGTCGCGCCGACATAAAACAGGAAAGAACCTTTGGGGGCAGCGGATTCGGAAAGGATCTGGACATTCGATCCGGAAATCTTAAGCAGTCCCTGGGCCAACTCTTCCGCCGCGCTCTTCTCGACGGGGGTCGCGTTGTCCGGGATCACAATGGCGGCATTGGAGGCGGCACGGCAACCGACGGTTACCAAGGCCAGCATGCAGATGGAAAGAAGCAACTGTTTCATTCTCATTGTTTTATGGTATTAATTATCATTCCGGTAATCATACATGCCGTAGCCGACCTTGCGAAGGGCGGCGACGGTCTCGGGATACGGGGTGTCGCAGACATCCGTGAAGCCGACCTGGAGGTTTTCCCCGTCGAAGCGGCCGGTTGTGGCCTGGTCGGAGAACTGGTGCCAGTGCACCCCGATGACATTCGGGTGTTGCAGGGCGGATTCCACATAGTGGACATAGGCTTCGGCGCGCCGCTCCTGGCTGCCGACATCGATCAGGCCGCTGTGGAACATGCCACGGTCCAGCGCACCGAAATGGTATTCGCCGACCATGACTGGTTTATCCACGCTCTCCGGCAGATAGATGGGATTGACGGTGCAACCGTAGCGGTTGAAACTGAGGACATCGCAGTACCGGGCCCCGATGGAAATCAGATCCTCGGTATAACCGGCAAAACGGCAGCCCATATAGAGCACGCACGGAGCCAGTTTGTCGAAGGCCTGGCGGATGTTGCTGAAATACTTGTGGATGACTGCGTAGTTGAAGGCAAGTAAATCTTCGCGGTTCCTCTTCGTCGTGTTCACACTTTCCCGGTTCTGCAGAAGCTCGTCCCACGAAACATATCCGCTGCCCCAGGCTTCGTTCAGCGCGGCAATGGAGCTGTATTTCGCTTTCAGATCCGCGATGAACTGTTTCTTGGCAGCCTGCGTCTCCGGAGCCTTCAGGATGACTTCAGCCAGGTAGGTCTCATGACCCCATTTAATCTCGTTGTCAACGAAGAAACCCAGGCACCAGGGATCCTCCACTTCCTGCTTGCGGTCAATCAGTTGCTTCTCCACCGAAGCCGTAAAGCTCGGATCGAACGGGTCCATGAACGGCCACCAACCGGTCGTCCCGGCAATCGGTTCGGAAACGACCTCGAGCCGGTCCATGTACGGGGTCCGGTCCATCAGGCAAATCTCCTTGTCGGAGGAGTTGGCGATGGTGTTGAGGCCCCAGCTGCGCAGCCGCCGGTGGCAGATGTCACCGAAGGCTTCCAGATAGTCTTTTCCGTACTTGCGGTACAGGTTGGCCGAAGAGAAATCGTAGGTCGAATCGATGCCGCGGGCCGTGTAATACGGTTTCAGCAGGGCATCGTGCGTCCGATAGAACGGCGCGAATTCCGTCCCTTCTTCCGGCAGCTCTTCGAAATAATGACACCGGTTCTTCAGGTTCTTGCCCTGCAACGGCGTAACGGCACAGGAGTGCGATACGCGCACAACCCCATGCGACCAGAACAGATAGCCTTCCGGATCGATCATCCACCATTTCCCGTCCACCTTCTGCACGCGGAAGTGCCCGGTCGCCTCGAATTTCGGGCCCTTTGCCCATCCACCGTACTTGGAACGGTCGGTGGGGCCGGGATTCGCAGCCAGGTCTTTTTCCTCTGCCGCGCGGGCTTTCTGCAAGTCGGCATCGGAGTGCACCTTGCCAGGCCACTCGGCGTGTTTGAACTGGCCGTACTTGTCGATGAACGGGAAGAACGCGTCGGCTGTCATGTTGAAGATTTTGTCCCGCCGGAACTTTTTCCCGGGAACCAACTCGACATCGGAAACGGTCCATTCCGCTTCCGGATATCCACGCCCGTTGAAAAAGGTCACCTTTTCGACATGGGCATAATCGAGATTGTCGGCATACAGCCCGGAGATCCGCCCGTACGGAGAATTGCGCAAGAAAGAGAATTCCTCGTAGATCTCCGGATGCGGCATCGGCTCCGGCAGTTCCAGCGTGAGAGTCTGGCGGCTGCCGGGTTCCAGAAGATACCGTTTGTAAAGACCCGGCTGGCTGTTCCCGTCATTGTAAACCCGGACATACAGGGGCATCGGCTCCTCGGAATGGTTTTCCACCGTCCATCGGAGGGCCTTGTACGGCGTCCAGTCGGCCACGGAATGATAGATTCCAAATCCGGCATTCCGGTTTTCGTTATGGACGCGGACCGCGGAAGGAGCCGTCGTCAAGGATGCTTTCTGGGTGTTGAACTTGACTCCCTCTACCTCCAACAGCCGGACAGACTTGGGCCCGCAGGCCGCAACGGCCAACGTACAGTATAGGACGAAAATAAATCGCATTTTCATGATACTCAATGAGTATTCCGGTAATCATACATGCCGTAGCCGACCTTGCGAAGGGCAGCAACCGTCTCGGGATACGGGGTGTCACAGACCGTGGTGAAACCGACCTGGAAGTCCTCTCCGTCGAAGCGGCCGGTCGTCGCCTGGTCGGAATACTGGTGCCAGTGGACACCGATGACCTGCGGATGACGCAGGGCGGATTCCACGTAGCGGACATACGCCTCGCCGCGGTTTTCCTGGTTCTCCACATCGATCAGGCTGGCATGGAACATGCCGCGGTCCAGCGCGCCGAAATGGAACTCCCCAATCATGATGGGTTTATCCACTCCTTCCGGAAGTTTCAGATTGTCAAGCGTATACGCATACCGGTTCACGCTGATGACATCGCAATATCCGGCGCTGATGACTACATTGTCGGAATTGAAGCCTCCCGCGAAACGGCAGCCCATGTAGAGCAGTCCGGGCGCCAGGCGGTCGAACGCCCCGCGGATATTGCTGTAATACTTGTGGATGATCGAGCGGTTGAACGTCAGGAAATCATCGTGGTTTTCCTTCGTCGTCTTGATGTCTGCCTTGTTGTTCAGGAGGGCATCCCAGGACGCGAAGTTGCTCTTCCAGGCCTTGTTCAGGGCCGCAATCGTCCCGTATTTCTTCTTCAGGTCGGAAAGGAACTGCTTCTTCGCAGCCTGCGTGGGCGGGGTCTTCAGGACCACTTCCGCCAGGTGGGTCGGACCGCCCCACTGGATCTCATTGTCTACGAAAAAGCCCAGGCACCAGGGATCTTCCACCTCTTGTTTGCGGTCAATCAGCTGTTTCTCAACCGATGCGGTGAAACTCGGATCGAACGGGTCCATGACCGGCCACCAGCCGGAGGTCCCGGCGATCGGCTCGGAAACGACTTCCAACCGGTCCGTATACGGGGTCCGGTCCATCAGGCAAATCTCCTTGTCGGAGGAGTTGGCGACCGTGTTGAGTCCCCAGCTCCGGAGACGGCGGTGGGAGATGTCTCCGAAGACATTCAGGTAGTCCTTGCCATATTTCCGGTACAGGTTCGCCGAGGAGAAATCATACGTAGAATCGATGCCGCGGGCCGTATAATACGGTTTCAGCAGGGCATCATGGGTACGATAGAACTGCGCGAATTCCGAATCCGGTCCGGGCAATTCTTCGAAATAGTGGCAGCGGTTCTTCAGGTTCTTCCCCTGCAGCGGGGTCACGGCGCAAGAGTGCGAGACACGGACCACGCCGTTCGACCAGAAGAGATATCCCTCCGGATCGATCATCCACCATTTTCCGTCGATATTCTGCACCCGGAAATGGCCGGTCGCCTCGAATTTCGGGCCCTTGGCCCAGCCGCCGAACTTCGTGCGGTCGGTGGGGCCGGGATTCGCAGCCAGGTCTTTTTCCTCCGCTTCGCGAGCTTTCTGCAAGTCGGCGTCGGAATGCACCTTGCCCGGCCACTCGGCATACTTGAACTGGCCGTACTTGTCGATGAACGGGAAGAATTCGTCCGCCGTCAGCTTCATGGCATCCGGCACCGTCTTCTCGCCCTCGATCAGCTCAATGTCGGAAATTGTCCATTCCGCTCCCGCGAATGCCCGCTCATTGAAGAACGTAACCCGCTCGATGTTCGCATAATCGATTGGAGACATCTGGGCCTGAAGGAGCCTTTCGTACGGATTACTCTTCATCAGGCGGAAATCCTCCTGCACCTCGGGGTGCGGAGCCGGTGCCGGCAGGTCCATGGTGATCGTCCGGACGCTGTGCGGGGTCAGCGTGTATCTTTTCTGGAAACTGTGCTTATTGCCCTTCCCGTTCTCAAAGAGGCGGACATAAAGGGCAATGGGATTGTCGGACTTGTTTTCAGCCGTCCAGCGCAGCGCCTTGTAAGGCGTCCAGTCATCGGTCGCATGGTAGATTGCAAAACCGTTCGAGCCTCCTTTGTTCTTGAGGCTGACCGATGTAGGGGTCGTCTCCACGATGGAGCCGTTGTTGTCTTTCACCTCAATCCCTTCGGCGGACAAAAGCTTGAATGTTTTGGGGCCGCAAGCGGCCAGGCACAGGATGCTGGCGGCGAGCAAGAGGAAACGAGTCTTCATAACAGGCTGTATTAGTTGTTCTTACGATAGTCATACATTCCATAACCGACCTTGCGGAGCGCAGCGACCGTCTCGGAATACGGGGTGTCGCAGACATCGGTGAAGCCCACCTGGAAGTCCTCTCCGTCGAAACGGCCGGTCGTGGCCTGGTCGGAATACTGATGCCAGTGGACACCGATGATCTGCGGATGGCGCAAGGCGGACTCGACGTAGCGGACATAGGCCTCACCGCGTTTTTCCTGGGTCTCGACCTCAACCTGGCTGCAGTGGAACATGCCGCGGTCCAGCGCACCGAAATGGAACTCACCGATCATGACCGGTTTGTCCACGCCCTCGGGCAGGATGACCGAATCCGTGGTGAAAGCATAGCGGTTGTAGCTGATGACATCGCAGTACTCGGCACCGATTGTCACGAGATCCGGCGTATAGCCCGAGAAGCGGCAACCCATATACAGGACACCGGGAGCCAGCTTGTTGAACGCATTCCGGATGTTGCTGTAATACTTGTGGATGAGGGAGCGGTTGAAGGCCAGGAAGTCATCGTGGTTCTCCTTGCTGGTCTTGATGTCCTCCTTGTTGCCAAGGAGCGCATCCCAGGAAGCGAAATTGCTCTTCCAGACTTTGTTCAACGCGGCAATGTTGCCGTATTTCTTCTTCAGGTCGGAAACGAATTGTTTCTTCGCGGCCTGCGTGGCCGGGGTCGTCAAGACCACCTCCGCTAGGTGCGTCTCCTTCCCCCACGCAATCTCATTGTCCACGAAGAAGCCCAGGCACCACGGATCCTCCAGTTCCCGTTTGCGGTCCACGAGCTGCTTCTCGATGGAGGCATTGAAGCTCGGATCGAACGGATCCATGACCGGCCACCAGCCCCGGGTCCCGGCAATCGGCTGGGAAACCACCTCGAACCGGTCGATATACGGGGTGCGGTCCATCAGGCAAATATCTTTGTCCGAAGAGTTTGCAACCGTATTGAGCCCCCAGCTAGCCAGGCGGCGGTGACAAAGGTCTCCGAAAATGTTCAAGTAATCCTTGCCGTATTTCCGGTACAGGTTCGCCGACGAGAAGTCGTAGGTCGAATCGATGTCGCGGGCCGTGTAGTACGGTTTCAGGAGCGCGTCATAGGTGCGGTAGAACTGGGCGAATTCGGTCCCTTCCGCCGGCAGGTCCTCGAAGTAATGGCAGCGGTTCTCCAGGTTCTTGCCCTGCAGCGGGGTCACGGCGCTGGAGTGCGAGACGCGGACGACTCCGTGCGACCAGAACAGATAGCCTTCCGGATCGATCATCCACCACTTGCCGTCGATTTTCTGCACACGGAAATGGCCGGTCGCCTCGAATTTCGGGCCCTTTGCCCAGCCGCCGTACTTGGAACGGTCGGTGGGGCCGGGATGCGCCTCCAGGTCCTTAGCCTCGGCCTCGCGGGCTTTCTGCAGGTCTTCGTCGGAATGCACTTTGCCCGGCCACTCGGCATATTTGAACTGGCCGTACTTGTCGATGAACGGGAAGAACTCGTCCGCCGTCAGTTTCATGGCGTCCGGCAGGAATTTTTCGCCCGGAATCGCCTCGACGTCGGAAATCACCCACTCGGCATCCGGATAGGAACGGGTACTGAAGAAAGTGATCTTTTCGACATTCGTGTAATCGATCTCCGTGCTGTGGAATCCGGTCAGACGGCCATAGGGATCGTTGCGCATCAGGCGGAAATCTTTCAGGACCTCCGGATGCGGAGCGGGAGCGGGAAGCTCCATGGTGATCGTCCGCGTGCTGTTCGGATCCAGCATGTATTTGTGCAGGAGCACACCCTTCTTGATGGCTTTGCCCGGGTCTCCGACGCCGGGCTCGATGAGCCGCACCCAAAGGGAAATCGGCTTGTCGGACTTATTCTCCGCCTTCCAGCGAAGCGCTTTGTAAGGAGTCCAGTCCGCACTGGCAGGATAAATGGCAAAGCCCTGCGTGCCGCTACCGATATTCTTCATGACGATGGATGTCGGTGTCGACTCGACGAGGGAGGCATTGTTTCCATTGACTTTCGTTCCCTCCAGAGACAGCAACTGGACAGGCTTCGGACCGCAAGCCGACAGGCAGAGGATGGCTGCGGCCAACAAAATTTTTGATTTCATAAACATTTATATTTTAAATACTTATCTTCCCTTCTGATATTCAGGCTCCGGATGGCGCTCGGGATGGCGGGCATCGTAATAATACAAACCCTTGTTGTCCATCCATGGATACACGTCTTCGAGCCGGCGTTGGAAATCCGGGAAATCCCGCTCTTTCGACCAGGCCAGTTCCGACAGGGCGAAAAGGCGTGGATAAATCATGAAATCCATTCGTTTGGAATTGTGGACCAGTTCCGACCAAAGGTTGGCCTGCACGCCGACCACAAGGGGGTTGTCTTCCACCTGGAATTCATAGATATCCTTCAACTTGCTGATAAAATGGAGATCAGGCCTGAATCCATGGATGTGGCCTTCTTCCTGGATATAATCAAAGTACATCGGAATATTCGGACAGGCCACGACATGGAAGCCGCGGCGGAGGTCATCCTGGAACTTCTCCTCATAAAACCGTGTCTGCCACCAGTGGAGCACGGCATCATCGGGAGAGATTCCGCTTGTCCGCAGATCGTCCCAACCCATCGCCTTTTTTCCGAGCGAGGTGACGATCGCCGTGACACGCCGGCCGAAATAATGCTGCACTTCCTGCGTAGACTGATATCCTTCCCGCTTCATCAACGCCTGAACTTCAGGAAGTTCCGGCCATTTGCTTTTATTCACCTCGTCTCCCCCGATATGGATATACCGACCGGGGAAAAGGCCGGCGACCTCGCGCAGGACCGCTTCGATGAATTCGTAGGTTTTTTCACTGCCGGGATTCAGGGTTCCTTTTTTCCCGTCCAGTTCGGGGATTGAGCGGATGATCGCTCCGGAATGTCCGGGCATGTCGATCTCCGGAATGATCTCGATATGACGGTCCGCTGCAAATTGGACGATTTCCCGGATATCCTCCTGGGTATAATACTGGGCCGCTGCTTGGCGATTGGACCTGTTTCCGATAGCTCCGACCGTGGTCAATTCCGGGAAAGCCTTGATTTCCAGGCGCCATCCCTCGTTGTCAGTCAAGTGCCAATGGAAGCGGTTCAATTTGAATTCCGCCATGATATCCAGCAGCTCCTTCACTTTTTCTTTCCCTTGGAAATGCCGGGCCTCGTCCAACATGAACCCCCGCCAGGCAAAGCGCGGCTCATCCCGGATGATTCCCTGACACAAACCGCCATTGCGGGAAAGCTGGCCGAGGGTTTTCTCGGCATAGAAGCGGCCGGCGTCCGTGGCATACCGAATGGTGATTCCTCTTTTGCGGATTTTCAACGCATACGCTTCCGCTCCCATCTTCGGAGTCTTGACATACCGGACATTCGACAGGCTGGCCGGGTCGGCAGGCTTGTCGGTCAGCCGAACTTCCCCCGGAGCGGTAATTACCGGGACGGACGTTGCCGCCATGGATGTCTCCATTGCGGCAAAGAAAACAGCTAAAAGGCTGATCGCCAATATGTTTATACTCCGTTCCATTTTTCTTTTCTTTTCGATGAGGGCACGGACGACTCCCCATTCTGCTTCGTCAAACAGCGACCGCTACCGGTAGGGATATTTCCCTGTCAGGCGCTCGTTCTTGATTTCGGGTGTCACTTTGACGAACATGGTGCCGTGCGGAGCGACTTCCGTTTCCCAGCGCTCCGTCTGCCCGACCTCCGCGATATCCTGCTGGCGCCATAGGTCGCGGATGGTCTGCCGGCCGATTAACGCCAGGCTGTGCGGGCGGAATCCGATCTTCTTCGGCTCGTCCGACAGGTTGATCATCGCAACGGCCAGGGAGCCGTCTTCCAGGGGTTTGATATAGGTGACATACGTGTTGTCCCCGACATACCGGATTCCCTGGATGCCGAGCGGGTCCTGGTTCACATCGATCACTTCGTTGTTGGTCAGGAGGCTGAGGGTGAAGTCATCCAGCTCCGACATGTCGCAGCCGATCATCATCGTCGAACCGAGGATTGACCAGAGCGTGATGTGCGTATACTGCTCGTCGGGGGTCAGTTTTGTCCAGTGAAGCTCATGGTCCCGTTTCCCCTCTTTCCCCCAGCCGACTTTTCCGACAACCAGCATGTCTGCGTCCGGCCAGCTCCCGGGCCCGGTGAAGCTGCCCCACCATTCGTTCCGGCCGGAGACGCCGTTGTTGTAAAGCGATTTCCAGTTGTCGCGGATATCTCCCCCCGTCCGCCAGGTTTCAGCGTATTGCTGCAATTCCAAGCCCCGGATGACGTGGACATGGTTCGAAATGGAGTAGACGATGTCGCGGCCGGTCGCCAGCAGGGCATCCCGCATGTCTTTCAACCACCAGGAATCCACGATGTTCCAGTCGTATTTCAGATAGTCCACCCCCCATTCAGCCCACTGGAGCGCATCTTGCCGGGCGAAGGAGTATTTTCCGAAATACCACACCTCATCCCGCTTGATTTTCGTATTGTCAACCCGGCCGTACTCATCCACATCGCCCTGCTCGACCCACCAGTATTTGCCGTCCGGATCGTCGCAGGAAGACCCGATGTGGTTGCAGTAGGTTCCGACCCAGGGCGCAGAATAAATGCCGAGCTTCAATCCGTTGGCATGCAGGTAATCAGCCAGCCCCTTCATGTCGGGGAAGGTCTTGTTGGGCAGGATGGCGTTGTACTTTCCGCCCCGCTTGCCCGACTGCCAGCCATCGTCTATGTTGACATAGGTCCATCCGTAATTGACGAGGTCCTTCTCCAGAAAGGCCTTGGCCGTCTCCATGCAATGTTCCTGCGTGATGCCGGCCCCCCAGCAGTTCCAGGCGCTCCAGCCCATCGGCGGCGTCAGGGCGATCTTGTCACCGATGACAATCTTGAATGCCCGCTCCGCGGTCCCGAGGGCGTTGGTCGCTTTCAGGGCCACCTCATAAGTACCCCGCTTTTTCGCTTTCCCGGTAATGATTCCCGTCTGGGGATCCAGCTTGAGGCCCTTCGGAAGCCCCTTGGCCTCGAATGTCATCGGACGGATGCCGGTCGCCGGGATACGGAAGAGAAACGGTGAACCGGGACGCGCCCCGTAGATTTTCGGCCCATTGATCCGCGGCGTGTCCGGGGCTTTGGGCGTCAAAATATAAGCGGAATAGTCCGGCGCCTTCTCCTGTACCGGGACTTGCGCCACCTCCTGTGCCGGGATAATCGACAACGGAAGCAGCAGCATCGCCGCCAGGCAGAATATTATACGGAATTTCTTCATAGATGATCGTTTATACAGCACTGTGCTGGGGTGTGCTGTAAAGATAGTAATAATTTGAAAGAACATCAATTATTCTGGTACAAATTGGGAGCATTGTCTGCGCTTCCAGAAAAAGAGGGAACCGACCGCACGCCCTTCAGCCGGCTCCGGGTATGCATACCCCTACGCGTTCTGCCCGGGGTATGCACAAGACAGCACGCAGAGGGTTGTACATCAGCACGTTATGCGATCACGCTTGCATACCGCTCTTCGTTCTCCCCGGGGCACGCACAAGACCGGGTTACGTAACATGTCTCCCGATAAGAAGGCGAACAACGGACACTTTCCATCTAACGCCGCCCCCTCCCGCGCAGAGGATCACCAAGTCCAGCCATCTAAAAAAAGCCCGCAATGGCAGGGCGCGAGGAGAGCCCTTCAGGGCGAGCTCCCCGCAGCGCCCAGCCGCCGGAGGTCGTATTTTCCGGCGGCGGTGCCATATCACATTATGGTACCACGCGTGAATACCCTTCGCGAAACGGAGCGGATATGCACACGAAATAGTAGCAATCGTCGAGTGATTACTTGGAAAAACGCCCAGCGGAAGGGCCGGGAAAAGGCACTTTACACGAGGAGTGGATAGAGACGTGTCAGAGCCAGGGTCATGTCAAATGACCCCCGTTGCAGGCCGGTCATTTGACACAAACCCCGCCTGCAGCCCCCTCCAAGGCCTTGTCATGTCAAATGCCTTTTTACGGGAAGACGAATAAGCGAATGTGCGTAATCAAGGTCTGGGGCAGAGTGGTAAAGGAGCAGAGAAGAATCTAACTGTCCCTCCCTCGTTGCAATGAAATGAAAAAAATAGGGGACAATATACCTGTTTACACCAATAATCCCATAAAACATTCACGCAGGAGGATGTGGTTCTTGATGGTGTACAATAAAAAAGAATCCTTTCATAGTGCAAGAATTCTCTCAAGCACAAAGATACGAAAAAAACTATCCCAAGTCCGCGAAGACTATGCACTCCGGAGGATTGTATGTCAGGAAGCCGGTCAGCACGATAATGACTAGAGCGATGGTGATCCAGAGCGGCCACCATTCTCTTACGATATGGTTCCGGCTCCAGCGTTTTGCCAGATGTATCGCCCCCACCATCGCCACGACATAGATAATGATGTCAAGAAACATCAGTTCGTGGCGGACAAAAATCCAATATGCGAAGAAGGCCGCGACTATCAGAGGCATAACGGCCAGTCCTCCCAGGATGGGCGCTCCAAACTCACGGATGTCACGCCGGCTCAGGATGAAGAAAAAACTCAGAAGCAGCATCGGATAGAAGACCATTTTCATATGGGCCATCACACTTTCCGTCACCGGGAAAATATATCCGAGAAAATGATTGAAGAAGGGCAAGTGGTGCACGAAGTGCATACTGGTGCCCAACAGAATCACCAGAATGGTGGCGATGAGTGTCTCCTTGCGAGTCATAATAGCGTCTTTACCGATGCAAAGATAAGGATTCAAAAATGCAACCGGGTTGCATTTTACACTTGAACTGATTGTCCCCATTACCGCACTCATAGACATGGGTTCATCCGCAGAACGGGCACACTACCACCTTGCCCCAACGCTGCTCGGTGATAAAATCGCGGCAACGCCTGTCATTGTTGAAATGGTTGACGAGAGAGATAAGGGAGTTGAAATGTTCAAGTGCAAGTCTCATGGTTCAAGTTATCTATATACTTATACTTGAAAACTATGGGATTCTTTCAAAAAGTCCAGCGTTTTTCGCGCTGGACTTCAATGTTTTATGGGATTATCGGTGTAAACAGGTAAATCATTCCCAAAAAATATAATAACTTTTTCATCTCATGGCTGTATTTGAGGCTAATCGCCGGAAAAACGCGCCACGAAATGAAAATACACGGTCGGTTTTTCATTTCATGGCAGGCGAACTGCCCACAACTGTCATTCTGAAACCGCCTGGAGCCTGCCGAAGGGCTAAGCGAGGCATCTGGCAGCCGCAAACCCCTCTGCCTAATCGGCTGCAGTCCAGGGGCCTGCGGGCGGCATGGCCGTCCGCGGCCGTGTGAGCGGAAGGGGCCCGCGCCGACGACACGGGGCCCCCGGCAATCTCCGATTGTTGGGGTGTCGGACACGGGGTCCCCGGCAATCTCCGATTGTTGGGGTGTCGGACACGGGGTCCCCGGCAATCTCTGATTGTTGGGGTGTCGGAGGCGTGGGAAGGATAGCCCCGAAGGGGCGTACCGCTCCGCAGGCCTCTGGATGGAGGACGAAAAGCCGCGGCAGGGCCAAAAAATAGCGGAATCCTGTCCGGATTATCCGGCTTCAGAATTCCGCATTCAAACTTGTCTGCGCGGCTATTTCTCGAAGAGGACCAGGTGGATGCTGCGCGGGGCCAGGTTGTCGCCCGGGGCGACGTCGCAGTCCGGCGCACAAACCCCGGCCTGCTTATAACCCGGGACAGACACCGTATAGCTGACCGCTTCCGCAGATGCATTCCACACCAGGACCCCGAGACGGTCCCCCGCCTGGTACGCATGGGCCAGGACGCATGGCGAAGAAGCCTTCAATTCCACGTCCTTTCCGGCCAAGAAACGCCCATCCATCAGCAAATCAGCATGTTCCTTCTGGAAAGAAAGCACCTGCTTATAATACGTCCGTGCCGCGGCAGGATCCCCGGCATTCACCAGATACTGAAGATTCGGTGCACTCAGGACATTGCCATAATCCTCCTTGACCGGAATCACGCCATTCTCCACATACCGCCGGTCAGCAGCGTACCGCAACTCCATCTCGTTCCGGAACCCGAACGCCAGGCCGTAATTCAGCGAATACCGCGTCTGGGCCGGATTCGGATGACGCACCGTCGTCACCAGCTCCGGGAACGTATACCGGAAAATTTCCGGGTAATACTGGATGGATCCCTCGTCCGTAAACCGCTCCAGGAAAGCCGCTTCCGGATGGATCCCCGCCGCTTCTCCGCAGCCGTGGAACATGCCGACCGCATTCATCTCCGCATCGACCAGACCCTCCGTCATCACAATGAAATCCGGATTGATCTTCGCCATCTCCGCCTGGACATACGCCATGTTGTCATTGCGGTCATTCTCATACACGATCGCCGGGACCGTATGTCCATGATCCGGGCAGTAGCAATACATCGGTCCGCGGGTTGCCAGCTGGTCGTACAAGAGCCCGTCGGCCCCCAGCGCGTTCGCATCCTTTGCCAGGCGCAGCATGATGTCCCGCCAAACCTGGCTCCGCTGGCAGGCCATCCCATGGATCCGGGCCGGCGCATCGGCATATTTATGCCATTTCTGATATTCCAGTTCTCCCTTCTCATTCACCACCGTGATGAACTTACCCGTATCGGGCCAGAACTGGGTCCCCTCCTGGTCCAGGAGCTGCCCGTTGGTATAGACAACCACCCGTTTTCCCTTCTCATGCGCCTGGGCAATCCCCTTCTTGAAGGCCTCATGACCGCCCAGTTTCGGATCGGACGAATAGTCGGGATAGAAGCGGTCATGCCCGCCGATCCCCCGGCCGAACAGGCCCAGGACATCGATTCCGCGCGCCTCGGCCGCATCGGTAAGGAACGTTCCGATCTCACTGTAGGGAACAATGACTTCGTCATTCTGCTGCTTCAAGATCGCCAGCAGCCAGCCCGTATTGTGCTGGGCCCACTCCGGTTTCTCGAGAATCTTGCGGGTCGGCAGGAACCATGCCCGGTAAACATCGGCCGCCGTATGCCAGGTCCCCTTGTACGGATACACCAGCGTAGAAGGCAGCTCCGCCGTTTCCCCGGCAAAACAAGTCACATGGTTCTTGAAATGGAGAGCCGCCTCGCCGGTAGAAGGCTTGTACGTCGCGAAGACATCCTTCCACCGGAACGCGGGATCATGGCTGGCGAAATAAACGCCGCCGTCCTTCCCCTGCAAGACGCCCCATTGCATGGTAAAGTTCCTCGACGGATAAGGCCGCATCATCGTATAGACCTGCTCCTTTTTGTCCCAGCTCCAAGGCTTCTGTGGTTTCTCCCCCTTTGCCGGAGCAGCAGAAATGGCCTTCAGCGGCAGCCGCCAGCCGGTTCCGACAGGCAGGATAAATGCATCCTCTCCCGAAGCGGGAATCCCCTTGAGGACCGGCCCTTCGAACGCCAGGATAACCCAGCCTTCTTCGTTATTCACCAGCTTGGGCGTGATTTCCAGGGCCCCTTTCAGGGAAGGAGACGCGGCATACGCGATGGAAAGATCGATCTTCTTCCCGCCGACGCCCTCATAGAAATACGCATTGCCTTTCTTGACCGGCTGTACCGTTCCGTCAGAATTGTGCAGGGTCAGCCGCTCCCGCTTTCCGGTCGTCGACTCGAGAATCAGGGTCCATTCGGCCTGCGGATCGATGTATTCCGCAAGCGGCAATTGCTGGCAGCCGACTGCCGCCAACAATGCAATTAAAATCAGTTTGTTACGCATATAATACCGAAAAGGGCCGGCTAAAAGTAGATTCTTCGGAAACCTTTTTAGTCAGCCCTTTTTCAAAACTAAAGGGTTATCCTATCTCTTGATAATGATGTCGTCGATGTAGAACCGGCTGTTTGTGAAGCCGCTCTCGAGGACACCGAGATTGATCTGGGTGTCAGGCCCGGCACCCGTCACGGTGAACGTACCGGTATGCCAAGCATACGGGTTGCTCTCGAAGGTGGAATCCCAAGTAATCTCACTGGCAGTACCGCTTCCGGAGACAGCAGCCGTAATGTTGTTGCTGTTGACAACCAGCGTCGCTCCGGTAGGCAGGACATACGGCGCGGCCTTGAAGGTCACCGTGAGATCCGTCTTCGCTGTCAGTTTGTCCAAAATCGGAGAGATTACATAGTTCGCTCCGGAGGTCGCACTCAGCTGCAGGCAACCGCGGACCGGGATGCTGCTGCCGGAGACCGCCCAGCCTTCCGTGCTGGAATACGCCGGGTTGTTGGTGCAGTGCGCAAAGTAATAGGTCGGGACGCCGATAACCGGAGAATGGCCAAACAGCGAGCGTTCGAAGTTCTCCATCGCCACGACATGGTGGTAGCCGCGCTTGGGCGTATTCTTTTCTTTCGTATGCAGGATCGAACCGTTGTTCATACGCAGCGTAGTTGTGGCCTTGCTGGAAGCAACGGTCGGAGAAACCATCTTGATATAAATGTTTCCGGACGTAACAGCCTCTTCTTCAGGGATATGGAACTCAGCAACCTGGCGATTGGCAGCATAACCCGTCACCGAGAATTTGAATTTGTTGCCTTGGGCAACATCCTCAGAATTGGTCGCCGTCGTATAGCAGGCATCAACCGGTTTGTAATTCACGTTATCCGTACTCCAGTAAACGTTCCAGTCCCCGGCGAACACGTTGGCCGTACCGCAGGAGAGGGAGAAGTCGAAGCTCAAATCGCCATATACCCTCTGGTTGACCGGGATCGTATACAACATATACGATCCGGCCAGGTGCCACTGACGGGTCGTGAAACAGCTCTGGAAGGGAGATGCCAGGGCGACGACAAGTGCCATCTGGTTGTTCGTTCCGGTCACTTTTTCGATCGATGCGCCGTCGACGGAGAAGTCGGGTTCCGCCGTGAAGGTGAACTTCGTCGCACCGGACACCGAACCGTTGGCATACGTATTGGCCGCACTGCCGCCCTTCAGCATGTTGGCAATCGGTTTGATGGTATACGGCTCCGTCGCAACGCTGCCGCGCTCCCCGGTCAGATTGATGTCGGCAGCCGTACGCGGCCGGACTTTCCCGTCAACGACAATACCGACAATGGTACCGTTCCCGTTCGGAATGTTCGTCGACGCGAAGGAAGCGCCGCTCTCCACATGGGTCGAGAAGTTGTAATCGCTGAGTTCATCCGTGGTCAACAGGCCGGCGTCGCCGCTCCAAGCCTTTCCGACATAGGAATCCTGGGCCTGGACGTCGCGGAGCTCGACCAAGGCATGCTCGTACCGGGCAAGTGCTTCGGGAGCGATGTAGGCCGGCGCAACAGTGGGTGCGCCGGAGGCTTTCACCGTGACAGGCTCCGGAATGTCAATGGTATAAACGCCGGGGGCGTCCTTGGTGATCTTTCCGTTGGTCATTTCGACCTGGATCTGGTCACCCACCTTCAGGGATGCCGCCTGCGGTGTCTTCATCCGGACAAAATAAGTCCCGTCAGTAATGTAGGCATACTCCGCCGGAAGATTCTCGCCGGGAACACCCACAACCTCCGCGTCGAAGAGACCGAAGTCGGTCAGATCGTCGGTGCCGCCGACCGCCAGCGGATAACCCAGGTTGATCGCATTGGAAAGCGTCAGGCTCAGCATGACGGGGATGAAGATACCCTGCCGCATGGACAGGCGTTTCTCCATTTTCCCGTCCGCAGAACTCAGGACGATGGTACAGTTACGGTCCGTTTCCCGGTCACCGCGCAGGACGACGCCGAAGACATCGGCATTGCCGTTCCCTTCGGTCTGGTCGAATACGATCCAGTCCACGGGATTGCCGCTGCCATCCACGGCGGAAAGGGTCCAAGCTACATTCGAGCGGACAGAAATCAGGAATCCGTCGCCCTCGCCGAGTGCCGATTGGGTATATTCCGCCGGTACGGCATCCATGTACGGAGCCTCGGCGGCCTGTTCGGTCTCACCGCAGCCCGGGGCCGCCATCAGACAGAATGCCAGAAAAGCGGCGCCGGTGCATATCTTTGAAAATAACTTATTCATAATCAGACACTACTTATAGTTTTTCGTATTTTCATCCTGCCACTCGTTGATGCCGTCGCGGATGCGGTTGCGGAACGCGAGGGTATCGGTGACATAGGTCGTCGTACCATCCCCGTTGGAGTAGGCATAGTTCAGGTAAATCTCCCGGTCCTGGATCAGCTTGGCGCCATTGTGGTGGCTCGGCTGTCCGAGGATCGGACGGAGTTCCTTCTCGCCGGAGACATCCTCCACGGCAATCTCGTCATTGTCCTTGAAGGTCAGCCGCAAGCTTCCGACTCCGTCGGAGAAATGGTCCGTCGTTACGCTGTTGACGGTTTCGGTCGTGAGCACATAGTTCTTGGTGTCCGCCTGCGGAACGGTCCGCACGTAGCGGTCATCCGACAAGGCTGCTCCGTTGGAGTTCTTGACGACCACGCGGCGTCCGCCATGGTACCAGTTGCCCCAGAAACGGTTCTCCACCTTGAAGACGATGACCTCGAAAGAGCGGTCGAGGATCAGGGAATCCACGTCGGCCTTCGTAATCACGAAACCCAGGGCGTAGTAGGGCTTGAGGGCCTTCTCGTCCGAGAACATCGACTCGGTCGGGTACAGGAAGAGGTCACCGGTATGGTATCCCTTCTTGATGGTGACCGCCCCGTTGTTGTTGGTCGTGTAGTGCGATTCCGGGAGCGGTTCAAGAGACTCCAGCCCAGCTGCATTGATCTCATTGGAAACGTATTCCTGGGAACGCAAGCCCAGCGGGGCTGCTCCCTTGAGTCCGTCCAGCGCCGTGAAAGGATCTACCCGGTGCTGCGGATCAAAGACAGAGAGGTCGGTCGAAAGGATGCTGTTGTCAATGGACACGGTGACTTTGCGGTCGCGGTCGTTCGTGACAACGCCCGCCAGCGCCGTTGTAAAGCCGACTTCCACATCTTCCCCGTAGACAAAGGTCCGCAGGTCGTACTGGAAAGCCGTATAAGCGGCTGTAAAGTCGTAGTCCATCACGTAGTCGTCATAACAAGCTGTTGTCATGACCAACAATGCGGATAAAGCTATAATGATTCTTTTCATTTTCTTTCTCTTTTTCAAATGAAACAGCCGCTATTTCCAGTTCTCCCATCCGGCGTTCTGCACGAGGTTCGGGCAGCGGCGCACTTCCAGGTACGGGAGCGGGCACCAAAGGGAAGGATAATTCTTCCGCTCAATGACGGTTTCCGTGTACGTATCACCGTTTTCACCTTCGACAATCGACATGCCGTGAACGTCCGTGTTGATCGCCGAAAGATCAGAATGATTCGCAGTCCAGCGGCGCAGGTCGTAGTAGCGGGTCCCTTCGAAGCAGGTGGTAATCCGCCACTCGTTCTTGACCAGCGCATCGAACTTGGACGGATCCGCGGCGCACTCGTCCAGATAAGGATCCTCACCGGCACCGACCCCCGTCTTTCCTTCAACGGTCGGGCGGGCACGCACGTAAGAGAGGGCCTGCTTGGCCGAGAAGCCGAAGGTCGACTCATCGGTCGGAGAGGTCGCCTTGGAGGCCGCCTCAGCGAAGATCAGGCACATCTGCTCCCAGCGCATGAAAATACAGGAGCGGTAACCATGGACGATGTTCTCATCGTAGGGATTCCAGCCCATGAAGACGAACTTCTTGATGTAGTAGCTGGTCGGAGAGGTCTCCACCAGGTTCGGAGCGTCCTTGCCACCGACCGCCGACTCAATCGTATACATGAGCTCGTTGTTGGTGTTGCGACGGACCTCGGAACGATTGTGGAAAATCGTCACGTCCATGCGCGGGTCGCGGTTGTCGTACGGATGGGCCGGATCATACCCGGACCGGGCGTCCGTAATCGGATAACCGTTGGCTGCCGGGAAGGCGTCCACAAGTTCCTGCGTCGGAACAATGGCGGCGGCTCCGCCGAATCCCTGCGGATACAGGTTCGTCTCGATACCGGAACTGCCCATCCCGGAAGAAATCTGAACGATTTCCGGGTGGTTCAGGTCCTGCCATGAGAAGGCCACGTTCGGGTCGAATCCGCCGGCCAGGGTGCTCTCCACGTCCAGTTTGTGCTTCATCACCTCGGCGGCATAATGGGCTGCCTGGCGATAGCGGGACAGGTCATTGTTCGGGTTGTACGCCGGAGAGGCCCAGAGGAGATACACCATGGCGCGCAGGCCATTGATCGATACGCGGTCGAACGAGCGGTAACGGGCGGCGCCTTCAATCGGCGTAGACCACACGCGGTCGCCCGGATAATCCCGGTTGTTGTTCGGAAGGTAGTAATACGCGGAGTCGCAGTCCTTGAGGATCTGCTCAACCGTCTCGTCGAAGGTTGCACGCTTAATCGAACTATTGTCCAGATTCTCTGCTTCAGTCGCTTCCGTTCTGATCGGAATGCCGAGCAGGTTGCCGTCGGTACCGACGCCGCCGAAAATCTTCAGCAGCTCATAATGATACCAGGCCCGCAGCGCATAGGCGTCGCCCTCAAGGTTCTTGCACAGTTCCGCATTGGAATCGTGGTCGAGCAGATACTGGGTATTGATGCCCACCCGGTCCTTCAGGAACATATTGACATAGTTGATTCCGCGGTAATCGCGGTCCCAGATGCTGCTGAACGGGTTCGACCCAATCCGGGTATCACCAACGGAAAACATGCGCATCGACGCCGTCTGGTTGCGGTATACCGCATTGTCTGAAGCGGCATCCGTTCCAATGAATTCCGTGTTGTAAAAAGTGTCCGGTCGGATCGCATACGCCTTATCCACGAAACCGCGGATAATCTTCGGATAATCCTCATAGTTGTCCTCGTTGTAAGATCCGTTGGGAAGCGGATCGAGGAAATTACACCCGCACAGGACGAGCGCGGAACATCCGGTAACAAGGAGCGTTTTGAATATATTTCTCATTTTCATTCCTCCTATCGATTAAAAGACCAATTTGGCACCCAGCGTGACTACCTTGAAGTAAGGATAGTCCGACAGTCCGGCAGAGGTCTCCTCCGGGTCAACATAATCAAGTTTCTTGAAGGTAAAGAGGTTGCTGCCCTTCAGGTCCACACGGACCTTGCTCAGGCCGAGCCGGTTCCCTTCCCGCAGCTTGAATGTATATCCGGCGTCCACGCACTGAATCTTGAACCAGTCCCCCTTGCGGAGCCAATAGGTCGAAGTCAGATTGTTGTTCGGGACGCCGTAGTAAGAGAGGCGGGGAAGCGTCTTTCCAAGCTCGTCAACGACAAACTGGGACTGGTTCGCCATACCGGTAGCACCGGTGAAGTAAGTAGAGAAGGACAAGTCAACATCCTGACCCATTCGACCGGTCCCGACAACGAGCAGGTCGAAATTCTTCCAGCCCAGGTCCAGATTGACAGCATAGGCCATTTTCGCCGTATTGCGGCCGATAATCATCTGGTCGTTGGCATCGATGGTTCCGTCGTCGTTGAGATCCTTGTATTTCAGGTCACCGACCATGAGATTGGACTTGTCGACATAGGACGGAAGCGCGTCGATCTCCTCCTGGGATTTATACTTGCCTTGGCACACGTAACCGCGGATAGCATAGCTGGAAGCTCCCGTCTTCTTCTGATAATCATACAGATAGTTATCGGTGACGAGTTTCGTATACACCTGATCCTGAAAATAGGCGCCCGCCCAGGTATGTACCCGGAAGTCGCCCCAGTTTTTCTTGAAAGCAATGGCGAGGTTGAGACCCGTCGTCGTATTGATGTTGTGGTTGTCGTAGATCGTCGCATCCAGACCGAACACCGTCGGCGTATTAGCCAGAATATCTTCGATTTGCTTCTGGTTCTTCCACTGGTACACATCTGCGCTCAGGGTGACGCAGTCGAACAGGCCGACATCGACACCGGCGCCGACCTGGAAGATTTCCGTCCAGGTCAAGGCCTCGTTGGCCAGACGGCTCAGGGTCGTCTGGGTCGAACTCATGGAAGAATTCCCGAACCACTGGGCACCGGCATTGTGGGAAGGACCGTACTCAATACTGCCCGAGAGGGAGTAGATCGCCTGGTACAGGTAAGGACTACCGAACAGCTCTGCGGTTCCGACCTTGCCGCCCTGGCCGTACAGCTTCAGGAGAGTAAGCACGGAATTATCTTTGAGGAATTCCTCGTTCGTGGCGATCCAGGAGGCGCCGACCGTGGGGAAGAAGCCCCAGCGGGCCTTGCCCTTGAACCGGGAAGAACCGTCATACTGAGCCGCCACCTCCAGGTTGTAGCGGCCCCGGTAAGACCAGGAAGCCTCCCCTTCGAGGTACTGGATACGCTGGGCATAAGAGTCGCCCGTCTGGGCGGCGCTGGACTGGTAGTAAGTCAGACCCGCATTGACGAGATGGCCGTTCTTCGCCCAGTCATAGTCGAGGCGCTCATACAGGGACAGCGTAGAAGATGTCGTATTGGCCGCCATGGAACGCGAAGCCTGCCGCGCTCCCTTGTGCGTATCGGAAATCTGCTGGATTCCTTCCGTCGGATCCCAGAAGTAAGCGATGTAGTCGTTGTTCTTTCCAATCGTCGTGGACAGGAAAGAGGTTGCCAGGACGGATGTCTTGGAACGCAGGCCCGGGAGCAGGAAGGACAGGTCGAGATTCATGTCGGCATGGAACATACCGGAACGGTTCCGGTACGTCCGGGTACCGCCTTCGAGCATCTTGGCATAGTAGTTCCCGGTGAAGGTCTTGGACACCCCGTAAATCGTACGGCCGGTCATACCGGCGATATCGGCATCTTCCGAATCGGCGCCAACCTTTCCGAGAACAAGCGGATAAGCGATTTCCGGAACGGACCGGAAATTGCTCCAGCCCACACCCGTGGCATAGCGGCGGAAACTCAGCAGCCCCATGAACCCGGCAGAAGCTTCAAGATACTGTCCGATCTTCGTGGTGACGTTCGCCGTCAGGTTGATCTTGTTGTAATCCTGACGGTCGGATTTCAAGATATCGTTGTAATTCATTCCGTTCAGGGCAACGTGATACTTGATCGTATTCGAGCCGGCCGTCATATCCAGACCAAAGGACGTGGACGAGAAGGAATTCCTGATCATCTTCTCCCGATAGTTGACCGCCGGATAAAGGAGATCGTTCTCTTTGTAACGCTTGAAAGCGGCGATCGCCTCATCCGTGTAGAGCGGCTCCAGGCCTGCGTCAATACGGGAGATATTATTCAGCTTGGCATAGTCGGCGCCGCTGGCCCATTCAGGAATATTGTCGACAAAGTTCATTCCGGTCTCGACATTCGTCGTGATCTTCAACGGGGTATTGTACTGTCCCCGGCGGGTCTTGATCAAGAGGGCGCCAAAGGAGGCCATCGGGCCGGCCTTGGCCTTGTCAAGAATATCGGTCAGGACCGTTACGGACTCGAGCTGGTTCGACTCGAGGAGGAGCTGGTTGAACGGGATCGGAATTCCGTCGACAAGGATTTTCATGTTGTTGAAACCGTTGATCCGGAAGTTATTCGTCGTGCCGCCGGCATTATAGGTGGTAAAACCGCCGTCCGCCGCCTGGTAGATACCGCCACTTAATTCGACGATATCCAAGCCCGGGACAAGGCCGGTCATGCGGTTCCGCAAGTCGCCGACTCCGTTTCGCTGGATCTCATCCGAATACACGGTGATCACCTTTCCCGTCGTCGTCGCATACGACTTGGTAACGCCCCAGGGCAGGTTGACCAAGGTATCCCTCTGCCCGGCAGTCTGGGCGAAAGAGACGGCCTGGAAAGCCAGCAGGGCGAAAAGGAATATGATATGTTTTCTCATGATTATTGCCACTTTTGGTTATTGACAAAGACTTGCATCGTATTCGCCTGGTCATCCGGCAAGGGCAGCACATACATGTAGTCCTTCCAGACGCACTGACGGTTGTTCGGCAGAGGACGGCGCGTGTAAATCTTTCCGTTCGGATAGGTCGAGGACGGGGTCGTCTTCTCGATATACATGCCGTACAGGGTTTGGTTCATCAACTGCGGCGCTTCTTTCCAGCGGCGGATGTCCCAATAATAGTGGTTGCTCTCGAAAGCGAGTTCCACGCAACGCTCGTTGTGGACATAGCTGCGGAAGGAGTCCTTGTTGCTGACATATTCGCTGCGCGCATCCGGCATGGTCGCCCGGTTCCGGACGATGTTGAGCGCATCCAGGGCGGTGATGCTCAGCCCGCCGGCCGTTCCGTTCGGGCCATAGGCCTCGTTCACGGCCTCGGCATAAGCCAGGTACATCTCACCGACGCGGAAGCTAGGATCCAGGTGCTGGTAGCTTCCGGAGAAGGAGCCGTTCCACTGGCGGCGGCAATAGTAGCCGGTATTGGTTCCGCCCGTCGTGGCGTTGTCAATCGACCCCCAGTCATAACCGAAATTCATCACGGTGGAATTCAGGGTCGTCGACGGCCATGTTCCGGTCGCAGGATCGTAATAGATATTGAAAACACCGCCTTCCGAGGAGATGAAGGCCTGGTCGAAAGCCGGGGATCCGTCGTGGACAATCACGAGATCCATCCGGGGATCGCGGTTGGAATACGGATCCTGTTCGTTGTAGCTGCCGGCAGCGGCCGCTTTCTGGCGGTCGGCCTCGGTGCGGAGGAGGTATCCGTCCGCCGTTTCGAAACGGTCGACGAAATTCTGCGTCGGGTTGATACCGGAGTTGCCGCGGATGGAGCTGAACTTACTCTGGCAATAGGCCAGCATGCCGCCCCAGTTCTGGACGTTGTTGGCCGAAGCCAGGGTGTAACCCCAGATGGTTTCGTTGGTCGTCACAACGCCGGTGTGGTTATCCGTGTAGTTCTCGAAAGGCAGGAGTTCGAACTGGTTGTCCAACGCGGTCTTGAGGGCCAGGGCGCAGGCGTCCGCCGCCATCACCCAGTCGGCTTCTCCGTTCTGGTTGTTCAGCGGGGAGGCCGCATACAGGAGCGCACGTGCGCGGACGGCCAGGGCCGTACAACCGGAAGGCATGTCCAGTTCCAGGTTACTCGGAACCAGACGGTCCGGGGTGTTGCGGCGCATGATGCCGGCTTCCACGAAATACTCGTAAGACTTCTCCAGGTCTTCGGCCGCCTTGATATAGGTTTCGTAAGCCGAGAGCCGGGGCAGGTCGAACGAATCGTCGCCGCCGAGGACGTAGTCAATGTAAGGCATTCCGCCGAACATCCGGCACAGGTGGAAGTGGGCGACGCCGCGCAGGAAGTAAGCCTGTCCGAGCAGGTCGGCCCGCTCCTTCTCCGTACCGTTCTGGATCAGCGGGAAGCGGTCGATCAACATGTTCGCAATCCGGATAATGCCCCACATCGCCGTGCACATGGGTTTGTCATTTTGGGCGGTTCCGAACGAATATCGATACAGGACATCCTGGCTCAGGTACCCCTGCTTGAATTCGCGCTGGACAACTCCGAGCCGGCCGGCGTCGGCGGCATCGGTCGTCGTCGCCCAGCAGACAAAATACATCTGGAGCAGATCCATATAAAGCGGGAAAGTCAGCGTAATATTGTACTTATTATTACCGTTTGCCGCATCATATGCCAAGGAAAGGAAGGTGTTCGCCATGGAATAGGTGCTGAACACATCTTCCTCGGAGACACCGAGCTCCGGATCGACATCCAGATAATGGCAGCCGCCCGTCAGGGTAACAGCCAGGACCAGGGACGCGATCATGCAAAGAAAATGTTTGATATTCTTTTTCATACAATCATTCCATTAGAAGTTGACATTAAGACCAAGTTGGGTCGTGCGGACCAACGGATAGTATGAAGTCGCCGTGTTGTGCATCTGGGGGTTACCCTCGAGCAGGTTCGTGAACATGAACACGTTGTTGCAGGTCAGGCTGATCGTCAGGCCGTCGATGCCCAGGCGCTGCTGGAGCTTCTTGCCATTGAACCGGTAGCCCAGATACATTTCGGAGATGTTGAAGTAGTCGGAATTCCGCCAGGTGTAATCCGGCAAAGCCAGGTTGTAGCCCGGGTGGTTGGAGGTACCGCCCGCCCAGGAGTACATCTGGTCGTTGAAGGTGAGCACCGGGGCCGTTGCTTCGCGGTTGGTCGGGCTCCAGTAATCGAGCTGGGCCGCATGCACCTTCAAGTCACCGGAGAGGAAGGGCAGGATATATCCGCGCTTGTACTGGATGTATTTGCCGATCGTACCGGTACCGACCGTACGGAAGGTGAGGCCTTTGTAACCGATGCTGAAGTTCAGCGAGTAGGAGCAAGGCGGGTAGGACGAGCCGAAAACCGTGTGGAGGTCCTCGTCGGTAATCTGGCCGTCTGCCTTGTAGTCCAGGAATTTGTAATTGCCCGGAACAAACGTCGACCAACCGGTCGTATAAGCCGGGTAACCGTGGATCTGGTTGATGTTCTGGAAGTACTTGTCGTCGATCAGGGTCGAACCGGTCCGCTGGGACTGGGACGGGGTCCCCGCCACTTTCTTGTACTGCGGATTGAACGGGATATCGGCGTATTTGACGATCCGGTTCTCGTTCAGGCCGACCAGGGCGCCGATACTGTAGTGGACCCCGTTGCGGAGGTTCTTGCGCCAGAGGATATCGATATCGACACCGTGCTTTTTCAGGGCGCCGGCATTCACCTGCTTGAAGGGGACACCGACCAGCGGGGTGATGACCGGGGACATCAGCATATCGTAACGGTACTCGTCGAAGAAGTCGACATTGAGCGTGAGCTGATCCTTGAAGAAGCCGAACTCGAGACCGAGGTCTTTCTTGTCAGCCGTTTCCCAACGGGCGGCGGTATTCGCCGCAGATCCCTCCTTGTAGTGCGAACCATAAAGGCCGCTCAATGTCGTATAGGCCGTATAGTACAAGAAGCCGGTCGTGGAGGTATCGCTACCGACGAGACCCCAGGAGAAGCGGGTCTTCATGGTGCTCCACCAAGGCAGGGCCTTTTTCCAGAATTTCTCCTTGGAGATCGTGTAACCGACAGCTACAGAAGGGAAGATACCGTACCGGTACTGCGGTGCGAACTGCTCGCTGCCGGTAATACCGAGGTTGGCTTCGAAGAGGTATTTTTCTTTATAATTATAGGTGACACGGCCGACGAGTGCCTGGTTACGGACCGGAGAACCGGCACCACTGTTGTATTGACGCTGGTTGTAAACGGCCGTAGCGCCCACATCGTGGCCGCCGAATTTCCGGTGATAGTTGAGGGCGCCCTCCAGGTAAGTGACAAAACCGACGCTCCGCGCTCCCGTTTCCTGGGAAACCGACAGCGGGGGGACCACATACACCTGGGTCACATCGGCGGATGTCGAGTCCCAGATATCGGCCAGGCCCATGTCATACCGTGTCCAGTTGATGTTCCAGCGGGGTTCCGACTGGCTTCCGACCTCGGAATAGCGGGCATAGGCACTGGTCAGGGAGAAAGTCGCCTTGGCGGAGAGTCCCTTGGTGATGAAGTCCAGTTTCTGGTCCAGCACGAAGTCCGTCAGCACACGGTAGGTGGTCGTCTCCCGCCACTGGCTCACCAGGAGCTGGAACACCGGGTTCATGTAGGTCTGTCCCTGGTTGTCGGCAATACGGTAGGAATTGGCATTCGGGTAGTTCGGATCGGGATACTCCTCGAAAATCTCCGCAGGCCAGTAAGCCGGATACAGCGCACTGGTCGACATGTACATGGTGTTGAAGATACCACCGTTGTTTTGGTACGTCGGTTGTGTGTCGATCGTGATGCTACCGCCGAAACGCAGGCTGAGTTCCGTCGTCTTCGTCAGGGCCGCCTTCATGTTGATACGGTAGTTGATCCGGTCGGAGAGGAAGTTGACGGGGCCCTTCTGGTTGAATTGCTTCAGGAGGGAACCATCGTGATAGTACGATCCCATCGCGAAGTACTTGACCGCCTTGCTGCCGCCGGAAATGTCGAACGAGGCATTGTAGGACGGAGCGAAGGTCTTCATCATCTCCCGGTACCAGTCGTGGTCGGTGTAACGCCAGGGGTTGTCGTGGTTGATGTAATGGTTGATGGTTTCCTGGGAGTACAGGCCCGCCCAGGACTGGTCGTTCATCATGGCGATGTTGGCCATCTCCAGGGTAGTCGGAGAATCGACATGGATCGGCAGGTACAGGGCGGACTTCAGACCGAATTCAGCCTTAGCATGCATCTTGGCCCGTCCCTCGGTACCGTTCTTGGTCGTCACGATGATAACACCGTTCGCACCCTTGGAACCGAACACCGCCGTTGCGGAGGCATCCTTCAGGACGGAAATGCTCTGGACCTCAGCCGGGTTGATGTCACTCATGGAACGTTCGACGCCGTCTACCATCACGAGCGGAGAGTTGCCGCCGGAGGAGAACGAAGACACACCGCGCAGGATCATGGAAGTGTTGTCCTGGCCCGGCGCACCGGTCTCCGTCGTCATCAACAGGCCGGAGACCTTACCGGAAAGGGCCGTGGTGATTTGCTGGGTACCCGTGTTCACGAGTTGCTCGGAAGAAACCGTGGAAATCGCACCGACGATACTCTCCTTCTTCTGGGTACCGTAGCCCACGACCACGGCGTCCTCGAGGATGTTCTCGTCGACTTCGAGTTGCACGTACCAATCAAGCAGGTTTTCGTCGACCTTGCGGGTCTGGTCGGCATAACCCATGTAGGAGACGCGCAGCGTGCTTCCCACCGGTACGGTTATGCGGAAGGCACCCTTCGCATCGGTGACGACACCGACGTTGGAGGTCCCTACCACCATGACCGACGCGGCGATGGCGGGCTGGCCCGTCTCATCGACAACTGTTCCGGAGACGGTAACAGTCTTCGCAGATTGCCGGTTCTGTGCCAGCGCGGTGCCCGCTAAAGCACAGCACAGCATAGTTACTGCAATCATCAATCGAAATGGATTTTTCATATATACATTAATTAGTGTATTTTACATGATCAGTATGCCCGGACGAACCGGAAGAAAACAAAAGCCCGCTCTGTTTAAATCGTTTTAATTAAACAGAAGCGCAAATTTTTCATCAGGTGTAATTAGTTTTCAATCAGGTCGTAAATAGGTTTATATTGAATGGGTGTTTCTTTTTTGGTTTCGGTTTTATCAGCTGTTGTGTACTGTTACAACTCTCAAATATACATTCAATTTTTGAAAAAACAATATTTTTTCGACCCTTCGGGTGATTTTTCGTCTGCCCGAAGGGTCGCCTGATCAATACTTCAAAATGATGGTCGGATCGAGCGGATAGCGTCCGAAATCTTTGCCGTACAGGGCGAGACCTCCACCCAGTTCGGACTTCGGGACCGTAAACCGGACCACGGCTTTCCGCGTCTTGAGGATGTCCTCGACTGGAAGCTGGTTCACAGGGATTTCCATCCGGACCAGTTCGCCATAGGAGCCGCCTTCCCGGAGTTCGTTCACAAACGGCTGCGCGCCCCAGGAAAGGATGCCGCGGTGGTCGGCCGGATCGTCGGACAGATCCCGGGTGCCGACAACCTTGCCGTTCACGGAAACCTCTACCTTGGAAGGCCACAGGGTCGTATCGGTCATGGCGTAGGCATTCAGCGACTTGCAATGGTCGAACGTGCCCTTGCCCAGCATGTAGTCGCCCTGGATTTCCTCGCCGGAGCGGTCCTTGCCGAATTTTTGCTTGGCCGAAGCCTCGAAGAGCAGATCGACCCGCTTCACATTCTCCAGGTTGACGCCTTCGGGGAATTCAACCGTATACTCGAAATAGCCGTCCCCGAAACCGTTCTCCTTCTTTCCCTCATAGATCGAAGACTGGCCGTCGGTCCACTGGGCTGCTGTCCAGGAAGCCGGCGCAAAGGTCAGGATCTCGGCATTCTCCACGGCGGGAGCCTTCCCGTCCTGGATGCGGAAGGTCGTGAAGTTGTGGTGCAAGGCGGTGCCCTTTTCGTCCTTCAGGACCATCCGGAGCCAGTACACGCCGTTCTCCTCGGGCATTTGGATCCGCTGGGAACCCACCGTGCGGTTGAGCCAGGGCTCGAAGGTGACCGGAACAGACAGTTTCTCGAATTCACGGTTCCGTCCGAGCGCATTGTATCCGACCAGCTGCATCTCCAGGTTCAGCTTGCCGGGATTCTTGTCGGTCATGAACGAGGCATAGATCGGAAGATCCACCCACTCGCCCGGCTGGTTCACCGTGTAGAGATATTTCTGGGGAAGGATGTAGTACAGGCTCTGGAAGTCCGCCATCGTCATGCCGGGCACCAGGTCATCCAGTCCGTCAATCTTCGGGGAGCGGTCGTACTGGACGTAACCGTTCCACTCGTTGATGACATCGTGGTGTTCGGTGTAAAGCCAGCCGGCGCACTTGGGATGGCGGCGGAAGGCATCGATCATGATATGGTAGTCCCAGGTATAGTCGCAGTCGCCGGCGCTGCCCTTGTATCCCCAGACATTGCCGCACTCGCTGTTGATCATCGGCGCACCGTTCTGGACATTGTCGCCGATATAATTGAAATGGCTGCCCGGATACGTGTTGTCCACCTCTTCCTGGATGCGCCTTTCCCAGTCCCAGCCCGGCCTGTAGGCATGCCAGGAGTTGATGTCGCTCTCGACATGGTCCCGGTTGCAGGCACTCTGGTCCTCGACCAGGCGGGTCGGATCCAGGCTCTTGGTCAAGTGATACATCGAACGGACCCATTCCTGGACCTCAGGCGTATAGCCGCCCTCTTTGAAACGAAGGCCCCAGGTCTCATTGAAGTTGACCCAGGCGAAGACCGACGGGTGGTTGAAGTCCCGCTCGACCTGGGCGCGGAGGCAGTGTTCCCAGTCCTGCCGGGCCTCGGGCACGGGTTCTCCCCAGAAGTTCGGGGTGTCCGCCATGATCAGGAGGCCGAGTTTGTCCGCCCAGTACAGCTTGCGGGGAACTTCAACCTTGATATGGACCCGGTTGCCGTTGAGTCCCAGCTTCTTGGACAGAAGGATCTCATTTTTCATGAACTCGTCGCTCGGGAAGGTATAGAAGCCTTCCGGGTGGTAACTCTGGTCGAGACAGAGCTGGAGATAGATGGGCTTGTTGTTGAGCGCCACATAATTGTAGTCTGCGCCCGGGAAGGGCATGACGCTGATCTTGCGCTGGCCGAAGTAAGACGCGACCGCATCGTCGCCGAAGGACGCCGTGACTTCATACAGGAACGGATCATCGAGGTCCCAGAGGTGCTGGTCCTTGATCGGGATGACGAAGCTGGCCTTGTCCGCGCCGTTCATGTCCCCCGTGAAGGTCGCCTGACCACCGGTCTTGAACGCCAGCTGGAACTTCTCTCCCGCAGCCGCTTTTTCCGCCAGGGCGACATCCACTTTTACCGAGGCATTGTCGATGTCGGGGGAGAAATGGAGGGAAGTGATGTAGTTCTTTCCCCTGGCCTCCAGGTAAACCGTCTGCCAGATACCCCGGGCGTTGCCATAGCCCTGCTTGCCATAGAGATGGGCGTCGCTCTTCGTGTCGTCCGCCTTGATAACCAGGCGGTGAGGCTTCCCGTCTGCCGCCGCGGTCAGCTCGCTCTCGAACGGGGTATAGCCGCCCTGGTGGCGACCCACCTCCTTGCCGTCGAGCCAGACCTGCGTGTCCCAGTCCGAAGCGCCGATGACCAGGAACACCCGCTTGCCTTTCCAGGCCGCCGGAACCTTGATTTCCCGGGCATACCACCCGATGTCTCCCTTGTCCTCCACTTCGGAGAGCTCGGAACCCCAAGGGAACGGCACCAGGATCTTCCCGTCCATTTCCGCAAGGGCGCCGCCGGAAAGCACCTTTGCGGCCGCAGCCTCGTCAAAGGTGAAATTCCAGTGCCCGTTGAGGTTGACCCAATCGGCGCGCTCGAAATCCGGCCGGGGATGCTCCGGCAGGGGAATCGACTGGCCTGTTTTATTCCCCGAACAGGCGCCCAACATCAGGACGCCTGCCGTACAAAGCATTGCGATTAACTTCTTCATGTTTATCGTGTTTTGATTTCGTACCAGATGGTCTTATATTCGGGCCCGACCTGGATCTGAGCCAGACCGTCACCCGTCTTTTGGACAGGGACCCGCTTCATCCGCTTGCCGCGCTCGTCAAGGGCCCAGCAACGCGTCTTCCGTGCCTTCGAGGCGAGCTTCACCGTTGCCGGAATGCCTTCGGTCAGCATCGGGCCGTGTCCCCAGTCTTCGTTGCGGGAATGGATCCAGGCGCCGCCATCCTCCGTGATTTTCTGCCCGGTCTGCTTGGTATAGCCCGTCGCGATCAGCAGCGCCGTGCTCTTGCGCGCAAAGCCGTTGGCCTTCTTGCTCACCAGGGACATCGTGGTCCAGCCCAATTTCGTCTTGCCGACGTCAACCGTGATCCCGTCGCCCCAGTCGATGGTCCTTCCGGCGGGGAAACCGGTGAATAACTTCGTGTTATCGGTCCGGACAATGAACATTCCCTGGTCGGGTTTGTCGTGGTTCCATTCAATCTGGCCGCCGTCCGAAACCCAGGTGGGGCCGAGTTCTTCCTTCGGGAAGGCTTTGTGTCCCTTGGCATGGAAATCCACGGCGACACGGTGCTTGAGCCGGTGCTGGTTCAGGAAGGTCGTATCGCTCGCCCAGATGACCTTGTCGGAAGTCCGGTTGTTGAGCCGCCGCATCCAGTCCGCCTCGTAATCTTCCCGCGGGAGAGCCATTACGTATTGATCTTCAGATTCTTTCACATCAGCCCGCAGGTACATGGTCGCACAGGGGATGAAGTGGGCCATGGCGTCGGTCCGGGCGGCATACGTGAAGTTGTACGCCAGGTGGTCCGGTTCCTCGCCCGGCAGGTTATGATAGGAATGGGCGATCACGCCGTCCCAGCCCTGGAAGGCGCCGTATGCGCGGAGCATGGGCTGCCCTTCGGCGCCATAGGCGATCGGAAAGGGGTGGTTGTATTCCGAAACCGTGAAGGGACGGTCGACCGGACGGTAGGCAGCCAGACCGGGGAGGCGTCCCCAGATGGGATCGTTGACCATCGGGGCATTCTTGATGGTCCATTTGTCCTTGTTCCCGGAAAGTTTCGGATGGCACCAATAAGCGTGCATGTCAAAATAGTCCATGTCCATGACGGCATAGGGAGAGGTGTAGTCGACCTGGGTCGAGGTGACAGGGACCTTGACACCCAGCTCGTTGATCAGCATCTCCCGCTGGCGGTTCCAGTGATTGCGGTCCGCCGCTTCCAGCGTCTTGAGCATTTCCAGCCGTTTTTCCGGGCTGGCTTTCTTCAGTTCCTGATAGCTCGGCCAGTCGGGCTCGCCTTTTTCCGGATCCCAGGATTCCTTGCTTTCGTAGGTCCGGATGACGGCGTTCTCGTTGTTTGTTTCCACCAGGGCGACGGCCGGGTCTTCCGCCCAGGTCAGACCGGTGTACGGGTTGACATGGGTGAAGAGCTTCCGCGTGAGTTCCAGTTCTTTCTGCTGGATCTCTTCATCGAAACCGTTCCGACCCTTGAAGGGACGGCCCACCATCAGGTTGACATCCACGTAGATGCCGTGCTTTTTCAACTGATAGACGAGATAGTCGAATTTTTCCTGCTGGACGGGGTCGATCGTGCACCAGGTGCCGTCGTCGACCAGGAGCCCTTTTTCGTGGATCAGGCGGAATCTGTAGTCTACCAGGTCAAAGAAGTGCAGCCGGACGAGATTGAATCCGAAGTGGGCCAGGCGTTTCGCCAGCCTTTCCGCGAGTTCGTGCGAGTCCGGGAACAGCGCGCCGCCCACCACATTGATTCCATTGAAGCGGATGCGTCCGGCATCGTTGACAAAATGCTGGCCTTCAATGCGGGTGAAACCATGTTTCCCGGCCGGGGCATCGAGCAGGCCGGAGAAGTCCGTGGCGCCCTTGGCCATTTTGTAAGAAATATTGAAGGGGAAAAGACCCTCGTCGGAGGGAACAACCCCGACTTTCGGGGCCTCCTGCGCCCGGCACCATCCGCAGACGGCCAAGGCGGCAAGGGTCAGGAACAAAGCTTTTTTCATCGCGATTCTCGTTTTATTATCAACTGATTAGAAGGTCATTCCGTCGCCGTCTTCCTTGAGGTAGAATTCGCGGGTGACAACGTTTCCGTCCTCGTCTTTCCAGCTCACTTTGTAATTGCCCTTGAATCCGCGGAACTTAACCACGCCTTTCTTTCCCATTTTCACCGTCAGGTTGGTCTTCCACTCGTGGTTGATCAGGTTGTCCAGCGCATAGTAAGACGCCTTGGGCTTCATGTCACGGTCGAAGAGTCCGGAGACGGACGGCTCGCCGGGCGCGCCGCAATCGTCCACGACGTTCCACCAGGTGATGCCCATCAACGGCTTGAGACTGAACCACAAACGATAGAGGTTCTGGGTAATGATCGCCTGGATCTGACGGCCATGGGCGTCGTTGCCGGGGGCGGTGATGGTGATCTCGCTGAGGTGGATGGGAACGCCTGCCTGGCCGAGCCGGTCAGACCAAGCCCAGATCTGGTCGGGCTTCACGGCTTTGCCGGCGCTGATTTCTTTTCCGGCAGCAATGTCCAGACACTGCTGGGGATCGAAGAGGTGCATCTGGGCGCCCATGATGTCGATCTTGCAGCCGCGGGCCTTGAGGTCCTTCACCTGGTCCAGATAATCCTGCCCCATATTATAATCGTTGATATTCAGCTTGACATGGTTCGGGAACACTTTCTGCCCGACCTGGAAGGCCTTGTAGGTATAGTCGGCCGGCATGATGCCATAGCTGCTCTTGATCAGCCGTCCGCCGGGATTCATTTTCTTGAAATCGGTCGAACTTTCGTTGACCAGGTCCCAGCTGTGGAGCCGCCCGCCGTAATGTTTGGCCAGGTCCGTAATCCGCTTCTCGAACATTTCGTTGAGCGTTTTCGTGTACTCCGGAAGCGCGTCGGAAAGCTGGTCGTTCGTCAGGGCCTTGTAGGTGTCGCTGTATTTCTCGATCGCCCGGTTATTCTTCGGGTTCACCTCTTCGTGGACGTAGGTGTCCATGATCTTCTTTTCCTCCGGGGTCATCTTCTTCTCGATGAGCCAGTGCGGGTGCTGCCAGGTCCGGTTGCCCCAGATGACCGTATGGCCATGCAGGCGGATTCCTTTGCTTTCGCAGAACTCCACGACCTGATCCGAGGAAGGACGGCGCCAGTGCGGCTGCATCTTCGGATCCTTGCAGTTGTTCCAGAATTCCTCCGTGTCCCAGTATTCCGTCGCAAAGCGCAACCGGTCGGGCTCCATTTCGAAGGTCTTCCAGTAGAAGGAAATGGTCGCCGAGTTGAACAGCGTGCCGTACAATTCCTTGTAGCGCTCGTTCCGCTCGTGTGTACCCAACTGGTTGAAATTGAAGATGTGCGCACCGAAAATGAAGTCATGCGACACTTGTTCGATCTTCACTTCCGTCCCGGCGGGGAGGTTCAGGTTCAAGACGGCATCCGCTTTTCGGTTGGCATCGATGTCGGCGTCGATCTTCGCCTGTACCTGCGGATTCCAGATTTTCCAATAACCTTCACTCATCGTGTGGTCTTTGTCTTCCCGCTGGCTTTTCGGGAAGGAATTCTGCCCGAAAGCACTGAGGCTCAATAACAAGGAAAGGGCTAGAAGGGTTAATTTTTTCATATCTGCAAGGGTTATTAATTTTACGATATAAAATTATACGCCCAAAAAGGGTCCGTCCCATCAAAAATAATATCTACTATGCAGAAATACAAACGTTTTACTCCGAAATTTACTGTATTTTACATCGCAAAAAAGAGTCACGTGGCACAGATTCTTGCGTTTTCCCGGTTTTCTCTGCCAGACCCTTTCGCTGCACGGGTTGCTCCAGCACATAGATTTTATTCATTCGCCTCACCCGGCTCCCCGTAAAAAGGCAGTTTACATGGCCTGGGCTCAGAAGTGTCTGCAGGCAGGAACTGTGTAAAATGCCCGGCTTAAATCAGGGGTCATTTGACGACATGACCCATTTGAGTGCCCTGCAAGGGG
>Ga0256405_10000941_pt1 | contig 87438 bp, 88 predicted proteins | sample RumenRJG_02DNA_FD_189096 | JGI IMG/M metagenome (GOLD analysis project Ga0256405, IMG submission 189096) | Bovine rumen microbial communities from Lethbridge, Alberta, Canada - RJG_02 | ecosystem: Host-associated > Mammals > Digestive system > Stomach > Rumen | place: Canada: Alberta... | reverse complement strand
CAGCATTTTTCTGTGAACGCTGGGCGGTAAGGACTTCGATTTTCTTTTCGAGATTCTCAGCGGTCGGGGTATGCCCGTTCGGATACCATTTCAATATTTCTTGTGTAAGATCATAGTATTCCTGAAGTGAACCGCTGTGATCTTTTTTATGTGGTGCTGTTGCAAAAATGGCTTCAACAGACTGGATTCACTGGAATACATACCGATCACCTGCGACGGACTGCCTGAGTATAAGCTGACAGATGATAACGGTGCTGTATACTGGCTGAATCTAAGCAGTAAATGGATATGGAAAGACGGCATAGACGCAGAAGCTGTGCTGCCCGATGATATTATCTCTTGGCTTACAGATAATAAGGATAGTATAGATATGAATACAACGGAATACTACGAATTACAGGAGGAATTATTATGAAAAAAAGAATATTAGCAATAACGGCTTTTATGGCTGTTATACTGGCAGGGTGTGGACAGATCGACGAACCTTTGACAATCGCAGACAGTGATAATCAGCCTGCTGCTCAAATCGAAGTGCAGACGGAGGAACCTACAGATGCGGTTACGTCTGAAACTAATACAGAAGCTAAAACCACATCTTCCGTTCAGCAGACTACAGAGGAAACAACTGCGGGAGCAACGGAAACTTCTGCTGTCGCAGATAGTCAGGATACAAATAATACTGAAAACGATATAAAGGATAATAATGCTCCGCAACAGCAGGCTGAGACAAAACAGACTGCTACGGAAACTGACCAACCAATTACGACAGTTGAAAGCACTTCTCAGGCTACAACTCAGGCTGAAATAACCAATACGCCAACTAATACCGATAATAGGCAAACTTCCGATGTATTCAAAATGCTCGATAGTCTGAATTATCATGCAATAAGCTGTGACGGACTTCCTACACACAAGCTGACTGCTTCTGACGGAACAGTATACCTCATTAACTTCGACGGGGCTTGGGTATGGCGCAGACCGAGTCTGATTGGAGATGCGGATAATGAAGCACCGCTTACGAAAGAGGTTATTGATGCGATATATGCAAACTTGAATAGCATTAATATTGTTGAAACAAGTTATTTCTGATTATAGGATTAGAATCAAGTTTTATAACAAGTTAGAAAAGCAGATTGTTTAGACATATTTACTAGTATAAATAGTCAAAGCCTATTGAAGTATATAATAGGTGGAAATATGTAGTTATATAAATCTTACATAATAACGCAAGCTGATTTGTGAAAAACGCAGAAAATGATATTGAGGTGCACAGAGAATTGTGCACCTCTTATTTTACCCATTGACAAGAGAACAAAAGTTCTGTATAATGTATTTGACATCAGGAATTGACGGAGGGGTTCAAATGATAAAGGGGAAAAATGTAAGAGAGGATGATATTCCCATTGATGTGGGAAATCATCAATGCATCAGATGGTATTGTCCAAACTGTTCTAACCTGATCACTATTTATACGGAAAAATCAAAAGAAATCGAAACATCATGCAGCAGATGCGGAATACATATGGTCAGAAAGCATATAAGCAGACGCATGATAGACATCAGAACATTTATATGACAACTGAATAAGGCGGTTATTACTGCAAGCGATATACGGATCGCAAGGCCCGGCTGAAACAGAGCCTTGATAATAAGTCCTTGTGCTGGAGTATATCGAACCCGATGGTTAGTTCCCGACGTTTTAACAACGATCGCATGGAGGGCATCGGCAGGAATGTTCTTTACCTTAGTGGTAGAGGGCATCTCTGTCGATGCCCTCTTTTTTTTATAAAATTTATTGATATTTTTCTGCTTAGTTACTACTGAGAAGAAACCTTATATATTATAAATCAAATATTCAACGCCTGATATGCATTAAGGGCTGCGGATACAAATATGGACTTTTCGTTTTTGAAAAGCATATTTAGTACCCTTTCTTTAGCGCGCCCATTTATCAGGCAGCCTCGGAGTCTGTGTACTATGTATGCAGGCTCCGTTTTTGTGTCCGCTGAAAGGACACAGAAATGAAAAACAACGTTAAATGGCTGTGCTATACGGCTAAATATCCATGATTTTCCGTGTTGAGTTACATATCAAAATCAACACGGAGGTCAAAATAATGGAGCAAAAATTATTAAAAGTCTATGACACGTTAATCAAAGAATATGTTGACGTTGAGGTAAGTGAGGAAGTCTACAAAGCATATAAACGCTCAGAATGGAACATTGATAAACAGGATAGCTCTTTTGAGCAGCACGTGATCATGTTCTGCGATTTGAATGGTGAAGTCGAGAACTTCGATGAAATGACTTCGGATGAAGATACTGAGAAAACAGCAGATACTAAAGAGCAAATATGTAAGCTGCGTCAGGTCGTTGGAGAATTATCTGAACGTGACCGGAAGCTTCTTAAAATGCTGTTTTATGAAAACAAGACCGAACGAGAATGTGCTGCGATTCTTAACACAACTCAACAAAACATCCACAAAACAAAGAAACGTATATTGTGCAACCTTAACAAACTTTTGAAAAAGTGAAAAATATATGGTTGTCAAAATGGCTGTTTCTTTCCGTATACAAGTGAAGGGGGAAAAACTCCTTTCAGGAATTTGAAAATTGAATAGCAGCGCATAAGTGTGCAGCAAGATCGGTGTGGGCAACAAACCTGCGAGCCGCGGACATCCATACGCCACGACCCCAGAAACGGGCGAGCGATAAATATGAGCATGACGGTGGGAGCGAAGCCACTCCCATTATGGCAATGACAGCCGACTTGCGCGCCCGTCCGCACCAGCGGCTCTGACTCCGTAAGGGCAGAGAGACAAGGATCTGCGTGAACAGTGAGGACTCTGTTCGGCTTATGTGCTCCCCTCCCCGGAGGGCGTCAGAAATGGCGAGAGATTATCCGAGGCCTTTGATTAAGGAAAATGCCGTCGCACAGCGTGACGGTAAAGCACCCCTGCGGAGGTGCGTCTGCATATGAAACGATATATGCGGACAACAATACATGGGGCTGCTGTAAGGCAGTCCCACTTACATAAAGGAGAGATATGATGCTGATACCAAAACGTGGAGATATGTACGTTGCCGATCTGGGACAAGGTATTGGCTCAGAACAGGCAAACGAACGCCCTGTGGTGATAATTCAGAACAACAAGGGCAATCACTATGCCGATACGACGATAATTGTTCCTATCACATCTCAGATGAAAGCTCAGCTACCCAATCATGTGATAATACATTACGGTATTCTCACGAAGTATCAGGGCTGTGTTTTGACAGAGCAGATAAGGACTATATCAGTATTAAGACTGAAAAAGTATATCGGCAGATTAAGTGAAAAGGATATCCGAAGGATAGAGAAAGCATTGAGGATAAGCCTTGATATGGATAACAAGGGGTTGAAATAACTATGAAAATAATGGAATTACCGCTTGATACTGCGGTCAGCAGATTTTTTGACGAAGCAGAACGGAACGGCCTTGAGCGCCGTCAGGGACAGGTAGAGATGTCTCAGGAGATAGCACAGGCGATCATGAATAAAAGCTCACTGATAGTTGAAGCCGAGGTCGGTATCGGAAAATCAATTGCCTATCTTGTGCCGATAGTACAGCAGTTCTTTCGTGACCGCAGACAGGTAGTGATAGCAACGTCAACTATTGCATTGCAGGAGCAGCTTGAACGTGATGTACAGAATGTCCTTAAAATGATAGGAGTAAAAGAGAAGGTCGAGGTGGCTAAAGGAATGAAGAATTACATATGTCTCAAAGAAGCGAAAAAGCATCGTAAGGAAAACGAAGAATTTGCCGCTCTCTTTGAACTGGCATTGCGTGGAGTCCAGCGTAAATCAGCACTGAGCGTTACCGACAGAGCTTGGGATAAGGTGTGCATAACCTCAGTCGGTCAGAAGTGTGATGACTGTAAATACAGAGGAAGATGCGAGTACCTGCAAATGCGAGAGCGTATCCGCTGTAATGATTCAATTGTTATCTGCAACCAGAATATGCTGGTTTCTCACCTTCTTAACATGGAATCAGGCAGAGGGATATTCAAGGGAAATCTCAGCACTATAGTTGTTGATGAGGCTCATAATCTCGAAAGCAAGTTCAGGGACGCTTTCACTAACTCTTTCAGTCAGAGAGAGATCAGCAGAGAGATAATGAAAGTCACAAGCAACAGAAAGAACACTCTGTCACGTCTTATAATCGAGACTATAAGAATGATCGATACTTATTTCAATTTCCTTAAAAATGACATATCTCAGCAGCAGGCAGCAGCGGATGCTGATATGAAGACCTTCTATTACAGACCGAGTACGGAAATAAAGAAACTGGTCCTCAAGCTACGCTCAAATATGAAAGAGATAGAAATGAGGACAAACCGAAGGCTGCACAGCCTGCAAACACTGAGAGACTCAGAAAGCAATGCCAACCTTGTATGGCTGTCCAACGAGCACGGTGTACGCATAAACGTATGCAGGAAAGATATACGCAGAGATATAGGTCGACTGCTGTTTTCAAGTTTAAGGAGCACGATACTGACTTCGGCGACATTAACATCTCAGAATTCAGGAACACTCAAAGACAGATATGGTTACTTCATGGATAGTCTCGGCTGTCCTGATGATATATGTATTTCCGAACCAAAGAAGTCACCTTACAACTACGATGAGCATTCTATGATGTGTGTGTCCAATAAGCTGCCTTGTCCGAAAAGGTATAACCGAAATCGTTACCGCCAGGAAGCCATTGCCGAGATAGTCAGACTGCTGAAGATAACACATGGAAAAACGCTTATTCTCTTTACGGCAAAGGACGACAGAGATTATGTCTTTGGACAGTTGACAAGTGCAGGATTGCCGTATAAGATAATGATACAGAGCAGCGACTCGTCTCAGGAACAGAGACTTGAAAACTTCCGTAAAAACGTTGATTCGGTAATACTTGGCACCGGAACATATTGGGAAGGCATAAACGTCGAGGGCGAGAGTTTATCGCAAGTGATAATATTCAAACTGCCGTTTCCCGTACCTGAGCCGATCATGGAGTATAAGATGTCAAAGGCAGAGTGTCCGCTTCTGGAAGTTGCAGTTCCCGAAATGGTGATAAAGCTGAAACAAGGTGCAGGGCGGCTCATCAGAAATGCCGGCGACAAGGGTATCGTTTCAATACTTGACCCAAGAGCAAGCAGCAGAATAAAAACAGCGTATAGGGAGGATGCGCTGTCGTCACTGCCTGAAAATAATACAACTGAAAACATAACGGAACTTAAAAGGTTCTGGAGATAGATAAGGGAGGAAGATAAAAATGAATAACAACAGACCCGGACTTGCAGATTATATGCTGGCATTAATGGACCAGATACTTGGTTCTGCTGCTGTCGAGAAGGAGGTGTCCGAAACCGAGAAGGTCAGGATCCGTGAGATCAACGAGATTACTGTTACTGAAAGGTACATGACTATCCGTGAGTGGGAGGTGAACGCATGATACAGTTTATTGCAGGCGCATTGTTCGGCGGAACTGTTGGAGTTCTTGCTATGTGCTTCTGCATAGCGGCGAGCAAAGCTGATAATGAAGAAGCTCCACTCAAATGAGTGGAGCTTAATACATATTACAATTGTTGAAACATAAATATGCAAGACTGGTCATAACGAGGTTTTAAACGCTTATGCAGCTCGTCTTCTGATTTGGATGATAATCTTGAGAAACCATATTGAGAATAGGTGTTAATCAGATTCTCGTAAGGCAAAGCAAAAAGATAGATGATTTTTACACCAATATCGTATGAAACGTTTTTAATGATCTGTTTTATGAGATTTTCAAAGATAACAGAACCGATACCGTTGATTTCGTATTTTTTAACAAAACTATGATTCACGGCGAAATTCGCTAATTCTACGCCGGGGATAGTATCGAATGATATGCCATCTTCGGTCTCACGTTCATTGATAGATACCAGTCCTGCTTTGAGAGAAAAATATGCAACTAACTCATCAGTAGGCTTAAATCTAACGAGGTATGTTCTCATAACGCCTGCATCTTCCTCAGGGAATGCGAAATGCTGGAGATAATCCAGCAGACCGCGCCCTGTTTTGGCGTTTTTGAGAGTAAAATTCATAATGTCTTGCTCATCAGAAGGAGATGTTCCTAAATGATTGCAATAAAATAAATCGTATTCAAAAACACCTTTAATCATTTTTCATTTTTTCCAGTTTACGTCTTAGTTCTTCCATAACCTCAAGGTTTTTCTTTTGAATAGTAAGAGTATCCGGACGAGGAGCATGCATTATTTCGTTAATGATCTGTCGACCAAGTTCTGGCGGAAGATCAGTCATAGATGGTTTTCCATATCTTGTATTCTGTGCCATATAATAACCTCCTCAATAAGATCGGCAAATGTCTGCCTATATGTTATTATACCATAAATAAGCCCATAAATCAATAGTTTGACGATAAATAATCCTGTTTTAATCTAAAATGAATGGCGGTTTGCACAAATGTGAACCGCCGCATTTGTTCCCTTTGATGATACCAATTCCGAGCGGAGTGTGGTATCCTTGTGTGTTGAAAGGAGGCTCAGTATGGCTAATGTTACATATATTGCTCCGGTAAAAGCCGAGAGTACGATACACAAAATACGCTGTGCGGCATACTGCCGAGTATCTTCAAGCAGCGAGGACCAACTGCACTCCTACTCAGCACAGGTCAGGTTTTATAGCGAGAAATTCAATGGTTCTGAAACTGAGGAGCTTGTGGATATATACGCAGATGAGGGTATCTCCGGAACAGGCACAGCAAAGCGAACAGAATTTCAAAGATTGATTCGTGACTGCAAGCGAGGAAAGATAGACAGGATATATGCAAAGTCACTCAGCCGATTCGCTAGAAATACCAAGGATTGTCTCAACACAGTAAGACTACTGAGAGAGCTTGGAATAACAATATTCTTTGAAAAGGAAAACATTGATACAGCCAAGACCAGTGATGAGTTGATGATAACAGTTATGGGCGGACTTGCTCAGGAAGAATCGACTTCAATATCGCAGAATATGCGGTGGAGTGTAAGAAAGCGTATGGAGAAGGGAACTTTTGTCCAGAGCGTTCCGCCATATGGTTATTCAAAAGAGAATGGAAAACTGGTCGTTGATACTGAAACCTCAGAGATCGTGAAGCAGATATTCTGTTGGTATCTGAGTGGTATAGGTACGAATACGATAGCTCAGATACTAAATGACAGAGGAATACTGACAGGTATGTATCAAAAGAAGTGGAATCATAAGATCGTGAAATACATACTGTCAAATGAGAAATATACCGGAAACTCACTCTTACAAAAGACATATAAGACTGATACACTTCCGATGATACAAAAGCGAAATAAGGGCGAAAGAGATCAGTTTTATGTTAAGGATACGCACGATGCCCTTATTTCCGAAGCGGATTTTCAGAAAGTACAGGCAATGCTTGCTGAATCAACAGTAAGGTTCCATAGACAGTCAAAGGGAAAACATATATTGGGCTCTATGATAAAGTGTGGAGAGTGTGGAAGTACATATAAGAGAAAACGCAGTAATGGTAAGTACTACTGATCGTGCATCGAACATGATATAGATTCACAAAGCTGCAGTGCCAGACCTATCTCCGAAGAAACAATACAGCAGGCTTTTATATCAATGAGCAATAAGCTGATATTGCACAACAAAGAAATACTGCTGCCGCTCAGAAGAAATTTGCAGGAACTTAATATGCGCCGTTTCAGCGGTAACACTAAAGTCTTGGATATTCATAAAAGCATCGCAGACATTAAAGAGCAGCGTCACGTACTATCCAGACTCAGGAAAAAAGGCTTCATGGATGAGAAGAAGTACAACGAAAAGCTGACAGAACTTGAAAGTCAGCTTGCAAGACAAGAACGTGAACTCAAGAAAATATCCAAGGCTGAGAATGAAGATGATACGCTTGAACAGCTTGACATCCTTATAGATTGCATAGAAAGCAAGTCAAGTATATTAACAGAATTTGATGAAGAAATGTTCAGTATGATAGTCGAAGGAATTCTTGTTAAAGACAAAACACTTGAATTCAGGCTTATATCTGGTATTACATTCAGAGAGGATACCCAAATTTGATTGACATTTTGAGCTTTTCGTGGTATAGTAAGAGTTGTAAAAGAGAGGCAGAATTATCATGAATACAAATAAATTATCAAAAAAAGAAAAAGCCTTTTCTAAGTTAGAAAATCTGAAACTTGATATACCCGATGGTATGAACGCAAATACTGAATTGATGGAATCTTTGAATAAGAAGTATTCTGTTAACGGAGAGGTGAATACTTTGATTGACAAATTTGATATTTCGCAGTTTTACAGCTATAGAGAAGATAATAGGTTTGAAGTTAAAGCGGCTGAGGGAGGGCTTCCACATAGCCTATGGGAAACATATTCTGCTATGGCTAATACTTATGGCGGCGTAATAATATGCGGCGTTCGTGAGAGAAATGACGGAACATGGTTCACAACGGGAATGAAAAATGCTTCAAAGTTATTAAAAAATTTCTGGAATCAGATTAATGACAGAGCAAAAGTAAGTGTAAATCTCCTGAGGGAGTCGGATGTTAAAGTTTATACGATCAATGATGATGTCATACTTGTAATAGTAGTACCGTCAACAGATCGTGAAACCAAGCCTGTATACATCAATGGTGATATGTTCAGAGGCTCCTTCAAGCGTAATAATGAAGGCGATTATCATTGTACCGAAGCTGAGGTCAAGGCAATGTTAAGAGATCAGACTCGGCTAACGATGGACATGAAGGTCTTGACTAATATGGAACTATCTGATTTTGAGAAGGAATCAGTAAAAAGCTATAGAGTTTGGTTTAGCACAAGACATCCAGATCATGCGTGGACAAAACTGCCTGATGATGAATTCCTTGAAATGATAGGAGCAGCCAGTGATGACTGCGAGGACAAAAGAATGCATCCTACCTGTGCAGGTATATTGATGTTCGGTAAGGAGCACAAGATAACAAGAGAGTATCCTGCATTTTTCTTAGACTATAAGGATCATGCGGATCCATCTGTGCGTTGGACGGATCGTATTCAGTCACAATCTCCGGATTGGTCAGGTAATGTATTTGATTTCTTCACACTTGTTTCGAGAAAGTTGCTTCGTATGCTAAAAGTACCATTCAAACTTGTCGATATGGTTCGCATTGATGAAACACCTATGCACAATGCAGTAAGAGAGGCACTTGTGAATTGTCTTGTGAACACTGACTACTATCTTTCACGTGGAGTTTTGATCGATAGCTATGATGATAAGATAATAATGAAGAATCCCGGCACAAGTATTGTCGGAAAAAGGCAGATGCTTCGTGGAGGTGATTCAGAGCCACGAAATGCCAACATTATGAAGATGTTCAATCTGCTGGGATTTGGAGAACATGCAGGCAGCGGTGTTCCTGATATATTTTCGATTTGGAGAGAAGCAGGATTTGTTGAGCCAACGATAGACGAGTATTTCGGCGGAGATGAGCCGAATAAAACAGTTGTTACTTTGCCGTTGGTGGAGAAAGAACTGGTCGAAACTGAAAAACGACCTAAAAAACAACCTAAAAAACAACCTAATAGAAACAAGACTCTTGAAGTGATGGAAAGAACTGAGAAAATATTGGATTTGATCAAGGATGATCCAACTATCTCACGTAGCGAGATTGCAAGGTCACTTTCGCTAACAGAAGCTCAGATAAGAACTGCAATAGACCGATTAAAAAAGAATGATATTATAAAATGGGAAGGTTCTCCAAGAAAAGGTAAATGGATAATTATTAAGACCTAAAATACTAATATAACGTGCTTTGTAAACAAAAACAAAGCACGTTTTTTGTTGGGTTTGGTGATAGATAAGACAGCGGATATGTGGTATTCTTATGTGTGAGGGAGGTGCAGAAATGGCTAAAAATCGAAGAATACCGTTCGGATATCAGATGATAAACGGAGAGATATCAACACACCCGAGAGAGGTATATGCCGTATCCAAAATATTTGCTGAATACCTTAAGGGGAGAAGTCTGCTTGACATATCCAAAGAAATACAGGCTGAGAATATTCCATATCATCCAGGCGATGACTGTCAATGGAATAAGAACATGGTTAAACGGATACTGGAGAATGAGAAATATCTTGGTAATGACACATATCCGAAGATCATTTCACCTGATATATTTCATAGTGCTAATATAAAAAAGGCTAAGAAAGCGACAAATATCAGCATAGTCCCTGATGAACTGAAAGATATCGGAAACATGCTGATATGCGCAGAATGCAGGAAGAAACTTATCAGAAATCAGAGAGGTGTCTGGAATTGTAAGTCATCCATGTGCAGTCAGTTTGAATTCGCAGCTACTGATCAGATGATATTATCAGCTGTTCTGAATATGCTGAATTCAGCGATTGCAAATCCGAGCCTGCTTGATATCGAATCCGAAATGAGTGTCTATGTTCTGACTGGCGAAGTCGTAAAACAGAAAAATGAGATATCAAGACTTATGGATAGTCCGGAAATTGAATATGACAGAATAAAAAAAGCAATAATAGGACTTGCGGAGCTGAAGTATAACTGTTGTACTTATAACGATGTTCCGCAGAAGACAAATCTGCTTAAAAATCTTTTGTCAGGAAGAAAGAGGTTAAACACACTTGATATTGAATTACTTATCAAATGTGCTGAATATATAACAGTCAGCCATAATGCCACAATAGGACTTGAACTTATAAACGGCGTAAAGCTGAATAATATAACAGAGAGGAGCAGAGAAATTGGAAGTTACGATGATACCTGCGACTAAGAAAATAAGTACTGATACCACAGATAAGTACCACCAGCTAAGAGTTGCAGCTTACTGCCGAGTCAGTACCGAGCAAGAGGAACAGCAGAACAGCTATCAAGTTCAGATTGATTATTACACCGACCTTATAAATAAAAATAAGGAATGGGAGCTTGCAGGCATATTCGCTGACGAAGGCATATCGGGAACTCAGACCAAAAAGCGTACCGAGTTCAATAAGATGATAAGGCTCTGCAAGAAACGGAAAATCGACCTTGTGCTCTGCAAGTCAATAAGCCGATTTGCAAGAAATACCGTTGATACCCTTGAATACGTCAGACAACTCAAGGATCTCGGCATCGGTGTAATATTCGAGAAAGAAAACATAAACACCCTGACGATGACCTCAGAGTTCATGATAGCTCTGTACGGCAGCTTCGCTCAGGCTGAGTCGGAATCAATCAGCAAGAACGTGTCATGGGGTGTAGAGAAAGCCTTCCGTGACGGAAAGGTCAGATATAGCTATAACAACCTGTATGGATATCGCAAAGGAGCAGACGGGAAACCGGAAATTATACCTGAAGAGGCGGAAGTAGTAAGGCTGATATATAAGCTGTATCTTGACGGATCAACGCTTCGTCAGATAGCTCAGCATCTGAATGCCTTGAATATACCTAAACGTGAATATACTGAGTGGAACATAAATGGAATACATTCAATATTATCAAATGAAAAATATGCCGGAGATGCTTTACTGCAAAAGACGTATACAGTTGACTGCATCACACATAAGAAGGCCAAGAACAAAGGAGAACGTGCAAAATATCTTGTTACAGATGCACATGATGCGATAATTGACAGAGATACATATAACCTTGTACAACAGGAACTGGCTCGAAGATCATCAATGCGTAAAAAGAGTGAAAAAACATTGTCACAGCAAGGACGATATTCAGGCAAATATGCTTTAAGTGAAATAATGGTATGTGCAGAATGTGGATCAGCATATAGGCGGCAGACATGGAACATACACGGCAGAAAATGTCCGGTATGGCGATGTGTTAGTAGATTTGATAATGGTAACCGCTACTGCAAGCAATCACCTTCAATTCATGAAGATAAGCTGCACAGAGCAATACTGTCAGCCATTAATGAGTACTATGACTGCAAGGATAATATAAAGGAACTGCTTAAAAGCAATGTGGAACAAGCACTGGCAGGGGTAAGCTTGAAAGAAACAAAGGAGATCCAGAAAAGGCTTCGGGAGATCGATGATGCCCGAAATGATTACATCTCCCTTATAGCAGCCGGAACTATGGATGAAGAAGCTCTGGACGAACAGTTCCAAAAGCTCTATACTGAGGAACAGGAACTTAATTCAAGACTGAAGGCTCTGGAAGAAAACAATAATATCGACAATAATAAGAGGTCTCGGATAACTCAGGCACTGAAGAATATAGACAGTAGCTCCTGTGAGTTGACAGAATACAATGATACGCTTGTCAGAAAGCTTATAGAGTGCATAAAGGTCACCAGTAAGACTGAAATAACGATAATATTCAAAGGTGGGATAGAGGCTACAGTGGAAATAGAGAAATGAGAAGGAGTCAATCCCAAATTCTGTGTAAACGGAAAATAGTGCAATAGAAAAGTGTATGATGAGACCGATTGTGAAAGCAGTCGGTCTTATCTGCATATTAGCACATGATTATTTGATTGTCAAGATGAAAATGTTATTCAGGTATCCTGTCGCCGTAATAGATAACCAGCTGTGCGTAGATACGGCTCCAGTCCTGACGGCGGCCTGTCCATTTTTTTGTGATGTCCTTCATAGCCAGATACAGCATCTTGAAAAGGCTGTCATCTGTCGGAAATACGGACTTGGCTTTGGTGACCTTCTTCAGCTGGCGATTGAAGCCTTCTATGGTATTGGTCGTATAGATCAGCTTTCTCAGTTCCTGAGGAAACTTGAAATATGTGCTGAGATTAGGCCAGTTCTCATACCATGACTTCGATATCTTGGGGTATTTGCTGTCCCAGGCTGCTGCAAAGGAATCAAGAGCGTCCAGAGCAGCTTCTTCAGTGGCGGCGGTATAGACCTTTTTCAGATCAGCCATAAGAGCCTTGATGTCCTTATAAGAGACATATTTGCTCGAATTTCTGAGCTGATGAATGATGCAGTTCTGTATATCGGTTTTAGGAAATACTGCTTCTATCGCCTGAGAGAAGCCTGTCAGGTTATCGGTGCAGGCGATAAGAATATCATCAACGCCTCTGTTACGCAGATTATTAAGTACGCCTGCCCAGAACTTGGCGCTCTCATTTTCACCTACCCACATACCGAGAACGTCCTTCCTGCCGTCCATATTAACACCTATGGCTATGTATACAGCCTTCTTGATGATCTGTCCCTCGCTGCGGACATGATAGTGTATAGCGTCGAGAAATACAACTGCGTATACGCTTTCAAGCGGTCTCTGCTGCCATTCCTTCGCTACAGGGAGCACTTTATCGGTGATACGGCTGACGGTAGTATCTGAGATCTCCAGACCGTAAATATCACGGATATGGTCCTCAATATCGGACGTTGACATCCCCTTGGCGTACATGGAGATGATCTTGTTCTCCATATCCTGAGAGATACTTGTCTGATTCTTAGGCAGTATCTTTGGTTCAAATTCGCCGTTTCTGTCCCGAGGCACTTCGATATCCACCTTGCCCACACTGGTGCGAAGAGTCTTCTTGCTGTGACCGTTACGGCTATTATCAGTTTCCTTGTTCTTAACGTCATACGGCTCGTAACCGAGCTCAGAATCAAGCTCTGATTCAAGGCTCCCTTCCATAAATCCGGCAAGTGCTTCCTTGAATAGTTCCTGAATATCATCCATGCTCTGGATATTCGCTGCCGACAGAAAATCGCTTATCAGCTCTCTTCTTGCACGCTGCTCTTCTGTTTCGTTTCTTCGCCTTCTGCTCATAATTAAAACCTCCGAAGTAGTGTCTCTTCTATTATACACTACTTTGGAGATTTACACAAATTTTAGGATAGACTCATCCGAAGAGCTCGTCTATGATCTTAATGGATCATAGACGAGCTTTTCTTGTTATATCTCAGAAGTCATATCCTTTGCAGCTACCTCAACAGGTATCTCATATCCGTTTGCTGTTGCAGTCTGATCCTTTACCTTTACTTCGGATACTGTTTTGCCGTCGATCTTAGAAACAATCTTTGCTCCACTGTCGGAAGTAACATTGCTGCTGAGATCAATGTAATTATTCAGTGTAATATCACCCTTGATACTTGCACTTGTTCCTGTCAGCTCTGACTCCTTCTTCTGGACATTATCCCAATCAATAAGAAGGCCCACAAACTTTGTACCGCCGCCAGATGTAGTACCGATCGATTCCATAATAGGAACATAAACCTGACAAAGCACCTGCTTGCAAAGGTTATTATAGTTGCTTTCTCTGCCTGTATAGAACCTTGCAAGATATCCGTCAACACCTGTGATGTTGCCGCTTTCATCTACCGTTACATCAACAGGAACAGAAACCTTCTGAGGATACCATTTTCCTGCAACATTACTGTCTGCGTTTTTGCTGGTAGGATCATTGAATGTATCATATATTCCTGTATACTCATCAACAACTGCCGCTTCTTCTACATCTGCCTTTACAGGAACTCCCATGAATCCTGTCTGTGTGATCTCCTTACACTTATAAAAATGTCCGAGATAGCCTTCTCCGTCGCCGTATGTCATTCTCTGGAATTCAAGGATAACAGATGCGTTTCCATTCTTATCAATTACAAGTTCACCGACCTGCTTCATTGCAGGATTACCCATAGATGCCTTGCTCTCAGTATAATTGTAGAGAGAAACAGGCACGGTATAACTGCCTTCAAAATCAGCAACGCTTGATGCTGCGGATACTGTTAATACGGGAGCAGAAAAATACTGAGCGGCTGTTCCGCCTGATATACTTGCAGCAACACCCATAGCCATAACAGCAGCAATAATGTTCTTTTTGATCTTCATTTTTTTAGATTCCTTTCTGTTATAATACATCAAACAACAATATAATTTGACGTTTGATATTTTCCTATTCGCACTCAGCAAAAATGCAGTTTGCATATGTGCGATACACTTCAGATCTGTTTTTATATCGAACATCAAAGTCTTTTTAAGGTCCAATATAAAAATGCAGAAAGGAACAGACAGTATTTTTAACGCCATCTGTTCCTGATTGCAAATAGTTCAGTTTAATCAGAGAATAGGTGTTTCGTTAGGATCACTTGTAGTGATAACATCCTCATTCTCAAACTCGATGATCTCAGTCTCCGGAGTGATATATTTTTCCTTCATTTTTATGCCTCCTTATGCGTTATATTTTTCAGCAGCCTGACTGTAGAAGTACAATGCCTTCATGAGAGACTGGAGCTTCTCGTCAGATGACTTTGAAAGTGCTTTGTAGATGTATGCGTAAGGACCTGTCTTAACGGACAGTTCACCTTCGCCTGACTTATTAGCAATTTCGATGGCTGAACGCTCATCTATATCTCTGGAAGTGATATCATTCTGTCAAGAGCCGAAACAATGTCAATTCCAAGCTCCTGACAGATATTAACGTAGTAAAGATATTCGTTTTCATGGTTGGCCTTCGGTCTGAGATGCATTACACGCCACGCACTTATCAGTTCGGTGTCCTTTGTGACAAAATCCTCGCACACGCTGTACGGCTCATCATTTATCCACGTTACGGTATATGGAACATGATCTATTCCGAGCCTATCCATTACCCTTGATGCGATGACCTCATTGAACGGCTGTTGTTGTAACGGATTTGAACCAGATTTCAGAAGACACCGTTTACCGTCTATGATCCTCCAGCACTTCTTCAGATTACCGTTTGTAGTATTATCAGGAGACCAGTAGTTTATATCATCATCACTATCTTTTAGCCCGAGCAGTATATCTCCCACGTCCTCAGAAAAACCATTATCGAAGAAGTTAACATTTTCATAGAGAGTGGTATTACTGAGCTCGTTATCACAAGGCCTCAGCCAGTAATGGTCTGACAGACTCAAGCCCCAACTTTCAGTCACAAGCTGTTGTGGAGATGATCTGAGAATATAGGCTGCATCTGATAGTCCCATACGCCTTGAAGGAATACAGCGGTTTGCCCACCACTGGTTCAGAGCATACCTGTCTATCTTTTCTCTGCCATACTCATTACGAACAACACCTAATGGCATATGCTCCTTTGAGTAGATGCTGTTTACGAGCTTGAAGAAGCGGATGAACTTTGCCACTGGGCTCAAAAATCGTTCACAGCGGCTGTAGTTGCTCTCGGTGGTGCAGTTTCCCGACCTGCAACCGATGCCGTCGAAAATGGCTCACAAATCGCTGATAGGTTTTCTATCACTTGGTTTTCGGGGAAACAAAAAAGGACTCGATTCCAATGTTTTCACTTTTCGTGAAAACCACTAAAACCGAGTCCGAAACTTTGTATACTATTTTTTGCCGACAAAATCGAGATTTGCCTGTATTTCGACCTTTGGAGAGGATTGAATTCGCACTTTTGAGAGTTCAAATCCAGCCAGAGGCCTAAAATACCCCAATGTCATCTATGAAAATCGAAGTAAATTTTTCGAGATTTGGGCAGCAAAAAAGCCCGATATTTCGGGCTTTTTTGGGCATGTCATCAATTTTGTTATGCCATCATGGTTGCGGCGGCTGGATTTGAACCAACGACCTTCGGGTTATGAGAAGCGATTGGGGTATATCGCCCCATGCCACATAGTACCGTATACCGCGTAAAACAGGCAATTCTCATTTTGACTCACGGAGAATAAAATACAGTTTTTTCACCGCGTAGCTGTACTTTTTGTCCGTTTTTTCCTGTTTTTTTATGGCTGTCATTTTACTATCTGTGATTTAGTAAAATAATGACATTTCATGTTTTTCAGGCATACTTCGTAATCGTCAAATTCCATTTATCCAATAAAACTATAATAAAAATGACTAAGGAAGTCTAACTGGAGTTTGATTGGAATGCATGAAATTCAAAGATAGCTATCAGTATCAGAAATGTGACGCACTTTATTTGACGTTTAAGCTGCTTCCGTTTCTATTTACACTTATTAATAGTATACCATATTGACTATAAAAATGCAAGTAAAACGTAAAGCTCGGGGCATAGCCCGAGCTTTGAATTACTTATTGTATCCGTTAGGATTATTCTTCTGCCAGTTCCATGAGTCACGGCACATATCTTCCAGAGACTTCTCAGTCTTCCAGCCAAGAACCTTTAATGCCTTGTCAGCATTAGCATAGCACTCGGCAAGATCGCCTGCACGTCTTGGTCCATATACATGGTTTACCTTGATATTGTTTACCTTCTCAAAGGTGTCAACGATCTCGGTTACGCTGTATGGAGTACCTGTTCCGAGATTAAATATCTCGCAGCACTTATCATTCTTAAGGATATAATCAATAGCCTTAACGTGTCCCTTTGCGAGATCAACAACGTGGATATAGTCACGGGTGCAGGTACCATCAGCTGTTGGGTAATCGTTACCGAAGACAGTGAGACACTCACGCTTGCCAACTGCAACCTGTGATACATAAGGCATGAGGTTATTAGGGATTCCCTGTGGATCCTCACCTATCATACCAGACTCGTGAGCTCCGATAGGATTGAAGTAACGGAGAAGGATTACAGAGAGCTTCTCATCAGCCTTTGCTGCGTCCTCGAATATCTGCTCCATCATGGACTTGGTCCAGCCGTATGGATTGGTACAAGCTCCGCGGGGCATTGTCTCAAAATATGGAACAGGGTTGGCTTCACCATATACTGTTGCAGATGAACTGAATATGATGTTATTAACATCGAACTCCTTCATTGTCTCAAGAAGCGCAAGTGTAGTATCGATGTTGTTGCGATAGTACATAATAGGTTTCTGTACTGATTCGCCTACTGCTTTAAGACCTGCAAAGTGGATAACAGCGTCGATCTTGTTTTCCTTGAAGACCTCCGTAAGCTTTGCGTTGTCCTTGATGTCGAGCTCATAAAGCTTTACGGACTTGCCTGTTATCTTCTCAACTCTCTTAATTGCTTCTGGGCAGCTGTTTGAGTAGTTGTCAGCAACTACCACATCATAGCCTGCATTTAAAAGCTCAACTGCTGTGTGGGAGCCTATATAACCTGCTCCGCCTGCTAAAAAAACTGTTGCCATTTTTTACCTCCACTTATAATTCAATTCCGTTTAATCGAAGTAACTCTCTTGCGTATCAACCGAATCCACACCTGTCTTATTCTTTACAGGCGCAAACTCCTTATTTCTATCGACCTCATATGCGAGGCAATCATCCTGAAGCTTAACCATATCAAGCACAAGTGTTTCAAACTTATATGCATTTGGCTCATCAGGTGTTATGATCTCACCTTTTTCATTCATATGCTTTATCTTCTTAAATGCACGATGAAGAGGCAACTTTACTGAAAGCGTATTATTCAGCTTATCTACACGGAAAAGATAATTCAATGTTACTCCATAATTGTAAGATAAAGTCCCATCTGCTTCACGACTATGAAGCATTTCATCGGTCATCTCATAATATTCAACGATCGATGGTCTTCCGTCTTCAAGGCAAAGAACTCCGACTTTTTCTTCAGGAGCAGCCTTAGCTACGACCTTCGCTCCAGACACTTTTCCAGAATTGATTACTGCACCAATAAAACATGGATCTGCTATACGCTGAAGAACATTATCAACTGCGAATACATTAAGCCATTCTATCTTAGCTTCCTGAACAACTTTCAGCATACCTGTCTTCGCCATAGAAGCATACCATCCACCATTGCCATTAGGAGCAGTCAATATATTTCCGCTTTCAGATAACATAAGCTTTCCATTCGTATCAACTGTTGGAAGCTGTTCCTGAACAAAAAACCACACATTTTCATTACTATAACCGAAATAATTATGTTTTTCAAAAAATTCCCTTGTTTCTTTATTATTATCAACACTTGTCATTATAAACAGAGGAACCCATGCACCAGCCTTTTTCGTAACTTCAAGAAGATTATTGATAAGGCATTCAAAAATGAACAATTCGTGCTCAACGCCGATATTGAACATTCCCTTCGGATGATCAAAGCCAAGTCGACTTCCTTGGCCTCCTGCAAGCAGCACAGCACCAACTTTACCTTCCTTTATAGCTTTCACTCCTAATTCTGTAAACTTTTCACTTTCGTTACTTATCTCATTTAGAGTTGTCGCAAACAATGGGGCAAATTTACCGCGTACTTCATTGGTTTCACCAGCACTTAATACTGAAAAATCAAGGTTTTCTATCTGCTTGACCATAGCAAGCTGATCTTCGCCGGATAGCGTGTTCATATATGCTGATATATGCTCCTGATGGAGCATATTCAGTATTTCTGTTGTTTTGTGTTTCATATCATTCCTCTTACTTAAAAGCTGTCCCTAAGGACAGCTTTATTAAAAAATCAAGTTCACATTTGAATTACTTAGTATACAGAGTTTCTCTTTTTCCTATCGCACCAATATTAATAAATATGTCAATTCTTAGAAATTCCATAATCATAGGGTAATACTTCCTTATTCTTGAAATCTCTATAATACAAACATTATATTGTCTTAAGATAATCCATAAAATTCTGCTTATTCTCAAGAGCAGTTGTAGTCGGTCTGCCAAGATCATCACGAGCTCCTATAGAGCACTTGACCTCAATAAACGAAAGTTCATTTCTTGATTTAGCAGCTTCAAGCTCCTTGTCAAGGTCTGCAAAATTATCCACACATACAGCATTAGGATATCCGCAAGCCTTTGCAATAGCTACAAGGTCTATCTTAGCAGCAACTGTAGGCATACCGCCAACAGTCTCATGAGCACCATTATTAATAACAACATGTACTACATTCTTAGGTGCATTTGCTCCGAGAACTGCCATACTTCCCATATGCATAAGAACTGCGCCGTCACCGTCAACACACCAGATACGCTGATTTGGCTTGTTGATCGCAACTCCTAGTGCTATAGATGAGGTATGTCCCATAGAGCCAACAGTAAGGAAGTCGTACTTATGACTCTGACCGTTTGCAACACGAGTCTCAAAAAGCTCACGGCTTGGCTTACCTGTTGTAGATACTATTGGATCCTCGCCTGTAGCCTTTACGATGTGCTGGATTATCTCCTCGCGTATCATCTTGTTATCGTTCTTATACTCAACCTCAGGAGCATTTGTAAGAGCTCCCTTACGTACAACGAAAGCTACCTGCTTACCATTTGCAAGAAGATTACGGAAATCAGCCATAACAGCTTCCAGTTCTTCTTCAGTAGTGTCTTTGCTTATGATAAATGACTTTATATCCATATCATCAAGAAGCTTTACTGTAATCTCTCCCTGATAGATATGCTGAGGCTCATCGTGAACACCTGGCTCTCCTCTCCATCCAACAATGAATATCATAGGAATAGCGTAAACCTTATCATTGAGCAGTGAAGCTACCGGATTGATGATATTTCCCTCACCGGAATTCTGCATATATACTACAGGCACCTTGCCGGTTGCAAGATGATAACCTGCTGCAAGAGCAGTACAATTGCCTTCGTTTGCAGCGATTATATGATGCTTCTGATCAATACCGTATGTATCCATAAGGTAATTACAAAGAGCCTTGAGCTGACTGTCAGGAACACCTGTGTAGAAATCAGCGCCTATGATTTTAACTAAGCTTTCAACCTTCATTGCTTACTCCTTAATTGTATTTTTCATAATCAGGGTCAAATTCTGCCAATTCATCAACAGAGTCTATTTCAACTATCTGTTCAGCTGTAACAGGATTGATAACAAGTTTGAGTTTATCCAGCTGTTGATCTACTATCTCGTCCCAATACAGCTGCTCATGTCCTTCATGCTTGTATGCTTCAAGAACAGCATTTGCAATTATCTCAGCATCCTTCTGCTTGAAGTATGATACGCCTACCATATTATATGTATCAGTACCGCATTTTCCAACTCTTGTTATGAAGCCATTGTCATCAAGATCGAATACCCAATCATCTGAATAGCCCTTTACCATTTTTCCATAGTAGCATGAGTTTTCAAGTTTTGCTTCAAATATAGAAGGATCAGATACAAACAAATCAGCTTCGCAGATAAAGCAATTTGCTGTTTTCATCTCTTCTGCAACAGCGTGTATCGATGAGATATTATTCTTTTCGTTATATTCCTTATTCTCGACAACAGTAACGTTGGAATACTTCTGAGCAAAAGCACGTATCTGTTCACCGAGATAACCTACAACAACATAAATATGCTCTACTCCGCGCTTTTCAAGTCCACTTATGACTGTATCTATCATCGAACGTCCATATGCCTTTACAAGTGGCTTTGGAACTTTTTCTGTAAGAGGTCTCATTCTCGAACCAAGTCCTGCCGCCATAAGTATTGCTATCTCTTTTGCCATTTTTATCACCTTATAACTCGTCTATGAGTGTAATAATATTCTTGATTGACATAAGCCTGTCATCAACTTCTTTAGCTCTATGATAACGAAGGATATCCTCAGCTGTCTTCTGCATTGCAGGGAATGCGCTTCTTGTAAGCTGATTTGCATAAATAACGATATTTACGCCGTGAGCAGCAAGCTCGTCCTCAGTGATAGTGTTGAATGAAGAAGGAACAACGACAATAGGCGTTTTCTTGTCCTTTTCACGGAATTTATCACAGAATTCAACAATCTCAGCAGGATCTTTCTTTCTGCTGTGAATCATAATACCGTCTGCACCTGCCTCAACAAAAGCAACAGCTCTCGCAAGTGCGTCTTCCATACCCTGTTCAAGGATAAGACTTTCAATACGTGCAATGATCATGAAGTCATCAGAAAGCTGTGCAGCCTTACCTGCTGCAATCTTTGCGCTCATTTCCTCGATAGTAGCCTGTGTCTGCTTAACCTCTGTACCGAAGAGAGAATTCTTCTTGAGTCCCTTTTTGTCTTCGATAATAACAGCACTTACGCCCATTCTTTCAAGCGAACGCACTGTGTATACGAAATGCTCTGTAAGTCCACCTGTATCGCCGTCAAAAATGATAGGCTTTGTGGTAACTTCCATGATATCGTCGATAGTACGGAAACGTGAAGTCATGTCAACAAGCTCTATATCAGGCTTACCCTTTGCGGTTGAATCACAGAGAGATGATACCCACATAGCATCAAACTGATATAACTGTCCCTCATGCTCAACAACAGTCTTTTCAGCAATAAGACCTGTAAGACCGCTATGAGCCTCTATTGTCTTTACTACATGGCCCATTTCTATAAGCTGACGAAGGCGCTTTCTTCTGTACTCAGGCATAGCAAGCTTTTCTTTGAGCTGAGCATCTATTTTCTTGACCTTTGGATTGTAAGTATAAGGAACATCTATTACTTCGCCGCCATACTCAGCTAATCTTTTGACAACATTATTTCTAATAGAAGATTCTGCGCCTTCCTTCCAGTTGTCACCATGAACGATATAATCCGGCTTAAGAGTGTCTATGATATCGTTGTACATAGTATCATTCTGAACAACAACTTCATCTACTCCATTTATGCTTTCATAAAGCTTGATACGTTCTTCAAGAGTAGTAGTTGGGAACTTATTGAAACGAATAAGTTCCTTATCACAAAGAGCACCAACAATAACCTTTCCGTATTTCTTGGCATTCTCTATGATATTAAGATGTCCTTCATGAATTACATCCGTGCAAAAACATGTATAAACTGTTTTCATTTTTATTTCTCCTTAGTCATTGTACTTAACTGGAATTGCAATATTATTCTTTTCAAGCGCTTCGCGGAAAACCTTGAAGAAATCCACAATATCAGACTCATCAATTGCACCAAGAGCGCAAAGACGGAAAGTATTGGTTGTGGAAATCTTTCCGGGATAAATAGTAAAACCTCTCTCATAGCAATAATCATGTACTACGTCAAAGCTCCAATTAGGATCATCAGGATAAATAGCTGATGATACAAGACCAGTTCTCCACTCAGGCTTTATTACCTGACGGAAACCAAGTTCATCAAGGCCCTTGTTTATGGCGTTGAACACTCTTGTATGACGAGCCCATTTTGCTTCCTCACCCTCAGCCCAGTATTCCTTGAGAGCCTGAATGGTTGAGTAGATAGTCTGAACAGGAGGTGTAAAGTGCATCTCACCGGTACGCTCAAAGAAGTCATACTGTAACCAGAGATTGCAGTAATAGCTTCTCTTCGGATAATCCTTTGATTTCTCTATGATTGCTCTGTTTCCTACTACAAAGGAAAGACCTGTGAATGCCATAAGTCCCTTCTGAGCAGAAGCCATACAGAAGTCTATATTATCCTTTTCAATATCAATAGGACGCATAGCGTAAGTAGAGGTTGTATCAACAGTAAAAACAGCCCCGTATTTGTGAGCAAGAGCGCCTATTTCACGAATAGGATTGAGAATACCAGTACCTGTCTCATTGTGTGTTGTGTGAACAAGACCTATATCAGGATTATTCTTGAGAGTTTCTTCAACTACCGCAAGATCAGGTCGCTGGTCAACAGGAAACTTAAGATCAATATGAGGAAGTCCATAAAACTGGCAAACCTCAACTGCTCTTGTACTATATGCACCGTTGTCAACAACTAATACCTTCTTTCCTTCCGGAAGTAAGGAGTTGATACAAACATCAATATTAATTGTACCGCTTCCACAGAACAGTACAGATGTGTACTTATCTAAATCACCATGAACTATCTTAACAAGATCTTCACGTAATCCCTTCATGAGACCACCAAAGTCTTTCTCCCTTGGACAGATGTCTGGTACTACCTGAGCATACTTTACAGTATCAGTAGTTGTTGATGGGCCAGGATTGAGCAGTATGTTTCTTTTTATTGCTTTCATTTTTCTTCTCCTCTATTATTTATTTTATACACTTAACAATTTTTCTCATTTCATATATTCTAACATTGCCCCCTTATATAAAACTAATAAACATATTTATTCTGTTTAACTGTTTTCTTTTTTCTTAATAACCATTTTTAATAAAGCATTTTTATTTTTTAAACCAACATAAACCAGAATAATTGTCAATATAACCAACACAATATATCTTATAATATAATGACATTCATATAACAACATTGAAATTACACCACCTAATATAAGAAAACAAACCAGAAGTGCTAATTTCTTTATATTATAAATATCTTCACCTATTATTTTTCTACTAGCTATATAATGTGCTACAGCTATAAATAAATAACCGATGAACGTCGTGTAAGCTGCAACCTTATATCCCAACAATGGTATTATGGTAAAATTTAATACAATATTTATAACAGCACCAATTAAAGTTATTGGGAAAATCAATTTGTTTTTCTCATAAACAAATTCAACATTAGAAAAAACAAAATAAAATGAAGAAAAGAAGATTCCAACAATAAGTACCGGAATGATATCTAATGAACTCAAATATTCATCTCCGCCAAGTAACCATAATCCTTCAGGTGCTAATAGCATCATAAATATAGAAAAAACTACAGATAAAAGCACAATAATATTCGTCGAGCTTTTTAACACATCATATTCTTTATTCTTTATAGCTTTCATTGAAATAGGATTATACGTACTATTTAAAGCACTAAACACAATTAGGGCTAAACTTGCAAATGAGTAAGAAACTGTATATAAACCTGCGTCTGAATTACTAGATAATTTCTGTATCATAATTCTATCAGAAGAAGCTAATAATATTGAAGATAGGTAATGTGGAATAAGAGGAAGATTAAATAATAAGCCTCTTTTCCAATATTGAAATATTGCCTCTTTCTCAGTTTTTCTAATGATAATAAATAATAATATTAGAGCAACACATACATTTGGAATAACTAATCCAAGTAATCTTCCTAAAATGCGCTCGCTCTTCATTAAATATGTCAACAGTACACTAAGAAAACTTTTTGTTGCAAATAATCCAACTATTATAATCGCATATATTTTATAAGAATACTCAAATCTCTTAGGCACAGCCCAAAATTGTATTATTGCATCTGATGTAACTGCTATTGCCATTATTAAAAAATATATTTTTTTAATTCCTAAAAGATTTGAAAAAAATGTACCAAATAAAAAGAACACGCTCCAAAAAATAAAAGCAATTAATATGCTCAAAGAACAGAGAGATGCAACTATACTATTTTTTTTATCTTTCTGCTTAGTTAGATACACCTCAAGTACGCCACCAAATAAATTAAAGGTCGCTAAAACTGCAAAAACCGATCTCCAAGAAGTATATACACCAAAAGTACCTACCTCATCTACAGTTAGTATTCTATTAATTATTGGCTGTGTTATAACTGCAATTCCTTTATCTATTACTGTAACTAACATGAACCATAACCCAGCTTTTACAACCAGATTCATATTTTTGTATAAATCTATTGCTTTTCTAACTTTTTGCATCAAATTACATTAGCTCCTTTTAAATAATCACAAATACGAGCACATGAGTTTCCATCCTTATATTTAAAGAATAAATTCTTTACGCGTTCTTTTTCCTTATACTCATAATTTTCTTTCAAACAACGATTAATACAATCAGCAAGAGCCGCTTCGTTTTCTACTATTTCTCCACCACATATTTCTTCAATAGGTTCAACACACATTCCACGTGTTTCAAAGTATTCCTCTTTATCATATAAATTGTAGATTACTGGTTTATCTATTAAAAGAAAATCTAGTCCTATAGATGAATAATCCGTAATTAACAAATCAGCAATTGTCATAATGTCATATATCGTATAATCATACGACGGTTCAAAAAAAATCACTCTTTGATTATTATTCAATACGACTTCCATATTTTGCCATGAATGCATTTTCGCAATAACTATAGCATCATTTTTCTCTAAAACATCAATAATATGCTTATTTGAATCATATCCCCATACATTTCTTTTTTTATTTGAATTCTTTTCGTAATCCCTAAAAGTTGGAGCATATATCACTATTTTTGAATAATGACTTGCTGTTTTCTTATAAATCCAATCTTCTATCATTTGTTTTTTATCACTAATTTGAAATAAATAATCATTCCTTGCCAATCCTAAAGGCATAAAACAATTATAAGGTATATTAAATGCAGCAGATTTAGTAACTGTATCAAAAGCAGACGAACTACATACCAACTTCCAATTTTTGGGTAAATAATCATACGCGAAAGAATTTGATGTATAGTCACTTTTAAATGAAACAAAATATCCTAAACATACTAAATTTTGAGACTTTAAAGCATATTTCTTATTTTGTTCCAAAGAAGAACAAATCCAAGTTTTTGATTTCATTTTTTTAATGGAATATTTAACCAATTCTATTTTTTTCTTAAATCCAGGGAATTCACTATAATGCAATAAAAGTCTGACATTACTTATATTTTTTTTATCCAAGTATTCTTGCAATATTTTCATACGTTCAGCATCATAAATAACAAGGAAAAAAACACTTTCATCCATTGTTCTTGATTTTATACAATAATCAAGAAATGTAAGAACCGAATCTCCTGAATAGTTAATCAAATCTTGCTTTTCATACTTTCCATTGTGATGTGGTTCAACAAAAACATATTTGGAATTTGTAATAATCATCCAATTTATTATTTTTGCAGCAAAATATTTAATCTTTTGAAACATAAAGAATTCTCCTAAACATTAGCATTCTTTCAACACCACACAAAATGGTATGGATGATGAGCCGAGCCGTTAATTTTAAATAAATAACCATATAGAACATATCCAACAATAAACATTATTAAGGATACTAATAAAGGTTTTGAAGAAAACCTAAAATGCTTCTTATCTTCTTTAAATATAATTCCAAAATATACAAACACAAACAGAATAAAATAATATCCTATTCTTCCCATAAAATCATAAAAATAACCTATGGAAGCCAACAAACATCCAACAAGATAATATAATCTGGAATTACGAAGAACGTATTCCCTACCTTGTTCATAATTATGAATGTATTTTCCATAGCGGCTTAATGGATATTTATACTGACGATATAAAATGATAGATAGGAAAAAGGCAAATAAAAGCATCGGTATTCTCATACCTACATTAGATTCCTTAACGTCAAAATAATGATCATATTGTTTTGTATATTCAGCAACATTCAATGTCAAAAACCCTATTCCAGATATAGATATAATTACAACTAAAAAATACCTCTGTATCTTTTTTAAATCTTTCCATGAAAATAGTTCCATGACTAAATACAATCCACCTATAATTGCACTTTTATGGAAAAATAACGTTGCAATAATCACTGAAATAATAAAAAACAAATATTTACGTTTTGTTATAAATCTTGTCCCCCAAAAAACAATTGCAATGGCACAAAACTGCCTCATTATATTTAATGATTCAAAATAATAAAACGAATAAAAAGAAAAAACAGATATACAAAAATCTGATTTATCACGTAATTCCCAAAATCTAAATAGGGTAAAACCATATATTATCAACGAAAAAAACAATAATAAAAAAGAATAATGGTTACATATATGCATAAGTATTCTGCATAATAAGCTAAATCCTGGGTCTTTATTAAAGGTTAGTCCATTATAACTAATATTAAATATCTTGACATATTCTGCTGTATCTCTTCCAACATTGATATTCCTAAATCCAGCTACAAAGCACATAACAAATAAAAGAATGCCTAAACATATTTTACTATTAGATTTCTTAACAAGTAATGATAATACAAAAACAAAGATTGTTATAACGCTGTAAAAAATAGAACTTGCCAAAGTAATCTGAGAAGCCATCAAACTCTCCTAACTATAAGTAATAATTTATTTTCTAACTAAACAAATTACATATAGAATGTTGTGTTAAAAAGGATTTTTTATTACATTTTATGTATTTGCTTTAAAGCATTAATTATTTTTCTCTGCGCCAAAAATATTTCTGGTCTACTACATAAAAACAACATATATATTTTCTTTTGTTTGCTTATTCTTTTTTCTCTTAGAACACTTTTATAATTATTCCTAAACATCCTTCTATACTTCATAAAAATTTTTTTATAGCTTTTCCATGACATTTTTTGAAGTGTAAGAAGCTGAACAACTCCAAAATAATACATCATAACCTTCAAAATACTCATATCGGGATAATTACTATCAATAAAGCAACCAAATTCCTTACATATTTCAAATATTCTGTAATGCTTCTGAGATAACTTTGATATCAATATACTTCCTTCATGCTGCACATAATGATAGTTACTTCCATAATTTCCAATTGCAATTTTAGAAGATTCATTAATAATATTATACATACATGCACAATCTTCAAAATAACCATCTGGAAATGGATATTTTAAAAGAACGGATTTCGGATAAAGTTTTCCATATGCCGCCCAGCCTACTTTTGTTTGACTATATACATAAAATAATGCTTCATTTTTATTTGTAACAAACGCCTCAAATGGTGGCACTTTAGTTTTTCCACTACCATCTTCATTTTCTCTTGATGTTCTTGTAATAACAAAATCCGCATCAAATTTCTCTTTTAACTTTACCATATCTTCAATATATGTTTTTTCAACATAATCATCAGAATCTACAAAAGCTATATATTCACCTCTTGCGTATAAAACACCATAGTTTCTTGCACTACTTAATCCACCGTTACTTTTGTGAAGGCATTTTACAACCTCATATTTTTCAGCATATTCTTCACATAATTTTGGACAAGAATCTGGTGACCCGTCATCTATTAATAGTATCTCTATTTCGTTATATGTTTGATTTAATAAACTTTTAACACATTTATCCAGATATCTTTCAACTTTATATACTGGAACAATAATACTTATAAGCATAGCAAATCCTCTCATTAAACCTTTTTTTCCTAATTAATTATTATTAATCATAAAAAATATTTTCACTTAATTTTTTTCAACGGATTACCAGCATATGTGCCTGGTTCATTAATATCTTTTATAACCAATGACATAGCTCCTATAATAACATTATCATCTATTTTAATATTGCCAATTATAATACTCCCTGAACACAATTGCACATTATTTCCAATCGAAGGCCAATCATCACCTGGCTTTTTTCCTCCAATGCAACAATTCTGAAAGACCATAAAGTTTTCTCCAACTTTGCAGTTCCCTATTACTATCCCTGTTGGATGAGTAATATGAAAACCTCTAGAAATCTGAGCAGTTGGAAAAATTATACAACCATACCTCCTAGATATTTTCAAATACAATAATTTTGAAATAAACCGATAAACTCCACCTTTTTGATAATAATACCACATTTTTCTAGACAACAATATACAATTCGTATTTGGTTGAAAATACTTAATTCTTATTTTTTGCAATATAGAAAGTTTACCATGAAAAAAACGATATAATTCATAATTTAATATTTCTTTATATTCTTTATGTGTCATGAACCATACTTCTCCCTCAACAATTAAAAGCTATACATATTATAAAAATAATTCTTATAATTATTCGTTTTGCCCATAATAAGCATTTGGTCCATGCTTTCTCATATAGTGCTTATCAATTATATACTGCTGCATTGAGGCATTGGGATTTATGAGAAGTGTCTTAATATCCATCTCTGCAACCTTTTCCATTACTACAGCATGATATACAGATGCATTTGCATCCTTGCCCCATGAGAAGGGACCATGATTTTTTACAACTATTCCGGGAACAGCAAGCGGCTTTATGCCGCGCTGTTTTATTGTCTCAACGATGACCTTACCTGTATTAAGCTCGTAATCTTCCTCGACTTCGTCTTTGGTAAGCTCGCGAGTACATGGAACAGCTCCATAGAAATAATCAGCATGAGTTGTACCAAGGGCTGGAATATCAACTCCAGCCTGTGCATATGCAACTGCATTAACAGAATGAGTATGAGTTATTCCACCAATATCAGAAAACTGACGATACAACTCAAGATGTGTTTTAGTATCTGATGATGGCTTCCATTTGCCATCTACAGTTTCACCCGTAACGAGATCAACAATAACCATATCATCAGGACACATACCTGCATAGTCAACACCCGATGGCTTGATTACCACAAGACCTTTTTCGCGGTCAATTCCGCTGACATTTCCCCATGTATATATTACAACTCCTCTGGCTACAAGTTCCAGATTTGCTGCACAAACTTCTTCTTTTAATCTCTCTAACATAATATCCCCTCTGTTAATTAAAGTTCACGCATGATATTCAAGGTATGACGAATACCTTCTTCAACCGTAAACTGACCTTTCCAACCAAGCCCTTCAAGTTTTTTACTGCTGAGAACCTGCTTAGCGATCGGTGTCATTTCCGCTTTTGCCACTTCATCAGGATCAGCAAATATTACCTTTGTCCCTGTCTGAGCAGCAACTTCCTTTGCAAAACCTGCTATCGTTGTTCTTGAATTGGAATTAGCGATATTATAGGCATTTCCGCTTTCTCCGCTTGTAAGAACAGAAAGTATAGCCGAAGCAGAATCCGCAAGATAAGTATAAGAGCGCATCTGATTACCGGCGCTGTTAAGGACTATATCCTCTCCTGCAAGACCTTTATTGACAAACTGAGCGTTTGCACGATTGTCCGCCTTCGTAACAGTCGGACCATAAGTATGACTTGGTCGAACTATGACAGTATCAATGCCAAACTGCTTTGTATAAGAAACACAAAGTGTCTCAGCTGTTCTCTTACCGTTTGGATAGCATGAACGCGCTGATGTGGGATCAACATAACCTGCATATGATTCTTCAAACGATTCAAGACTAAGGTCTCCCTGTCCGTATACCTCACCTGATGAGATATAGAGCATACGCTTTGTACCATGATCCTTTCCGTAGTCAAGCAGATACTTAGTACCGAGAATATTGCTCATTACAGTTCCAACAGGATCACTATTAAATGCTGCTGGAAACGCAGGGCTTGCTGCATGAATAATATAATCAACAGAAAAATCAAAGTCTGGCAGTTCATTTACATTGTGCTCAACAAAATGAAGTTTATCTGTGTTGATTCCTTCATATCTTGCTGCAAGTCTTTCAGCACTAAGATCCATTGCATAAACTGTAATGTTGGCATTCATATGCTTATTTGCATAAAGAAGCATATCAGCCATAAATGAACCAATAAGACCCGAACCGCCTGCAATAAGAACAGAAGAATTATACAGCTTTTCAAGTCCTACTGTAGCTTTAACAGCTATTTCAATATCCTTTTTGTAGTTTTCACTTTTATAAAAACTCATAATTATTAGTCCTTTAACCAGTCTGATCTTTTTGCCTTAAGAAGCGCCTTGAATATATCAATATCTTCTACTGTTGTAAGCTTGATGTTCTTTTCAGAACCTGCTGAGAAATGGACCTGCTCGCCCATTTCTATCATAAGTGTACATGACGCAACTGAGTTAGTAATTCCTGCTTCAAGAGCTCTTCTGTGAAGATCACATATCTTACCGATAGTAAAGCCCTGAGGAGTCTGTGTTCTCTTAAGGTTGTCTCTTGGATAGCTTCCTGTTGATTCCTCACCGTTTTCTGTCTGCATCATAGCTTCAGCACAAGGAATTACAGTAATTGCATTTCCATACTTTCTTGTTTTAGCTATACAATCAGAGATGATCTCTGCTGATACCATAGGACGGATAGCATCATGGATAAGAACAATATCGTCCTTATCAAAATGCTTTTCAAGCTCATAAACACCGTTACGGATAGAATCCTGTCCGTTTTTACCTCCGGGAACAACATACTTGAGCTTTGTAATGTTGAACTGCTTGGCATAAGCCCAAAGCACCTGATCCCATCCCTCGATACATACAACAGCAATTGCATCTATCTCTGGATGATTCTGGAATGCCTCCAGTGTGTAAACGATTACAGGACGCTCATGTACAGTTAAAAACTGCTTCGGAATATCCTGATGCATTCTGTTACCGGAACCTCCGGCGATTAAAAGTCCAATATTAGCCATTTCAATATCTCCCTATTATTTTATTAACTCCACGACAGCCTCTGCTGCTATTGCTGTTTTTTTAGGCGGTGTCATATAATCGCCATATCTTTTCGTTAAATAAGCATGTGGATTTGTTGGTCCATAAAAATAACGACCTTCAAATAACAATTCCTTAGGTTTATCAAACCACTCTTTTTTATAGGTAATTGCACTAAAGAGTTTTATATCTAATCCATAATAATCAGCTATTTCATAACTTTTCCCATTATATCTAAGCTTTCTCTCTATTCTTTTGATGTCTCGTTCTCTATTTTTTTCATTAAATACCAAAAGGATTATTTTAGAAATAATTGACGCAATTTTACCGTGATTCTTAGGTCCACCTCCAACAAGCATTTTATAAAGATGAGATCTAAATATATTAACCAGTAAACCAAACTTGGAGGGAGGACAATTATAAAACGGATAAATATCCATACATACGTAATCGTCTTCAATTATTTTACCATTTTTTCTAACAATACTCCTATTATCCTTATCTACCAATCTCATATTTATACATTTAAACTTTGAATCAGTATGACGGTTAGAAACAAAATAGCGCTTTCCAAATTCATCCTGATATTTTGATAGTTTTAATGCATCTTCAATTGGCATAAGAACATCAACATCATGATCCCATGGAATAAATCCTTTATGTCTCATTGCGCCAATGCAAGAACCATATGCCAAATAATATCTTAAATTATGTTTGCGGCATACTTCATCAAACTTAATTAATAAATCAAGCTGTATTTTTTGAACTTCATTCATCACTTCTCACCTTTAAATACAATATCAGCTAATATACTCTCCAGCAGTAATTCTAAACGTACTACCAGTCATCATTGAACTTGCATCTGAAAGCATATAAATAATGCCTTCAATGTAATCAGTTCTCTCACACATTCTTCCCATTGGGAGATATGCACCTGCACGAGCTCTAAGTTCTGCTTCACTCTCTCCCTGAGAATTTCTTAATGTTACTTCACCCTCAGTAGGAGTCCAACCAAGTGTGAGGTAATTGCAACGTATCTGCTCAGTTGCATAATTATGAGCAATGTGCTCCATAAGAGTTCTCAAAACGCCCTTGCTGCATGCATAAGCCGCTCTGTCCTTTTCACCGCTCCATGCATGAGCAGAACCTGTAAGAACAATAGAACCACCGCCATTCATACGCATATATTTTATTGCCTGCTGACAACAGAAAAATGCAGCACGGAAATTGATATTCATAACATCATCAAATGTTTTCTGATCACAAGTATCAAGCGGAGAAACAGGTGTTATACCGGCATAATTAAAAAATCCATCGATTTTTCCAAACGCTTTATAGCCTTCATCAAAAAGATTCTTACAATCCTCAACACTATTAAGGTCTGTCTGAACAAAGATACCTTCAGAACCGAATGTACGTATATTTCTGATTGCTTCTCTTGCAGCCATTTCATCACGGCCACCAATAACAACCTTTGCGCCTTCACGTCCACAAACTTCAGCCATTGTTCTTCCGACACCTTTGGTACCGCCAGAAATAACAATTACCTTATTTTTTAATCTCTGTAATTCCATTACTTTAACTCCAGTGCCTCTTCAGCATTAAAGCCCTTAAGAAGCATATTATTACCATTCTCATCGTATACTCGAACTTTTTCTTCATAGTAATTAAGCTTATCAGCAAGCTCCTGCTTAGAATCGCAAACAATGTAAAGTCTTGTGAGAACCTGCTTCTCATTGCCGATCCACTCCGGAACTACTGTATCGCCCTCGTGAAGTCTCTGGATATTCGCAACTACGCAGCTGTCCTTTTCAAGGTCGCTGTCGCTAAGTCCCTCGATCTTAGCTATCTTGCCCTGCTTAAGCAAGAACCACTTTGTAGCAGCCCACTTGCCGCGGAGCCTTGTATCGTCGTCCTTAGTAAGATCAATATCACCTTCTGAACCTGTAAGAGCAAAACGTATAAGCATTTCTCTCTGATCAAAGCCATGAATTGCTTTCATAAGAAGATGAGGAGCTTCACCCTGAAGACGGAAACCTGTATCATATACATAAAACTCTCCGTTCTCATAGAAGCCTGAGAGCATAAGTATACCGTTCTGAATTCCTATTTCCTTGAACATACGCAGAGCGTTGTCATGCATACGGCTAAAGTATTCATTGAGGTGCTTTGAAGGATATGTTCCGCCAAGACATACTCTGCTGAGGCCTGGCTGTTCATCTGTAGTATAACGATCATAGATACAAGACGCACTGCAAACGCCATCTTTGAATGTGTAATACATTCCCATATCTTCGCACTGCATATATTTCTCAACGATGAAACGCTTTTTGTAAGAAGCATCAAGTGCCTTCTTAACGCCTTCTCTGAGTTCTTCTTCATTAAAAGCAACTGTCATGCCGACACCGCCGCCGTTATCAACAGGCTTTATCATAACAGGATACTGGATCCTATCCAGATCTTCACGTTTCATTTCTGCATCAAGATAATACTCAGGAATACCATGAACGCCATAGTGTTCGCAAGTAGACTTGAATACATCCTTAAATGCAAAAACATCAACTATTTTCTGTGTTGCATAGCAAGGAAGATCAAGTGCTTCACAAACCTTGCAGTACATAGGTACGAGAATGTCAGCTACTCCGACAAGAACACCATCTACCTTCTCTTCGGTAGCGATCTTGATTACAGCACCTGCATCAAGGCCTTCAAAATCATATGCTTTCCATGCATAAGCCTTAGCAGGATCAGTATGTCTTGCAGAAGCAACAATTGTCTTTATCCCCCAGCTGTTTGCTATTTCAACAAGCGGTATTGTCTCCGGATTTCCACCAAGTATAAGCAGTTTCTTACCTTCAAACTCTCTTTCCATTTTTACTTCTCCTTATATACTTATAATATTATTTCTTCGCCAAGGCTCATCAAGAGCGCCTTATCGTCAGGGTATTCATTTTTCATTATTTCAAGGAATCTTCCCGGATTACCACCATGGGTAGCAAACATACCAAAATGACATGGTATTGTGAGTTTACTCCCGAGCGCATGAGCAAATCCTGCAAATTCCTCTTCATTCATATTGCCAAATGCACCGTTTATCGGTCCTATCACTACATCAAGCTGACCAATTTTTTTGATATCATTAACTCTATCCATTCTAAGGCAGGTATCACCTGCCATGTAGATCTTTTTGCCGTCTACAGCAATAACGGCTCCAACAGCATCAGGAGCCCCCTTGCCATGATCACATTCAACAAAATCAATATGAAAATCACCACAATCCACGCTGTCTCCAGGCTTTACATATGATGTGTTCTCGCCCGTCATCATAAGCCGCTTCACTTCTGTTTCGCAGTTTACTGAAGCAAAAAGCTTAGTATGATGATTACTCATCATCTGCGGTATTGCGTCCATATCAAAATGATCGAAATGCGGATGTGTAGCTACAAGGCAATCAAATCTCAATTCAAAAGGATCAAGAATCTTTGGAATTAGTCTCTTGAAGCCCATATGTCCTTCAACACGTTCAACGCATTCCGAAAGACAAAGATCAAAACCCAAAAGCTGTCCATTTTTGCTTTTTATTATAAATCCAGCTTGTCCGATAAAAAACAAGTGAGTCTCTCCGATTTTAGCAGAAAGTATTCTTATTGCTGTATCATTCATAGCTTTTCCTTATTTACAATTCAAATAGCGTCCAAGCAATTCTTCTCTGATTGCTTCTTCACAGCTTACTATAAGTATCTTATCTTTACTCAGACCGTAATCAAGCAGTCTGTTGCTGATATTCTTAGCAAGTATCCTATCTACTGTTGCGATAAGAACATAATCATATTCAAGCTTTGTGATGCTTTCAACAGGATCAACGTCCATACAGCAACGTCTGTACTCCCAGTAGTCATCATCGACCCAGCCCACAACATCACATCTTGAATTCTCAAGGAAACGATTCATAAGCTGCTGACCAAAAGTTCCTGCGCTATATATCACAAGCTTCTTTCCGTCAATTTTTGAGCCATATGGAGTAAACTCAGGCTCTGTCTCTGTCCCGTCAAGTATTCCTCCTGAACGGATAATACAGATACTGAGTACATAATCTGTTATCTGTTTTATAATATCATACTCATTATTATGCTTTTCAGCAAAATCAATCAAGTAATCATACAGATACTTAAGCTTTTTAGCCTCATTAGCGAAGGATTCGCTCTTTTTAAGCATTGAATCCTCACGCTGACGATAATGATATGCGCAATTATCTGTAATACACACTTTTTTCGCAGCTAACAATGCAGGATACGTTACCGCACCATCTTCTCCGATTGAGATTCTGTCATCAACATTGAGCTGTGCTTCCATTAATACTTCTCTTTTGAAAAGCTTATTCCACACATATGTTGTAACTCCCGGACGATAAAACTCACCGTTGGAGATCATATTTCTATATAATTCTTCCAGCTTTGCTCCCTCATATATTCCTGATGGCAAGCTGTTTGTAAAATGAACGCTCCGTTCAAAAAGGTCACGGCTCTGTCCAGCACAGGCAATATCAGCATCACTTGTAACGATTGAAGTATACAGTGCTTCATAAAAACCTGCTCCGACCCAATCATCACCATCTACATAGCCGACATATTCACCGCTTGAAGCAAGTAATCCAGCTTTGCGTGCTGAAACAAGTCCGCCATTCTCTTTATGAATGACTTTAATTCGATTATCCTTTTTGGCATAAAGGTCACATATTTCAGGACATCTGTCAGGAGAACCGTCGTCAACAAGTATTATTTCCAGATTTTTATATGTCTGATTTATCAGACTTTCAATACATATTCCTATGTACTTATCTATCTTATATATCGGAACTATAACGCTAATAAGTGAATTTCCTGTCTGCAACTGTTACACCTCGCTTACAGTAGCTCTTTTCTCATTTACATAATCAATAAAATCGCCCATTGTCGCCTGTCCTTCCGCTGAGATACCATCTCTTTTTAGGACAGCCTTAACTGTATCAATAATTATTCTGACATCGCCAATAAATGTGATATGCTTAACATATTTGAGATCATATTCAAATCTTTCATCCCATGTAGAAGCATTTCTGCCATGAGCCTGAGCATAACCAGTTAATCCCGGTCTTACATCATGACGATGATGCTGCGCCTTGGAATAGTATGGAAGATATTTTACAAGCAGCGGTCTCGGACCAATAATAGACATATCACCTTTCAGAATATTGAACAATTCAGGTATTTCATCAAGGCTTGTACTTCTAAGCCACTTTCCATAAGAAGTGAGTCTCTTCTCATCTGGCAGAAGATTTCCCTTCTTGTCCTTCTTGTTGTTCATGGTTCTGAACTTTACAAGCTTAAATATCTTTTCATTCTTACCCGGACGATCCTGTGTAAAGAACGGATTACCGCCCATTGCAACTGCTCCGACAATAGTCAGGACCAGAAGTATCGGTGAAAGAACGATTATTGCTCCGAGTGAAAGAGTAAAATCAAGCATACGCTTAAAATACTTTGCATACATTATTCAAAACAACTCCTGATAAGTTCGATTATGATATCCTGCTGCTCGGGTGTCATCTTATTATCGCTTGGGAGACAAAGGCCTCTCTCGAAGATGTCTGCGCCAACATCAAGCACAGCACCGCGGTCAATATACGCATTGGACTGTCCTCTGCCGTTACCCTTTGCAGTAACGAAGCCGTTCATACGGTATATAGGCTGCATATGCATAGGCTTCCATATCGGACGTCCCTCTGCATTAAACTTTGCAAGAGTCTCAAGGATCTCTGTAGGGCAGGTCTTGCCCTGTTCGGAAATATACATAGGCTGGTTTTCACCGCGAACCTGCTTGCACATTGCTTCCTTATTTATGAGCATACAGCTGAGCCAGTAGTTAGGCACACTGTCAATTATATCGAATGGGTTCATAGTAACAGGAAGTCCCTTGAATCCTTCCTTATAACGCTCATATATAGCCTTTTTCTGAGCAATATGCTCGTCAAGGTAGTTCATCTGTCCGCGAACGACGCCAGCGATGATGTTTGACATACGGTAGTTGTAACCGATTTCCTCATGCTGATACCATGGAGCGGCTTCACGGCTCTGAGTTGACCACTTGCGAACCTTATCAGCGTCGTCAATGCTGTTTGTGAGGAACATACCGCCCGAAGAACCTGTGATTATCTTATTTCCGTTGAAGCTGATAGCGCTGTAGTCGCCGAAACCGCCTGTTTCTTTACCCTTATATGTAGCACCGAAGGACTCAGCAGCATCCTCAACTATGAGTGCACCGTGTCTGTCGCATATTCTTCTGATAGCGTCGATCTTTCCGGGAACACCATAAAGATGTGCAACAACTACAAGCTTAACATCGGGATATATCTCAAATGCCTTTTCAAGAGCATCTGGACACATATTCCATGTATCTGCCTCTGTATCAATAAAAACGGCTTCACCATCCTCATAAGCCACAGGGTTTACGGTAGCGTCGAATGTCATATCCGAACAGAATACCTTGTGTCCCTGAAGTGTGCCGCAATTCGGCTTAGGCTGACCATAAAGTCTTTCGCCTGCAAGCTTTATTGCAAGATGAAGTGAAGCTGTTCCGCAGGAAAGAGCTACGGCGTACTTTACTCCGGCATACTCTGCAACGAGCTTCTCTACCTCGTTGATGTTCTCTCCTGCTGTTGTTATCCAGTTTTTCTCAAATGCGTCGTTTACCCATTTCTGCTCATCACCGTGCATGGTAGGCGATGAAAGCCATACTTTCTTTTCAAAGGGTTTAATGTTGCTCTTGTTTACAAACATCTGATGTTTCTACTCCTATCCACCCAGCGTTATTGATCCGCTCCGTAACCTCGGAATCCACTCTGTCGTTTCCGACACAGGCAAAATCAACAAGCCTATATTTATCATTTGCCTGCCCCTCCGTGGGGCAATAGTTTCTTACTTGCATTTAGCTTCGCCATGATTATGCACCGCACTTATGATACCAAGCGATACATAATAATATAGTATGGCAAAGGCTGTACGTTTCAATTATACCCTTTGGCATAAAAAAAAGCAAGCGTAAAAATTAGGGAATTCTAAACTCACAAATATTTTTGTCATATTAAACAAAAATATTTCATAGTCCACTGTTTAAATAGCATAAAAAAATATACTTAAAGTCAAAACACAAGGATTATTTAATATTTGTATATCATTATATGTCGTTCATTATATCTTAACTTCTTGCCGATTCTTCCGACTTTGCAAACATATATTTCTATTTTTAACAGATTTTGCTAAATTAAAATTTTGATAACGATATAATATATAATTATATAACTCTGCGTAAAGTGTTATGTAAATGCATATTTTACTTTCTGAATTCATTTTTATGAATACTCGGCATAACTGCTAAAATACATCGGATAAACACCTTTATATGCTGATAAATCCATGAAATCAGCTTTATACCATTGATTTTTGGCATATAATGATGTATAATGTAAAAAGTGATTTTTTATTAATTACAATTGCTATTTAATTAAATAAGATAAAGACGTTTTTTATTTTGCTTACATAAAAACATTGTTAAGGAGTAAATTCAATGAAAGGAATAATTCTCGCCGGAGGCTCCGGCACAAGGCTTTATCCGCTGACGCTGGTAACGAGCAAACAGCTCCTGCCTGTATATGATAAGCCAATGATCTTTTATCCTATGTCAACGCTTATGCTTGCAGGTATCAAGGATATCCTTATTATCTCAACACCGACTGATCTTCCGAACTTCGAGAGACTTCTCGGTGACGGTTCGCAGTACGGTATCAATTTAAGCTATAAGGAACAGCCGACTCCTGACGGACTGGCTCAGGCGTTTATTATCGGCGAAGAGTTCATAGGCGATGACGCCTGCGCAATGGTTCTGGGAGACAACATCTTCTACGGCAACGGCTTCGGAACACTTCTCCGTGCTGCAAAGGCAAACGCTGAAGATAACCATCGTGCAACTGTATTTGGCTACTACGTTTCAGACCCCGAGCGCTTTGGCGTTGTTGAGTTCGATGATAACGGTCAGGCTATATCCATTGAAGAAAAGCCTGCTGAGCCTAAGAGCAATTATGCTGTTACAGGTCTTTATGTCTACCCTGCTGGAGTCAGCGCAAAAGCTAAGCAGGTCAAGCCTTCTGCTCGCGGAGAGCTTGAAATAACCACTCTCAATGATATGTATCTCGGAGAAAAAAGTCTCGATGTTCAGCTTCTCGGACGAGGATTTGCATGGCTCGACACAGGTACTATGGACAGTCTCACAGAAGCGACAAGCTTTGTTCAGATAGTTCAGAAACGTCAGGGAATCGTTATCTCAGCTCCCGAGGAAATAGCTTTCGTCAATGGCTGGGTAAATAACACAGAGCTTATGAAGTCTGCTGAAAAATACGGCAAATCACCTTACGGCGCTCATTTAAAAAAGCTTGCTGAGGGCAAAATCAAATATTAAGGAGTTAATATAATGACAGTTTTTGTAACCGGTGGAGCCGGATTTATCGGCTCAAATTTCGTATTCCATATGCTTAATACATATCCTGACTACAGAATTGTATGTCTGGACAAGCTTACATATGCAGGCAATCTCTCAACGCTTGAGCCTGTAATGAAGAGCCCTAACTTCCGTTTCGTAAAGATTGATATCTGCGACAGAGAGGCTATTTATAAGCTTTTCGAGGAAGAGAAGCCCGATATCGTTGTAAACTTTGCAGCTGAGTCACACGTTGACCGCTCAATCGAGAATCCCGAGATATTCCTTCAGACAAATATCCTCGGTACACAGGTTCTTATGGACGCTTGCCGCAAGTACGGTATCCAGCGCTATCATCAGGTATCTACAGACGAGGTTTACGGAGACCTTCCGATTGACAGACCTGACCTCTTCTTCACAGAGACTACACCTATCCATACAAGCAGCCCATACAGCTCTTCAAAGGCTGGTGCTGATCTTCTTGTTATGGCATATAACAGAACTTACGGTCTTCCTGTGACTATTTCAAGATGTTCCAACAACTACGGACCTTATCACTTCCCTGAGAAGCTTATCCCTCTGATGATTGCAAATGCTCTTGCAGACAAGCCTCTCCCTGTATACGGTGAAGGTCTTAACGTAAGAGATTGGCTCTATGTTGAGGATCACTGCCGTGCTATCGACCTTATTATCCATAAGGGCAAGGTAGGCGAAGTTTACAATGTTGGCGGTCACAACGAAATGAAGAACATCGACATCGTTAAGCTCATCTGTAAGGAGCTTGGCAAGCCCGAGAGCCTTATCACACACGTTGAGGACAGAAAGGGACACGATATGCGCTACGCTATCGATCCTACAAAGATCCACAACGAGCTTGGCTGGCTGCCCGAGACAAAGTTTGAGGACGGTATCAAAAAGACTATCAAGTGGTACCTTGAGAATCGCGAGTGGTGGGAAACTATCATCAGCGGCGAGTATCAGAATTACTATGAGAAGATGTACGGCAACCGTGCAGAGGTGTGATAGGAATATTCTAATACCTTTTATATGGCCATTCAACAATCAAACATATAAACAATCCCGAGCCATACGGCTCGGGATTTGTTCGTTATATTGCTTTTATTTTGCATTAATGCCGTTTTTCAAGTATTCCTCCAACGATACAATTGCTTCCTTTGCAGTAGAAATATACGCATAGTATGAAAGGATACAAGAAGCGTCAACTGCATTGATCTTGCCGTCATAATTTACATCTGCCGCAAGCTTCTGTGCTTCGTCGAAGTCTCCGTTCTGATTTGTGGAAATCATCGCATAATATGTCAGGACCTCAGAAGCGTCGACCGCATTTATCTTGCCGTCGTTATTAACATCTCCTAGCATATAGGCTTTTTCCTTATGTCTGACAGCTATCTTGAGACGTATCACATTATTATTCTTATCAATGATAAAGATAACGACCTCGCCCTCTCCGACAGGAGTAACGACACCGTCAGCTGAAACTACCGCAATATCGGTGTTGTTTGATACAAATGTGACTCCATCATTCTGTGCAAGCGGTATTTTATACGATTCGGCATCGCTTATTGTAATTGAGGTGTCTCCTGTTATCAAAGGCGGATTTGTTATGGTAGATTTGGTTGTTACTGTACTTGTGGTAGTTGAAGAAGCAGGTTTTGATGTTGAAGATGTACTGCTTACCCTCATCATAAAAACTCATTCATTCCTGCCATTTCCTCGGCTTTGAGTTCATCGGTGACATGAGCGTAGGTATCAAGTGTAAAACCTACACTGCTGTGACCTAATATCTTAGAAAGAGTTTTAGGCGACATTCCCGACTCCAGAGCTCTTGTGGCAAAAGTATGCCTTAGTCCGTGTACGTTTATTTCCCGTATGCCATTACGTTTCAGCAACAGCTTATAATCTCTTTGGAAGTCCCTCGGATCAAGCACCATACCATTAGTCGCAGTAAACACATAATCATTATAAGGAAAGCCCTTTTCTTTCCTTATGTGCTCCTGCTCCGCCTTGTATTCCGCTAAACGCCTTGCAATATTCGGCAGAAGCGGTATGGTACGCATAGAGTGAGTGGTTTTAGGTCTGTTCACCACAAGAACCGTTTTTGTAGGTATACTCGGATCTGTATTCTTGACCCGGTTGATAGTCTCAACTATGCGTATATAGCTCTCCCCTTTCAAGTCAAGGTGCACATACTTCCATTTCAAGCCAAGAAGCTCACCTTGTCTGACGCCCGTATACAGCGCTATCAGTATAGGCATTTCAAGCTTGTCGCCCTTTATAGCTTCCTGTAGCTGTTTCTGCTCATCAACAGTAAAGAAGCGCATTTCCTTTTTTGGGTACTTTGGCAGAACTGCATATGTCGTAGGATTTTTCAGCATCATATCCATGTTTACCGCCTGATCCAGCGCCTTATGGAGCATATTATGCATATTGCGCAGTGACTTGGGATTCATGCCGCCTTTACCGTCAAGGCGCCCGTTCTTAGCTTTTTCGTTATAGTACTGCTGAAATTTCGCAGTAGTCAGCTCGCTAAGCCTGTATCTTCCAATGGAATCCTTGATGTGCTTATGGATATACAGCTCATAGTTGACATATGTGGTCATGCGGAGTTCAGGCTTGCAATATATCTCCAGCCATTCGCAAAGCCACTCATAAAGAGTGACCTTGCATGGCTCAACATAAGTATTGTTTTTTATCTGGCTCATCAGTTCGGCGACTTTGTCAGCTACCTCCTTTCTCGTCTGCCCGTAGAAGTATTTTCGCCTTACCTTGCCGTCAGCCGACGGCAGATTCACTTGTCCGCGCCACCGTCCCTTTTTGTCCTTATAGATACTGCCCTCTCCGTTCCCGTTTTTGCTCATCAGAAGACACCTCCGCAGCAATAACTGCTATATAGTTCTTCACCCTCTACAAATTTTACTTCTCTAACCGTTTCCTGAAATGCTGCTGTATCCAGTAGAAGCTCTTCGACTTCGTCTGCACTGTACCCATAATCCAGAAGCAATATAACATCATTCTCGTCAGCGCCGAAACAATGTGCCATCTCGATAAGCGTCTCTTCATAAGTTGTATAATAGTCCTCATAGTCTCCGTACCACCACTTGCTCCGTGAAAAATAGCTGTAGCTCGGAGCAGGCGTGAACTGCGAACGAGTAATATCACCATACCTGTCAATTTTTAAGATATCACCATCATCAACCTCAACTTTTTCTGCGTCAAACTTATTAAAACCAAGGCGGCGTAATGCCGCCTTCATAATGGATTCTGTCGAAGCATAAACATATAGACCCAGCGACTTGAAATGAAGAAGGCATAAAGGATTGCTGCCCTTCACGAAATATAGGGAATTTTCCTCATCCAGCAAACTAAAAGTAAAGCTGCCGTACACAGCTTCTGCCATGTATCTCAAAGAATCAAAGTCGAGCTTGTCCTTTGACTCGATAAGCTGCACAGCTATGAATGAGTCTGTCTCTATTTCTGTTATAGGAAGCTGCTTCTCCTTGCGCAGAGAACGGTCATTGGACAGGCAGCCGTTGTGTGCCAGACTCCAAGTTTTTTCGCTTGTTTTTCCGAGAAACGGGTGGTTGTTCTGGTTGTTCTTTTCGCTGCCCTGCGTAGTCATGCGCGTGTGGCCCATGAGAGTTCGTGTTCCCTCGGGGAGACTAAGATGAAGCTTATGCGCCGCCTTGGGACGTTTGAAAATAATTACCTTTCCGTCCTTTATGTATGAGATGCCAGTGGCGTCCGTCCCACGCTCCTCCGCTGCATTAGCTAAGGATTGGGTAAGCTTTTTTAGTATTTTATGCGGAACTACACCTTGGTAGTCCAACCAACCATAAAGGCTACACATTACATATTACCTCCTCTTCATTTCAGATACTTAAAAACATCCTCGGGACGTTCAAGTTTGTTAATATTCTTGATAACACGATTCACCTTGCTTGCAAGATGTGTGGCAGCAAGGATCGTTATGAGACGTATTATGACCTGTACATCGCTGTGGCCAAGCTCAGATAATGGAAGCTTAGGTAATTTCTGAATAATCTCCGGTTTCTTCATTTATAATTCCTCCTGATCTTCAACATCTTCATTGATATATAATTTTCTCTCCTTGAGATAGCCTATAAGCTCGGGAGCTTCTATAGCGTTAACAAACTCACTCCACGACAGCTTCTCAATTTCCTCCTCTGTATGCGTCATAGCAAGGGTGATTATCTCATCAACAAGTTCGAGGGCTGCGATGAATGTTGAGTATTTCAATGTACCACGAAAGAGCCTAAACTCGATAGTGCTATAATTTTGTAAATTCACCGCCGCATATCGTCCGAGATTGCCTTTTTTCGCTTTTTCAAGGATATCCCTGCCGCTCTTTTCATACCCATATCGACTGGCCCAGCGGTTCATCGAATATTCGCTTCTGCGGCTGAATTTAAGAAGTTCGTTCCAATTTTTCTCAACAAAATACAGAATATGACTAATAACATGGTCTTGTTCCTCCTGCGTGTCTCCTAAACATGAGCGATTGATATGAACATGAAGTCCGCACGTACTCGTTTGGTGTGAGCGGTATCCCATGCTGATCGCCTTACTCATAATCTCCTGCCAGCAGAATTGCTTATGGTATTCTAATGACATTGGGTGCGTTACCAGCTCCATCCCTTCATCGAGACTGCCGTCGTGTTTGATGTACAAGTGCTCTTTGTCAGCATTAGCAATCTCAAGTATAGCTTCTGCATCTTCTGAGTATCCGCCAGCACCATCCACTTCCAGTTCAACTCCAAAGAATCGCTCAGAATCGCCATAGAATATCGGTTCGGGTTTATAGCCGTACTCGTGTATCGAACGATTTTTATCAGTTTCATCCCGATAACATTCTCCGCAGTAATCGTCTCCCTCAATTTGATAAGCGTCATCATTGTGCAAAAGTGCGTTGCAACAAACACAGCGTGTATAACTGCCATGGTAACATGCTGTACACAGATTGGTGTACTCATCACCGTAACAGTCGCAGGTCCATATGATAGCGCCACAGCAATCACAAGTGCAGGTGTGCGTTTCATAACATTCCTGGCACACAACTTCTCCGTTGATCTCTTCGAAATCTTCGTCCTCTTCAATTCTCACTCCGCAATTGCTGCAATAGCTAGCATTTTGATTTGTGTTCTCGTCCATTTTTGACCTCCAAAATGTAAATAGCCAGCCTCACGGCTGGCATTAAATTCAATACTCCTCAGCTAATAACATTGTCGATTGGGTGCCGTCATCTATAACATAGATTTTTGCAATTACCGGACTATTCGACGGCATAATATAGTCCTTTTGGTATTCTGGCTCCTCGCTCCTATGGGTTATGCTCTGCATACTCCCTACTCGCTTCAATTCAAATATCTGTAAGTGGTCTCTCGGCTCGGGGAGTCCATCGACGCATATCCATAGAAACAATTGCAGTTCCAGTGGTATAATGTGGTCAACTCCACAGGTGAGATATCGGTTGTTGTCGAACACGTTCAGCGCCTCCTTTCCAAATCTGATTACCATGAAAATGGTATCATCATAATAATATGTATGCGGAAAAGAGAAATTCTCGAAGCAGACTATATCCAGGCAATAATTCAGTTAATTTTTTGCAGGTGTCTGCTTTTAAAATACATAAAAAGCCCATATCGATTCACATAATTAATCGATATGGGCTAAATTTTATGCGTTATAATTAATGTGTACTCAATAACTGACGTTAGGCGGTTATTGCCCTGAACTTTGTTCAGGAAGCGCAAATTCTTTTTAAAATATAGGATTTGCGCTGCACATTTCTTTATGTCAAACTCATTTTGCCCTTTCTGGCAAAACAAAGTGCCGCATTATGCGGCACTTGTAATATTAATATTATTCCATTTCAACTTTCTCGATTTTGCAAATATGCTTTCTGTTTCCGGCAGGAGCGTCTTTGTCGTAGGTGATACCAACAAGAATTATTTCCCTGCCAAGCCCCTTGAATGAGTCGGGATAGTGCCTGTTTTTTATCTGCTGGATAGCAGTTTCGGCATCCTTGTTCCATTTTAACTCGATAACAAGTATGGGATAACCCGAATCGTATTTAGGCAGGTAAGCAACGTCTGCATAGCCTGCTCCGGCAGGAAGCTCCTCCCACTGGACATAGTTGTCACAATAGGTATAGTAAGCAAGCTTGATAACACTGCGAAGGCTATCCTCTTTGTTGTAATGAATAGGAGAGGTCTCCTCCATGTGTATTTTCTCTATCTGCTCTGCGACAGCTTCTTCGTCGCCTTCGATAGTATCAAGAAAAAGCTGTTCGCTTGCTCTGAAGCGTTCAAGAGTTGCGGTATGCTTTACTTCCTTGACAGCCTTCTGGAATTCAAGCTTAATTTCTTCATTCGGAATACGAACTGTTTTATTTAACGAATCATACGCAAGATAGCCGAGATGTATCATAAGCGTGAGCACATCGTCTTTTCCACGGAATGTTGTCAGGTCATTGGCAAATCCTGTTACGCTGACCTTTACATCTATCCCTGCTATAAGCTCGGCGATAGTTTTAGTCAGTCCGTTATAGTCATGGCTAATGTATTCCATAAGTCCTTCAGCAGCCGATGTTTCCGTCCAGTAGGAATCAAAATCACCATATTCAGCAGCTTTCATAACCGAGTTGGGATTGTATACTGAGCCTGCTCCTTTGAACGAATATCCGTCATACCATTGCTTCATCAGCACAAAATCAGCATTTTTCTTTTTACAAAGCTCACGCACTTCATCTTCGGTAAATCCGACATATCCGCCAAAATCACGGGGATTCACCATTGTGAACTCCTCAAAATCAGATATTGCAGACTGAGAGTCGTCTTTCTTTATTGGAAGAATACCTGTCATATAGACAGCAGCTACAACTTTAGGCGTGAAAGCTATATTTTTGAACCATTCACGCAGCAGGTCGAGATATTGTTTCTGAGTTGCAGGTTCGTCTTTTGCTTCTCTTATTACTGCATCCCATTCGTCTATTATAAATACAAACTTTCGTTCCGGTTCATCTTTAGTTCCCTCAACGCATCGCAGAATACACTCTGTCAGGAACATATCAGGCCTGAGGTGTGAATGAGTTTCGACCAGTTCCTTTTGAAGTGCTTCTGTTATCATATTAGGTACATCAGAAAGCGGACGCTGAGTTCTTCTTGCAACAGAGATAAAGCTTGTTACATCAAAGCAAATGACGTTATATTGATTCAGATGCTCTGTATATGACGCACACTTGGCAATTTTCTTATCATCAAAGAGAGCGTGGGAATCACATGAGCAGTCATAATAAGCTGACAGAGTTTGTGCAGCGAATGATTTTCCAAAGCGCCGAGGTCTGCTTATGCAAACAAGATTATTATTAGTACCGATCCTTGCATTCATCAAGTCGATAAGCTTGGTCTTATCAACATATTCGGAATTATTTATCCTCTGAAATGCACTATTTCCAGGGTTTACATATATGCCCATATGTCATTGCTCCTTTCTCTAGTATCCATTGTACTCATTATATCATTAATTATCAGAAATAACAAGACTATTTATACAAATCTTTTACACAATGTGCTTTAAAGTCCCAAAGTCTGTTTAGCTATATAAAAAGACCATTCTTTCCTATTATAAAGGGGCAGTAATTTACCAATAAAAACTCAGGCGCCCGCAGGCGCCTTTTTCAATCTGTATTGTTTTATATGTCATATCCCAATTATTTTGCTAATAAATATATATATTATTATTTTGAATACGAGTTCATCATAAATTTCTATCAAAAGTGAGAAAGGAGACAAATATGAGAAAAACAAAATCTGCTCCTAAAGGGAAAATAACAAGTAAATTTGAGGTATGGCCCTACGATCCGGATGAATGCATTTGGCATAATGACCCTAAATGCGTCGGCAGCGTCACAGTAGACATCAAAGCACGCACCATTACTTTCAAAAACATATCTGGAAAGGCATCTATCCTCTACATTGTTCTGCTGGTCATGGAGGCTAACAAGCATTGGCGTCGGTTTGTTGAAAAAGACATAGAAGACGCAGACTTCAGCAGCTACTCGTTGCTTACGAGGGCAAACGATGTTGCCTCAACTGAAATATTCCTTGCCCACAATTGTGAGAATGATCTGCCGGTTATAGAAAAACGTTTAGTCCATGTAGAGGGAATCGACAAGGAGGTTAGAGAGTGCGTTTTCAACTCTATGGAATACTATTTACTTGTGGGCGAAGTTGACTTTTGCCTATACAGTTGGAAGGATCGACTGCAGGAGCTTCGATCCGACTATGACTTTAAGTATATACGGTAATTCAGCTTTGACATCGCTTATTCCAATGTTGAAAAATAAGCTTGAATCTCTATAATATTTTATGTTTTCAAATTCACCTCTTTTGTAAAATGTATTACAAGTTGTCTTATACGAAGTATCCTGTAATTATTATATCAAAATATTATGATATATTTAATATAATAATTATTGTTTGTAAATATAACTGTGTAATACATTTAAATTAAAAAGGAGGAATTTTCATGAAAGAAAATCCAAACAAACAGAAGTCCACAAGAGTACAGCTCCCCTTAAGAGTTCCACAGGAGCTCAAAGATGAGCTGGTAGAAGCTGCACAGGCAAAGGGCATCAGCCGTACTGCAGAGGCGGAACAGCGCCTAAAGAACAAACCTGTGATAATGACACCGGAACTCCTGGTGAATCTTCAGGACAAGGCGAATGTCAAATACAACGAGCTGAAGAATGATCAGCCCGAACAAGCAGACAGAATACTTGAGGAGGTATATAAGCTATGGAAATCATTGTCGTAACCACACACTCGGACGGAGGAAAAGACTATCTTGACAATCTTTTCAGTTATCTTGGCGACGACCGCATGGTCCTTGGCAAGCCATATGGTGTCCCCTCGAAAGATCCGACGGCCATCGCTGATCTGTTCTGGCTCGTCGCAAAGTTCTTCGGAAACGCTGACAAGAACCTTGTCATTCATTACATCATCTCATTTTCAAGAGATACGGCTCCAGACGAGTGGACTGCTTTTCGTATAGTGAATGAAGTGCTTCAGCCGCTTATCGAGGAGCATATGGCTTTCCTCGTCGTACACAGGGAGACGCGCGGCAACTCCGATTATCACGTTCACATCGCGGTGAGCACAACGAATTTCAAGGACGGCTCTTTGCTTCGTCCCAACAATAAGCTGAATTTTCTTATGGCTCAACGTGTTGCTAATATAACCGGTCAGAAGTGCGCTTTTGACCCGGATTATAACTACAACGAGGATGAGGAGGAAATACAGTCGCAGGCCAAGGAGAAGAAAAGATTTTACAGGGAGTTTTCGCCTCAACACGAATTCTAACAAGCACACTGCTAAGCAGTGATTATTAACTAAAAGGACTTGATTTTTGTTCATTTTTATGGTATCATATACCTAAAGAATGAACATATCAGGTCCTTTTTTGTATATGAAAGGACTTGATCATATGAATAACACACACACTGATAAGCTTCTTATAACACCTATGGAAGCATGTAAGCTCCTCGGCGTAGGAAGAACAACGATGTACAGTTGGATAAAAAATAAAACCATTCCTGTGGTTCGTTTTCCAAACTGCAGAAATATCTACATCTCCGTTGAGGCTCTCCGCGAGATGATACGTGAGAACACCGTCACTTCTGGCAACGGAGGTGCTTGTGATGACTAAAGGCGCTAATGGCTCAGGCACGGTATACAAGCCGAAATACCACTCCAAGAACCTTCCATTCCGAGCAGAGGTTTGGATAACAGATACATCACGCCCCAGCGGTAAGAGACGTATCAGTAAGAACTTCAAGAAGAAGTCTCAAGCTGAAGAATGGCGCGAAGATACTCTCCGCAAGTATGGCACTCGCAACTCTTCCTCTATCTGCGATCCTGACATTACTCTTGTAGACTGGCTTTTGTACTGGCTCAAGGCATTCTGCTTAAATATCAAGGACAGTACCCGTACTGGCTATGAATGTTATATTAAGCAGCATATTGCCAACCACGCTATAGGCAACATAAAACTCAAAGACCTAAATGTCTGCGATCTACAGGCATATATCGGCTACCTTTCCTCTGACGGCAACACTCGTGACGGCGGCGGTATGAGCCCAAAGACGGTGAGGTCACTGATACTTATGGTTCGAAAAAGCCTGAGAACTGCTATTGGTGCGGGCATCATAGACAAGAATGCTGCTGATTATGTTGTTCTTCCCAAGCTTGAACAGAAGCCGGTGGAGTATCTGTCACTCGAACAGATAAAGTCTCTCATCAAACATAGCCGCGGTGAGCGCTGGGAGATATTCTTTCCCCTTGCTTTCATGACAGGCTGCCGCATAGGTGAGCTTGCAGCTCTCCGCCGCAGCTCCATCAAGACCGAGAACGACATTACGTATCTTGCCATTGAAGGTTCCCTTAATCGTGTCACTAACCGCGATCTTAGCTCCGACAAGAAAACTGTTCTGCGTGTAGGTCCTACCAAGAACTCAAAGCCGCGGCAGATACCGCTTTCCAATGAAATGGTGGAGCTTCTGAAAGAACATTTTCACCGTCAGGACATGGACGCGGCAATGAGCTGCGGAGCTTATGAGCATGATCCTTTCATATTCTCAAATGAGCTCGGTGGACTTGTGGATCCTAAGACGATACGAGTATGGTCACAAAACATAGCTCAGAAAGCCGGGATTGAAGGCTTTTATCCTCACCTCCTCCGCAAGAGTTTTGCAACGATAGGAGCTGCAAATATGGACCTGAAGCAGCTGTCAGCTATCCTCGGTCACAGCTCAATAAACGTCTCCACCACCTATTACATCGGCAGTGATCTTGCTACCAAGAGCCTCGCCCTCAGCGGCATGAACTCCGTGTGCAGCGAGCTGCTCAGCACAAATACAGGCTAAAATAGTGAGGGGCGAAAGCCCCTCACATATAAAAAACCGTTCATTATATATACATTCAGTAATGCGAGTACCTTTTGGTCACTCTACATATTTTAGAGAAATTTATTTCATTTTTCAAAAATATATTTTTATTCTTTTTTTGAAATGCAAGTATTTACTCAGTTTTAATGATTACTGCGAGATTATCTGAAAATTTGTCATGTAACTTGAGAGATTCCTAAAATTGCGCATTTCATATTTTTAAATTTTACAAAATCTGTAAGGCTTATGCTATGCCGTTATTATCAGATCTTTATTATCAAGGAGGATTATTTATGAGCTATAACAATGGGTATAATCAGTTAGGACCTCAACTGCCTACATACGGAACACCCTTACCCGCTCAACAGGCACAGCCTCAGCCACAAGACGGAAGCTTTCAGCAGTATCTTGAAAGGAATAATAACATCCTCGAAGTTGAAACTAAGAGCGGAAAGTACAGTTGCCTTCCAATGGAAAATAAATGTGTGTTTACAGAGTTTAAGCAAACGTTTTATCAAAGAAAAAATAATTACGGTGGCCCCGTCAACACTCAGAAAAATAATTTTACCAATACTGATATCTGCAGTTTCATATGGATTGACAAGGCAGTGCATTATACCAATGCGTATCCTGGGAAAGAAGGTTTTTACCTTATTTACTACTTCTCCACTCCAATGAGCGGAATGGAAGTTGCAACAATCACCGAATCCGAATACAAAAGCGAGAATTTCTATTCAAAATTTAATAATTTAACTCCATTTTCACATAAAATCAAAAAAACTAACGAAATGCTGAGGCTTATAACCGAGGAGCGCATAAAAACAAATACTATGCCCAAATACTTAATCTCTGCTCGTTGCGGTTGGCACTTGAATAATTCTGATCTGAGATTCATCTCCTATAACAATTATTTTAACATAGATCCTTCCGTTCTCCCTGACACAATACGGTCTTACTTACTGCCGCCGACCGAAGAAATCAAGTTCGTTTTTGCAAACGGAACAGTGGATTATGATCTTATACCCATACAAAAGATATTCTCAAATATTTTAACATCATATCTGAAAAGCTGGCAGGCAAAGTTTTTGTTTACCATGAGGGCTGCCTGTCTATTCCTGTTCATGTTTGAACAAGCCGGCATTCGCCCGAAACAATTCATTCTGCCTATCATATCAAACTCCGATCAGGCTGACTACCTGACTTCTCTCCTAAAAACACATAATCCGGAAGTTCCATCAGCTATAAGCTTAAACGCAGATGAAGGCGCCCTAAAAAAGGAGCTATTCTGTGCACAGGACGGAATAGTAGTGATAAAAGCTCTTTTGGATAGTAAATCACTGAACAATTGCACTGCTAACCTAAGTACAATTAATAACGCCTTAAATCTGGCGTATACATCCGACAAAGACATGCCTACAAGACAAATCATAGCCATAATATCCCGCTCACTATTTGAAGCCGGTTCAGGCGAAAACATTCTTCCTATTGATTGCTACGATATCAAAAGCGATATCGATAATACCTCTCTCAGAAATGACCTCAGGCTATTTGACGCAACTCTCATCAAATACATCAAACTCTTTTACGAACCTATGAAAGCAACAGTCATGAGATATTATAAAGTCTACGCTGATGCTTCCCTTTCGACAGAAAGGAACTCCCTGCTGGTGATCTTTAATCTTACCTTGGCACTTTTAGGAGAGCATCTAGGAATTGACCTTTTTACCAACGAGGAGCGTCATAAGGTCGAAGAAATGTTCCACTGTGACATACGAGATTATAAGACGTGCTATCAGATGGCGGTCGAGGAATTCTCTGATATAGTATGCCATATGATAGAGAACAATGAAGTCACCATAATCGATAAAGCTGATGTAAAAACTGACTTCAAGCCTGACTGCAAAATATTAATTTATACTCCTGCTGAGCAACTTCTCAGCTTTGAACCCAGCCTTATTGAATGGATAGTAACAAAAAGAATGAAATCTATTCACAGCAGAGACGAACTTATAAATAGTCTTAATAAGCAAGAGAAGCTGAAAAAAATTGACCATAATGGTCACCATATCAGGATACCTACTGAACAGAATCCTGAAAACAACCCCTTTTTCTATGGCATAAGAGCCGATATATTCGGCGATATCATATCTGAATCGATTTGCAAAGAAACTGATAGCGACTACTTTATGAGCACAGACGAAGTACCTGATAAAATCTTCCTGCCATTAGTATGGAACAACAACAAAGCGGCAGGTATCGTTACTGATGATTTTCGTAACATGAACCTGCACACTCTTATCACAGGCAACAGCGGAAAAGGCAAATCTTTCAAAATGTGCCGGCTTGCAGAGTATTATCATGCTATTGGCGCTAAGGTTGTATTTATCGATATCAGCAATTCCTTTAGTTGTGAACATCTTACAGATTTACATGCCGCGGGAAAAGACTATCATATTATTGATGCTTTTAATGAAGGGCTCCCGTTCAACATATTTGATCTTAGTGCGTTCAGCACTTCAAATGAGAAGAAAATGTACCTTCTGAACATTATAAAATCAATGGGAGGAAAAGCCATTTCTCATGAACGTGAAAAAGAACTGAGCGAAAGGCTACAGGAGGTTACCGATTCAAGTCCTGCAAGAACATCTTTTGAAGCCATATTGAACCAAGACAACAAATCAAGGAGGTATGCTCTCAAGAATATACTTGAGCAGTTCAGTAATGTTTTCGGTCATTATTCATATGCAGATATCTCCTGCAATAATTATATCAATAATATGGATAAGATAAACATACTTTCCTTTGGTCAGATTACCGGCTCGGATATGAGTATAATCGTATTTTCACTTCTTGAATCTATTTTTCAGCACAGAGTAAATGATCACGCAGTGCCGGTAGTTTTGCTTGCGGACGAAATGCAGCGGTATGATGAGTTATTCGAAACCAATCCCTTTGCAAAGATACTCAATGAAGGAAGAAGCAACAATATTATCGCCATAGGTTCTACACTGGAATACGGAGGCACCGGCAGAAAGGTCAGCAAGATATTCAGTAAAGCGAATATCCAGGTCTTCTTCCAGCCGACTATCGATTCTTCAAAAAGGGTTAAAAACGATGTTGGGGAAAGTGTCTCTGCTGAAAAAATCAGGAATCTGGACAAACATCAATGTATCGTGAAGGCTGAGTTCTACAATAAAAGAACACAAAAAAGTGAAACAACTATATTACTTGGAGATTCACATTCTGAAGTCAAACTTGATATAAAAAGAAAATATCGACTTATCAACAATAAGGAAATACAGAATAATACCGACTCAACTTCAAACGTTCCAACGGATAACAACGAGTCTCAGGTAAAAACGGAAACACCTTCATCAGCGAAAACTCATATGAATAATGCAAATAGCAGCTTTAGTCATACAGTTGGAAAAAGCTTATTGGAATCTTTCCCCTCCCCTACTAATGTTACACCCTCACCAACGGGTACTAAATCTGATCTGGATACTGTCAAATCAAAGCCAGTACAGAATACAAATTCCCCCAGCCAAACACCATTTTTAGATATGTTATCTTATCTCAATAGGCAAAACACTACATGGTCTTTTTACTATCTACCAAACACTAAAACTAATACCACATCTTACACAGCTAATATGCAAGATTATCCTCTGATTTCCCCTTGTTTTTCTTGTAAATATAATAAGAATCGTCCCTTAAAGGGGGAAGAGAATAATTATAAACCTACAGTTTTCGCTCCTTCAACAAACGAAGTCGATTGTAAAAATTGCGAACATTATTTACCGCCATTCAAGTTAAAATTGTCTCAAAAATAATGTACATATTAAGGTAAGCGTTTATCTTAAAATCAAAATAAGGGCAGCCTTGGCTGCCCTTTCACATTTATTATTTCCTTTTGTCATTGCAGTTTTTAGTTATGCAATTTATTCATAGTTTTTACTGCCGACTTTACAGAAGTCGCTTCTATAAAATACCGCCTTTTTTATATAGAGAATACAGCATATAAAGACGTATTAATAATAAGAAATAAGCCTGCTTAGTTTCCCACACTGTACGAATGACAAAAGGCAGCCATATCTGGCTGCCTTAGAGTCTTATATTCAGCTATTCTCAGGATATCAAATATTATAGTTCCTCCCGAACCATCATCAATGCATATCCAAGCAGATTCTGTCCATTCCATTTAGTCCTGTCAAATCTGTCAGGATGATTCAGCTTGAATACAGACCTAATAAGCCTGTAATCTCCCTTTCGATGTCAATAGCTTCCTGCTCGTTTTGGGTATCATCGGGAATAACGACCATGATCTTTTCTGTATCCCATTCAAGGTTATTATCTCTCAGGAACGCCTTAGCTTTGCCCTTGAACTTCTCACTCTTGGTAAAACAAATATCTGTACGATAGCACTCCGTTACCTTAGTCTTTCCTGCTACAAGAGCATAGGAATTATCGCCTTCTTTATAGAATTTGATGTATGCAAAATATGTGAGCCCACTGTCTATCAAAGCATTCGTAAACACCATACGCTTGCTCCAGCGCTTAGCGCCCATTTTAAACCGTGTATCGAACATTTGTGCCTTATAACCACAGTGGTCAAGAATAAACTTAACATCTTCCACTGACAGCCTGCGTTCTTTTCTTGTATTTACGATCAGATAATAAAAATGATTTTTCATATCGTCAATGCTGCTCCTGCTTGTATATTTTCGTCATATCGTCTTAGTCATAAAGTTGCGCAAGCTTCAAAGGCGTATCGGCTGTCATTTTCTTTATTTCGTCCTCCACATCAAGGTGCATGAGATATACATGGACGCCGCTTTCCGCAAAGCTAATATACTCCGCAAGCATATCTTTCAGATACATATGAACTGCACTTTTATAATACGCCGCCTCTGTATACAGGAACGATCCCCTTTTCAGCAGCGACTTAAATGGCTCAAGGGTAGCCGTATCACCTGTGTAGACTACATTATTCCCGTGGATATTCAGATGATATCCGAAGCACCTGCCCTCCAGCGGCTTAACGTGAGTAGTAGGCACTGCTGCAATGAACCACTTCTTATTGAGCTCATCAGCAGTAATAATATCGAACCACTCCTGCTCGCAGCCCTCTATCCTCATAAGGAGCAGGAGCAGGTCCTCCTTAACTTCTTCCGAAGGTGCAACAATAGTGACTTTCTTTTTCATATAGCTGGCAAACCAGACGTATTGCAGCATAGTACCCACTCCCCCGCTATGGTCGCCGTGAGTATGGGTAATAAGGATATAGATATTATCGTACTGCTCCCAGTTCATCTTCTTGACCTTCTGATAGGAAGTTGCAGGGCAGTCAATGAGAACAAGCTCGTTGTCCTCTACAAAGAATGCAGAATTATGCTGGTCGGCAAATGCCGAGCCTCTGCCTAAAAACAGGAGCAGGCTGTCGTTCTGTATCTCATTGAGCAGCCCGGAAATATGCTCCCCCACATTTTCAATAGTGCTGTGGCTGCCGTGAACTCTTACTACCTGCTCCGACAGCTTTTTGCAGTTTGAGAAGTTATCTAGAAGAATAGTATCAGCGTCACTGCAAAGTGTATAAGCCCGCTCGTTACTATCATGGGCAGACATAGCACGGTATTGCTCCAGAAACTACGCAGGAATGCCCGAAGTCGATATAATCTCCAGTTCATGCGGATAATAGCATGGATTTGTAAGTATGCAGGGACGCTTGAACTTTCTGCTCAGCTTGTCCGCATACCAGCCGCCCAAACTCTGCCCCACAAAGATAAAATCATCGGTATCAGCTATATCCGAAAAACTTTTCATCAGTTCCTCGGGAGCAGTGTTTATATACTCTATCTTCGGCGAAATGATATTCTCCGCAGGAAACATCTCACAAAGCGCCTTGTAATTCTTGTTATCGGCTTCGCCCATGAAGCCGTGTAAATTCAGTATCTTCATATTATCATTCCCTTATTTCGGCTCTTTCCCGATAAGCTTTATTATCTCAGCTTCATCAGCGTCGGGATAAAGCTCTTTTACTCTGTTTATTATGCGCTCCCACGAATCATGCGGAGCTTCGCTGTATGCGGAAGTGACCGCGTCATAGCCCCATATAGACTCAGGCGGCATCAATACCGATACTGCCATACCGTACTCTGCACCTTTCTTGTTCCTGCGCCTGTGAAAATCAGCAGTAACAAGATATGTCTTCATCATCAGGTCTGTTGTGATACCCGGGAAGTTCTTCTCTCCGCCCTTTCCGAAGCCTGCAAGCTGTTTCAGCTCCGTTGAAAGTATCTGCTTGTCGTTCCACACGATATCCCCGTCGCCGTCAGTATCGGTAAGAACGTCCATTATCAGCTTCTCACGGCGGTTGACCTTGCTGTCCTCCCATGCGGAATCAAAGTCGTAGCCGTCACGCCTGTAATTGGCAAAATATGGCAGCCATTCAAGGCTGATGAAGCCTGCTTTCTTGTCAAAGAACTTGCCGTAGACAACCTCATGCCCTGCGGCAATTATTTCACGCCATTCCCATGGATCCTGCTCCCTGTCACCTGTCCACCAGTAATCAAAAGCAACGTGCTCCTCTACTGAAAAGCCCTTGACTCCATTGCCGAACAAAGGCAGAAAGCCCACTTCATTTATCCAGTTCACAAGCTCTTTAGGACTGCGTATCCTGTATGGATCGTCCCACGCAAGCCCGTGCATTATCCATTCACCGTTTTCTACTGACATAATCTGCTCCTATGTTTTTTCTTAATTATAGCACACCGATACTCTATTTACAACACATTTGAAAAATGTTATAATATAATCAACAAAAACATCGGAGGAGCAAAATGAAAGCAGTTATCGCAATGGATTCATTCAAAGGCAGCATTTCCTCAATCGAAGCAGGAAATGCTGTATCAGAGGGAATACGCCGCGTTTTTCCCGACGCTGATACCATAATAAAACCTGTTGCCGACGGCGGCGAAGGAACTGTTGAAGCTCTCGTAAGCGGAATGAACGGACAATTATGCGAAGCTGAGGTCTCTAATCCCCTGGGCAAGCCTATCACCGCAAAATACGGCATACTTCCCGACAATACTGCCGTCATTGAAATGGCTGCCGCTTCGGGGCTTACTCTTATCCCACAATTTGTGGACGCTCCTATGCACACCACCACTTACGGTACAGGCGAGCTCATACTCGACGCCATAAAGCGCGGCTGCCGTAACTTCATAATCGGCATAGGCGGAAGCTCCACCAACGACGGCGGTATCGGCTGTTTGCAGGCTCTCGGTTTCGGTATGCTCGACGATAACGGACGGCAGGTCGGCTTTGGTGCAAAAGGACTTATGCAGCTCGTCCGCATAACCGACGACAATGTTATACCCGAACTAAAGGAATGCCGTTTTCATGTTGCCTGCGACGTTACCAATCCGCTATGCGGTGAAAACGGGTGCAGCGTTGTATTCGGTCCGCAGAAATTTGTCTGTGGGACATCAATAGTGATTATGGACATCGCCATGAAAAACTACGCCGAACTCACCAAAAAATACAACCCTGCGGCTTCTCCCGATACCGCAGGTGCAGGGGCGGCAGGCGGACTTGGCTTTGCGCTGATGTATTATCTCGGCGCTGAATTTGAATCAGGTATCGACCTGATGATACGCGAAACAAAGCTTGAAGCCACAATAAAAGACGCAGATATAGTCGTCACAGGCGAGGGCTGTCTCGACAGTCAGACCGCTATGGGAAAAGCTCCCGTGGGAATCGCAAGGATAGCCAAGAAATACGGAAAGCCTGTTATTGCATTCAGCGGAGCAGTTAAAAGCGGAGCGGAGCTTTGCAACCAAAACGGCATAGACGCATACTTCCCTGTATTAAGGACGGTATCGACACTTGAACAGGCTATGGACAGGACTAATGCTTACCGTAATCTCGCCGATACAGCAGAACAGGTATTCAGAACCATAAAACTATTTTCAAAGTGAGGTAACAGCTATGGAGTCATACAGAATTACAGCCGAAGAAGCAAAGAAACGTCTTATCATCGGCAATCAGAAATATATGGAGTCCCATGAACTAACAAGCGATGTTTCGCCTGATACTCTCCTGAAGTTCAGCAACAGCGGTCAGAAGCCCTATGCAATTATCATTGCCTGCTCGGATTCGAGGGTAGTTCCCGAGCTTATTTTCTCGGCAGGCATAGGCGACATTTTTGTTATCAGAGTTGCAGGCAACGTTATCGACTCACATCAGCTTGGCAGCATAGAATACGCCGCAGAGCACCTCGGTACGGGACTTATCGTGGTTCTCGGACATGACCACTGCGGAGCAGTTGACGCCGCAATGAACCACGAGCCTGACGGCTATATCAAGTATATCACCGACGAGATAGTCAAGGCTATCGGTAATGAAAAGGACGAAGTAAAAGCCTGCTGTCTTAATGTAAAGCACAGCTGCAATATTATCGAGCACAGCCTGCAAATACAGAAGGACGAAGAGGAATACGGACTAAAGGTCCTCGGAGCTATCTATCACCTTGAAAGCGGCGAAGTGGAGTTCCTGTGATACAGCAGCTCATTGAAAAAAATAAGTGATAATTATATAAAAAACAAAGGCACTGATATCCGCTTATATTCTGATGAAAATGAAAAACTGAAATTGATTTCAAAAAGGGGGAGCCATTATGGATACAGATATGAACCGTATATCCGATCTGGATATATACCTGACACGAATGCAGCGCTCGATACTTGATAAAATGTTCTTCATTGACAAGGTTTTCGAGCCCTTTAAATATATCCTTGATTTCGGCTGTGCCAACGGAGAGCTTATCAAGGCTATGAAGCCGATGTTTCCCGATTATGAGTATTCAGGCTACGATATCAGCCGCGAGATGATAGAAGCCGCACGACAGAACGTCCAGGACGCGAAGTTCTATGACGACTGGGACAAGATAGATATCCCGTTTGATGAAAGCCTTATCAATATCTCAAGCACTATTCACGAGGTCTATTCCTACGGCACAGAAAAGGACATAGACCTGTTCTGGGACAGAGTTTTCGGCAGCGGTTTCAGGTATGTGACCATACGCGACATGATGTTCTCACAGGCTGAAAATATTCCCGTAAGAACAGAACAGCTTGAAGCCATAAGAAACAGCATATATGCAGAATGGCTGGAGAGCTTTGAGAGTGTCTGGGGCAAGCTCACAGAACAGCGACAGCTCGTTCATTTCCTACTGAAGTACAAGTATACCCAGAACTGGGACAGAGAGGTCCATGAGAACTACTTCCCTGTTTTCACAGAGGAGCTTATGAAAAGGATACCCGATTCATACAGGCTCGTATACAAGGACGTTTTCACGCTTCCCTATACCTCATGGCAGATACGAAAAGATTTCGGTTTTGAGCTCACCGAGCATACTCACATAAAGCTCATACTTGAAAGGATAAAATGATTTTTTCAGGGAGAATGGATATGAATTTTTTATGCAAATGCTGCAAGTCGCGTGTAACTGAGGACAAACGTCCGGAATATATAGAGTCCGCAGGAATCCATAAAAGAGGATATCACATGGAATGGGCTGTTTTCGATGAAGAAGAAAACAGTAAACCAATCAATGAGAGAAAATGGTCAGAGACAAATATTACTCCAAAGATTGGAGACAAACGCATACTCAGGGTAAAAGCTCCCTTCGATGTGGAGATAGGAGCAGTATTCACTAATGTATATGAACCTTGGCAGATGTTTCTCAACGGCTGGGACAGTGCCGCGTCTCCTGAGGATATATACAAAGCCGCAGCTGTGCTCTGCCGCTTTGAGGAAGTTCTGTGGACAGATGATTTTTCAGCTTTCATAAACGTTGAGATACTGAACGTCATGCCCCTTTACGAATTATACAAATACATTCCCGAAACCGTAACTGCTGACCGCTTTTTCGAAGAATTCGGCTCGCATGAAGAAGAAGTCTGGACCGAATTTGAAAATGAACATCTGCTTTATCGTTCCTGGAGCGCTCAGGGCGATGTCGCAGAAACGCAGCTAATTTACACGGAAGACAACGGAAAACGCCACGAAGTAATGACCAGCTGGTACGGAATGCATGATGACTTTTACTATTTCTACAATATCGTCAACTAGTAAAGAAACAGGAGGAACTAAATGGAGCTAAGAATATTACAGCAGGATTCGGAGGATAAACGCATTGCAGACACCATAAACGAAGAATCCTTTCCCGAATGTGAAAGGAACTCCCTTGATGATCTGTATGCTTCCGATACAAGTGAAAAGCTCGATATGCTAGGAATATATGATAATGATACCATCGTCGGCTTCTTCACGGTGCGCAAATATGAGAATATACGCTATCTTGCATATTTTGCTGTCAGCCGTGAGAAACGTTCATCTGGTATCGGCAGTCAGGCTATACAGCTCCTGAAAGAACGCTATCATGGCACACAGATAGTGATCGAATTCGAGACACCCGATGTAAGTTGCGATAATAATGCAATGCGACTTCGCAGGCGTGATTTTTACCTGAGAAATGGGTTTTACGAAACCGGCTGGTACAGCTTCTATGATGACACCGAATTCACCATAGCCTGCTCCGAACCTGTTTTTGACAAAGAAGGATTTGAACGCTTTACCGCGTATCTCAGTTCTATAGTCCCAGACCATATACCAAAGCTCTACAGAAAATGAATGGCAGTCCGTAATGGACTGCCTTACTTCTTATATTCGGTAATTCTTCAATTATATAACCACGAACGCCCTTAGTTACATTCTCAACTTATTGAATTTCTCAGAATTACAAATTTGTAATTCTGAACACATTTCGTAATTAATGTGGTATTATACAATTACACCAAGAACATCAGGTCTGCAAAATTAATTTGAAATGAGGTAGTTATTATGAAAAAAATGATATCTTGTCTTGCAATACTCACATTATTAGCATCCACGGTTTCATGTGGAAGTACAGAAAGCGGCGCAACAACTGAAAACTTAATATCCTCCCCCAAAACTACAGCTGTTACAACAACTGCATCAGTTACATCAAAAGCTAATAAGATAACAACAACTGCTGCAAATAAAAAATCTGAAAGCAAAGCAACCAGCACCATAGCAGAAGCATCAAAGCTCGGAAACAGTATCTTCGGAGGTTATGTCACAGCTGATACAGCTGTAAAAAAGACAGCGGACGCAAATTCTGAAACGCTGCTGACAATCCCTGACGGGACACAGATCGGCGTATTTGAAAGCGGTATTGACGGTTGGTTTATGACGGATTTCAAGGAAACAGTAGGTTACATCCCCGCAAACAATGTCAAAGAAATCACGCCTTTTGATCCGGCAGTCGGCGGCGATAATGTACTTGGTGGCTCCGTTACCAGGGATATCAATCTGATGAGCGGCACTCATTCTTATGCAGAGAGCCTTATCACAATCCCGAACGGCACACAGGTTAATTATTATTTACTCCCTTCTGATGCAAACTGGTGTGTTGTAAATTATCAGAATAAGATAGGCTATGTAGAAAGCAAATATATCAAAGCTATAGAGAAATATAATATGGCGGACGAATCTTCCATAGGACAGCATTCAGGTGATGATTTCCTCGGTACATGGAGTGTAGGCAGAATTTATATCACCATTGTAAAAAGCGGTGCCGGTTACGAAGCATCTGTCAAATGGTCGAGCAGTGCAGCAGAATCGACGAACTGGACATATAGCTGCGAATTCAACGGTGAATACCTCGATTCTACAAACGGCCGCTGCGTAGATTCGATTTATGATGAGAACGGAAATGAATCCGACACTATACGTTATACAAACGGATGCGCGCATTTCCGACTCAATGGCAATGGTAATCTGATCTGGGAGGAATTAAGGGATAATACTGTTGGCGCTGATACTGAATTAATAAAGATTTCCTGTCCTTGATTGCATTTGGGAATCACAATCATCTATTGGATCATGTTAACGAATATATGATGTCTCCCCACGGGGAGACATTTCTTTATACTGAATTATTCTTTTCTCCTAACACATAATAATATTAGGAGTAAAATATGCCTAAACTCTCGACTTTTTCTCCTAATATATCTTATAATTAGGAGAAAGGATGGTGAGAATATGAGAAACTTCGACTACGGTGATCTTGTAAGTCGTTCATGGTACAGTGAAATTATCGGTCTGGTAACCCAAATTCACGAATATAAAGGCAGACAGGAACTTTACCTGAAACAGAAACCAACCGAGCTCGATCACTACATTGTTTATATATGTATTCTTGCCTACATCTCACTTTGCCTGTTTCAGATATTCACGCTTCATAATACAAAGGTCAAAAATATCAAGGACATCATCATTACAGAAATCCCCCGCCTTCCAGTCTGCAAATTCAGTATCAGGAGCGGCAATAAGCCATTTCTGAAGCAGGACGATGTCAGCGATACTGAACTCTCCGTCGCAGTTTATGTCACCTGCTTTTCTGACAGATGCTGCATCTATCTCTTCAAAGGCAAATCCGTGCTTTTCTGCATAAGTCTGAGCTGTTGAATCGCTGAAACCGTATATACAACCATTGAACCTTACATTACTGATGACTCCACTATCTTTCGGATCAGCATTATCCGGTGTTTCACATATGATACAATCAGGATTCAGAATTGTTATTTTTTCAAGACCATAGTTCGAATAATCAAAAAATCCAACTTTTGTGATTCCTTTGTCTATTATTACTTCTCTTATTCTGCACTGACTGTATATCCTCGGTTCATATTCTCTCCAGGGCCAGTCTATTATTTCTCCGCTTCCGCCGAATTTCAGTATTCCCTCATCATCCAGTTCCCATCTCAGGCCATCACCGAATTCACCGGAATCAAAGTACGCTGCTTTTGCAATAAGTGAATGTTGGATGCATACCTCACTGTTTAAAGCGATTCCGCTACCGAGAATACACACCGCTGATAATGATGCAGTTATTTTTCTTATATCCATAATACTTCCCCCTGTAATACATTATTCCTGTATAAGTTTATAAGCCGAAAGTTTTTTCATCCTGCCCGACATAATAAAGCTGAATGCAAATACAAGCAGCGTTACCGAAATCGCTGTTATCGGTATCAGAAACGGCTGAAGCAGAAGATTTGCATTTCTTATACCGTATCCGCCAAGTATGAGCGTAAATAGCGGATTAAGCAGTATGTATCCCGCTACAGAGCCTGTAATGGCAGCTATGATCGTTGTCGGCATAAGTGACAGCGAAAGCTGGTAACGAAGCTGGGTACTGGTAAAGCCGACCGCCTTTTTAATGCCGAATTCACGCTCTTTCCTGATGAACACTGCCTTCAGCAAAAGGCGTATCACCAACAGTACAGTCGCAACGCTAAGTATTATCATTATCAGGACAATAAAGCCCACTGCATATACCGGAACATTCTCCGAGCTTCGCTGCTCACGGTAATAATTCTTCGTCTCGGTGATAGCATCGTCATCAAGACTGTCTATCCTGCCGAGTACTTCTTCCACTCTCTTATCTGTCGCATCAGTTACCCTCACGCGAATACGATTGTATCTTGTATCGACTCCAAGTGCCTGAGCAGCTTTATCAGTCATATATAGTCTCGTATTCATTACTGACTGCTGCAAGCCGGTGATAAGGTAGCGCCTGCTGTTCTCACCATATCCAACTGTTATTTCATCGCCTACTCCTACGCCAAGGCTCTCGGCGACCGAGCTTCCTATCACGACCTCGTTATCCTCACGCATTATCTCTCCCTCATAGACACCGCAATAAACGCAGTCAGGATCTGTAACATAAATGAGCGTAACGTCATCGTCTCCGACAGTCGCCTCCACAGAGAATAGTCCGTATGCCTCAGATACTCCGTCAACCTTGCTCAGAACGTCTATGACACGGCAAGCTGATTCATAAGAATCGTCTTTAAGGTATACATAAGCATCCGGAGCGTCACCCTGTATCATACGCTGAAAATTTGTGATATCGACCCTTGTATTGTAGAAGAGAAGTCCTGAGAACTGAGTGACAAATGCGACCGCCGTTATCATAAAAAAGATGACGATATTCTGCCCCATATTCTGCATAGAGCTCTTCAATGCGAGCAGGAAATTCAGCTTTCCCCTTGTCTCACTGAGCGGAAAATGATTCTTCTTGAAGCTATTTGACCTTAACCCGAAGCGTAGAGCAGTTACGGGTTGAAGCTTCTTAATCTTCATCGTAGAGAACATAGCAACTGCCGCTGTCATAAGCAGTACTCCTGCAAGCATCCCGAGCGATATGCCGGGGTAAAAGCGCTCCTTCCAGATTATACCGCACAACTCCCTGATGAACATCTTTTCCATAGCGGGATAAATGGCATATGACAGGATCATGCCTGCCAATGAGCCGACTGCTCCAAGAATCACAAATTCGGCAGTCAGTGCCGCACGTATCTGACACACAGTGTGTCCGACAGACCGCAGAGCTCCGATGTTGATTATATCGCGGCTGATGTTGTTGTTAATGGTGAACACTATCATTATGAAACATATTGCCATGATTATCACTGCAAAAGCTGCAATAAATCCCGCAAGAATATTCACGACAACGGTGTATCCGCTTCTTGAGAGTTCAATACCATGACCATTCGCGTATGTGCTTCCGTCTCCGCGAAGCTGCAATAACGCAGCTTCCATTTCGTCCTCTATATCTGCACCGTCTTCCGCAAATGCAAATACCAAATGCATTTTACCGCTGTCTGATTTTCCCGCAGCCTCCTGAAGCTCCCTGAAAGATGTCTCATCGAGAAGAGCAGATTCGTAGTAATACGAATTTCCCATTATGAGATGCTGGTATATGCCTGCGATATAATACTCGAACTTGCCGTAAGGTGTGTCGAGGCTCATTTTATCTCCAATACAGAGATCATTTGCCGCCGCAATGTAGGTGTTGATATATATTCTTTTTTCACCTATGTTGTCATTGCGCTTATCAAATACAAAGGTCTCATAACCTACGTTATCACCGAGCCGCTGAACGAACCAACCACTTTGCGCTCTTTCCTTCGAGCATCTGCTCGTTGTGAATTTGAATACAGGTATATTTACCATATCCTCTGTAGCATAGCACTTCACACCGTTACACTCTGCAAGTGCTGTATCAATACTGCCGTTGTCCGCAGTCGTCCATATTATATAGTCAGCAGGGTGTTGCTCATCGGCATATTCGTCAAACAGACGTGGATACATAGACGCTAGCATTCCAGTATGCAGCAAGAATGTGGAGATAAAGATTATCATCAGGAACACCGCCATGATAGTCCTGTCCTTGCGGAAACCGGCTTTTATAAGCTTTACCATCCCATTCCCTCCAGAAACTTCCTTATCCTCTCATGACGTTCCTCATCGCCGCTGACATATTTACTGAGCTCACATTCCCCGACTATACCGCCATCCTGCAAATAGATTATGCGATTGCCGCGTCTTGCCGATTTGATATCATGTGTGACCATTACAACTGACTGTCCGGCATTATTGATATTTGTCAGAACATCAAGCACAGACTTTACACCGGCACTGTTAAGAGCACCGGTAGGCTCGTCCGCAAATACTATATCCGGATCGTTGATAAGCGCCCGTACAACTGCAGCTCTCTGTGCTTCACCACCGGATATCTGAGCCGGAAATTTCCTGGTAAGCTCTTCGCTTAACCCCATTTTTTCAAACAGCCCTATAGCTTTTTTCTTCAGTTCCTTCTGCTTCTGACCGGTAAGCATACCAGTACTTATCACATTATCCATAACACTCATGCTATCAACAAGGTGAATCTGCTGAAATACGAAGCCGCAGTGTTTTCTGCGAAAAACAGCCAGTTTGTCATCATTCATATCAGTGATATGCTCACCGCAGTAATCCACACTGCCGAGAGAGGGTTTATCCATACCCGAAAGCATATAGAGCAGAGTCGATTTTCCTGCTCCCGATGAGCCCATTATAACAGTAAAATCACCTTCATATATCTCAAGATCGAGATTTTTTATAACGTGCTGCTGCTTTCCGCCAACTGAAAAGCTTTTTGAAAGCTTTTCGGTCTTGACAATAACTTTCTTGTTATTCATAGCAGTCCTCCAAAAAATAAGATCATACAGTCCTTTTCTGTATGATCTTATTATATCATATTGCATTTTTTAAATCTTTGTCGATTCTTTAATTATTCTTTAAATGAGCCTGAAACTCAGTGAAACGGTAAAGCCTTCGCCGTTATTGCGGCAAGTCAGTTCTCCGCCCATCTGTCCTATCAGATAATGTGAAATATATAGTCCGATACCCGAACCTTCCTTTCCTGTAGCATTTGTTCCACGGCAGAACTTTTCCATTATGATATCAAGTTCTTCATCAGGAACTCCTCCGCCCTTGTCAGATACCTCAATAACGAAGAAGCCGTCATCGAAAAAGCTTGTAACTCTTATCTCAGTATCTGCATACTTGTATGAATTTGAGAATATATTGCCGAATACCTGTTCAAGTCTAAGCTTATCGGCATATACCATGCAGTCTTTTATATCCACCTCTGTCACCCTTTTTAAAGCATCGCACTCTTTTATGATGTTTTCTATCTCACGCGAAGACATTTCCTGTGGATTAACTTCAAGCTGTTCAAGTTCTTCAAGAGTGGCGTGAAACATATTAAGCACAAGCTTGTCTATACGGTCAGCCTTGCTGTTTATCGATTTAAGTGTTTCTTTTGTCTCTTCATTCTGAGTGACAAGTTCAAGATAATCAACCATTGCCTTTATAGATGAAACAGGCGTCTTGATATCATGTGAAAGCTCAGCTATAAGCTCCTTGCGGCTTTTAACAGCAGCTTCCTCCCGCTTCCGTGAAGCTTTGAGTTCCTCACGCATTATATCAAAGCTCTCGGTGAATGCACCAAATATGTTTCCTCTATCCATTTCAAGAGGAGTTTCAAGATCTCCGCCCGCAACACGCACTGCAAAATTCTTCAGCTTTCTGAAAGGGTCAACTACACGTTTTCTGAGGATAATAAAGTATACCACAGATATCATTATCATCAGTGCAGCCATACTTCCTATCATTATTGCATTTCTTACATCGCTGCTGTGTTTCTGTTCAGCATATGGATTGTGAACTATCAGTTTCCCTGCTGTTTCACCGTTTACCCCGATATCTCGTATAATGTCATAATGCCCTGTGGCAGCAGAGACAGTCGTTGACATTTCCTCCTTAGTATAACAGAGAAGACGACCTTCATTGTCAATAACTGCATAATCAAAAGCTTCTCCGCTCTCAACAAAGGCGTTGTCCAATGAGGAGATCTCATCCCATTTCTCACCTGTATCGATAATAAGCCTATTTATCTCCGTTGTATACTGCGGCATGACCTGCTTTGAGCCGGAATGAAGTATGTAAGTACATATGAAACAACTAATCAGAGAGAACAAAACGACATATAATACAATAAACCGCCTTTTCAATTGTTATCCTCCAGCATGAAACCAACACCCCATATAGTTTTTATAACTGTCGGAGTGCCTGCATCATCCTCTATTTTTTCGCGCAGATGACGGATATGTACGTTCAGCGTAACATCGCTGACATATTCGGTTTCCCAGACTTTCACGAAAAACTCATCCTTGGGAATAACACGGTTCTTGTTTTTCAGAAGATACATGAGGAGCTTGTATTCCTTCGCTTTGAGTGCTGTACTTTGACCGTCCCTAATTATTGCAGCCTTTTTCATATCAAAGAATGCATTGCCGAGAGGAATGATGCCGTCACTGTTATCCTTGTCATTTGTATTCTTCGTTTCTTCATACCTTTTAAGCACTGCCTTGACCTTTGCAAGCAACACTCCAAGAGAATAGGGCTTGCATATATAATCGTCACCGCCTATACTCAACGCGAGAAGCATATCGTCTTCTGCAGCCCTTGCACTTATGAAGAAGATAGGCACATCAATACCGGTACGTATCTCCCTGCAAAGTTCAAACCCCGAATCATCACCGAGGTTTATATCAAGAAGAATCAGCGAACAAGTATTATTTTTTAGGAAATTACGAGCATCCTGAGCAGTCAGGGCATACTGTGTTTCTATACCTGACATATTGAAGTATTTAGCCGTATATTCAGCCAACTCCTGCTCGTCGTCAATAACAAGGACGCTTGTATGCATTTTTACCACCGCTTTCTCTCTGATTTGTCTCATTATAACATAAATCCGTTTTTATTTCAAGGCGGAAATCTATTGCTAAATTAACCGCTTTATATTACTATTTACCTATTTAATGGAACAAAGCTTGGAATGGCTATGAAGTGAACAAAAGCAGATAATCCCGTTTTACTGTTTATAGACAGAAATCAGGGTATACCTGAATACTGGATAAGACACGTTATTAATCAAAATCGAACATCAAACTGAAAAGGCAGCCATAGGCTGCCTCCGGTTTTATATTCAGTTATTATCAGAAGCCTTATCCTTTTTCTGCTTATCTGCAATCAGCACATAAATGCATGACATAAGTCCAAGAGTGAACCAGTCAGATGAAGTTATGCTGCAATATGCAGCTGTAGGGCTGACAAGCTCTGTTATATATGCTATTACAAATGCAATAAGGCACATAAAGTATACTGCCTTAAAAATTGTAAAAACGATCTTCTCTGACTTTTTCATGGTAAATACTTCCTTTCGGTGTTCATTTTCGGGTTGTTCCCGTTTCCATGATCTTATTATACACCGTAATATGATATCTGTCATTCGTTTATAATTACAGGACATTACAATTTTGAAATGTTTATTCAATAGCAAAATATAAAGCTTATTTCCTTATTATCATATCATGTCAAGAAGTATGGTATAATCAGCTTTTATAACTTAACTGTATTACGTCTTATAACCTGTAAAAGCAATGAAAGTGATACCGCCATCATAACCGCCTCTGTTATCGGCTGTGCCCACAGCATACCATTAAAGCCAAAGCAATGATTCAGTAACAAAAGCAGCGGGATATACAATATAAGCTGACGTATAAGCGTTATACCAAATGCATACTGGGGTTTACCCATTGCCTGGAATGACATACGGCACATGGATACTGTCCCTACAAACGGCAGGATAAACATCAAACGGCGTAAAACATGGGAACCGATATTGATAACTTCCGCCGAATCAGTGAAAATATCTATCAGCTGCGGAGCAAATATACAATAAAGCAGCATAAGAACGGTCTCTGTACCTGTTACTGTTAAAACTCCAGCTTTCAGTACCTTACGCATTCTGTCTGTATTACCTGCACCGTAATTATAGCCCATAATAGGCTGTGTTCCTGATGCAAAGCCCTGATAGACATAATTGCCCAAAGACAATACCTTCTGGGCTATGCCCATAGCAGTTACTGTCAATTCGCTGTAATTAACTGCAAGGTTATTATTTACCGTATATGCAGCTGAGGTAAGAAGTGTCTCTAATGACGCCGGGATTCCTACCCAGTATATCTCAGAAAGTATCTCTTTGGTCGGCAATAGCATATTAACTGATGGACGAAGCAGAGTTTTTCTGCGCACATAATACAAAACTGAAACTCCGAAACCTGCTGCATTACTGAGGATAGTTGCAACAGCAGCTCCTCGTATCTGCATATTCAGCGTAAAAATAAACAAAGGATCAAGAATGATATTCATAATTGTTCCGACTATCATTCCTGTCATGGAATAGCGTACAGAGCCTTCACTTCTCAGCAAAGCGCCTGTTGTATAGCTTCCCATAGTGAAAAAGCTTCCTGTCAGTATTACCTGAACATATTGCTTTGTAAATATAAAAGTATTGTCTTTAGCTCCGAGAAGCCGAACTAAAGCAGGAAGGGACCCGAGTCCGATCCCCATAACTATAATACTATTTATAAATGTGAGGGTAAAGGCAACAGTCAGTGTATGTGCCGCCTTATCCTTTTCATTTGCACCGAGACATCGGGCTATGTATGATGAAGCTCCTGTACCTATAATATTAGATATGGCAACAGTAACCATCATAACAGGATATGCAAGATTAACAGCTGCCAGCTGATAATCATTGCCAGTGAGCCCGATAAAATAAGTATCCAAAAGATTGTATAGTACCATAATAAACATACCAAATATCAGCGGTACGCTCATTTTAACAACTGCTCTGGCAGGGGCTTCCTGACTAAGTGTATATATTCTTCTGTCTTCTTTGTTTTCCATTACCTTAAACTGTCCTTTTATATAGCTTAAAAATCATATCAGGTATTTTTATATTTGAGATTAAATTCACGAGCAGTTTCCTTGAGAGAGATGTCGATACGGCTGTCGCAGAAACGTCTTATTTCTTCGGGAATATTCTTATAATAAGCTTCGGCGATACCTCCTGCGATACAAGCCATAGTATCAGCGTCGCCTCCGAGGGATACGGCATTTCTCACAGCGCTTTCGTAGTCAGTGGAATCGAGGAAACAAACAATTGATGGCGGCACTGAGTATTCGCAGCTGCTGTCAAAGCTATACTCAGGACGTATCTGCTCAATAGTATAACTAAGATCGTAACGAAATTTTTCAGCGATGAATTTGCGGATAAGTTCCTTCGATTCACCATGACGGGCAAGAAATACTGCACAGGCTACAGCCTGTGCACCTCTGATCCCCTCACGGTGAGCGTGAGTATAATAGCAGCTTGCTTTAGCTTGCAGCATGACCTGTTCTATATCATCATAAGCGTAACCAATAGGAACTGCTCTCATTGCACCTCCGTTAGCATAGCTGTGCTGCCTTCTGAGGCTTTTCTCCTTTGCCCAACGCACAAACATGCTTCCGTATCCGGCGTGGGGATAACGGGAATAATACTGCTTGTACTGAGCCGCATACTCAAAAGCTCTTTTACGTACCCCGAACTTGCCGATATTTTCGCCGTTATTGAGTATAGCCCTGCACACAGCTGCAGTCATAACACTGTCGTCAGTAAAATGGCTTTCACGTTTAAAAGGAAAGACATAAGCCTTCGTGCATGCATTTTCGTATTCCGAGCCGATAACATCACCATAGAACGCCCCAAACATAATTCACCCACTTTCATTATTTTCGCATTTTATATCGACTAGATAATTTGACTTAATCCTTATTTTCTTTCTTCGATTAACATGATATTTGATAATTCATTTTTAGTATTGTCAAATAAAAGACTTAAAATAATATTGTCTTTTTTATATTCAAGGTAAGATTCCGTTTGGATACTCGTTTCGCCAAAGCTTGATGCAAAGTCTTCAATTGACGTTTTGTAATCTAAACCATTGATCTTAATATAATCATTTTTGGGCGATTTGGCATCAACTAAAACTACTTTCTTCTCTGAATTATTATCAGTTTTATCTCCTTCTATGGCTATAGTACAAATGTAGTCTTTACTGTTATACATATCATAGAGCGTATAATCTTCATCAGAATAATAAACACCGTTTTCAAGCTTATAATCGTTGCCGAGCTCGCCAAATTTAAAAGGGAAAACAAAAGTATTTCCACAAATACTTATATTTGTGATATCAGACTTTTCGTTTTCAACTTTATTTGTGTCTGTAGTATTTTGCTGTACATGGATACTGTCGCTTGTAGAAACATCTTTTTTCGATGTTTTATCACGCCCGCATCCACTTACTGCATTGAATGAGCAGAACAGCAGTAAAAGAAAAGGTAACAGTTTGTTTTTCATTTTTCCTCCTATATCATGTCAAATATTCAGAAAAGATCCAGCATGCTGTCGAGATAGATCTCTTCACGGACAGTAAGCTGGTATTCCGGCTTTGTGAGATAATAAAGCAGAAATTCTAGATTTACAGCACTTCCGAGTCCTCTGCCTTCTATTTTGAAATTAGAAAAACCGAGGGGCAAATATGTGTTGATTATGTCATCTATACTGATAAATCCGGGATTTTTCATTGCCTTTGAAAAACGATATCCGTCACTGGCATCTGGTGCGGTACAGATGTGCTCTGGACAGTTCTCTCCGAGATTTTTCCGGCTTACATTTTCATAGCATGTTTTTCTGTCTTTACAGTAAAACGAGCAGCATTCATTGCACAGAAACTCGACTTTATCCTTCTGGGCCTGCGAGAGTGTATCAAGTTTATCGTACAGCTTATTCAGCCTGAAATCAGGAATAACATATTTAAAATCACTTCGCTCCGTTTCCTTTATAAACTGATCGAAATCAGTCTGAACCTTTGTAGTCGAGGAAACGAAATAAAGATCGGGATAATTATTTTTAATATGTTCAAGCAGAAGATCTGAGTAAATTATCACACCATTCTGTACACCTTTGCTTCTGGCGAAAAGCTCACACAGGGCATTGCATTTCCTGTCGGTGAGATGTTCAGGTTTTAAAAGCGAATTGCTGAAAGTGAGCCTTGAAGAAATACCGTATTCATTCATAAGTGCGAGTACATCTTCGGCTTCACATTCGCCGAATCCGGCACGTCCGCCGCCCCAGATACAGTCTGCCGGAGCACCATAGACAGATGCTATTTCGCACCAGTCGTAGAAATATTCCCGATGCTCACGGTACAGCGGCAGGAACGCACTGTACAGGTCATAGAACTCAAACAGCCCCGGAAGATGAAAATAAGCTTTATCAGTCATTGTTTTTCTTCACACACTTATTCATGGTTTCATTAGCTTCTTCATCCCAGACTGTTCTCTCGGGGCCGAGAGTGCCATATATCGTGTTCTCAAAAGAGTATACACTCTTGCCTGTTTTGATAAGTCTCTCGTTGTCGACATCATCGCTGAATGTACCGAGACGGGCGTAAATATCCTGAGTAATCTCATAATCATACTGCTCACGCCCCTCACGGCTGGTGTACATTATTTCCGCAAAGTATCGTTTCGTATCATTATCATAGTAAGCTGTCCAGTTATTGCCTTGCTTTTTGTTTTTCATGTTTTCTCCCCCTAAACGTAAACTATTATTTGGTATAAACCCTGTCACAAATATACTTTACTGGAACTTCATCGGTACACCAGACCTCGTTCTCGGTAACTCCGAACCTATATCCGTCCTTGTTCATCTCCGATGCTGATATTTTCAGCACAACAGGAGTCTTATGCCAGCGCTCTGCTGACTGCCATGCTTTGCTTATATCAGCCTGCATATGTACAGCATGTCGCTGCATCTTCTTTATTGCTCCGCTTTCTACAATGGCTTCAAGAGCCTTTGTAGTCGTTCCGTGGTACAGAAAATCAGGAGGTTCGCAGTATTCAAGCTCGGGCTCAACCCAGGGAACCGAGTGTCCCTGACAGCACTTGATCTTTTCGTGTTTTGCATCATATCTGTAGCGCCCCTTGTTGTCCTCGGCTACTATCTGTTCAAGCAGTTCACGATCCAGATTATAATTGCTGTGGCCGTTAACGCCGTTTATGAGCTGTTCTACTGATACCCAGCCGTGCTCATCCATATCAAGCTCCGCTTTCGCAGGCTGATGGCGAAGGAGCAAACACAGATATTTCGACAATTCGTTCATTTTTCACCTCATTACTTATTATATCCTATGAATGAACAGCAGCCCTTTACGGGCTGCCTTAGTTCTTATATTCAGTTATAATTGCAACTTTGAAATGTATCAGTCCCACCAGAAATACCAGACGTTTGAATCCTTAAGTGTACTGGCAAGTGCTTTTAGCGTACCTGCTCCCTGATCCACAGTATCATTGCAGAAAGCGTAATGTTCTTCAGCTGCTTTCAAGGCTTCATCTATACTTTTTATCGGAGCAGAAAGAAACATCTGTAGTTCATCGCTTGAAATAACAGCAGGCACAGCTTTATATTTCTCATGCCAGTACTTGCAAACTGCCATCATGTCTTCGGTATCAGGGCATTCATTCCAACCACCGAAAGGTATCCACGCGAAGACTTCCCATGGCTTATTCGCAGGGATCCTGGCAAGAATAAGCTTTTCATTATTATCAGTGCTCAGAAAGTTTAAAGCAGGCGTTACGCCGTCGGTGTATTCGCCATATATTTCATCATCACCAAAGTCTTCATCAAACATTTCCATATTCTCATCAAAGCGCTGTTTTAAGAAGGACTCTCCATGAGATATATCGGCGCTAAGCATCTTGCTCCTGTAAATCTCGGCTCCGCCATTGTCCTTGTAATTGCACTGTATCATCTCAAGAAGATGACCATTAAGCACAAGTATTATCGGTATATATCCTTCTCTTTGCCCCTTTTCTGATTCATCTTTATATAGCTTCATTATGCTATCGCTGTTCAGAAAGCCGCTTATATTTTTACATTCACAGCCAATTAGTTCCGCTATCTGTTTTGCATTATCATTCGGCTGCACCAGTGGCTGCTCTTTGTTCCCTAAAAGCTTTGAAAATAGTCCCATATCCGTACTCCTTGTTTTTTACAATTATATCACATAATCCTGGTTTTTTCAAGATATTGGATATTGCCATATATACTAAAATATGATAAAATAAAATTATCTAAACATAAGGAGAAGTCCCCATGGCCAAATATGCCAAAAAGGAGGTTCTGTATGAAAACACACAGGATAATCGCTGTAACTGCCGCTGCAGTTCTTTTGGTTCCCACATATTCATCGGCAGCAGAAAGTGAAGCAAAGCACAGGATAGTCGGTTACCTTCCCGATTGGAACTATCGTCCGTTCAGTGAGCTGGACCTCAGTGAGCTGACACATATCAATATCGCCTTCTGCAATCCCGATGAAAATGGCAAGCTGCACTGTAATATTCCCGAAAGCAAATTAAAAAGCATTATCTCTGATGCACACAGCAATGATGTGAAAGTATTTGCTGCACTGGGCGGCGGCGATGGCTGTGACGGTTATCTTCAACACCTTGACACCCACGAAGAAAGAACTGCTTTCAATGCAAATATTATGAATTACTGTGAAAGCTATGACTTTGACGGTATCGATCTTGATATCGAGCTGGGTTCTGATCATCAAATATGGAATTTCTACGGAGACTGGTGTATGGAGCTACGTGCTCTCTGTGACGAAAGAAATATGGAGATGTCCACAGCTACAGCTCAGTGGGTAGCTGAAAAAGTCACTCCCGAAACTTTTGCACTGTTCGACTTCGTAAATGTTATGGCATATGACAACGACGAGGACAGATACTCCCATGCATCGTATGAATACTCTGGCAAGTGTCTCGATTACTTCTCAGCAAAAAAGAAAATTCCTAAAGAGAAGCTGGTTCTCGGTGTACCGTTTTACGGCAGAGGCTATACATCTGACGGTGAGCTTGACTGGAACTCATATATGTCATTTGCGGATATAGTGAGCAAAGGCAGCGAGTATTATAATGCCGACAACTACAACGATATCGCATACAACGGAGCTGCTACGATAGCTAAGAAAGCGGAGCTGGCGAAAGGCTATGGCGGTATCATGATATGGGAGCTAACACAAGACGCAAAGGGCGAAAAGTCGCTTTTGAAGGTCATCAGTGATACTCTCAAAGGAGATACTTTCATTGCAGGTGATGTAAACGCTGACGGCAGCTTCAACGTCTCAGACCTTGTACTTATGCAGAAGTGGCTGCTTGCTGTTTCCGATGTTGAACTGGAAAACTGGAAAGCCGGAGATCTCTGCAAGGACGACAGACTCGATGTATTCGATCTATGCGCAATGAGAAAACGTCTTATAGCAGGTCAACCAATTACAAAGGAAATACTATGAATGGAAAGTATATGTTCAACGGGTTTATTTTCACTGAACAGCTCTTGATACGGCGTGGGGCGGCTCCTGTTTTTCTGCGGGGAGCGGAAGTTTTCCGTCTTACAGCATAATTAACAGAATATTTACAATTTTAGCCGCACATCCTCAATTTTCAGACGTTATAATATGTGTAAAGAAAAATACACGCAAGGAGGTTAGATATGAGTATTTTTAAACGTTTATTATCATTTGCGGCTTCGGCGGCGGTGATGCTTTCTGCAGGAGTCTCTGCAGTGACGACGGCTGCGGTCGGTGTGAGTCCTGATGTCAGTGTGTCGTTTCCCGAAAAGCTTGCTGCCGGCAATGCTCCTGATTGGGTACCGAAGAACTATCTGGATGCATTTGAGTTCATCAACAAGCACGGTGCCACCTTTGTGCAGGGCGAGTATGTCTGCGTTATACAGCAGCGTTCAAAGGCGCCTAATGCCTATTATGCCATGGATTGTACATTGTCCGACAAGTCATCCGTAAATGTACAATATGCCTTTTCAGGAGAAATAAACTTCAGTCCCGATGACGCTCCCGACAAGAGCGACACGGAGGCATATGAGGCCTACTATAAAAGACTGAAGGCAGCAGGGATATCCGAGGATACAGAAGAACTGGACAATTACTTCAGAATCGAGGTATACAGACCTGTTCTTTCATATATAGATGTGACACTGGAGGAGGGCTGGTATGACGGAGAAACTCCTGTGGTCACTTCCTCGAACACCTATAAATTCGGTTATCAGACCACTATTTTCAACCAAAGACAGCGGGATATCTTTGAATTCATGCCCGACAGCATTGAAGAGTATAATGACTTCATAAAGGAACACGGAAATGTCTGCGTCTTCAACAATTATCTGATCTATTGCGGCGATGTATTGAGCTCGGCAGGAGAGGAACTGAAAATGGAGCAAAAAGGCGATGCTCAGGTGAAGGAGGTCATAAGCTATACTGTCAGTGAAAAGCTGGCTGATATGAGCAATGCTCCGGACGGTGCTCCCGTAATGACAGTAAAGATGTACGAGCCTGTTTCACGTGGCGAGTGCGATGTTGATTTCAGCCATGTCCGCTTTGACAATACGGTGAATAAAGTGATAAGCAGCAACTTTACTATTGAAAATGACGATGCCAAGAGTATGGAATTCAAGATCGTCAAGAACAGCAGCGATCTTCCAGAATGGGTTCCTACGGATTATGCTCAGGCCATGAAGTTTGAAAATGAGCACGGCGCGTCATATGTTGCAGACGGCTATGTATGCTGTATAAGCAGGTCTGACAGATACGGTAAGGGACTTTCAAAGAGGATATATATGGATCTGCTGGACGGAGAAGAATACAATCCGTACGATTGCCAGGTGTACTCAAAGGTCTTTACATTCCCAGAGCCCGAGGACACCTCCTCGGAGGCATATGAAAAATACCTCTCGGAACTGAAACAGTTTGGAATTACGGAAAGTGAGCTGGAATATGTCAATAAGGAGATACGCTACAGCGTCAATATATTCAAGCCGAAGCCGTCTTCAAAGTTGTCCGTGTACTTCGATGACTACCGCGGTAATATTGGAAGCAGCTCTAGAGAAAACTTAAACCTCAGCTTCAGTATAGACAAGGACGGCGTTATAACCGAGACTGATCTCTTCAGCTGGTTGCCGGATACTATCGCCGAGACAAGGGAATACATAAAAAAGAACGGCAATATCTCCGTCCATGATGAGTACCTGGTATTTTGCTCAGTCAGCAATGCTTTCAGCATTGATCTTTCACAGGATGGCATACCCGAGCTGAAAAAAAGCTTCGATTACCATCTTGAGAATGCGCAGCTGGTTGATATCCTCGGCGCTCCCTATTCAAGAGTGCTGCTTTATAAGGGAGACAGGCCGGGTACCTTGACTGCAGATTTCGGCTACAGTGGTGGAAAGAGCGAGTATGAGCCCAAGGACTCAGAGGTATCTGTCAGGTTCGATAACGATCTTATCCCGAGCATAATCAGCAGGGAGGAGTGCAATCCGCTTATCCTCGGAGACTGCAATTATGATGGCACCTTCGGAATTTCCGATGTGGTTGTCCTTCAGAAATGGATCCTGGGCAGCGGTGAGCTCAGAAAACCTGAGAATGCGGATATGAACGGAGACGGAGTTCTCGACATATTCGATCTGCTCAGCATGAAGAAGCAGGTAGTAAAGGGTGAGGGCGGCTCCTACGGACTTGTTGCGGATCCCAAGCCCATGCTGCTTGTTGTTTCTCAGAATTTTGCCTGGGGAAGACAGCAGGCTATGACTTTATATGATGAGAACGGAGCCGCATACAGGATGTCCTATGACAGTTCCCAAAACGGAACAGATAAGAATACATATGACGAGCTGTTCAGGATAGGTTACGACGAGAACTGGTACGAAAGACTGACAGCCATGATGACGAGTGAAAATGCTGCCGGAAAGAATCTGCCCGACCAGCTTGTAGGCAGAACGAGAAAGCTTTCCCGTGAGCTGGACAAGCATCTTAATGATCAGCCCGGCAAGATGATAGGACAGATGTTTGACGCAGGACAGTCCACACTGTACCTTATCGGCAGCGACAGCGACGGAAAGCCTGCTTTTCTCGAGATATTCACCTCAGGAGATGTACTGGGCTGGATAGACTGCGAGGAGATACAGGAGTACCTCAAGCTTTCCAGCTACACTTCCGCAGGTCCTGACGTCTGGTCTATAAAGACTCTCGAAACAGGCGTATCAAGGTACGATCTGACTTACTGATATAAAAACAGAACCGCAGACGAAAAAATGGTTCGTCTGCGGTTATTATCTGAAAATATTTACCGTGCCTACGCCTGGTCATTCGAGAGAAGCTTTCTTCTCATAACGGTCGAAGCACTTTCTATACAAGAAGCGATATATAGAATAAGCTAATTACAGTATTAAACTTAAAGAAAGAGGAAATAAAAAATGAAAAGAGTGAACATTATCACAGCACTCATGATCACAGCTACACTTACAAGCTGTGGAAAAAGCAACGACGGTCCTGCTCCTAACAGTAAACCGACAGTTACAACAACCGTTACCGAAGCAGTGACAACCACTGCTGAATCCAAGACAACAACGGAAGCAACAACTAAAACAACAGAAGAAGCTTCAAAGGACATTGTTGATAACAGCAATATCGAAGGAAGCACTGCCGCCTCCGACAGTTCCGGAAACATCGGCGTAGATCGTGAAACAGCTATCAGCAACGTAAAACAACTGGCAGGATCGGGTGCAAAAATCGTCAGCGTTACAGAAGGAACAAGTCTTGAAGGCTTTAAATGCTGGGTAGTGGTTGTTGAGCCTGTGACCACAGAAAACGGACCTGATACTGTAACTTACTATTCAGGCTATCAGTTCTGCTATCCGGATAACAGGATCCAGCCGGATGGCAAGCAGAATCCATTGATGAATTACATCGGCAATTATTCTAACGGCAGAGCTATGATGTATGTTTCCTGCATCGGTACTGATCAGGCTTCGATAGTTATCAAATGGAGCGGCAACGTTGCTGATTCTTCTGTATGGACGATGAGCGGTAATGTTACAGCAACTACCGAGGCAGTTACAGTGACATACAATAATTGTACAAAGGAATCTGTCAGCTATGCAGGTGACGGCTCGAACATGAGTAATACGATAGATTATACGGACGGCAGCGGTACGATAAGTTTCATGGCCGCTGATAATAAAGCTTACTGGTATGATTCACAGGAAAATGCTTCCGGCGGAGTTCCTTTTACGTTCTATAATGAATAAAAGACAAATCGGCAGAAAAAACGTTAAATTAGCTCGTTAAACATTGTCTTCTTTTAAAACGTGGCAGCTGACGAGGTACTTTATATACATAAAGCAACATATAAAACTAAAAGGCAGCCAAACGCTGCCTTTAGTTCTTAAATTCAATTATAATTTCAGCATTGAAGTGTATCATTTTCACCAGAAATACCAGACGTATGATCCTTAAGTATACTTACAGATGCATTTATATGATATCACTTCAACACCGCTTCCAAACAAAACGTAGGTCGGAGCTTGCAATGTGCAAATAATTGAGTGCTAAGCTATGATTTAATTAAGAAAAGCAAGATCAGATTCATCGACTGGTTCGATAATATAGTCCTCTTCGTTTTCGACACATACACGTTTAACACAGTCATTAAGTGCAGCTTGTTTGAATTCTTCCTTTGACATAGGTAGTGGTTTTGCATCATCTTCTAAAGCTATATCAGTAATTATGAATGTATAATGCGCGGAACCATAATTTTTTTCTTTAATGTCACTCTTCATCCATATACCTGTTTCATAATCGATCATAATTGTAAATTCACATGTGCATATATCAAAGTTTTCTTCATCAGAAATACTTTCATATGGGATCTTAATATCTGTTGTTCCGTTTATAACTGCACATTTTCTTCCAAGATACTCTTCAAAACCTGTAATATCCCAGTTATCAAGATTTTCAAGGAGATTCTTTCCATCAACTTTTAAATCACAGATTTTAAAGTTCAGTTCTTCATTTTGGAAGGTATAGAATTCTTTTTTGTTGCCTAATTCATTGGTATCAGGCTCGCTAATCCCAGCCGCATCATTATGATGGAAATATTCGATATAATTACTATTGTACACTACATTGCCATCGCCACGATAATATCCGCCATTTACTTTTCGTATTGCTGTATCCTGAGTATTATCGACGTAAACTTCGTTGTTTTCTTCCATATGATAACCGGTTTCATAATAAGATCGATATTCATAAGAATATGATATTTTATCAAAATTCTTTGTCATGCAGTTTTCACATATTGAGAATATCAGCTCCTTGGTTACGTCAGACTGATCAATACTCTGTTCAGCATTGGTTTCATCGATTACACTATTCGCCGTAGTTTCATTGTCATTTATGGTAGTTGTTTCTTCGGTTATTTCAGTAGATGTTTCTTCAGATACTTCAGATGACGGCATTGTACTTCTGTTATTTTTAAGCATAATTGCGCTGCCACCGATAGCTCCGCCTACAAGAGCTATACTCATCACAGCTGCAGGGATTTTCTTCCACAGATGACGGCGTGTATATCTTTCAACGCCGCTTACTTCATCGGTGAATACATTGTCATTACTGTTCATTCGTTCTTTGACTTTTTCGTACATTTTATCCTTCTGGCTTTGTTCTGCCTGAGGATATTCTGAAGACAGTCTTTCCAGAGTCTTTTCATCAGGATTCCTTAGCATATTTATTATTCTCCTTTTGTCTTTCATACTTATTCACTCCTATCAACAAAAGTCTGCGAGGACCTTTTTTAGTTTTTTCATTGCACGGCTTATTCTGGCACGTACCGCAGTTGACGAAAGCCCCACTATCTTTGCTATCTCTGACGACTTTCTGTCGTAGAAGTATTTTTGTATTATGATTATGGAGTCAGGTTCGCCGAGTGCCTTTATTGCGTTAATTAAAGCTTCGGAAACATTATTATTTTCAGCAGTCTGCTCTACATCCGTGCCGGAAACGAGCTCACCGAAATCATCGCTGTCAATGGAAATGGTATTGTTGGATTTCCTGTTTGATTTTCTTAGCATATTTATGGAATTTCTTTTGGCAACCGTTCCTATATAAGCTTTTAGTGAGCCGCTTTTGTCAGGATCATAGTTCAGCATAATATCTGCAAATGTGTCGATGACACATTCTTCTATATCACTCATGGATACATTTCCGCGAAGAATACGCAATGTGATCGCATATACATAGTTGTAGTAATGATCAAATAAAGCACGATGGCCATCATCAGGCGAATGCTTAAGCTTGTCATTTACTTCGCTTTCGCTCATTCCTTAACTCCTTTCATATTAATTTGAGACTGTACAGTATAATTGTATTTCATACTGGCATTCTCCAAACAGATCTGCTTTCACTTAATACATACAATTCAAGTATTGAAATTGTGACACATTTTTAAAAAATTTTTTAAGCGTGCGCTCCACGCACAAAATCACGGTTACTAGGCCCGTCGACTTTTCTACACCGCTCCTCCACCGTTGTCATTGCTGACAACGGCTTGAGGTTCACTACACTTGGCGGTAAATACCCGTGGCAGGACTTTCACCCGCTAGAACTGTGCCATGCCTGGCACGCTTACAAAACAGCTCCCTGTGTTTAGTCACAGGGAGCTGTTTTGCTATTTATGATATATCACCTGCATTCAAACCGGTATCTGTATTTTCAGCATATTCATTATTTTCCCTAAATTAGCCTCCTCCATTACTTTTCATTAGAGAAATAATAAAATCCATCATTTCCGGATTGAATCATACTCTTCGATGGTGCTTTAATAAAACAATTGAAGGCATCAATATAGTCATTTGCTGGTGTGGCAAGTCCTATTGTTCCCGCCGTCCAAAGAATAGTATTAATTACACTATGAACTGAAGATGTTATCATAAATAGTAATAGAGGAACAATTCCTAATAAAATAGGCAAAAGACTTGATATAATGAATCTCCTTTTACTGACAGCCGCTGAACAGTAAGCGCTTGGTGCCCAATTCCTTATTAATATTTTTTTCGTACTGTTCTTAGGATAAGGAATTAAATGCAGTATCTCGTGTGGTAATAATAACAATACTCCTAATATTATTCCTGCTAGAATAAAAGGCTTGTTCAATATGGAATCTCCGTTATTATATTTATATTGCTTGAGCAGTAACAGCCCATATCCTATTGCAATCCCCATTAATCCGGCAGTTATTCTCTTTAAATTCGATGCCTCTTCTGGAATTATTCTTGCATTGCAGGGCAGTGATTCATGTTCATGTTTATAATTCTCTTTTACAAAACCTATGAATTCAAACATTTTGTATACTCCATTTCTAATGTCTAATTAAACGTTTAATCAAGATCAAAGGTTTTGAATCTTCCCCATTTCATATACAGGAATACAAACCAAGTAATCATCGTTGCTTGTATGAAGAACTGTATATTTGTATGGAATCAAATAATGATCCGAAAAAAAACTCCCTACAAAAGGTATCAGTGAGATCAGCCTTCCTTTCTTTTTCACACCATACTTCGCATAAGCAGACGGCTTTTTATTCTGAATCCAATGCTTAATCCTTGCATTGTTTTCGGCATCTATCCACGGTTCCATCAGCGAATAAGATATTTTTGCAATTCCAGTCACATCTACAAAGTATAATGCTTCGGTGTCTGCATAGACAAGTTGCAGGCTGTTATCAAAGAGAAGATTCTTTTTTTGATTAAAATCATCTGAAACAATTTGCGGAAATAACATTTCAATTTCAATTGCATCATCAGGTACGTCCATTTCACCGCCAGCCAGCATTGACATTTCCTCAGATTTTCTTTTCAGCGATGGTCTGCTTACCCATATCACCCCCATCACCAATATCAACGGATATCCGAAAATAGTCAACAGACCAAACATCAGCACAAGATTCGAGTTCATTCCGGCTATGTCTCCGCCAATCCAGATTACTGCCATAATGATGACAAATAGCAGCGCTGCTCTTTTTATATTTTTCTCGAATCTATCTATTTTGTCATTGTACTGATATATGGACTCCAAAAGTGTTTTATTCGGGGCTTTTACAATGATATTTCCGGAGTTCTCACGATCCTGAAACAAATTTTTCAACATTTATCTGATTCCTTTCCATGCATTTGGTTGCTCTGACCGGATGTCGCTTTATTGCGGTCAGTCATTTTCTAAATCAAGCATTGCCTCTAACGCTTTTTATCCCCTCCGGCGCGGGCGAAACGCTGTAAATACTCCTGTACGCCCTTATGATTGTCGATTCTTGCACAGGCGAAGAAAGCCATGCTGAGCGCTTGGACTTGAATTTTTTATTATATAGATATACAAAGGCATCCTGCACAACTATCACCGGATGCCTTTTATAATACATAGAATTATTTTTGCTTTTCCTCTGCCTACTTGACGGGGAGCACATCATATTCCAATTGGCCCTATCAATTTATTTCTCTCTTGTAAGATAAATATCATCAAGAGTACATCTACCCATACATAGCTCAAGCATATCTATCTCACGATATGTTGACAGATTGTTCTCACGGAGAATATCCGCTATATTCTGCCTGTCCTTGGGAATTATACGATCGCTTACCCAAAGTGAGGACAATTCTGAGTCAAGCTCCATTCTGCCATTGGTCATAAATCTGTGTATCATTGCAGGCGGCTTGTCCTTTCTCATTTCATCGGACGGACAGCGAAACTTTATACGGAATTTTGATGTTTTATCGCTGTAATAAAGCGTTCCCCAGATATAATCCTTGCCTTTTCTGGTGCTTTTTATCGTATATTCTCTCACAGTATGATACCTCCGTTCAGCAGTTTTTCATATCTGTAATCAATTGCAGCTTTTATTATTTGCTGATGTTCCTTTGATATGACGTCGCCAAGACCATAGAACATCTTCTTATAAACCTCATCGGTAAGACGTGGAAGCTTATATTTTTTGCTGACATTTTTCAGATTGCTTTCCAGATGAATACTTCCTACAAAATTATTGACGGTAATATCTCCCTTGTAATCCCAATTCTGCATAAGCTTCACATTATTGCCGTATTCATAGGTCAAAGCACGTCCATTATCAAAAATTGGTGAGGGAATAATATTATTATCGTTATCGTACAAGAGTTCGATGTTATGTCCGTGTCTGTCAACGTTCATAATAAGGTAGTCGAAGATGAAAACATAGTCAAGATACTCCTGCAAACCTATCCTACGACAATAATCAAGAGCACTTTCAGTATTTGAAAGCCTGTTGGTAAGATAGTCGGTAATGAGAGGAATAGCGGTATATCCGCTTTTAACATAATTATGGCTTCTTGCAACAAAAGTAGTATACTTCTTACCGTCTATGCTGATTTCGGACATATCTCCCATATATTTTAAAACAGGAAATCCAAGAAATAGTCCTAAACGGCTTACAATTACCTCTATTGCCGTTTCACATCCGGAAAAGCGTCCCTGTTTGAAATCAGGAAGCTTATAATAAACTTTCTTGCTTCCCGAACCATCTTCAGCTTTCAGATATGTTCCACCAGAAGAAGAACTGCTATAACTCCATTTCAGGAATGTCAGATCTTTCACACTCTCACCTCCACAGCCTTATTATACCTTATTTTGATTATAATTGCAACATTTATGATATTATTCTTCTATATCAGGATTAAGTATATTACGCAACTCTATTCTTGCAGCATTTTCCTTTAATGCCACTATACTGCGTTTAACTTTGGATTCAACGTCATTAAACAACATCGGCTTATTCCTCACTTTCAAAAAGCCTGCCATACAGTTCGAACAAACTGTCAAGATCATCATTAATAAGCTGAGATGCTCCGTCAATCAAGGTGTTATCGATCAGCTCTCCGTCCATATCCTCAAGACAAAGTTCAATTCCGCCATTCTGTACATAATAAGCCTCAAGCGAATCAAGACAAATGTAAATCACCTTAGCTATATTTATATCCTAATTATATCATCAAGAATAATATAACGTCAATAATCAAATATCATACAATCATATTAAAAGCTCAAGATTTGTTAACCAAGGTTAACGAATCACAAAATATTACCATATGTACAGGGTGTCATTCCACGATATTTCGAGAAAAATTTTCGGCGTAGCTGTACACTGGCTGTATTTTTGCTTTTTGAGGTATATAATCAAAAAATATAACTACTTGCAAGATGATGCAAAATCAACCCTGCGAGCAGTTCTTTTCGTTCTATAAATACCTATATTCAGGCAAAAATAAAAGGCACTATATTTTGCAATATAGTGCCAAAATTCTGTCAGTCCATGACTAAAAAGATGACGCAAAATAATTCGCTATTTTTCGCAATTTGCGTAAAAGTCACTTTTCCTAAATGCGTACAAAACCTGTCTATTACTTTAATAGTGTAACATATTTCTGTTAATTTGTCAATAGAAAAATAGAGAAATTCTTTCAGATTTATATCTGTCTTATTTGATGCCATAACTGTCTTTTGTTCTTACTACCTTAATCAAGCTTATTTTTCAAATATCAAAAGTCATCACTGAACATCTATGATCTTCCATCTTTCGTCTTCCCTAATAATATCCACAACAACTATTATATCAGAACCATAACAGTTAGCTCTCAGCTTAATAGAGTACCCTTCTTCATAATTCTCCGATGCAACGATAACAGGCGTGTCGTTGTAGAATGAATATATTCCGCCTATA
>Ga0256405_10000940_pt1 | contig 87596 bp, 99 predicted proteins | sample RumenRJG_02DNA_FD_189096 | JGI IMG/M metagenome (GOLD analysis project Ga0256405, IMG submission 189096) | Bovine rumen microbial communities from Lethbridge, Alberta, Canada - RJG_02 | ecosystem: Host-associated > Mammals > Digestive system > Stomach > Rumen | place: Canada: Alberta... | reverse complement strand
CAAAAAAAGCCACAGCACCCCATGCAGGGGAGCTGCGGCTTAAAACACACTCTCAAGAAACCAAATCGATCAGCTGTTATCCATCAGCGGAGTCCGTAGATCTTCGCAAAATGGTTGTAGACTGCAGGGATAGGTTTCTTATATCCGGGCTGGTTTTCAGTACACCACTTTTTGAGCTCTTCCTTGGAAGAGAAAGGCTTCTTCCAGCTTTGCCCGTTCATGATCATCTGAAGCTGAGGCTCAAGCTCTTCAATGAAGTCCTGCGCTGTCCAGCCTTCCCATGACGTAAACGCCATTGCTTTATCCTCCTTTTTAATATAGTTCTGCAGGATTAAAAGACCTGCTCATTGTCCGATTCCCCATCTTCTGTCTCGACGAGATGGAAAGTGCCGCAATAACGATACTCCGAATCCGACCACGGGATATTGTCACAAACGTACTTTAATGTCGGCCGGACATATGTGAGATATTCACCAACCTCACGACCGGATGGAGCCGGAAAATTCATGACATAGTGGCAGCTCAGGTCATACAGAAGCCAGTGATAATCCTGCGTCAGATCAACTGTGTAGGATTCTGGAAACTCTTCAAACGGATTTTCGATGAAGCTGCCGTTTTTGTTGTAACATTTGACGCCGCTTGCCAGGTACATAAGCAGACGGGTTTTCGCAAGTTCCGACTGGGTGAGGATGACATCACCTTCCGGGAACTTTATTGTATGCAACGATTCCATTGTGTTTCTCCTTTCTGTATCAGAAGCCGGTATCTTTCATTTCGGCTGTCATATTGCCCGTTTTTGCAAGGATATCAAGCGATGCGAACACAACGTCATTGTTATATAGAACACAGACGGTGTTGTTCGCGCCGATCCATACGTATTCATTACCTTTCCGGTTCGCGTCAGGCTTACCGTACGCGGTTACCAGGGCGTCATATACAGCTTCAATGTTATACTCGGAATCCTTATCGTCAAACCATACGCAGACCTCCGCCAGCTGCGGGCCGGCAGGATCCTGTACATACATAAGGCTGACGTTACGGATACTTTGTTTCGCTATGGTCGTACACAACCGGTCTGACCACAGTGTCTGGTTCAGCAGGTTCAGGGCGCATGAATCTTTGGACTTGTAGACGTACCTGTACGGTACGTTTTTGTCCTTCTTATAGACCCCGATATGGCTGAAGAAAGGAGAGTTATCCTTTTGTGCTTTCTGCAGTTCGGGATACCATCCATTTTCCGCAAAGCCCGCATCAGTGAGGGACTTGAAAGTGTCATTCGGAGAAGAGCACCAGGGAACGCCCTGGAAAACAAGCTCTTTTCCGCTGTCCGCAAGCCCGGTACAGAAACAGCAGGCAAGCACAAGGATCATGGAAACAGCAATCAGTTTTTTCATAATAATTCCTCCTATAAAATCATGATGTCAGCCGCAGAAGTTGATTATCTTTCAACCAACCTTACTACGCATACCTTTCCTCCTTTATGTCCTGCGGAAATCCGTTTGGCAATTTTTTTCGTATGGAAAAATCCGCGGACAAGACGGGAAGGGATAGTGAGCAGGATTTCTCCCCTTTCACCAAAAAAATAGAGTGTTTTCAAAAGGCATTCCTCCTTGGCGCCGGATCAAGTTCGGCGCAAAAATATTCAGATGTTCAAAGAAAGTCGATCAGTTAAGCCTGAATTTCGTCTCCATGAATCTGTACTTATATAATACTTTATTTATTTATCCTCCGATTGGAAAAGGCCCGAAAACAGAGTCCCGAGCCAATACATAAAAATGTGTACTTTTTAATAACGGTTTCCGGATCGTTCATTTCAGAAAGAGTTCCAGTATTTTTATCTTAAAAAAAAGAGTTCTTCCACCCCGCGAACGGCAGTGAAAGAACTCCGGGAATCAAACAGCAGCAGGGGCTTCCCTACTCCTGATCGTCACAATCACCTTCGTCATCCGGGCTTTGCTCGATCTCGACCTTGCCGTCCCTGACGAAGATCCTATACCAGTAATCATCCGGCTCGACATAGATCTCCGAGCCTTCCTCCAGGGCTGTTACCGCCTTTTCAAAAACATCCATGAGAACGGTTTCCCAGCCGTATGAAGCGTCAAAATCCGCGCTCCAGGAATCATCCTGCTGATAGACATCCTCCGCTGTGAGCAGCTTAAAGCACTCAAGCGGGTCGTTGAGGTCGAACAGTTCGGCTGCCGGCTTCCCATGCTCCGGATCGGCGTATAAAGACCGTTTGGGAAATCTGGTTCCGGACAGCTTCCAATCAGCCGTCTTTTCGCGGATGATATCGCAGAAAGCCTGTTTGTCTTTGAACCGAGGCGTTATGCTGACAGTGTAACATGCACCCATCAAATTCAACTCCTTCCTATAATACACACCGACGCTTACGGGACATCTATATCCCAGACGTGCCAGATGCAATTAAGCCTGGCAGTGTCGGAGTGAAACGTTGCGCCGTCTTTATGGACGGTGATTTCGATTTTACCGTCTCCAAGCGTACAATGAAGCGGTTCTGAAAGCTCATCTGTCAGAGAATCAAAGCCGCACATCCAATTAATAGCCTTCAGCTTTTCCTTGAACTCATAAAAATCTGAGAGTTCTTTTTCACTGAACATGGCAACGCCTCGCTTGTGAGTTTTAACGTTATTTCTAATATGCCAGAAGAGCCCATCGATCACGCGGCCTAATGCTTGTTGTTTAGTCTTATATAAGCCGAGCCTTTCCACACGCTTTCTGTGGCCTTTCTGGAATACCAAAAAGATTTTCATAGGCATTTCCTCCTGTTATCTTTTACAAAAAGACAGGTTTCGCCGGCACGAAGCCGACGAAACCCGTTTGATCATTACGCGGCCTGAAGGATCGCCTTCGGGTCGAAATGGATAGCATTGAGAACTTTGATGAAGCCGTTTGCGAACTTGTCCGCGGGGCTGTCCTTTACCACACTGCAGTTGTTGATGCCGTGCAACTGGACACGCTTGCCGTTCGTCACTTCCATCGCGTACAGTGCTGCGTCAGGATTATCCGCGTCCCGAATAAAGAACACGGAGGTATTTCCTTGAGCAACCCTGTCAACATAAGAGGAGAGACAGTTGTGCAGGCGCTTGCTTTCCTGGATAAGATCGCTCGGAGATTCGGGAACATAGACAAGGTAACGGGTGTTCTGTTTAAGGAACTTCCCGATCCGCTTGTCAGACATCAGCGCGTCGCGGATCCGCTTCATCGCCTCGACTTTATCGGGGCTGGAGCTGTCGATCACGGCACAGGAGATCTTGACCTGTTCCTTGTCGAAGTCCTTCGGGAACACAGTATCGGAGTTCAGCTTCAAGCCGAGCTTGATCAGGTTCTGCACGAAGGTGTCATATTCATGGACATGAATCTTGTTTTTCTCAATGTAATCCAGCGTTTTGCAGATCGGCTGGCGGTTCCGAATGAGAACAAAGTTCCGTCCGTCACCAATGTCAGCACACGCTTTCAGCCGTTCGACTTCTTCCATGGTGATCCCGGGATTGTTTCCGCAGGCCGTGGCGATTCCGGCAAGGGAATCGAGTGTGGCGTTCTTGCGGTCTATCCTGGAGAATACCCTGCGCGGGATCTGAAGCACTTTATAGAGCTTCTGTTTTCCGACGGAAGAAAGGATCGGTTCGGCATATCTCATGATGGAACACGCAGTATCGCGGTTTCCATAGGAAAGGTATCTTGCCTTGCTATAGCCTACAAGGGCCTTTTTGAACTCCGCCGCAACCTTATCGAACCCAGCCTTCTTGAAGATCTCGTAGGCAAGAATCGAGTTGTTTACGTTGGGATCGCTGCGGAGGGTATCACGGGCAAGCATCATCCGGACACTGTTCGTCTTCAGGAGTTCTTTGGGAACAAACCGGAGGCTATGCAGGTCTACACACGCTTCGAAATCCTTCGGGAGAAGGAAAGCGTCAAGTCGGTCATTCCCGTAATATGCCGCTTTGTAGAAACGGGAGCCGATCCGCTTATACAGGTGATTGTCCATCGAAACACACACTGTATCTTTCACACGGAGGTCTTTATCCACGGAGAGCGTTACAGTGTAATCGTATTTTCCGGCAACGGCCTTTGGGACAAAGAAGGTTTCACCGGCGTTCATGGCGCGGGACGGGATCCTGTCATACACATACCGGATATACGGCGTGAGGTCAGGGGTCTTCATCAGGACGCCATTGGAGCCGCGAATAATCTTCAGTGTATCGAGGCTGCGGTCGGAAGCCATGAAATCGTTGAACTGCCTGTCTGTCAGTCCGAGGATGCCTTTGGCGTTCCTGGCCTTTACGTTCAGCTTCAGCTCGCTGGATCTGGTTCCGACCACGGAAACAGTATCCGCGATCTTCTTGAGACCGCTTTTGACCAGTGCGCGAAGCACATGGGGAGCGTCTTTATCTTCCGCAAGAACCTTGGCGAAGCTGTTTGCTTCTTCGGTCCAGACGTAGTTCATATCGTCGATAAAGAAGTCCAGCGGTACGTTTTTCGCGGTTTTTCCGCACAGCTTACGCAGGTAGCCCTTAAACTGATCGGGAACCACATATCCCCTTTCGCACCAGTCGCTTCTTTCAGCGCTGTAGCATCCCATAGCAAACTGTACAAAGTAAGGGCTCTGGCCGCGACCCCACGAATTATCGTGATAGGACTTGCACCAGCATTCACGGTTTTTGCCGCGGATACCGACGCTTCTTGCAAGCTCGGAACATCCGCTTTGCACAGTTTTCTCATTCATGAAGATACGCTGGTAATAACGGTAATAGGAAACAATCTGGACTCCGTTACGGAGATCCGGGACAATGATCCAGTACGAATCGTACTGGTGTTTGCCGGACACTCTTTCCGGGTAAACCGTTTTTACCGTTTTACCGCATTCAGGACAGGCCATCTGCTTGCTGTGGTTTACCGTGACAGGAGATTCATGTCCGCACTTGGAACACCAGCCGACATGATCCTTGACGATCATATAACCCGGAGCCAGTTCATTTCCCCTCGCGAGGACCGCGTCATCAGAGATGATGGGCGTTTTGAACAGGTCATCCAGCCTGGCTGCGCTGCGTTCAAAGCGGCGGAGGTTGATCTGCTGTTTTTTCTGGATGTTTTTCGCTTCCAGATCTTTGATCGCGGCAAAAGGATCAGTTCCGAAGAACTTCACCGCGGCGGCCTTGTCCTTCTGGGATTTAAAAACAAAATCGAAACCCTTATCGGAAGACCTGCCGGTCACGAAGGCGCTTTCAGAGAAGGTCTTGTTGCCTTCTTTCTGATAACACACCCGTGTGTCCTTTACCACACGGGCGTATGTCCGGGCGGTATATGCGCGGTAGTTGTTGCGCCAGTCAGCCCTTTCCTGGGAGTACAGCGTCATCCGGAGAGTGTTTCCTTCAACGGAATCAACCGCGGCAATCACCAGGGAGGCGTTTTTCCGGAGCATGGCGACAATGCGGGAGGGTATAGACATAACACACACCTCCTCACACAGCCATGCCCATCATGGCGAACATATCGAGCTGTTCGTTGGACTGGGCAGGCGTTTCCTTTGCAACAGGAGCGGCAGGCTTCGCCGGAGCAGGCGCAGGCTTGGGAGATTCAGCCTTCGGAACGTCAGGGATCTTGATACCGGCAAGCAGGCCGGGATCTTCTTTCTTTTCGATCCTGCCAGCCAGACGGCCCTTATCCTTTTCATTCTTCTTGCGGGTCTTCGCGGCCTTTGCGGCAGCGGCGGCAGCGCGTTCTGCCTTTTTCTTTTCTTCCTCTTCCTTTTTCAGGCGGGCGATCTCATCGTCATTGAGCATGAAATACTCAACGAAGTAAGGGATCGCGGCCTCACGGGAAAGGTCAACCATCTTTCCTCCAAGTCCTTCGACGATCATGCCAACGAAGTCGTTCTTCGCAAGCGTAGCCAGGTATTTATAGGATCCGATGAAGGTCTTCCCTTCACGCATCACGTACTGGCAGAAATCGCGGTCGGTCTTGCAGCGTTCAGACAGCTGGTCAAGAACATACAGGCAGTCGGAGGCGTTTTCAGTCAGGAAGCGTTTGTCAATCTCCAGCTTCCTGATCGCGTCTTCGGCTGTAAAGTCGGTATCCGGGACAGGCAGAAGCGGAGGTTCCTTCCTCTCCTTATGGTCTTTGAAGGTCACTTCCTGTTTGGGAGCGGCAGGCTTCGCGGGAGTCTTTGCTTCAGAAGCAGGCGCCGCTTCTGGATTATCCTCGGCAGGAGCCTCTTCATCAGCAGGTTCTTCCGGTTCGTCTTCCGTATCATCATCGGAAGCATCTTCGCAGTCAGCCTCGCCTTCATCAGGCTCGGTTTCCACTTCGGCGGGTTCCTCGATGATTGCCTGTTCTTCGCAGACGATCTCTTCGGCAGCCGCGGGTTCGGCGGCGGGAAGTTCGGCAGGCTGTTCAACCGCGGGCTCTTCAGCCGTTTTTTCAACGACAGAGCCGGAGGGCGTATCGTTGAAGGCATAGTGCTTGCACTCGCCCCCGTCGAAAACGTCCAGCACGATTTCCGCGCCGGTTTCCTCGCCAATCGCCCGGATCTTCTCGACGACCTGTTCCGCGGGTCCGTGGACCATCAGGCCGCTTACGGTGGGAATCACCGTGAAGTCAGCCAGCGCCTTGACCTTGTCCTGGGTTACCATGTGGGTTGTGTGAACGATTACCATTGAGATTCCTCCTTTTAAAATAGGCTCAGTCTCATGAGAATCGCACACAACCAAACAAAGCAGGCTGTTTGAAACAAGCCCGCATTGTTTACCCGGCACGATCTGGAGACTGGCAGTTAACAGAGTATACTGACGGATCTGCACAGATCCCGCCGGATATAAAGCATGTTCATTCAGTTATGGACTAATGAACGTCTGGCAATATATCTGAATATATTCTATTTTTTTTACTTTACGGCAGGACGGTAAATAGATAAGTGGATATTTTCAAACAGGGATGTCAGCTTGTGAGACGGATGGCAGGCACATGGTTAACGTTGGCAATGAGTGTTTATTTGCTTTCTGCAGGCGTGGATAAGCGGATAAGTGGATAGTGATAAACTTTGTTGTCAGGATCCGTGAGATAGTTTGCCTATGTCGCATTTAAGCGTAGTCAGACATGGTTTTATCGGTCTCAAAGAGCCAGGATATTACAGGCTGTCAGGTTGGCACTGGATGGTTATTTCGCGCTGTACAGGGTGGATAAATGGATAAGTGGATACCAACAAAGGGAAGGCTCAGATGCGTGAGATAGTTTGCCCATGAAGGGGAAAAACAGACGATAGAGAACGCCGTTAACAGTGAAAGTAAAGGGAAGAAAAGAAAGCCCGCGTAAGGGATAAGAAACGGGCAGACAAGAGGAAGAGATAAGCAGCGGAGGCAAGCAATAAAATGAAAGACCCAAGAGCAGGCACAATTCCCATTTTTTTATTTTTTATGTTTTATCATCTTATATTATTTTATTATTGATAAAAGAACGAATGGCGGTCAACAAGGTATCATTTTTAGGTGCATACCTATTTCATGCCTTACGGTTTTGTTGTGTTAATATGCAAACATTTTTTGAATAGTGTAAACATTTTCTGAAAAGCTTCGTTTTCTAAAGTTATTTGTGTAAACATTTTTTGAATACTCCCCTATTTGAACGTCTTTTTGATGGGGATGACTTTCCAAACATTTTTTGAAAAAGCATGTTTTTATCTTTTTCACAACTTCCAAACATTTTTTGAATATCTCTGATTAGTAAATTTTGTGAGGAATAAAAGGTACTCACCTATTTCATGGTTTTTCAGATTATTTACTACTCTGTTCAATCAGGGTTTGATACTTTTTCATCAGTTCAGCAACACATTCCGATTCAGAATTGAGCTTTCCCCAGAACCCGTATGCTTCCATTACTGCTCGGTCATTCTTTTGATGTGCTGTCCGCAGTTCCGGTGGCATTGTCAATTCATCGTACAGATCCGCAAGACTGCTATCCGGGTACAATGCCCGGGCGTCCAGTATACCCTGTGCTGTCTGTTCTATTCTGGCTTTCTGCTCTTCCGTAGGATCTGGCCACGGAAAATTATTATATACAATGTTCTTTGAATAATCGTATAGTCGCTTTGTCTTTTGAAGCAGTAATTCCCAGATGCTTTCAATTACATCAGTTACTGTTTTATTACCAAGCCGGTCGAGCGACAATCAAATTAAATATTGCCGATTTTCTTTGTTATTAGCAAAATGAAAAAAGCGCTTCCCTGAACGGGAAACGCTATTTGTTAAACTGCCTGCAACTGTCGTATATCAACGGAATTATCGTACAGTTCGTCAGGCGGGATGTCTGTTGAATTGTCCCAACACACAAGTCCTGTTTCATCGATGTGTGCTGTCATAAAAAATTTTTTATCCTTTAGCTTGGCAAAAAGAGGGATGCTAAACAGAGGATAACAATTGTAAATCTTAATCTCACCCGTGTTGAACTCAACAATGATATTATAATTATCGAGAGGGGTTACTTTTACTGCGTACACCATTTTTGCAACCTCCTTAATCGATCATCCCAGGATCTTCTCCCTGGTTAATCTTATTCCACGCAATATTCAGCTTTTCCTTTTTATACAATAATTGTCATAAAAAAAGCGTTCCCCGGAAACCGAGGAACGCCGTAGTTATCATGTTGAAGATGTTTCTTCAAATGGAATAATTGATACTTTCTGGATATACGTCATTTTCTTTCCACAGTGCGGGCAGTATGCTGTCAGATTTTCGTTCTCTTTTTTGCAATGAGAACACCTATGCCGGTATTCGTACCAGCTTCCTTCTTTTTCGTCCCATGTGCCGCGGATTGAATTGAATTCATCTTCGCTCCAATCGTCCCTGGGGCAGAATGTTTTGACAGCAATAAGTTCCCAACCGTATGAATTTCCCATAGTGTTTTCCTCCTATTATCGAAAATTATGTTGGCGGTATCTCTTCCCATGCGCTTTGATCTGCATAGTATTGTTCTGCTATGTCTGCAGCTTTTTGGTCTGCTTGTGACGAATCGTCAACATCTGCATCAACATGAAATTCGCTATCGTCTAAACTGCTGTGCATATATACTCGGATTTTCATTTACACATATTCTCCTTTCGGGAATTTAGCTAATTACGTGTCACATCATTCAGAACAACATTTAGGGCCATCATCGTGAAATAAAATCATTGTTTTACCTTCACGCTTCGCTTCTTCAAAATCTTGATGACATTGATTTCCGCCAGCCCAATCCAAACAATGCATACACTTTTCTGATATTTTATAGTCCTCACTTCTTAATCTGTATCCACAACAATAAACTTGTGGCACACCATCTTTTAAAAACTTTTGGACAGGTACTCTTTTTCTGCCCAAAGCACATTTTTTTACATGAACCATACTTCCGCTCCTTTGTCGAAGTTAGTCACTGTTCTCTTCTTTCATCTTCTTTTGCCATTTCTTTTCTAAGATTTTCATGTGGTTTCGGAGTTCCATCTGCTCTTCCTTTGTCAGTTCCTGCGGAGTGTATCCGAAGAAATCACCCCACGCAGATGCGTAATCCTTTGCAATTTCCAACTGGCTTTCAAGCTCGGCAATTTTTGACTGCTGTTTCATGAGCGTTTCAATTATCCGGTCAATATAATGTGCGCTTGCCAGATAGCCTGTATCGATTTCGAAACCTTCCCCCTTTGTCTTTAGCAGTGCGTTTTTTAGAGTACACAACCACGCAACTGCCAAACTGTAAACTTCATTGTCCTTCATTTTCAATCCTCCACATGCGTATTTCGCCCTTTTCGTCGCATTCAAGTTCCTTTGGTGGTTCATCAAATAACTGCCTTAATCCCATCGTTCCTGCAATGTTCAGAAGCGATTCAAACGAACACGTTCCGTTAATATAGTGATGCACCCATATTTTCAACGTTGCCCGTTTTATTTCGTCAGTCCCTTCCGGCAATGGCATTGTTTTCATATACTCGTCAAGTCCATCGCAGACATCTTTTGTTAGCCTGGAAAGATGCATCGCGGTGTGAACACCTTCAGTAAATGGCATATGTACCGTTTTCATGCTTCACAATACTCCTATTCAATTATTCTTCCGCTCTTTTTGCGAAGTTACCCGACTTTTACTTTGCCGAAAATTCTTTCAAAATCTTTCCGGTGAAGCCTCAATATCTGGTTCTTCCATTCGCAGTTCCACATATTGTCTCCATGCGTGAAAAAATAGACTTTCCACACTTGCCTTACATCAAAGTTAATCAGTGATCCTCGATCATCTGAACCTTTTTTAATTACATTTTTATCGTTGTCCTCATCTCGCCAGAAAATAAGAGTTTCATTCCTGATAGGACGAAGCTGAAATTGTTCTGTACAGCCATTCGTCTGAACCTTATGCACTCTCTTGCGCTCCATTTCGGATTGTTCACGTGTCATACTTCTCAATACTCTCCTTATAAAAAAGTAATTCAATTCAAATGTTATTGACTTCATAACGTCTGAATAACCTGTTTTTTTCTTCCATGCTTATTCCTCGCTTACTGAGCACTTCATTTAGCACCCGTCCCCTTCTATGCCTTTCCATTCTTCTTGTTTCATCTGTTCTTTTGTTGGCATGTCTGACCAAAATCTGTAGTATTCGTTATGATGCCCTTTTCCTTCTCTGTTTTGTACAATGGTCACATACGGGATTTCATGTACCGTATCAGGGAACATGGTTCCATGAAAAGACAGAATTAAACTCCCTGTATGTATTGCCCAGCAAGCCATAGGAACGACTTTACCGTTATGCTTGATAAACCGTTCCACAACAAGCGGCGTTCCTGCCTTCATTGTTTTAACTTCTTCAGGAGTAAGCAACCTTGGATTTGCTTCTTTCGGTTCTTCATGCTCGTTCAGCAGAGCAATAGCACCAACACAAGCGTCATACGTTATTTTGTTGACTTCATTCAGATTTTCCGGTTCTATTTCTTCTCCGGTTAACGGATTGAAGGTTATCATTTCTTTTGTGTATTCTAATCCTTTGACAACTTCCTTCCTATCAACTTCCTTCGAATGTTCTACAATAGGCTGGCTTACTTTCAGTTCATTCCTGAAAGTAATTTCATGATCGTTTTCCATAAGTATTCCTCCAAAAATAAATAGTAATTCAATTCAAATGTTAATGACTACATAACGTCTGAATTGAATTCTGTATATATATTATTAGTTTTATATTTCCCCAAATCGGTAATTCGTATTCCCCCAGTTATTGCGGATACCTATTCAATTAACCTTACCATCTATTCAAAAAATGTTTGGCATTTTTACTCATTTCGGGGAAGATATAATTTCATGTTTTCAAAAAATGTTTGGAATTTCGAGTTTTTGACTGAAAATATGAAAAAGAAAAACCCGTCAGCCAGTATCCAAGAAATGTTTGGAAAATGCCGACGAAAGCACAAGGGTTTGCGGACGTTTTTATTCAAAAAATGTTTGGAATATAACAGTCCAACTCTTGCGTCTGACACCAGATTCTCATGAAAAAAAAACGGTCACATTCAGTTGATGAATGTGGCCTTTTTGCTGTTCGGTTTAACTTTGTGTCAGATTGGCAATTTCCTTGATAAAGCTTACTGTTTCTTCCTTGTTTGCCTTCATTTTTTCCAGCAGGCCGTTCATGCAGTTTACCAGCGTTTTTCTCTTCATTTGCCCCATCATCATATCCATATAATCGGTTGAAGGGTTCGGGTCCGTGGATACATTAAGGTTCCCCGGATGAGTTTCTGCCATCCAATTTTTACACGCCAGAAGCCCGGATTCTTTTGTCAGATCAAAGTTATGGCACAGCCCGATCTGAATAGCCTGTATTTCCATCATGCCTTCAATTTCTTTGTGATCGAAACCCATATTCGCTTACCTCTTCTTTTATTTTGTTAATGCTATTGGTTCTGTTTGAGCTGCCGGTGGTCATTCATCATCGAACTCGTCGTCAAACTCGTCCTCGTCGTTATCATCTTCTTCATCGTATTCCTGGTTGAGAATATACGGCTCAACAACATATTTGACGGCGCGGTATTCCGGCGGATCCGTGTCATATGAATCCATAAGGTCTATTTCATCGTCATAGGAGCTGTGGCTGTCTTCCCATTCGTCGGTGTCTTCCTCGAGCTTTTTATCGGCTTCCTTCTGCTTTTCCTTACGGAGATGGTTTGCCACTTTTCTTGAAGTGAAGATGCCCACAATATTCTTGTCCGGCTCTGCAGTATCGCCGTCATTGTCGCTGTAGGATTCCTGCAACCGTTTTCTGATCAGTGCATATACTTTTTTACTCATTTGTACGATCCTCCTGTTATGCCGCAGTCACTTTTACGCTGACATCGTAAACGTAGTCGCGGCCCATGCAATAGTCGATGGTTGCGCCCATCTGCACAGAGCCCTTGTCCGCCTCTTCCCACTCGTCTGTCAGCTCAAAGCCCAGGCTGGCTTCGTCCTCGAAAGACTTGACAAGCAGGTCATACTCTTCCTGGCATACTTTCCGAATGGATTTCCGGCTGTTGATAGTCTTTGTGTTCAGTTCTCCGGCGTTGTTTGTAATTACCGTGTACTTCATGATCTTTTCTTCCTTTCTAAGCATTTGCTTGCATTTTGCATGTAGGTATTCACCTTGCTAATTGATCATAGCATATATCAACCTATATGTAAAGCATTTTTTCATATTTTGCATACATTTATGGAACATTTTGCATCTATATGCTAAAATACCGGTACAGAACGTATTTTGTGAAAGGAGGTGGATGCACTCATGGCATACAACGAGGCTACCAAAAAAGCGACAATAAAATACATGAGATACAAGGTAAAATGCATCAACCTCCGCTTTCGGAAAACAGACTACGAGCAGCGCATCCAACCTGCAATCGCCAGATCTGGGCTTCCGGCTGCTACATTTATCAAACAAGCGATAAACGAAAAAATAGACAGGGACGGTTTATCCCTGTCTGAATAGCAGCTGTTTACTGGATGGGGCCGTTGAGTGCATCCGCAAGACTTATGGCATCATAATTTCTTCCGGTTGAGTCGATCCACATAAGTTTGTTCTGACCGTCCATCCATTCCTGGATGTAGGCCAACGGCATTTTTACGATTCTGTCCATGAAATCCTGGGCACGGATTGCCTCCAGTCCATATCCAGTATGATACTTCAGCGCTTCATCGGCCGACTTTCTTAAATCCGCATACTTAGGATGTTCCTTAAAATGATCGACCTTATCGTTGAATCGCTTTTCATAAATATGAATCATACAGTCCTCCTTTGCGTCGATTATACGAACGCTAAATAATTTCAGTATTTATTGACTAAATTTCGTCTATAAATCATCTGATACTATTATATTATTTGGATTTGTTTTTCGGCAAAAATCAAAAGCGCTACCGTTTCCGGCAGCGCCTGTTCTTATAATGATCACTTTATCGGCAGATCTTCGTTAAAAGGGATCCATTTCTGGTTTTTTAAACACCATATATAATGTTTATATCTCGGATGATCTCTCCATCCGTCTACCGTTGCCGCATGGGACGCCTTAAATACTACTTCGCAATTAGGATGAAGTGCTATGAAATGATCTACGGCTTCCTGCGGTAATTTTTTGCACATATTGATCCAAAGACGTTCTATCGACGTTACATTGTCAAGTGCAGTCAGGTCTGTAATATCATTAGCGGTCAGATTTAAGTCAAGAAGTTCTGTGCAGTTAGCCAGAGGAGATATGTCTGTATACTTATTAAGGAAAAGTTCCGCATACTGCAGATGTTTCAACCCGCCAACAGGAGTCAGATCCGTGACGTAGTTGTCTCCTATGATAAGAAGTTCCAGATCCGGCACATACTGGAGAAAATCGAGGCTCTTCAGCTTATTATGGCCCAAGTCAAGCGCTTTCAGCCGTGGACAGTATTTAAGCATTTCCAGGCTCTTTGCGGACACCTTTTTATCTGATCCTATACGTAGGAATGTCGAATAAGCAGTTGCTTTTGTTGAAATCGTATGGCCTTTGTAAAGGTGGACAATCCATTCAAACTGAATACTCGGATATTTTTCTATCAAAGCAACCATATCATCATTGGAGATCGATGTATTTGCCGTATTGTCTATCATTCGCAGATTTGGGCACAGCTGTACAATCGCATCAAGGTCAGTCGCTTTGGCAGAGTTTTTCTTCGGGCGGAGGTCAAGCTCCTCCGCGGCGTCTGTAAACTCTACACTTCCCCACTTTGTTGAAAAATGGAAAGTGCTTCCTTCCGGCATGGCATTTTTAACTTCCAGAAGATCTGCCGGCGACATTTTTACACCCGATAAATTTATTTCCTTGGGCTGGTTTTCCTCTATATACTTTACGGCTTCCTTTTTGCTGTTTGTTGTCAGATCGTCCCCGAAAGCAACGACCGCCACACAGCAAACCAATAATGCTGCAAGCATCGCCATAACCCATTTTTTATTCATTTCATTTCTCCCCTATCTTTCATTAAATAAATACCGTCTGCCTGCAATAACTATACCACAAACAGACGGTTATTTCATTTTATCGGATGATATTGATTTTTAAAACGCACTTTCGTTTACTTTTCCCGTACAGCCATTACGATCAGCCTGCCTACTCCGGGCTTGTAGTACCTGTCACAGGTCACGAGCGTTATGATTGTGTCATTCTTTCCTACACTCACTCCGGTGTTGTATTTTGAATGAGTCTTGGCAAAATTCACAAACTCCATGAACTCGTCATCACTTCCGAAGCTCGTTTTGGACGGGTCTATCGTTCCTTCGAGCATATCAAACACGGCGAAAATCCTGTACCTGCCGTCCATATACATTGAATCCAAAGCAATAACCGGATGGGATTTATAGTACGATGCGTCTTTGTATTTTAAGAGAGCCTTGAACATCCGGTCTCCACTGCCCTCTACGTGATGCCCGTAGATGACGATGTTTTTCGACAGCGAACGCCATCCGCATTTCCCCAGTGAAAGTAACGTTCCGTCTTTGCTTGTCTGCCCGGTAAAATTATGGTTCAAATACCAGTCAACATTATTTGACCACACCACAGGATGGCTGACATTTGTGCCTGAGATTGACAGCCATGCTATAAACTCGTTATTTATGTCCTTTTGGCTCGTCAAATCTACCCCCGTGTTCTTTCCGATAAGCGGCCCCTGTTTTTCAAACTCTCCATTTCCCTTGAAGTAATACCATGTACTTCCTAATTTGATCCAGTCTGTTGCCATCTTTCCGTCTGTTCCGAGGTAATACCTCTTCCCGTCAATGGTCTGCCAGCCTGTTTGCATAACGCCTGTCTCGCTAAAGAAATACAGACTCCCTTCTATTCTTGTAATGCCGGTTGCCTTTTGTCCGTTTTTATTGAAATAGTATTTCTGACCGTTTATCGTCTGCCAGCCCGTGTACATTTGTGCGTTCTTAACGGATCCCGGCAGGATCCCGTAATCATTGCATATTTTTTTGAACTCCGTAGATCCACAGAAACCGTTTATAATGACGCCTATCGGATTCCCCGCTTCCAGTATTCCCATCCAGTGTTCTTTCCCGGCTTTATCAGAAGATCTTCCGAGCATAGCTTTATAAAGAATCTCTACTTTTTCGGAAGAGGAATAGCCTTTTCCTTTGAACTCTATGCTGTTAAAGAATCCGTCAATGATCTCTGACGCTGCCAGCGTACCGTTTGCGAGCTTTGTTGTCCAGTAATCAAGTCCTCCAGCATCCGGTTCCCGGCCGAGGATAACATTATAGCATCTTGTTACAAACGCTTTTACCTTTGTTATATTCGCTGGCTTTTTGTCTGTTGCGCTTGCCGGCGCCGCCGGTTCATTTACACTTCCGGGTGTGATGCCGTATTTCTTACAAAGGTTTTTGAACTCTGTGGAATTGCAAAAGCCGTTGATGATATGTTTATAGGAATATCCTGAGTACATAAGGCCGACCCACATTTCTTTACCATTCTGGTCGGATGCGCGGTCCAGCATTGTATTATACAAAATCTCGACCATTTCTTCGTAATTATGGTTTTTATTTCTGAACTCCTGGCTGCTGTAGAATCCGTCGATGATTTCTGCGGCCGTCTTCTTTCCGCTTGCGAGCAGTGACGTCCAGTCATTCAGCCCCTTTACTTCCGGCTCCCGTCCGAGAATGATCTGATAACACCTGGTCACAAAAGCGCGGATCTTTGTTTCATCAACTTGAGGCTGCGAGCCTCCGCTTGTTGAACCAGCTGACGCAGAACCCGGCTGTATCCCGTAATCCGCACACAGTTTTTTGAACTCATTCGAGCTGCAGAAGCCCGCGATAACCTGCTTAAACGTTTTCCCTTCGTTCAGCTGGTTAAGCCACGACTGCTTTCCCGCGGCGTCAGAGCTACGGTTAAGTACAGCTTTATACAAAAGCTCGATCAGTTCGTCATTGCTGTAGCTTTTAGTCGCAAACTCGTTGCTTGTAAAGAAACCGGTTATGATTCCCGTCCCGGTTGTCTGTCCAGAAGACAGTTTTCCCGACCAGTCATTCAACCCTTTTTCATCCGGGTTTCTTCCGAGGATCACCTGATAACAGCGGGTTACGAAAGACCGGATTTTATCGTCGTCCGCGCTTGCCGTAAATACGCATTGCATTGTCAATACTACGATCATCAGCAGCGCCAGAAACACCTTCGCCTTTCTCATTATAACCTCCATCAGCAATGTATTATGGAATACCTCTATATATAATTATATAGTTTTTTACAATTATTTTTGTCTGGCATGGTCATAAAAATATACACCGCCTGCATCAGCGGTGTATATGATTGCTTTATGTTTACTCTTCTTCGGTCTTTTTCGGAGATGGTTCTTCATCTTCAAAGAGTGCCTTCGGGTTCTTGATGATGTTCACGATATCACCGATAAACTCATCATAGGACGCCACAAAGTACTCGTTCTCCGCAGAGCACTGGGTGTCCATGTTCTGGTACTTGCATTCTGCTTCGTCCGTCAACTGCGCGAAATGGAACACATCGTTTTTAACGACTACACACGGCGTAGACAGCCGTGGCATCGTGTGGCAGTTCAGCTGGATCAGGTCGCCTTTGTTGATAAACTTGACCAGCATGTTCTTTGTTACGTACATTGCGCGCGCACACGGGGAAGCGAAGGTTACATCAATTTCACCGCAAGAGATTCCTGCGTTTTTAGCGATCCCTGTTTTTAACGCATGCTCCAGAAGTTCCATACGCGGGACAACCAGCGTTTCTGCCTTTTCCAAGGCGTCCTTCTTTTCTGCCTGCTTCTTGCGCCGGTTCAGCTTCGCGTTATAGCGTTTCTGTTCTTCCTGCGACAGTTCTGCAATTTGTTCCGGGGTTAATTCCGTGAAGGTCTGACGTGAATTTGTCGTTTCTTTTGTCGTTACTTTTGTTGCCTTGGCTTTTGCCATGTTTAATCACCTCTATATATAAGTATACTTGTTTTAGAGGATTATTACCGTATATTTGTTTTTTTCAGGGTATAACAATTTTCCGTGTACAGATCAAAGAGCTGCAGACTGTCCGATGTTGACCTGTAAATATACAGACTCTTATACGTTTCTTTCTTTCCGTTGTCTGTATAAAGCTTTATCATATCCGCGTCAGCATAGTAATACACGGGATTTTCACCGTTCATTACAGGGGTTACCACTCGTGAGTAAGACGCATCTTTGCTTTTTACGGTAAACAGATCCGGGTATGTAGACCATACATCAGGCTCATATTTCTGCTCTTCCTCATTATACGCATAAGGAAACGCCATTTCCAGATCGCCCAGTCTGTAATAATCCACTACCCAGTACACCCGGCTGTCTATGTCAAAAGCCAGATAGACCTTTACCGGCGCCTCAAGCATCATGCCTTTATAAATACGCATAGCATGGTTTTCCGGGAAAAACTCGGGCAGCTTGTCAAAGGAATAATAGAGATGACGTCCGTCCTGAGTTGCCTCCGCGAACTCGATCTGCCACACCGTTCCCGGTTCAACGCTATACTTTTCCACTGCAAACGTTGTGCCTGCGACAAGCGTCATTACAACGAACAATGCCAGGGCAACGATTGTCTTACAAATCTTTTTCCTCATTTTTGTCAGCTCCTTATTTTATCCTGTAAGTAAGCCCGGGGTCTGAAGTCCCCTCTATTGTCACTACTATCATTCCGCTTCCGTCATACTTGTAGCCGTTGATCCAATACCCGCCGGTGATAAGGTTTTTCATGATTGTCGTTATACTTCCGATGATCAGGGTCTGGCTTTCCGGCTCGGTGGTGACACTGTTTGGATCTATTGGGAACACCCATGATTTGATCTGCTTGTCAGTCTCTACGATCTGGGTTATCTTTGAAAGCAGCATAGACTCTCCGTCTACGCCAAATCCGCCGGAAGTCTTATTGCTTATTACCCATCCGAAAGGCTGTAATATCAGCGTTTCCTGTGATGAGAAATAAGTCTTTATGACCCGCCCTTTTTCTACCCTGGCGCCGGCTGTTACATACAGCGTTTCATTTCCAAGTTTGTAATAATGGACTCTTCCTCCGTTCTCCGCAATCTTCGGAGGCTTCGAGCCCTCTGTCCAGCTTCTCCACTGGATGAACGAGCCCTGCTTGATCCGGCAGTATTCACTGTCGATGATCTTGATATCCTCCGTCTTTATTGTAACATAATGATCCACATAAACTGTTCTGCCTGTAAAGAATTTTTTTACTTCCTCTATGCCAATCTTTGCTTTCAGCCAGTTCAGGGTAATCTTGTCCGGTATTTCGTCCACAGCGATTCCCAGGCCAACCAGGTATTCTATAAACTCATCGGACAGGCGCATCTTTAATTCTTCTTCTGTCTCTGGGGTGTTATCTTCTTCCTCTTCGGGATTTTCCGGGTCTTTTTTTCTTTGCTTTTTCTCTTCTTCACGCTGGCGCAGATCCGGGAACATTTGCCGTCCGGCTTCTACCATGTCGCTTATCATTTCCCATTCAGACGGATCCATTCCATCGCCATAGGTAATATAGTAATCATATATGATCCGCAGTGCGTCGACCGTATTGTCATACTGGGACTGCTTTTTCTTCGCTGCTTCGATAGCCTCCTCGGCCGCTTTCTTTTCCTCTGCTGTTTTTGCTTCTTCCAGCTGCTTTTCTGCTTCCTCAAGTTCTTTTTTTGCTTCCGATGTTTGTTTTTTCAGCAGTTCAATAGAAGCAATAACATTCCCGTCAGTGAGGCGATCCAAAGCATCGTACATTGATTCCTCATGCGTATCAAAGAACTGATCAAGGTCGATTGTTGGCGTATTATCCCTTACATACGCGGAGGCATTAAACTCCCAGTAAATCGGCTCGTCTGAGCCGGAAGCCGCAATACGCATACCCAGATACGGCTTTAACCAGGCTGGCGTCAGGTTGTATACTTCGATCATCTGGTTCATGCGTTCTTCGTCTACAATGATAAAAGACTTTCCTTCGTCTGCTTTATTGGTATTGGGGTTGCTTATCACATAACCAACACCGTCAACATACACGGCATACCTTTTAATGTCTGCTGTTTTTATAACATTCGTGTCCGAGTAAAGCGCCCCTACTTCGCCATTTCTTATAGCGAAGCCGCGTTCTTGTGACGGAAGCACCAAATCGGTTCCGCCATAGTACATTACAGCCATTTGCTTTGACATAGCTTCATATTCTTCAGGCGTTTCCGGGAACCCATATTTGTCTAAAAGTGCTCTTGCTATTGAATCAGTCCATCCATTAAATTTCATATTGGCTTCTTTGTCGTCAATATTCCATGTCCGGTAATCCCAAGTTTCCCTGTGCATGTCGCTTAAAGATTCATTTGCCCCGAACACATCTATTCCAAAGATATAGCCGGCCGACCTTGAGTCTAACTGATGTTCATCCATTACCTCTATATAACTGCCATTCAGAGCTACACGATCATGTGTCCAGATCGTTTCTCCGTTTACCTTGAAATCCGCGTTGTTATCTACCCGGTATTCTTTGCCGGCTAACGTAACGCCTTCCGGCAAATCATCATTACTATAAAGCCTTGTACCTATTATGGCTTGACCGACGGCATCCCGTGAACCTGCCTGCCTTAACAAATCATTGTATGCTTCGTCGTCCATCGGGCTGTCTCCGTCAAGGCCCCGCAAATAGTACAAAGAGCTGTAACCCACCAGCCAGTAAATCTCATTATTGCCGCCACTTTTCTGTGCAGGCTGCTCTGTTGCCTGAACCGGCTGGGTGGTTTCTTCCGCGTTATACGCTTTCAACACAGAAGAAGCTGGAATTTGAACGCCATCCTTGTCATACAACGGATACCTTTTAACGCACTCCTCCAGCTGCGCGAAAGTAGCCTGTCCGCTTCTGTACAGCGACGCTGTGGTATTTATATTATGAATAGACGATATATTTTCCGCGGTTTCCGGAATATCATTCAGGCCCATTGTAGCATTGTTGAAACCTTCTCCGTTAACTATAGCTACGGATTCATTTTCATAGAATGTATCGTCATGCACACCGGCCCTGTATATATACCCTTTGTTGTCCTTTTTAGACATTCCGTCTGCGCTCATGCTTGCATTCGGGTTGGCGTCTATCCAAGCTCCAAGATCCCTTGATATCTGGCTTACGTCCATTCGAACACCGTTTGCGTCGTAAACTTCAATCATCGACAGATACATTTCTGCCTGTTCCCGGCCCACATATCCTTTTTGCAAACAATATAGGAGATATTCTCCCATCCGTATCGCCGCTGCGTTTTTCTCCGTATTCGGTATGGTCAGAGAAAGCTGATATCCGCCGGATGTATCGAATCCCAGTTTTGCCATCTGCTCCATGGTCGGATCGCCATTTTGTGTTGTGGAATTTGTACTTGTATAAACACCCGTTGTCGTATATGTGGTGTTGAAGATTCCACGCATTACATCGGACTGGCCTTCTACTTTCCTCCATTTGTAAGCAGTCTCATAGGAGTCTGATGGATGCGTACCAATAACGGTCGGTCCAGGTGCGAAGGAAGGAGTTACTTCCTCTTCCTCAATCACTCGGGATGCGTCTATATTGTTTAATTGCTGCAGAGTTTTTGCTGCCTCCAGGTTTTCCGTTGCTGTTGCCCTGTCTGTTTCTGAAAGGCTCTCGTCTTCTGACTTTAATTGCCAATAATCTATAACCTCCGCCATGAATTCTTTGTCTGTAATCAAATCCATACCGGTTGTAGTAAGACCGTTAAAATTCCAGTCATCTCCGTACATTCTCCAGTCTAACGCGCCATTGTATGTCAGTACGTCAAGATTTTGATCCTGTATGATCTTTTCTTCTTTTGTCAGTTTGGGGGCTGTTTCGTTATTCTGAGAGCCATAATTACCGACAGGTGGGCTCTGGCCCGAAGCAATGTTCTCCCCTACTTTGCTTTGGGTTTCGTATTTCTGATATTCTACGTGGCCTATAACATTTACATCCACATACCAACCCAATACGCCGCCATCTTCTCCATAATATGCAAGGCGTTCGTACATTTGGGTTTTTTCATCCGCTCCGAACGGAATGCTTAACTTGTTTGAAGCACTGTTAAAGGAAGAAGCGCTTATAGTGTTGGTAGCTTTGTCTACTTCTCCGTTAGCGTACAGCGTATAATATGCTTCTATAAGAGGAAGATCCTTTTCATAGGCCGCCATAAAGCCTTCCGGCGTGTCCTGTATCTGACCTGTTCTTACTTTCTCGGCATATTCATGCAACGCAGAAGGATGCCCGTCAACACTCAAATTCCCTGTAGCAAGCCTGCCGGCAACAACGTCTATGGGCATTTCAACCATAGCTGTTTGCGTTACTTTTTTAACAAAAGCACGGTCGTCCTCATATTCCGGCGTCATTGCTGTAAATGTATATGTTGTATTCCCGACGTCATATATCAGACCGCTGTTACCGTTTACCCTGGCCTGTTCCGCCATACCATCCGTGGCTATAACCTGCACGTCGCCGCTTAACGAATGGCATTCCAGAAGGTGCAATCTCTGGTTTACGAGTTTCTGATGGGCGCGAAGCTGCTCCAGGAATGAATCCCAGCGATCTTTATTAAACGTCTTCCATGTAATTGTATTGTTTTTCAGCCAATCCAGAAGCTCCTGAATCATACGGTCCAGTTCGCCCTGAATCGTTTTGCCTGAGAATATGTCATCCAGCATTTTTTCGAGCTCATCAAGCGTAACAGGAGGATCCCTGTCTTTGTCTTCATTGATTTCTCTAATGATTCGCTCCCAGTTGCTGATAAATTCGCCCAGGTTAAAATCTTCCGGCAGATTCGCGTCCTCCAGAATTTTGCCTATAATGTCCCCATCTATGCCAAGTGTCTCTTTATAAACTCTGATTGAAGGATCGTTTGCCGCGTCTTCAATCAGCTGGTCTGTTACGTCCTTGAATCCGGTGGTTGATTTTACAATGTCATACGGATACCGAACTCCGTTGATCTCGATATAACCGTCGCCCAAAACAAGGGACGGGAGGTTTCTTTCGATATCCTCGTCCTCAACCATTATATCGGATGTTCCGCTGCCGTCCGTTGTAGACTCATCCTTGTTTTCATCAATTACAACGATGTTTGCGCCCCGCAGATCATCGTCTGTAAGTTCGCAAACTACGTCCTGTCCAGGCGTCCATCCCGCAAGCGCATGAAGCGGCAGCATGCATACAACCAGTGCGATCAGCAGCGCTTTCTTCATTGTTTTCATATACAATCACCCTTCTCATTAAAATCGCTGTATATATTGAAATAAATTGCTTTCCATTATTTATTGTACTTGTTTTAGCATCAGTTATCTGTTTCATTCCCGGGAAGTTGTTGAGATGGACATAAAAACAAAAAACCTCCTTATTCAGGAGGCTTATAACCGCACAAACAGTGATATTTACTTTACTTCATCCAGAACGGCTCCGATAAGGTTTTCGTTATTTCTGGCTGCGATCAGCTGCTTCGCACAGGCAAACATCAGCTCTTCATTCAGCTCATTCTTTGCGTTGATATACATCCAGGCACAATCCAGCACCTTTTCGTGCGCGGAGGCTGCAAGATCTCCCCTTGTTATACTCCTCGCCAGTGTTTCCTTGCCGTACTTTTCTTCAATCTCATTATAGATTCCCGGTACGATCAGATCCGAATACTGTACGAAGTAGTTGAACTCCATTTTCTTCTGTTCTTTATTATGAGGAGCGTCGGTTTTTCTGCGTGCCGGCGTAGAGTAGCTTACGCTCTTAACACAGTTATACAGCATGTCCCATGCTTTGTCCGCGTCTAACCCGGTAATCTTTGTTTTTGCCTGCCGTAGTACGCTGTCTATCGTAATAGCCAGTTCATTCAGAAAGTCCTGCGTCGCTTCTCCCTGAATGATCGGCCTGTTTTGTGTATATGTAAACCGGATCTCCTGGTTTTCATCTTTAATAATCGTCAGCATCTATATCTCATCCTTTTGATGTTGATTTCAGATATTCCCTACAACATAATAATACATGAAAATCATTTTTTTTGTTTTATTTTGTATTTATTTTTTTGCATATTAAAAGCCCCTTTGGGCGATGAAAGCTCATCGTACAAAGGGGCGGCAGTCGTGGATTAGAATAACGCGTCAATGATCTGGGGCCAATACTTTATGATAATAAAGATACCGACTCCGAGATGGAGGATCCCGAAGATCACTCCAAAGAACAGTTTGATGCCGCCGAAAACCATAAAACTTTTGGGAAGTTTAGAGTTATTGGCAGTGTTATTCATAATATTTCCTCCATATTATTATATTTTTTCAGGTTACCAGGTCATGCGACCAAACAGATCACGCGCAAATTTGCTGCGCCACAGTGTTTCAATCTTGTAGTAATTCTCCATGTCTTTTATGGTGGCAGGCACCATAGTGAAAGTCATGTTTTTTAATGTGTTTACTACAAGACGACCATCTTCGTCGATATGGAGTCCGGTAATTACATCACCGATAGCAGCGGAATCCATATTATGGCTCACCATTACTGAAAAGGGCTTACCCTCGTTAAAGATGAAAGAAGCTTTGGACGCTTCCTTTTTCTGAGCCTCAGTGAGGTGGTGATACCAGGCCAGGCCCTTGGCATCGATGATTTTACCGTGAATGAATACCGCGGGAACTTCGGCAGTGGTAGAAGCCGGAGCATCATCAGCAGATTTGCGTAAAAGATTTTTGAAAGTGAACATGATGAAATTCCTCCTCAAAATAAAATAATAGTTAGGAACATATGTGAACAGAGTTTGGATAACCCTGCAGCGTAAGGTTAGGAACATAAAAATGTTCCGGAGTAAATCAATACTCCAAGTAGAACAACTATATATAATCAGACACAAAAAGTGCCTGTTGTACCACAGAAAATATCTTGCAACGACTCCAGCCGAAGAAGACATAAAAATGAATTTAATCAATTTGACTAAAAACATCTTATTAGAAAACCGTAATAATAGTATTTATTTTTATTTTCCGGTCAGGCTTAATTTGTCTGTCGTGCCGAGCCAAATCCAACGTAAAAAGCCCAGGCAACGCATATTCAGCGGTTCCCCGGGCTTTCGACAAGATACATCTCTTATACTTGTGCTACGATGGGTAGCATTATATTACGCAACGATAACGCCTGTTTCTTTCAGTGCCTTTTTCAGCTTGTAAGACTCCTCGTAAGTAAGCCTTGCGTTCTTCCTTACCTCCGCTTCTGTTTTTCCGATCAAATCACTCACTCTCACATATCCCCGCCCGGTCAGTTTCTTTTTTACAGGCTTTGGAACAGGCAAAGTATCAACTCTTGTACCAGAGGCCGAATCATTTTCCGCATGGAATGTGAGATACGTTTCCTCTATTTGCCGTTCAATCTTTTCTTTTACGGAAAGAAGCTCGCAGAGGGTATCATCACTGTATTCCTTTGTGTACAGCAACGCGTTTGCTGTCTCGATAAGCCCTTTGGAATTCTTTTTCCGGCGGTTTTCAAGGTTTCTGGCTTTCCTGACGCCAAGAAGAAGATATCTCATGCATTTAGGATGGCGCAGTTTATCCAGTGTCTTTGAAAGCAACTGCTTCGCTTTTTCCGGAGTTATTGCCTTTCCTGTCTCGAGATGGACCTGAAGAACGGCTTCGTCAAGCGACAGGCCGTCTTTATAGAGTCCTAACACAAGCGCACTTTCTTCTTTTGTAAGGAATCGTTTATCCGGATCTGTCAGATAATCAATCGTTTTGTCTATGTCATGCGGGATCATATCAACCGAAGGATTGTCTGCCAGTTCGCTGATATACAACATTTCCTGCCAGGACAACGGAAGATTTCCGGGCAGCAGTCTGAAATGCCCTACCTGGCGGATTTCAATGTATTTGTATTGTGTATCATCTGTTTTAGGGGCTTTTTCTTTTACCAAGGCGTTATCGAGGTTCATTTTCTTTTCCTTTGCTGTTTGTCAAAAAGGCAATTCTCCTGTTTCATCCGGGACATCAAACCCTATGGGCCGCTTTTTCTCTTTGTATATTGGCAGGCTCATTACAGGAGGAAGCTCGCGGATTACTTTTTTGATCTCTTCATAATGCTTGTCCAGATCCGCTCCCATGCCGGCGAACATCCCTGTAATAGATTCAGTAAAACCAGCTTCGTCTATACCGTCACGCACGTCGTACTGTGTATAAAGCACCAGATCTTTGTACAGATGCTTGTATCCCTTTATCTTTTTCCTGCAAGCCTGACCCTGGTCGTCCTGCAGTGCGATCCAGTATTCATTCTGGTATTCCGGCGCGACGTCTGTATAGTCAGCTTCACTTAAACAGTATCCTTCTTCGCCAAGATCAACATTGCTTGCCGTGCAGTATCTACCATCACAAAAGTAACAATCCGTATTTTCACAGGTAATTAAGGTCATAAACAAGCCTCCATTCCGCTTTTCTTATAATAATTATACTTGTTTATCTGCTATCTTTTCCCATCTGACGAAAAAAGCCGCCACAGAGCATTTTCATGCTTCTGTATGGCGGCAGATCGGTTGATTTAATTGTTTTTGTAAGTTTCGTCCAACTGGTTAAGAACCTGAGAGAAGGTCTCTGCGGACGAGGCTTCAAGCTGTTCGTGGTTTGCGTCCGGATATTCGTAATATCCCATAAGCACTCCTCCGAACTTTTCGCAATACTCAGTTCCGTATTCGGCTGTAACCTCCGCAATAACACGCCTTGTTTGCTTGCTTACTGCTACATAGATGGGAACCTTATCCTCTTCCAGGTGCGTGTATCCCAGTCCGTTCGGAATAAGCGAACATCTGGAATAAATGATCTTCCCATCCCTTCCCTTGAGGACATCTACATGGTCTTCAGGAAGCGGTGACGGCCGCTGCGAAGGGCATGCATCACTGCACCAGTAGAGCAGTACATCGTAGCCTCGCTCTTTCAGCGCCACATAAACCTTGTCGATATACCATCCGCCCTTGGAGAACGCATACAGCACGACTTTACGGGCTTCAGGGAACTCTTCCTCAAGAAGATCCACTACGATACGGGCGTACTTGATGTTTCGGCTTACCTCGGCGCCGTTTCCCTTATCGCTGCTTACATACAGGATCTCATACTCATCCAGACATTCCTGCTTAACGATGGAATTATCAGGGCTCCAGAACGAACCGTCAATCGCAAGGATCACAGTGTCGTCATGCGCTTCGGTTTTCTTCTGGGTTACGTATTCCAGAGAAGTATAACCCAGACCCTCACTCCAGGCAACATGGCAGGAAGCCTTTTTCTCAACAGTTAAATCCGCATGGTTTCCGGCACAGGCTGTGAAAACCACGCCGAACACAAACAAAACAACAAGCATAATCCCGATCACTTTTTTGCATACAGGAAAGCTACGCAACACGATACTCTTCACAGGTATCACCTCCTTCCTTGACTTTATCGTCTGTCTTTCCTACTCCTTAATTGTCTTTTTTTTATTTATCGGCTGGCTGTTTTTAATTCCTCTGCCAACATTATTATAACCGTCGGATCTCATAATTTTATTATTCGTCATGATATTGCTTATTAAAAAGCATTTTGAGCGACAAAAAAAGCCCGGGGTTCGACCGGACTATAAGTGAGCCATCCGGGAATCGAACCCGGAACCCCTTGATTAAGAGTCAAGTGCTCTTCCTGTTGAGCCAATGGCCCATAAAAAAGTGGGCGGCGATGGATTCGAACCACCGCGGCTTTCGCACCTGATTTACAGTCAGGCCGTTTCGACCACTCACGCAGCCGCCCATAGTGCGCCAGAAGGGGCTCGAACCCTTGGCCCCCTGATTAAAAGTCAGGTGTTCTTCCACTGAACTACTGGCACATATTGGTGCGCCCGGCGGGATTTGAACCCACACTCCTTTCGGAACCGGATCCTTAGTCCGGTGCGTCTTCCAGTTTCACCACGGGCGCGTATTGGTGCATGGAACGGGACTTGAACCCGTAAGCCCTTTCGGGCAGAGGTTTTTGGGACCTCCGCGTATACCTGTTCCACCATCCATGCATAAGTGCGCGAAGAGCGATTTGAACGCTCACGTCCTTTCGGACACCAGATTCTGAGTCTGGTATGTCTACCTGTTTCCATCATTCGCGCATATTGGCGGCACGAGAGCGACTCGAACGCTCAAACAGACGTTAATCCGTTTACTCCTTAGCAGGGAGTTGCCTTACCGTTAGGCTATCGTGCCATTGGAGGTTCCGCCCGGATTCGAACCGGGGAACAAACGAGGTTGCAGCTCGCTGCCTTCGACCAGACTCGGCACACGGAACCTTGGCGACGGGTAAAGGTGTCGAACCTCTGCCTGGGGAGTCAAAGTCCCCCGCGCTGCCGTTACGCAAACCCGCCATCAGCACCGGATGAAGGTATCGATCCTCCGACTGCTGGTTCAGAGCCAGCCGCGTTACCATTACGCCAATCCGGTATTTGTAGTTCCTGCGGGGATCGAACCCGCATCTGCAGTTTGAGGGGCTGCTATCCTGGCCATTTAGAAGAAGGAACCGTGGCAGCCCCTACGGGGATTGAACCCGTATCTGCAGTTTGAAGGACTGCGATCCTGACCGATTAGAAGAAGGGGCCGTACCGCGCCTCCGCCAAAGGAAGAGGCGCCATTATTTACATTTATACCGCGAATAACATCATGCGATTGCCTGCTGCCTTACTTCACGGATAATGATCGCGTCTACGGTTGTTCCGAACACTGCGGCAAGAACGATCATATTATCAAGGGTTGGCATAGCGGATCCGCGCTGCCACTTGTAGATCGCCTGCGGCGTGGAAAAACCGAACACCTGCTGGAGATCCTGCACAGACATCCCCGCAGCGCGGCGCATCCGCGTTATATTCTGACCGGTTGCAACCATGTCGATCACAGGCATGGAATCCATTTTCTTCATCTCCCTTCGTTGAATAAGAAAAACCGCTTGCCCTGCTACGGACAAGCGGCCTGATATCTATGAGTATACTCCCGTCAGGTCTCTTTCACGTACTTTTCAGGGCAACGCAAAGCGAAGCGCAGTTCTTGTTTGAGACTGCACTGATACTCATAGCACTTCAACATACCGGTGAAGTTCCGCATTTGAGTCTCGCTCCTTTCCTTCGGTGTTGCCCGTAAGTATTTGTAAGGTGTCCCCTTACACGTACATTATAAAGGATTGATTTGGCTGTGTAAATATACTTGTAGTATAAATTATTCTTCTATGTCACTGAAATAACTCTTTACAATGGCCTCCGCCCATGTCGCGTACTCTGTAATCTGGTAATCATGAAGCTCTTTCGTGTAGAAATCATAATACTCATTCGAGTAGACCGGGATCAATGGCAGTGTTTCGCTGATCTTTTCCTGCATTACGACCCATTTTGTGATAAAGGACTTGATATCTCCCGGCTTGGTTTTGACCATATCCCGTGCCAGTTCATATATTTCGTCTTTCACAAAGACCAGACTGTTTTTCTCGGTTTGGGTCTCGTCTGTTTCTTCCACAGGCTTAAACATATTGACGTTTAACAGCTCGTGGAAATCTTCTCCGAGATACAGGAGATCCACACCGCTTATTTCCCCGTTGTATGCTTTCTGCAGTTCTTCCATGGACATGATTTTCAGCGTGGCTTTAATACCTATTTTCTCAAGGTTTTTCATCAGGTATTCGTCCAGGTATTCTCTTGCTTCCGTAGAATCCGGGACACCAATCACAAGGTTCAGTGTTATTTCGGTTCCGTCTGCAGCTTCCTTGAAACGGACGTCTGATTTATTCCGTCCCCAGCCGGACTTGTTCAGCTCATACGCACCTTGGTATACGTCGAATTTGTAAATATGCAGTCTGTCGAGGCTGACGTTCTGATAATACTCGATCTCGTTTTGATATTCTTCCGCAGGAAGAGACTTGCTTACGGGGGCATTGATCTTATGCGTGGCAAGCAGGTACATCCACTGCCCTATTCCGTACATCCCGTCAACACGCTTCCCGCAGCCGTTGGTATACGCTTCGATAAAGGCATCCCTGTCAAAACAGTAAGTGATGGCCTTCCGGACAGCCAGATCTTGGACTTTCGGGCTGTTTTCCGCAAACCACAGCATTGAAAGACCCGTCCTCGGATAACCCGCTGATGTGACGCGACCGTTCGGCATATGAACGTACGCAAAGCCCTGCTCTATGGATTCTTTCATTGTCACCTTGTTCAGCAGGTCATAAGTGCCGTTATTCAGCAGCCGAAGCATATCATCGTTTTTCGTGGACGTATACTCTATGACTTCTATCGAAGGCAGTCTTCCATCACGGTTCCCTTTGTAATATTCGTTTATGGCAAACCTCGCCGTTTTTCCATCGAAAGACTCCAACTTATAAGCCCCGGTTACCACAGACGGGTGGGAAAGATAGCCGTTTTCCGGATCCAGTACGGTAGTATTTACCGTGTCTGCCGGAATAGCGTCCGAAAGGTATACTCCTTTACCATCGTCTTTCACTTCAATTCCAGGGGCAATAACCTGTACCGGGTACGGATTTACTTCAAGCCGGCTTAATTCATAAAAGTACGGCAAAGAATCCGCTTTCGCCGTGATGCGGAGGATCCTGTCATTGATGATCCGTATCCCTTCCAGACAGTCAGATTCTTTATTCAGATACTCATCTATACCCTTAATCCACGAGCCGTCCATCGGATACCCGCCGGTTTCCGCTATAACCGGATCTATCGAAAACAGGAAGGAGAAAGCGTAATCATAGGCTGTTACGGGCGTTCCGTCCGAGAAGAAAAGATCATCACAGAGAACGATCTGGTAGGTTTTATTTCCTGCTTTATCATATGTCACGGCATGGCCCGAGACTACGTTGCTGTCAAACTCGTATTGTGTTCTGTCAATACTGTAATATGTAAGCGGATAACCGTGCAGCAACCGTTGTACATCAATGTCGCTTGTGGAACATCCCCACATTTCAGTAAAGAACTTCCCCTGCATTTCTGTAGTGTTCCCTACCCGGAACGGACGCGGAGGCTCTTCCAACTGGACGGACACTGGATCGGACGATTCAGCAAAGGCGCAGCAAACAGCGGCAACCAAAGCGATCACCGTTATTACTGAAATCAATTTCCTTATCACCGCGCGTCCCTCCATTACTCGAAGCAAATCCCGACCTGGATACAGGTCTTATCCAGATACACCTGCGGATTGTCCTCTTCCGTGACAGTTCCTTCCGGGATATAAATCACGGTATAGGTTTCGTCCCTGCCCGGATTCCTGCCCAGCACAGATGTTCTGTCCGGTACGTATCCTTCTATATCAGGGCTGAGGATATTATAGGCGTCTCCTGCCCGCATTACCGCTTTATATGGATTTGCCGCTTCAGAGCCGTCTTCGTAGATATAATTGACTGTCAGTCTGTACCTTTCCGGCGTATAATGGACATAGACAACGGTATCTTCGTAGATTGTTCCCTTCACAATCTTGATATCGACAGTATACCCTTCGTAGTACGGGGACACGACCCGGTAGTCCGATCCGGGTACATACCGGAACGTTTTTGCCGGGAAGACCTCTTCGTCTCCTGCCAGGTAATATACCGTCAGCGTTACACGCACATCTTCCGTAGGCTCAGGCGTGGCAGTTGGGGCAGGCGTTTTCGTAGGCTTCGGAGTAGCAGGCTCTTCTGTGATTAAAGGCGTTGGCGTTGGGGTTCCCCTGTAAATCATCTTGCCAAATAAAACCAGTCTGCCGTTTGTTTCTGCGTCAGCGCAGGTTGATAAAGCTATTACCTTATCCGCCTTTCTGGCTACCGGGTAATCACAGAAAACGATTTTTGTTCCCACGCCGACATCATGGTCACGCGGGCCTGTGATAAAGGAAACAACATCCTTTGCCCTGTCTCCTACTGTATATATTTCATTTTCATAAGCGTCCGTCTTTACTACAGCAAAGAAAACGATGTCGTATACACCGGACTTGGTAACTATAACGCCTTTCTGGTGAGCCTGGAAGTATTCTATGTCCATGAATTTATCCAGGGCGCCAAACATAGCCCCGTTGTCCATGTGATGCCCGTACAGGAGGTTATACGAATCCGAGAAATCCTCCGCGTTTTCCGCGGCAAGATACACAGCCCCCGTAAGCGACGCATTGCCATAGACATCATGGGAGGCATAATACAGGTTGTTCTGCCCCTGTACGACAGGGTAATCCATAGACGTATCGTACACCGTCAGCCACGCCCGGTAGTCTTTGTTTATGGAAGCGAGGACGTCTTCCCCTTCTGTCGGCGTCCCATCCATAACTTCCGGCTTATATTTCAGCAGATCCCACGCAGAGGAATACGCCTGGTAATTGGTCGATATGCTGTCGTACAGCACGTATGAAGAATAGAGGATCAGAATAGCGGCAAGAAGCCCGGACAACAAGGAAACAAGCCTGTTCCCCGCTTTGAGAACAGTCATGCCCGCATCCACGGTCTTTTCCTTTACGCCGTCAGTCGGCACGGGATTCTGTAAGATATCCCTTTCCGGGTCTCTTTTCACCAATATTATCCTCTTTTCTTACAAGGAGTTCCTGCGCATCAGTGTGATCAAAACACCTTTGATTTCATTGCTGGTGACAGGCCCGAAAAACCGGCTGTCAACTCCGCCGTTCCTGTAATCCGCAAGAACAAAATACTCGTTTTCCCCAAGCGTAACCGGATACTCCACATAACCCTCGTAGGGTTTTGTCTGGAAGTATATTCCGGTCTCCACCACAGCGTTCCCGTTGATCGTCAGACCTGTTTCATTGGTAAGATCAACCACATCCCCCGGACAGGCAACAACACGGCAAACGTATTGCTGTTTACTTGTCTCGGTCTGTGCTGCAGTCATATCCTTATTTACGGCTTTTTCCAAAATCACGACATCCTGCGATTTGATCCGGGACTCCAGCCTGTAATACAAAAGCAGGTCGCCCGTTTCGATCTTGGGGCTCATATCGCCGTTTTTCATTGCTGTCAGGCCAACGATATGAAACAAAAGCACATACAGAATCACAACAAGCAGTGTGGTTCGGATCAGCAGCGAGCGCAAAGCTTTTGCCTTGCGCTGCCGCTGCTTCTGTTTAATTGTAGCCTGAGTGTTTTCCGTGTCCATTACAGAAACACTCCCTTATTCTCAGTCGTTGCTGAACTTCTTTTTCGCCAAGATCATCAGGAACACACCGCTGATCAGGATGATGGCATACGGAGCGAAGCGAACCACATAACCGGTCGGAGAAATAGAATCCAGTTTGTTTGTGATCTGGATGTCCTCGGACTCATACGTGGAAGAATTCAGGTTGCCCAGCGCAGCCGCAGTCGTCAGCCCGGTGTCGGAACCTGCCGCAACAAGAATACCGTCCGTAGCAGAGCCTTTCAGGTACGCATCCGTCGTATCATTCAGAATGGTTACTTTGTAGCTGTCAACGGAGTTGTTCTTTTCAGCGACCTGGAAAGTAGTTCCCACTGGCAGGCCGACGAAGGTGAATGTGTCCCCGTTCTTTACAGAAGGTACAGAACTGAAGTCTGTGTTAACAGCATACTCGCCTGATGCGTTGAGAGCCAGCGCGGCGTTCTGGAAGTCGCCAACGGAATAGAAGTCGGTAAGGCTTGTCACATTCGCATTGGCAAAAGCAACAGATACAGGGAATTCATGGCTCAGGTCCGCCATTGATCCGGTTGTTGTTTTGGTCACGGTCAGATTATAGGTATGATATTCATCCGAAGTGGGATTGCTGCCCAGCATTTCAGAGTCAATATTATATCCGGTAACCTTGATGCCGGTTACGCCGTCTGTTCCGTCATAAATGATGCTGGTTGTTCCGTTGGCGGTGTCTGTTCCGTTGCTTGTCTTGTAAAGCACCCAGCCGAATACATGCATCTCTGTATGCTCGTCATTCGCCCACTCGACATAGACATCCATATACCGGACAGGATCATAGGAAGAATCCCGCTCAATGCCGGCAGCGGTCAGCGCGGCAGCCGTTGTTGTATCTGTTATCTTGAACCGATAGATTCCGGCAGCATCTGCAGGATACGCCAGAGGATCGCCGGTCTTCAGCACATTCGTATTGAACGCAACCGTGATATTCCGTGTCGCTACCTTGCTGCTGGACGTGACAGGCGCGCCTTCGGTGTTTGTGTCGCTTCCGGCGGATGTATCGTCACCAAACACAAGGCTGGCGGCGGTTCCGGCAGTTCCTGTCGCGCCTGAGCCGTTCGCGCCCTGGATGGTCACCAGTCCAGCAACGCCCGTCTTAACGGTTCCGGTCACAGAGTTCTTGTCTGTGATAATCGTTCCCGTTCCCGGGTTCTGCGTTTCCAGGGTATAGGTATAGGTAATGTTCGGCTCGTAGATATCCTGTGTGGTTGTGTTAAACAGCACGATATCCTTTGGTACGAGCAGTGATGTGATGGCTGTGCCGCTTTCTCCCGTTCCCTCCTGCTGCGTGTCAAGCGCGAACGCAGAGCCGCACATAGCCATCGTGAGGATGAGTGATACAAGGATCAGAGTGAGTTTTTTCATGATTTTTTCCCCTTTCTTTTATTCTCTTTCTCTATATCAAATCCCGTAAACATTATTCCTCTATAGGCGATCAGCGAAATGATTGCAATCGCGAACGCCACAAGAACCAGACTCGGGACAGGTCTGTTAGTATACCCCGTCGGGGCAACCGCATTCAGTGTGTTTGTTACGCTTACAACAGAGTCCGCGGTTAACTCCACTGTAATAATATTACTTGTTATCACGTCATTTTCGTCTTGCGACCACGCAGAAATGTATTGTTCGCGGGTTTCCGTGATAACTATCTGCTTTTCTCGCGGGAAAACGATCCGCATACTGTCCCCGTGAGCCAGCAGGAAGGATCCGCTTGTTTCAATAAAGCCGTTCTCTGTTGTTCCGTTCGCATGCGTTTTTACAAACGGGTATGCGGTTCCCGCTGTTTCGTCTTCCACACTTGTCAACGTAAATACAAACTCCCTGGAACGATCTCCCATGCTTCCGTTGACTGTTTTATTGATCGTCAGGGACGACACCCGTTCGATCTGCAGGTTTGGAACAGTTATTGTATATTGGACGCTTGTATCCGGCTGTATTTCTGAATCAAGCGTGACCTCCGCAGGATGCCGGCCGAGCGTGAGTATGCCCAGCGGGCTGATCGTGAACTGTATATAGGACGTCAGGTCAGCGTATCCCGTAGGCGCAGTAATTTCCCTTAACTCGTATGTTCCGGGAAGAAGCGTATTGTTCAGCAACGGTATGGTTCCGTCTGCTCCGGACACCATGTCTTCATATCCAGGCATCGGATCGAAGTCAAAGCCCGTGTACCCGCCGACAGTGATCTGCTTATGGAGCTTGAAGTGCGCTCCACGCAGAGGTTCGCCAGTTTCTTTATCCGTTTTGATTACCTGCAGGTAATAGACCCTGTTTTTAATGGTGATCGTCTGTCCGTCTTCAGACACCTCGTAATACCTGCTGTCTCCTGATGTGACAGTGATTCGTCCATCGACCAGCATGATCTTCATCGCTTCCTGCAGTCCAAAGTACCCACGGTACGTATGCGGCGATTTTGTTTCCTCCAGGGTATACTCGACATTTTCGCGGAGGAACGCTTTCGTGATCAGTCCGTTTCCATCCGAAGTATACTCATAGCGGACGTTGCCATCCTCGTCTGTCAGAACAAACTCGGCGTTCTCCAGACGATTGCCTTCCATGTCTTCCTTGACGAAGGTAACCCCGGCGCGTTCGTTTGTGATCGTATAGCTTTTTACGTTAGCGTTCTGCGGGTCTGTCACAGGATCACCATAAATAACCGTGTATTCGCACGGCAATGTCTGTGTATCTCCTGCCAGGCGTCCGTTTATGGTGATCTTTCCATTATTCTCAATACGGGTGATGCTGTCGTATCCTGTGATATATCCGTCAGCGTCTGTTACGGGGTTTTCAAGGGACACTTCGTAAATCTTATACTGGGAGAAGACGGTATTCGGCGCGAGATGCTCTATGTACCAGTACAAATCCGAGTCTTCCCGTGGAAGCCGAAGGACAGGATGCTCTACAAGAGCTCCCGCAAGCTGCAGTTCACCATTTGTTTCATAGTACATGGCAAAGTACGCATCGTCGCGTTCCGCAATGTAAGCTTCGTCATCCCATACCTTATTGACAGCAATACCATAGCCTTTCAGGTTGGAAACCTTAACAAGCGGATCTTTGCCGGTTTCGATGAGTCCGGTTACAGGCGTTAAGCTGTCAACACCTGTCGGGTCTCCTATGTCTTCGTAGTATATGTATTTTTGCCTTGTATAACCTTTAGGGATACTGCTGTCCTGTTCTTCAATCTTATACGTTGTGCCGACCAGCAGTTCACGCACTTCAACCGTGTAGAAGGACGGGATATTCGATATTGTTCCGTAAATGGACGTAAGGATCGTACACGCTTTCTTTTCTTCGAGCGTCAGCGCTGTATAGTCGTCTTTGCCCTCGCCAAGAGGGGTAAAACGCTGCGAGCCGATATTCCATGTGCAGTAGTTGCCGTTCTCGTCCCGCACATGATACGCATACATGCTTACAAGATCCAGCTCCGGGCCGAATTCGGAGCCAAGGTACAGTCGGAAAGAGAACGTTTCGGCATCGTTGCGGACTTCGTTTTCTCCCTGCTCGTCCAGCAGGACTTTCTTGATGGTTAATGTCCTTAACGCGCTGGGATCCACTGTGTTTACATACGATACGCGGGCACGGTATTTTGCTTCGGCCTGTGCTATTCCGTAATCCTTTCGGTTTGCAGGATAACTTGCGCCTGTAATTTCAGATACAGGTTCATCACCGTCATTAACAGCCACAGAGGAATAGACATCGGTATTTATACCGCACTCCACAATCCTGTATGTTATGGTGTCGTCCGGCAGGTCGATATCCACGACGTCCCCCGGCTTCAACAGGAATACATGCTCGTATGTCATGCTATACGGCACACCCTGGTCGTCTTCCCCGCTGATCTCAAAGGATTCCTCATAAGGAACTTCCATATCAGAGTCTTTATAGGTAACAGAAATTCCGTCGCTGTTATTCGGGATCAGCAGCCGTTCAATCGGATTATCAGCATCCATATCATCATCCGGGAGCATATACCAGATCTGGTACGGGAAATCCGCCATCATGGACTCTGTTTCATCAACTCCGTCAATCTCTTTGCTTAATTCGACATGCCCGTCCTTAACGGACGCCAGATTAAACCGCATGTGGAGGTTTGACGCACCCGCACCGCGCTCCATGTAGAAGATACGCATGGTATGGGTCGTATAGTCTTTGAAGGTGTAATATGTACGCCCGTTAGTGTCTGTTTTTTCCATGAACAGGTCGTCTACATAAGCCTGGGATTCGCTTACGCTGTGACCCCGCTTGCGATAATTATTATAGAAGACATCACGCAAGGTGGTGTGAACGCCGTTAACAACCACATCGCCGGTATGGTAATTGACAGATCCGGGGACTGCGCTGTGGATGCCGCCAAGGTCAATCACCAGCTCGCCGTCCACATAAAGCCAGAAGTCATCGTCACCGGTGAATTCGTAAATGATGTCGTGTCCCCATGCATCATAGCCGCTTGGCGTCTGTACAAAACTCGCTTCGATCTCCATGCCGAAATAGCAGTCCACCATCGAATCGCCCGGCTTCGGCTGGAGCAGATACAGGGATTCGTGCTTCCTGGGATAGTTTTCCGAAAGCTCATTGCCATGGACGTCATACAGGTTCTTGCCGTTCAGTGTGGCGAACACGCCCGGTTTGATGGTGTTGTACGGGAAGAACTGTCCGTGCTTCAGCGTGACACGCTCGCCAACAGAATCATAAGTACCGATTTCCCTGTATACGGTAAAGTCTCCGCCCGTAGCGCCGTTCAGGGAGGCAAAGTTCTGTGAACTGTCGTACTCATAATAGCCTGTTCCGCTGTATGTGCTTTGGATAAAGAGGTGATTGACTTCCTCCGCTCCGGAGTACAATGTTCCCAATGACCCTCCGGCTGTTGTCGGATAACCATCCGATCCAAGGTTTGTCGACAACAGGCCCTGATGCAGTGTAGTACCCATACCACCGGCGTCACTGCCAAGGAAGGTGCTCATATCCGACCTTGTAGTGAAATCTTTCATTTTCATGGTAATTCCGTACTGCGTATGGTCTACTGTTGGTACAGTTGTTGTTTCATCGTCTACAGGGATATCCTGCAGTATAGCGAAATAGAAGTCTGTCGCTTCGTCTTTGCCGCACGGGACAACACTGACATGCCCGTCTCCGTCATCTTCCAGTTTTAAGCCCGCATAAACCTGTGACATTTCGTCCCATGCAAGAATGGAAGTGTAATACCTGCCACGCCGACGACCGTTCAGGTTGATACCGATCGGATTCGGTGAAAGCAGGGCTGTCGAAGCAAGCCGTGGTGAAATATATTTTTCGGAATACTGGTTGTAAAGCTCATAATAGTAGTTCGGATCGTTCGTGCCTTCCCAGTAATACTCAACAAAGTTCCACAGCAGCGTATTGATTCTGTTTCCGATCCATTCTATAGAGTCGCCGTCTTCAAAGCAGCGAACCAGTCCGCCGTCATGATCCAGTGCGTAAAACTCGTAACGGTCTGTTTCGTAGTTCCATATACGCGCATATACGATGATCCTTGATCCGTTCGTTACCTCGCTGTCAGACACACTGACTTTCTGCGCGGAATAGGTCATATAATAATCCGCGGTTAATTCGGACTCGCGGACCAGATACAGCCATTCAGATCCGGCTGTTCCGCCTGTGCTGAAGCCCGTGGAGGTATCGCCATATGTAAGCGTTACGCCGTCCGCTGTGATATAGAACTGGCCGGCGTGTGTGCCGCTTCCGACATGGATAGTTACTCTTGTGGACTCAGCTTCTTCTACCAGACGAATCCCGTCATGCGTTACCTGCAGGTACTTCGTTTCCCCATTTACTGTTGTGCTGATCCGGTATTCAATACCGCCGACCCAGTGCAAGTTCCACATCGCAATATCGCTTTGGTCCGGAACAAACAGCTTATCTTCATAATGATCTTTTTCAGTCAGGACAGTCAGCACTTTTGCGCTTAACGCATTTTCGTTAAGAGGCTCTGCCATCATCGCTTTGCCGGTTACGCTTCCGCTCCAGAACAGGATGCCATACTCTGATTCGCCAAAGTTATACGGGTCAGAAGTCACATCACTCTGATATACGAATTTCAGCTTTGCGTTGACATCCGAAGCATTATTGTAGGCTGCAAAGGAATTTCCGCTGGCACCGCCACGCATATTCCAATAGTAAGCACTTCCTACGGCATGGATCTTATATGCGCCTTCGGTTGTCCCGTCAAAAGACAGTACCTCAAACGTTGTTGCGCTTGCCGCATCTGAGAAAGTCAGGCTCTTTTTTACAGCGTCTGATCCGGTTTCCCAATGAACATACTGGATATTATGGTTCTGATCGTAGCAGTAGATCTTATACAGATTGTTCTCTGCATCCACCGGGACAAAGTAATACACGATTGCGCCGTCCATGAATGGATTGGATGATGCCGGCTTTGTCTTAAAGATTCCCATACGTCCAATGGTTCCGCCAACGTTCTGCTCAATCGTATTGGTGAACCAATAATTGTCCCAATGCCCGATATAAACGCCGTTCTGCAGGGCTATAGAATCCAATGCGTCGATCTGATAATAGGAAATCGGAACAGAAGGCTGGCACTCTACTATAGCATATGCGCTGAATCCGGTTGCAGTGAAACGCACGAACCCGTTTTCGACTTCAAACTCTTCTACTTGTTCCTTTGTTCCGTCGTCCTGTATATGCCATACCTGCAGGGTTGCGTCCGCAGTGATGCGATCATCGTAGATCGTGACGTCTATCGGGCGGGCTTCGTTTGGCTGGTACTCGCCGTTTGCGTCCATTATGCTGATGTCATAAGCGTCCAGGACCTCCGGCCAGATCGCAACATACCCTTCTTCGACTTCTTCCGGAATCTCGAAGTCCTCCGGCAGATAATTCTCTGTTACTTCCTCAACAACAGCCTCCGCAGCTTTGGGCATCATTCCGCTTAATACAACATTCCCGAGCTCCTGTTCCTTCATTCGATAGCCTGAATCCAGAACCAGGGCAAAACTGCTTACTTCATTTGAATTGAACAGCAGCGTTTCGTCTGTTGATACCTCTTCTTTTATGATTCCGCCAAGAGTATCGTTTTCCACGGCATACAATGAAACAGACTCCAGTTCACCAAGCTCTATATCGCTGTTCCTGCGAACTGTAATCCAGTCTGTTTCTGTCGATGGAAGCATATATGAATCCAGGACTGTTAAGCCTTCTTCGATATTTGCAATGACGGTTTCCCGCGGAGGCTCTTCGGGCGTTGTTATTCCCCAGTCAGCAATCTCCATGTTTTCTGTTGCCCAGGATGCGACCTGTTTTGCCTGCGTCCTGAACTCAAAAACCGAGAAACTGTCTGTGTCAAAGGAGATATGCCCATTGTCGTTTGTGCTTTCCAGCAGGGTTTCCCCTTCCCCTGTCAGATGCCAGACCTCAACATCCTGACCGTCACGCACGTCGGACAGATAAACCTCGACATGGACAAATACTCCCTGTTTGGGTTCGACTTCTTTTCCGCCGGAAACCAGGGACATCTCCAGTGTGCGGTTGTATAACAGGATCTTTGGAGAGGCTTCATATGATAGCGTCTCAAGGGTACCTATGGTTAAAGTTTTTTCATCGGAAGCCTTCATCAGCGCGGACTTTGGTGATTTAGCCGCTGACTTACGCACGGGTTCGGCTTCCTGCTTTTCTCCGACTACCAGCTCTGTATCCTCCGGAATTTCCGCGCCTGCAGGAATGGTCACAGAAGCTGTAATTGGTGATCCTTCTTTTGTTTGCAACAGGATAACTGCCGGCGCTTCTTCCGTTGATTCTTCCGTGTTTGTTTCCGGATCGGCTTCTGCCTCTTCAGCAGGTTCATTTGCCGAATCAGACGCTATTTCATGATCCGTCGTTTCGGGTATTTCATCGACCGGAGCGTCCGCGGAATGCGTTTCGCTTTCTTCTGCAGGTTCAGGCTGCAAGGTTTCTTCAGCGCCGGGTTCCGGTGCCGATTCATCTTCTTTGTTTTCGTCTGATTTGTTTTCTTCCGGAGCAGTAACTTCTGTATCTACCGGATCCTGGCCCTCTTCTGTCGTGTCATCCTGTTCCTTTTCTTTATCCTCGCCGTCTTCATTTTCGTCTGGAATTACTTGGTTTTCTTCGGATACAGGCATGTTATCGTCAGGCTTGTCCAGGTTATCGTAGGTTTCGTTCGGTTTTATTTCGGTTTCTTCCGGTTTGTTGTCTGTTTCGTCAGGCTTATTTTCTGTTTCAACCGGTTCCAGCTGCTTGTCTTCGGTTATCTCTGGCTTTTCTTCTGGTTTTTCAGCTTCCTCGTTGGTTTGCTCCGGTTCGGCTTCGGTTTCTTCCGGCTGTTCTTCTACAGGCTCTTCCTGTGGATCGGCTTCACTATCTGAGGGCACAGTTTCTGTATCAGTTGATTCAGGAGATATAACTTGTTCATTGTCCGGCTCGTCGTTTTCACTCTGCTCCGATGTATCTTTCTCGTCATTGTCCGCATCTTCAATAGGCTCTTCCGGCCCTGTCTGGAGCGTGGCATCCGTTTTATTTGAATCGTCAGCTATGTTATCCGAACATTCCGGATCTTCCTGCAAAGATTCCTCTTCGCTTATTTCGCTACCTTCCGTAGCATTTTCATGTATTGCCTGAGCGTCTGTTCCTTCCAATACTGAATTGTCTTCATCAGGAACGGCTTCTTCTTCCGTCCGATAACAGTCTTCGGTATGTATATGCTCTTCTTTTTCACAAACCCGCACAGTCTCATAGCATTCATCTGTATGTGTATGTCCCTGGATGGTCACCCAGTCTTTTTCCGTGCAGGTAAACGTCTGGATCTCTTCCTCGCCGCATCCCGGGAATTTCTTTCCGTTATAACATGATTCCGTATGGATATGTTTTGTGACAGGCTTATCACAGACCAGTTTCTTTTTCTCGGTGAAACAGGTTTCGTCGTGCGTATGCGGTTCTTTCTCTTCCTGATCACAGATCAGTTCGTAATCTGTTTTGTAGCAGCCCTCCGCGTGATGATGTCCTTCGGACTCCTGCAGTTCGCAGATCAATTCTTTCCTGTTTTCATAGCAGTCGTCATTATGTTCGTGGTCTTCATTTTCTTCCAGGCCGCAAACCAGGACATGACTGTCTTTATAACAGGAATCCGTATGTGTATGCCCATCCGATTCTGGAATTGTACAGATTAACGTTTCAACAGGCTTATAACATGCTTCCCCATGTGAGTGGCCTTCCTGCTCCTCCTTCTCACACGTAAGCTCTTTTTCGATTGTATAACACTCGTCCGTATGCTCATGCGGGCGTTTGGTGACAAGCCCGCACACGAGATCTCCGTTTTCATCCCGGCAATACTCGTTATGGACATGATAGTATTCGTTCTCAATAAAACCGCATTTTATTTCACCGGCCGCGTTTTTGCAGTTGTCGTTATGCTTATGAACAATAAACTTCCCGACAAATTCTTTTCTGTCTTCAATTTCTTCCTGGTTGCAAACCAATACCCGCTCATAACAGGATTCACTATGGGCGTGTTCATCATGCTGGCAGATTATATCTGGCTCTGCCGTGCTGCTGCCATCCGCATAGCAAGACAGACAGGACAAAAGGAGCGTAACAGCGATAATCAGCGACATTACTCTTTTTATGTAACTTTTCATGCTGTTTGCCTCCTTTCTGTGCGTAATTTAACAGCTTCGTAATAATAATACTTTTTTCTGTTTATTTTTTTGTTTATATATCATAAATTATTTTTCTCTCTAAGCATTGATATTTCAAGTCTTCAGAAGGTTTTGTATATGCAAAAACGACCGGACTTTTTCCAGTCGTGTAATAGCGAGCGAATTAAATTTGTCAGATGGTCATTCAACAAAGACCTTGGCCGTATTCAGCAGCACATTAATCTGTTTTTCTGATAATTGCGGCAAGATTAATATCAGATCCTCAAGCGCATCCGTTTTTTTGTTTTTTGCGGACTGCTCTTGGGCGCCTGGTTGGATAAGATTTGTATTGGAAGAAGCTCCTATTGGCAACGTTTCTTCTCCGGATATCAAGGAAAACCGGCATCCAAAGATAATATTGTTTAACGTTATTGGCTCAGGCAGAAACTGCATATTGGAATTGTATACATCGATATAGGACAGAATGTCAACAAGTCTGATATCCCCAAAGCGGGCCGTTTCGTGGTTGCTGACTGTTGCCTGAGTGATTTTGCGGGACGTACCATCAGACCATAATCGAGCTACTTCTGCCCCGGTCATTTCGCATAATTTACGGTAGTATCTAAGCCGTTTACCAACCAATTCTTTTGTTGTAAGTTTTTCTGCATTGCTTACCATCAACACAGATTGTGTCATATAATCCTGTTTCAGTTCCGGAAGAAGAATTTCATCGTCAGAAAAAGAGAAAAGCAGATCCGGGTCAAGCAACAAACGAACACTCAGCTCACAGAAAGTATTAATCTTAATTTTATACAAGTCTATATTGCGATGGAGCAGGGATCGAATACCATACTTTACCATAATTTCTTTATCCCTGGATTGCATTACGTGCAACGCTGTTGGCAGGGAATCGATCAGCCTCTTCATTCATTGAAACCTCCGCTCTTTTCTGTGATTGCTCCGAATCTTCCTGAGCCTTGATCTTTTCTTCGATCAGTGCTACTCTCCGGTTACTTTCTTCGTTTTCCTCCGGCGTAAACAGTTTTTTTAAGATCTTCCCATGTTTCTATGCTGGTAGCGCTGTTGACACCGACGTTCTTCATTCTTCTCACTCCATTCTATTTGGGATTACTAATGAACTCTGCTCTTTTTGCGGAATATACGCCATTCTTATTGCTATAGCTGTAGCTCGTGCGGGCTTTCTGCACGATAGCAATCGCGTCCTCCTCTGTTTCAGCGGAAACAGTATCCTTCCATGTGTAGGTGACCTCCCATACATTGAGCGGATCGGTTTCCGGTTTTTGTTTAAGGAGTTCGTCCTTCATTTCCTCATACATTGCTGTGCCAATGGCTTTAGTCAGCTCCGGCAGCAAAGCCCCCGGATTCTTTGAGCAATCTGCCAGCCTGCGAGCTTCTGTGTCGTCTACATATTTTTCCGTGTCCGTCGCCTTCAAATATTGTTTGGCAAGCGTATACAGATCTTCTTTCGACATGTCGCAAACTTCATGTCGCATGGAAAAACGCCTTTGCATAGCAGGATCCACAATGTCCAGCCGGTTTGTAGCGGCGATCAGCGTCACATGGTTCGGCAGCCGGTCCAGTTCCTGCATAATCGATACTGTCGTACGTTCCAGTTCGCCGTCTACGCCCTTGCTTCCGCCGGAACTCCTGTTCGTGGCAATACAGTCCACTTCGTCAAGCATCAGAACACACGGGATCGAATTACAGAACTCGAAAACATGATGAATATTCTTGGCAGTAGACCCCATAAAACTATCGATGGTTGACGCAAAGGAAATATAGAAAAACGGAAGGTTCAGTTTATATGCGATGTACCGTCCGAGTTCTGTTTTTCCGGTACCTGAGTTCCCGTATAAAAGCGTAGTGTTCTTATATGGAATCTTTCTTTTCGCCAGCTCATCCGAGATCAGCTTCATGCGAACAACATCGTCTACTATAGCCTCCTCTGTCTGGCGTACAAAATACCTGTCTGCCTGAAAGCTATCCGGCGCAGACCCGACCAGTATCGTCTGTAGGTTGGTTGGAAGGCTTGTCATCAGAATACTTGCACTGCCGATCAGCAATTTCCGGTAGTGTTCTATAACGTCCATATTCTTCTTGGACTTATCCTCCGCCAGTGAAGCCAGCGCCGCTGTCTTTGCCGCGTGGATGTCGTTTCGGGACAACGCCTGGATAATTGCCAGGTTGTTATTTGTCATTGCCATTTTTATCGAGTCCTTTCTACAATTACTGCTTTATTAACCGATTGTATTAAGACTCATACCACTCGACTTCTGTCCGTTCAATGTCTAACCCCATGTCAATAAGGCTTTCATACTCCATGGATTTCGGCAAGATCAACAGCTTGAGGTCTGTGTCTTGGAAAGCCCCTTCTTCAATTTTCTTTATCGTTCCCGGCATTTTGACTTTCTTTAACTGATTACAGTTCGCAAAAGAACCTGTGCAGGCTCGATCCACTCCATCTGGGATTATAACCTCATCAAGGACGGAGCAGTATCTGAACAGCCCTGTGCTGATTTTCGTTATGCCTTCCGGAAGTCTGCATTTGCGGAGGCTGACACAGCCGTAGAAAGCATACGGCCCAATTTCATTCAGCTTACCATTGAACCGGATCTCTTCAAGCATGGAGCAGTCGCTGAAAGCCTTGTCCCCTATTTCCAATACCGAATGCGGGATATTGATATATTTAAGGCCCCTGCAGACTGAAAAACATCCTCGGCCTATCTTGGCGACCGACTCCGGCAGGGTTATACTTTCAAGTCCGCATCCCCTGAAGCACTCGGTTTTCAGTTCTTTTATGCCATCCGGCAGCTCAACCGTCCTGAGCCTCTGGCAGAAATTGAACGTACTGGCTTCCAATACAGGCACATTCTTTGGTATTTTTACGCTGCTGATACCGGAGCATTTCATAAACGCGCCGGAGCCTATCTCCCGGATCGATTCCGGCAGGTCGATATACTGCAGGGACCTGCACCCGGCAAAAGCGCATTCCCCGATCACTTCCACGGAATCAGGGATGGTTATCTTCTCAAGAGATCTGCAGGTATGGAAGCACTGGTTTCCGATCTTCTTTACATTCGCTGGAATCCGGAAAGACAAGAGCTTGTCGCAGCCCGCAAACGTCATGTCGTTAAGTTCCTGTATTTTTATCTGTTTATCGTCTGCTTCTTTTATTTTATCCGGCTTATAGCTGCACAGCACGAAATTCAGCCCGTGTATATCTGTGTCGTCTTTTTCAAAGAAAACCTTTAGCTTGTCTGCGCCTACCTTATAGAAAGAAACCTGTCTCAGATTTTCACAGAGCTTAAATGCTGAGGCCCCTATGTATTCCAGGCTGTCCGGCAGCCAAACAGTTTCCACTGACGTTCCTTCAAACGCATAAGGCGAGATGCCAACAATATTAAATCCGATGGTCGTATTTTTATACGTGTCCCAGTCCGTTGATCCGTCCGGAGCTTCTGCAATCAAGTCCTCCAGCGTCAATCCCTTTTCAAGGAACTCTATGAATTTATCCGGGTCTTCAGACGGCAGCAGGAGCCCATAAGGAACTACGACCGTTTTTGAATCTCCGGTATATTTCGCTATTTTTATAGAATGGAGCCCGTCATAATCTATATCCCATTCTTTAAGCGTTAATTCGTCCATACGAATCCCTCTTTCGGCAAAGGTTAACTTCCTGCCATCATGGCGGGAAGTTGTTTTTGTCAGCAAACCTCTTCAACTTCCTTGATTGACAACGTTTTTGTGGTGTAATCCCCTTTTTCTTTCCGCTGATCCCACACAACGACTTTGTCGCCGTCCCTCTCATGGACCATGAGGAGCCTTCCGTAATACATGGTTTTTTTGTCTTCACCGACGTATTTAACCAATGTTCCTTTACTGATCATTTTCAGCAGCCTTCCTTTCTTCTTCCGGAGAAGGTTTCCGAGGCAAGGAACTGATCGTCCTGTCAATCAGATACTCTACTACAGCTCGCGGAAGAACCAGCAAGTCGTCAGCTTTCTTGCGGCTCCTTCCGGTAGCCACGCGGGCAGATTCCCGGATAGCCCTTGTGAGCGGATATACGTCCTCAAACTGCGGAGGGCGTGGCATCAGCAGTGTGCAAATCGGCATCTTTCCGGTCTTCTTATACTGCTTTGCCAGATCCGCGTAGTATTTGTCGTAAGCGTCTTTCTTCTCTTTTACGACATCCCACGCGGCGTATATCCGTTCGTCTGCTTTCAGCTTATTGGCCATTTATCTTACCCCTTTTCACCAATCGACACCGTCGTTCACAAACTCCAACTGCAGGTCTGGGTTAACGATGTGGAGCTGAATCTCGTTCTTTATTCCTTCAAAATGGTTTTTGTATGCCTTTTTTATGTCTTTCGGCACGGAACCTTCCCAATCTATAATTTCGACATAATTGGCGATGTTTTCATGGGTCATTCCTTTTGTCTTCCGAATAAGAGAATCCAGAATCTCCTCATCGTTACGCTTCCAGCCTTTGAGACGGACGCACTCAAAGTAGACAGTGTGCCAGATACCAAACTTTCCTTTATAGTTTACAATTATAGCGTCCGACCATATTTCTTTCTGCTCCGCCACAGCTATTCCCCCTTATTCCAGCAGAGTGTTATACTGCTTGTTCGTGATTGTCTGTGTCGCCGTTTCTGCTGTTTATATATTCATCTAACACCACAAGCATGTACTGCATCTGCTCCCGAATCTCTCGCATAACTGTTATTCCGTGCTTTCGGCCATAAATGGCATGGTATTGTTTCTTTTGTACGCCTCTTTGCAGATCCGCCAGAAAGATTCCGTCTTTCAGAGCATTGTACAGAGCAAAGTGATGCCGATGCGTATATACGTATTCTTTTTGTCCGGAGAAATCAAGGTAGATATTAAATCCGTCTTTTTCTCCGTTGTTTTCCGCGAATACACGGATATTTCTTCCATATTTCTTCATTGTCCAGCCCTCCTGATCGGCCGAAGGGTCGGGCAGAAGTGCTACCGGTTTATTTTGAAGGAAAGTTATCTGTCGAGCAGGTATGTTGCTGCCTCGTCCGCCGCATGAATCAGCCACGCGAACGGGAACTGCTGGTATGCCCCGCTGACATCCCGGATCGTCGTCGGGGAGCCGTCCGCAAAGCCCATGTGGCAGTTGATGGCCGCAGCCTCCTCCGCAGTGAGTTTCATGAACTGCTGCAGAAGGAACACGGACTTTCCGCCATGCCCGCCAAAGTGATACTTTTCTTCTGTCGTGTAAAACGGCACTTCCTGCCATTGACCGTTGATCTTCTGGTTCTTTTTGTCTTCTTTGTACAGGTTGACCTTGCATACGTCATGGAACAACGTCGCAATCGCCAGTGACTCTTCCTTGGGTTCCTCCGGAAGAATTATCTTCAGTTTTTGAGCCTGGTCATATACATCCAGGCTGTGCTGGCAAAGCCCACCTGCGTACGCGCCATGGTATTTTGTGCTTGCCGGCGCCGTGAAGAAATCCGCGTTCCCCATCCAGTCCAGCAGTTGTTCCAGACCATCACGCTTTATATGTTCCCTGCAGGTATCCAGAAACCGCTGTTTTTGCGCGTCCAGTATCAGTTCCATCAGCTGCGTCCTTTCGCTCTTTCATACATCCTGATCTGGTTTTCATCGATCAGATTGACATATTCCCGCACAATCCCGACTGCCTTCACATAGTTTGTACTCCTGTAAACACGTCCCCTCAGTTCCTCTGCTGTGGAGCTCGGAAGCACTTTCTTGCAGAGGGACAGGATCTCGAACAGATTCATGTCCTCACCATGGCTGTTGATTGTTATCTGGGGTTTCCTGACCTCACTCATTTCTTTTCCTCCACCTGATTTATATTACTACCATTCGTAGCATCTTTATTATACTCTGTTTATCCTTGTGCCTGTTTCATTTTCTCGATTTTGCGTTTTAAGCCGCAAATTCGTTTCTTTTTTCTGTTCAGAAGCTCCTGCGCGTCACTTGCTACGAGGGTAACACAGTGCGCTACGCCCATCCCTTCTATATTGTAAACGCACTTATCACAGTGGAGGCCGTTGCCCATCAGACATTCCAGGGCGTCGTCAAGGGATTTTTCTGTTCCGATCACTTCCCGTCAACCTCCCTTTTCTTCTTTTTCCGGAATTTTCTTCTTTTTCCGGAAGATTGACGGAAAGAATATAGGAAGGCGTTTTCCCCACGGGACAGAATCCCACTGTTCCTTTTCGGGCGCCTCATCCATAAACAGCACCCAGCTTCTCAAGTACCAGTCGAGATTCATTCTCTCGAGATAACTGAGGTCGTAATCTTCCCATATCACCCTGATAACGACATGCTTTTTATTGTATTTTTCGATTTCACATTTGCTGGCAAATACATCATCCCGGCAATAAAGCCACAACTGTTTCCTGCTGTGGAGATACACCGGCAGGTTTTCGATATCCTTCAGCAAAATACTTTCCGGCGCGTGTTTTTCTTCGCTCATGTATTGCTCCTCCCTGTATGTTCTTCCAAATATACAGCTACTTCACTTAAAACAGACGATATGACTGCTTTCGCATAATCCTGGTTGCTGTCATCCAGCGCTGACTGGGCTTCGTATACACGCTTTAACAGAGCCAATGTGTTCTCATCGGAAGGAGACCTCCCTGTCTTCCTTTCGACGCTTCTTTTTCCCGCCTCATATATAGCCTGGTAAACGGAGCAGTAGCGCGGTTCGATCTTTATGCAGATCTCGCCGGCAGCAAAGCACCTCCCCATTTCGCTTCGCAGCGGGCATTCTTTCCTATTGTATAGAGGCTTTCGTGCAGACGGAGTTACAGGGGCAGACGTTCTGACCGGATTTTCGTTTTGTTCATTGCTGAGTTTTACGATGTCTTCAGCCAGGCCAGCGTCAATCACACACTCGATTTTGCTGTACGCTCCGGTAGAAAGCCTTTGCAGCAGGTAATCCGCCAGCTCCTGTATTGTCTTCACGTATGGTTCCTCCTCTATCCCTGGGCGCTTATGCCCCTGAGATACTCCAACAGGGACGCGCTGTCTTTCAGCGCACTTTCCGGTGCCTTTCCGATTATCTTCGTCTTCTCGAGCGCTCCGGCAACAAAGATACTACCCTTGATCGCTTCTATCTGCTCTTTTACTTCCTTCGGATCTGCAAAAGGGGAAGCGTTCATGCTGCAGCTTTTTCCGAACAGCGGCTCGTCAATACGCAGCACCGTAAAATCCTCCAGGATCCTGTAAAGATCCAGCGGCGTGACATAGACCGACTCCAGCTCGGTGAACGTACCATCTTCAATTCGGCCGAAGATTCCCGCAGACCGGTACACCATGCACATATTTTTCGTAAAGGGCGACACGGAACACATTCCACGCTGGTCTTCCTTATGTATAGTACATACAAAGAAGTCGTATTTCTTATTTTCTTCCATATTTTTCTCCTGCTTTTTATGGACATCAGACAGCCTGCGCTACCGAAAGGCTTTCGAGCTTTCCTCCGCAGCGATAAACTGCCATCTCCGCCCTATCCTGGTCGAAGTAAACATGGGCCTTGGTTAAGTCTTCATCGAACGCCGGCTGTATGCCGCGCTCTGTGAGCCTGTCCCCTACGAGATACTCGTTGTCTTTGCGTACTACCCACTTTCCGGCAGCGCATTCACAGTGACTCCGAACCATATTCATTCTCCTTTCTGTACGTTACGTTTCACTGGTGTACGTTTTATCAGGCGTAGAAGGGCAGAATCTCTTCCTCACCCTTCATTCTCCTCTTCAGGATCCGCTTGACACGTTCGGTTTCAGTCAGACGGACCTGGCCGCTGCTGATGGAATCCCTGTCAAACTTCGGGCACTCAACGACCCGGTAGCAGTCGCCATATTCTTCACTATAGCTCTTTTCCGCTTTCCAGCCTTTTACCGGAATGTGATTGCGAGACCATTCACATCCGGCACAGGCGTTCGCGCAGTCCCAGCAGAGGGTGCTGCTTTCAAGTCCTTCATACTTACTCATTCCGATCTTCTCCTTTCTCAAATCTCTACGTTACGTTATCCTTCTATACGTATCCGACCGGATATGTCTATGGTAAACTCCCTGCTTTCACCGCAGTTTTCACAAAACACCATACAATCCGTATTGCCGTCCGTCTCGAAGAGGATCCTCCTCGTCCGGTTCCGGGAAATCTGTCCGCCTTTTGTTATCCTGTAGTCTTCCCCGTAGCTTCCATACCTCCGGAGCATCAGTGGGCCTCCGCACTTTGGACATATGTTCTTCGGCACATTAACCATTTTCCTGATCCTCCTTCATAATCTGGACAGCTCCGTTTATCGCGCTGGCCTTTGTAAAATATTTTACTTGTTTATCATACAGCCTGGCCTGATCGATGATCCGGTAATACATGCTGTGTGATATCGCGTTTGTCTGGATCCAGATCACGTCGGCGTTCTGGATAATGCGCTGGTCGAAAACCTTGTCCTCGTAGAAGGAAATGTTCCCGGTCAGTTTCTGGCGTATTTCCTTCAGCCAGGTTTTGTGACCGCCAAACACCAGCGTTCTCCTGGCGACTTCATACGGAAAACTGTACTCCTTTTCATCCGGCTCTTCTTCCTCCGCCGGCGATTGCAGGTTAAAGATCATTTCCCGCAGGTCTACCAGCTCGTTCCTCTCCAGCGTATGCTCCCTGCGGAGGCTTTCCATCTCTTCCTGTTTGTCCCTGAGAGCCCTCTCCGCATTGTATGCCCTGTCAGTTAGTGCTTCGCACTTCTGCTTTAGGGCATTCAGCTTCTCCTTCAGCTGTTCAGGCGTTTCTTCCTGAGCTGCTCCGTCCTTTGTTTCTCCCAGTTGTTTGCCGTACACGAACCCGCATATCTCTTCGACTGTTTCGTCCATATCCCGGTAAATCCGAACAATGCATGAAAGCAGGAAGGCTTCCTGGGGAGTATAACCAAAGCGGAGGTAATCCCTGTAGTATTTCTCTACAGACGCATAGTCGTCATTACTGTCAGGGAGCAGATGTCCTGTATGGCGGTAGACCAGCATAGCTGTTGAGCTAAGGACTTTTCCAAGCTTTTCATCCAGGTGTGCCCTTTCCGGCCTGTAGAGCTCTGACTTCCATTCATCCGCAGCCTTTTCGTCCACCGCGTCTTCCCGCGGGCTTTCTTTCTGGTCTGAGTGATCCTGGAAATACAAGCTCGACAGAGACCTTGTCCACGGCAGTTGGTTGTTGAGCAGGAAGCATACCTGATCAGTAAATCCGCCAAGCCACGCCTCATCTTTGCCGGTTTCCAGCGCCCAGAGCAATCCGAATGCTGTTGCATATGGATCCGTCAGGAGAACCTCTTCTTCAGGAAGATCCTTGCTGTTGCACTTGATATAATAGTCCGGCGTATTCTGGGCGTCCGCGATCATCATGATCGAGATCATCTGCATGTTGCGCTTCCGCACCAGTTCCTGAAGCTCTTCGTACAGACTGTTCAGGTTCTTGGTGAGCTTTACTACCGTTCCGAAGACCTTGGCTGTCTCTATCAGTTCCGAATCAACAGGAGCGCCCAGAAAAGACTTGTTCGTTTTCATCTGGGACATCTGCGCCCGGACTTTTTCAACCTTGGCGTCCATGCTGACTGGATTCCTGAGAAGAGGATTCGGCATGATAGCTGTCTGGTTATTTACCTTGGTTACCATTTCGCCGGTCTCATCCAGCTTCTTCCTGGTGAAGCCCTCGCAGGCGTCGTTGAATTCCTTGAGAGCCTGGTTTACAGCATCCAGCTTGCCCACGATCTCCTGATCTATGTCCCTGATCGAAGCGAACATGAGATCCTGTCTGTCCATGATTATTTCCTTCAGGCCCTCATAGCATTGCTGCTTGACGTCTTCTGGGATCAGCGCCATGAGCCGGTCGAACAGCTGTCTGTCCTGATACTTTTTGTTCTTCTGCTCCTCCTGAGCTGTAATGCAGTTCAGCAGTTCGTTGTTTATCCTTCTGGATTCTTCTTTATTCTGGCTCAATGCCTCCCTGTTTCTGTATTTGATGATCTTATACGCCTGGCGCATATGCGCTGGGTGATATGACTCTGTCAGGACGGTCGGGATGTCATCTTCAGGAGTGTCTTCATAATACTTGCTTCCCTCGTTCAGGATGTCCATGACCGGCTCGATGCATTCCTTGTGCCTTCCGCAGTAGTCCAGGATAAACCGTGAGGCAGCCATCGTCAGGTTTTCGATCAACTTCGGTGACAGCATTTCGGTACCGCCAACCCTTGTGGCGTAATACGCTATGGCCGTCATCAGGAGACAGTCGCTGGTTTCTTCAGGAATAGCCGGGTACCGGCGCTCTTCTCTTACGGTTTTGTACAGCTGGGAGATCGCTTTCTCAAAGCGGCTGTTAACCGGGTATGTCTGGGAGAGCATAGTCCGCTTGTTATCGCTGAAATTCCTTTCGACCCAATGCAACGACTCCCTGATATTGTTCCCGCTGTGGAGGACTTCCTTCAGCGACAGCGACCGGCCGCCAACAAGCGGAATATCTATGTTGTATTGCTCTTTGAGCCTCCGCCTGTCTTTTTCGCTAAACTCGACTATCCTCACGTCTTTCACCTCTTCCGGCGTCATCCTGCCATCCGTATTTCTGGATATCCGTTAAACCTGGCGTACTTTACCTGATTCCGGATCCGGTCTTTTCCGCAATACCGGTTTGACTTGGTGAACCAGTCCGGGAGCTTAAACATGGTCACAACCACATTTTTTCTGGTAACGATCAGGCACATTCCGTTGTAAACCAGCGCTTTTTTCTCGTCGTCTTCTTTCGCTGCCAGCCAGGCTCGCTTATCGCCGGTAAAACTGTCTTTGTCTTTTCCTCGCTCCAGGGCGTTCTTCATGAAATGATCCGCTGTTTTCGGATTCATTCCGATTCTCTCTTTCGCCCTTTCATAGCTGTGCATCGTATGCGTCATTTTCGTTATCCTCCTTCCTGTTTACGTTCTGAGTCGTACGCGATTATGATGTGGTTCGTCTGGATCCCGGGCTTGTCCTTGTCGAATTCTGCTATCACCACGACCGAGTCTGCGAGCCCGTCCAGCGCCGGGTACTTTGCCAGCACCGTGCCGGTGCCCTTGTTCAAAGCTTCCTGGTTTTCCAGGAGGCTTTTCTCACTCATTTCCCCGAACATCCCTGAGAAGAACAGATCCAGGCAGAGTTTCAGGTATCCGTTTACCTCGATGTTTGCCTTCGCTATCATTGCTATCTGGGGTGAGAGTGCGATCTGGATCTTGCTTAATTCCATTGCTGTCATACGTTACTATCCTTTCTGTACGTTCAACTGTCTCTTTCTTCAGTGTTATAGATTATCTGGCTATCCTGGTTCGGCTTCATGTTCATCATCGCTGTGTGGATCTCGTAGCTCGTCGTTATCTTTTTTCTGATGTCCGTCCAGGTGTCCTCCGGGTTGATCTCATGTGTTACCTTTGGGCTTCCTTCTTTCCAGATCGTGTATTCCAGCCGGCCGTCCTGATTATCTCCTTTTTCATACCGGTAACCGTTCTGCGTCAGCCACTTTTCAGTCCGCTTTGTGATCCTTTGCAGCCTCTGCATCTGGGCTATACACACGCCTTTTTTCCACCTCCTTTCCTGATTTTTCCTGCGGTTTCAGGGGATATACTAAATATTGTGTTCCCCTTCGCCTACAATATACAAGGTGGATACCTATTTGTCAAGTATAAAATATTTATTTGTCCGTTATAGCGGATTTGTTTATCGGTGGACATTTAATTTGGAAAAAACCATTTAATTAGGGGAAAATATATCTCAGAATGACATTTAATTAGGAAAAAACCACGATTATGACATTAAATTTGGAAAAAATAATCGTGGTTCCCTGACTTTAATTGTCAACCGATATCAATAGTAAAGTGCCTCCGCTGGTGCGGAGATGATATCAGCATAACCTGGTACACCAAAATCATACTTTGAAATACCTCCGCGTGCGCGGAGATGATGTGGAACGGTCAGTGCTGTTTGATGGTTTTCCTGGAAACACCTCCGCCAGTGCGAAGATGAACAGAAAGAATATGAAGAAAACGCTCTCCATGCTCGAAGTACCTCCGCAAAGGCGGAGATGATAACAATTGCAGAGAATACATATGCTTCTGAAACACCTCCGCGTGCGCGGAGATGATGTTTTCCGGTCTTCTCCGTGGCCAAGCTCGACAGAAATACCTCCGCTGATGCGGAGATGATCTTCTCAGTAGGCTGAACGTCTGCAAACTTGTACGAAATATCTCCGCGTGCGCGGAGAAGATGTTAGCCCGGGGGATCCATAAGAGCACCTCCTCGAAATACCTCCGCGTGTGCGGAGATGATCGCCCTGATATAGGGAATGGACACAGTATGCATAGAAATACCTCCGCGTGTGCGGAGATGATAGGACGCCTTGGCCTCCGCGTATGCGGAGATGATCACAATGCTATGCTAATAGCAGCTGAGATAATACGAAATACCTCCGCGTGCGCGGAGATGATAAGTCGTCCCGGCAGATAATGGGTTCATGCTCGGAAGCACCTCCGCAGTTGCGGAGAACGGATCCATATCCTCTTCTCTGCTTGATGTCAAGAGCGAAGTACCTCTGCAAACGCGGAGATGATGAACGAGATCGCGCACGAGCCCCTCGGTAGTGAAAGAAATACCTCCGCGTGCGCGGAGATGATGCACTAAAGAACTATGACGACAAGGGCAATGCGGCGAAATACCTCCGCGTACGCGGAGATTATTCAATATTTACGATTTCCAGGGCTCTTTCCTTTGAGAAACATCTCCGCACACGCGGAGATTATACCCTTTGGTTTTGCCAATGCTGCCCGCCATCTTTGCCGGAGAAACACCTCCGCATTGGCGGAGATGATGCTGCTTCGTCATGTATGCGAAACATCGGTATACGTAGACGCTGTCTTCTCTGCTATTGAAAGCCGAAATATCTCCGCATACGCGGAGATGATGCACTGTGGAAGATCGGACTGAATGATTACCGGGAAATACCTCCGTGTGCGCGGAGATGACGTGTGGTGTGATTCATAATATTCGTCGCCTCTCCGAAATACCTCCGCTCATGCGGAGATGATGTTTGGCTTTTCCGGATTTACGCCGCGTACAGGCGAAATACCTCCGCATACGCAGAGACGATGTATATCCAGCCAATTCGCCGCCGATTATACAGATTTCCCAGGAAACACCTCCGCGTATGCGGAGACGATATAGATGTCTCATTTTTTGCTGGCTATACGGAAGTTTCTGCCGAAAGAGTCTTTAAAGTCCTGCATAGATATATCTCCGCACACGCAGAGATGATATAGATGTCCGACGCAATGTTGTCGAAACCATATGAAATACCTCCGCGTGCGCGGAGATGATAACGAAGTCTGATATCGCTTTGGCGTTTCTGTTAGAAATACCTCCGCATGCGCGGAGATGATGAACGGAGGGAAGAGACAAGGATAGCATTCCTTCGAAATACCTCCGCGTGCGCGGAGATGATGTTTTAGTGCTCAGGATCAAATTTACCGAATCGAGAAATACCTCTGCGAATGCGGAGATGATAGGACGCCTTGGCCTCTGCGTTGAGGAAGCTTCCGAAACACCTCCGCGTGTGCGGAGATGATGGAGGTTGCTATGTAGGATCGAGAACCTGTCTCACGAAATACCTCCGCGTGCGCGGAGATGATGCTTCAGTCCGGCTTTTTATTGTGATGTTCCACCTGAAATACCTCCGCCGGCGCGGAGATAAACAGAAGAATATGAAGAAAACGGAAGTTTCTGCCAAAAGATTCTTTAAAGGCCTCCATAGAGATATCTCCGCATTCGCGGAGATGATATATCGCGCCTGCGCCTGGTGAAGTGTTTCTAAGAAATACCTCCGCGTTTGCGGAGAGGATTGATCCGAAGCCTCCGCCCTCTACCATGGGAAATACCTCTGCGTGCGCGGAGATGAAATATGACCTATCCATCACATGCAAACATGAATTGAAATACCTCCGCATATACGGAGATGATGCTCATGTGTTCGTTCCGCCCACCACCGTTCGAAGAAATACCTCCGCATGGGCAGAGATGATGAGAATGGTATGATAACCAGGCGATGCTGATCGTTGAAACACCTCCGCATGTGCGGAGATGATGGATAATTGTCCCCTCGAAATCGTTGTCATCGTAAGAAATACCTCCGCGTGCGCGGAGATGATGCGGAATCTTTGGTGGTCTCGGGCGTTCATGATGGGAATACCTCCGCAAACACGGAGATGATGTACGATGCGTTTCAATGTGACGATTATTAAGGAAATACCTCCGCGTGCGCGGAGATGATGTCAAGCCAGTCCTCGAGCCTCATTTTTGACGGAGAAATACCTCCGCGTGCGCGGAGATGATGTGACCATCTGTCAAGCGCCTCTCCATTTCGTAGGAAATACCTCCGCGTGCGCGGAGATGATACAGCCGGTCATGTCGTTGAAGCCCCACTCCTTGGAAACACCTCCGCGTGTGCGGAGATGGTTTAGCGTTGTTAGCGTTGTTAATGAAATACCTCCGCGTGCACGGAGATGATGAAAACCGTTCTTTTCCCTTTAACCTTCTCTTCGAAACACCTCTGCGTAGGCGGAGATGATACTAATTCTTGTGGCGAATTTTGCACAACCGAACGAAACATCTCCGCAAACGCGGAGACGACCGCTGAATGTCCCATGTCTGCTGCGCATATATTGAAATACCTCCGCACGGCGGAGATGTTTTGAAAAATGTTCCTTCGTAATCGCGCCACTGTGAAATATCTCCGTACACGCGGAGATGATAATCAAACACGAACATACCAATCGATTTAGTATCAGAAATACCTCCGCGTGTGCGGAGATTATGACCAACGAGTCGAATTCCTCCGAATATTCAGGAAATACCTCCGACGTGCGGAGATGATGATACGATACCTCATGCCTCCGTGGAACACGAAGAAACACCTCCGTACATGCGGAGACGACAGAAATACGCACCCACATGATAACGCATTATGGGAAATACCTCCGCGTGCGCGGAGAAGATGTCATCGGGCACTATATGCCGATGGTATGACCGCGAAAAACCTCCGCGTGCGCGGAGAAGAGTGACCATGCGAGCCGGAAAGGATCCTTCCTGTTCGAAATACCTCCGCGTGCGCGGAGAAGATTAAAAAGGAATCATACAGTGACAGCGACAGTGCGAAATACCTCCGCGTGCGCGGAGATGATGGTTCATTTGTGTTTCCTCCTTCTGAGAGTCGTTCGAAATACCTCCGCGTGCGCGGAGATGATCCATACCGAGGCTGTGTACCATTACTGTGTACCCGAAATACCTCCGCGTGCGCGGAGATGATTTCGCGCTGTTCGTCATTAAGCGCTTTAGGGTTGAGAAATACCTCCGCGTGCGCGGAGATGATATCGCTTTTCTTTGATGGGGTTTTCGAAATACCTCCGCGTGCGCGGAGACGATTTTCTATGGAGCAGAATAAAGCCAATCAATTTCGAAATACCTCCGCATGCGCGGAGAAGATTTATGACTCTAAGTTATGACACCGCTTTACGAAATACCTCCGCGTGCGCGGAGATGATCTCACTCGGAGCCATGCTCCGGAGGGCCCGCCGCGAAATACCTCCGCGTGCGCGGAGATGATGAAATCCTTGCTGACTCCCATGACTTTAGCTGCAGAAACACCTCCGCGTGTGCGGAGATGATAAATCTCTTCGCAACGGCTTATAATGACTCTCGCTTATAAGAAGAAGTTCTGCGCGTTCAGAGCGTCTTCTTTTTTATTCAGTTTTCAAGGTGCGCCGCAAAAGAGGCTGTTCCCTATCAATCGCTTGTTAAGAACCAGCCTCTGTCAGTTGTTTATGCCACTCTGCTCGTGAGCATCAGCATTCCGAGTCCGTAAGCCTTCCCCTGACCGATCCCTTTTCTGAAAGCGGCTTTAAAGAGCTCCGGATCAGTGATCTTCAGCACACCGTCAAAAGCAGTTCCTTTTACATAGAAGTCACCGCTCTGTTTGCTGATTTTAATCGTGCTGCGGTAGGTTTTCTGCAGGTCTACTGTCGCGCGGACAATCATAAAGCCATTCTGTGCTGCACGTCTGTTCAACCAACCCAATTTTTCTTCCGGAGTTTTAAGCCAGTACCGCTGTTTCTTATTGCCGTCTCGTGAAATATTACTGGTAGTTGTATTCGCAAGCAGCGAAAAAGCGAACGCCGATCCTTCCCGGAACATATTCTCCATGCGCGCAATGTCTTTTACGCCTTCCAGATGAAAGCCCTTGCGCTCCAGGCAAGTCCAGCTCGGGAGAACATCACTTTGCACGTAAAGAGTCGTCCCTTTGCGGTCTTTTTCTGCCATATAAAGGACATTGGCGTCCCGGCGGGCAGACTGCTTCATATTGTTCATCGGGAAAGCTTCCTGCAGCCTCTGATGGAGATACTGCGGGTGTTCCATCGCGTACTTCGCGCAGGCATTACGGGGATCCATAACAACCTTGCTTAAATACATAACAAATTATCCTTTCTGTACGTCAATATAGTATGTGCATACGTTGCGGAGGGCATAATTCTTGTTAAGGCCGTTCACAACCCTGTCGCGTCTTGTATACGAGCGCTTTGACAGGTCGTTCTTTTCATGCGAAACCGTCTCGATTTCGACCTGGACTTTACGGGATTTGATCTTCTGTTTGTCCAGTGTTGTAAAGTTCCTTACCGCGCCAAACAAACTGTCAGCCTCAACCCAAACTGGGAGTATAGGTTCAGATGTGGGGCAGCACTTCCGTCCAAGGTAAGTCAGGAACACGGGCTTGCGTAACGCGTTATGGATCTTCTGGAGCGTCTTTTCATCCCCCTGAACAAACACCACAAACCTCGCGTCCTGCAGGTACTGCTTGTGGGTGACGACCTTTGGCTCAGAATCCCTCATTTTACCTTCTGCGCTTACCATATAGTCCTTATTGGACCTGACAACCTGAAAATCTTCCATCACATACCCGGGACGATCAACCCGGATAGCAATCTGAATGCTGTCCGCAAGTTTCTGGATATTCGGGTCTCCATAACGGTATCCGAGCGCCGCGCTGAGCATACCCACAATCGCGCTCTTTGTAGGGAGAGCCTCCGTCTCTTTATAGTCCCATGGAGCGGCCTCCCCCCAGCTCTGGAGGGGGGCCGCCAGCGTAAACCTCATATACTTCATAGCTGTTACTCCTTGATGTTCTCAACAACCGCATCCAGCAGCGCGTTAAACTTATCAAAGGTTTCTGACTTTTCGGGGTGGAACTCTTTTCCGTAACGGGGGCTGAAATATCCGCGGAACTGGAGCGGCAGGTCATAAGCCTCATCCATTGTATCCACAAACTCGGACAGCGCCTTCACGGAATTCTTGACGATCTCCGGATTGTCGCCATAGCTCGGAACCGGCGTCTCGAACGCATTGACGTACTCGTACGTCGGAGCGGATCCATCCGTGACTTCGATCATAATCATGTCCGGCAGCGTTTGAGCCGCAAACCGTCCCTGGCCGGAAGCGGAGTATTCCAAAGCGAAAGCCTTGATATACGCGGCAACTACTTTCTTGAGCAGTTCCTTGCCACCCTGCACGTATTCCAGATTTTCCTGGAGTACACCCAGGTCAATGGCGCTGTACTTGTAATAGCAGGCTGAATTAAAATCCTTGGTTCCGTTCATGCCAGAACCCTTACCGGCGATTTCTCCGGACTCGATCATATCATCAACGCAGGTGAAATAGTCGCTGTCGCGGAAGACGGCATGTGTTGACAGTGCATGCGCGATCTGTACCGCTGAATTCACGTTATTCATATAGTCGGAGGTTACCATCCTGCCGAACAACGCCATGTCGATGCTGATCGGATTGTTTACACATTCGGGCATTGCCGGAATGTCCTTCAGTTCAAGCGCCTTGAAATCCTTAAAACTGGAAGCCTTCAGGATCGCTGACCGCATAGCCTTTGCGATGAACTGGACATCCAGGTCCGTGAAGAAGATCACCTGAGCCGTCTGTTCCTCGTTGGCTTTCTTTGAAGACTTTTTGTCGTCGGCGGAGGAATCGTCCTTGTTCTTTCCATTCGTTCCGAACTTCTTCAGCTTCTGCGCGGCCTCGTTGATAAAGTCGTCATCCACATTGGCGAATTCAGGATCCGTTGCCTGCATGGTGTAGAGTTCTGCTTTTACCATATGGGGAAGAGCACGGGAGCGGTGTCCGATAGGAGCCACTTCGCTGATAAAGGAGCTCTTGCGGATATTGCATCCGATATTCTGTGAAGACAACCGCGCGCGGAGAACATCACCGAACATCGCGGTCTTAGGAGAGCCGCTTTCATCGGAGTTCATACGGGCCGGGGGAACATTGTGAATTACGTGGATCATGATTTTGGGGGCGTTTACCGTCTTTGCCATAAGAATTTTCCTCCTAAATATTGGTTGGATTAGTTGAATATTTGATTGATCCAGTTCCTCTGGATGAATCTCTTGTCATAATTCCAGCGGATCAAGTCATCCGCCAGCCGTTCAAAATCTGGCATCATACCAGGGATTTCCTTCTTGACCATAACCACAAGCGAGTAGATCTTCTTCAACAGAAAACCGTCTCTTCGCCATGGATTGTCCAGACACTCAAGACAAGCCTTTCTTACAGGACCTTTGACTCTCGACTCTTTGCAGAGCTTTCCGAGTAACGCCTGAAGAGGCACTTTCGCCATGCCATTGTCCCACATGCAGCTCATGCTGAGACAGGCAAACTGGATCTCGTCTTTATAAGCCGACACATTCTCCGGGTTTCTCACACGGTAATATGCAGCGACCGCTTTATCTGACGCCTGATCCATCATCAAACCCGCGCTGCGTTTTAAGGCGATACATTCGCCTTTATTCAGCGCCTTCTCGTTCCACTTCGGCTTCGCCGTCTTCTCCTCCGACATCCTCTTCCCCCTTTCTTTCTTTTATTGCTTTCCACAGCACAAAACGGATATTTTTTTCCGTTTCGCTTGCCGCCAGCATATCGGCTGAACTTGATCCTGTTTGCATCCACAGAATTCTGATCACATCATCCATCGCGTCCTTTGCCGCGGCGCAAATGGTTTCCGTGTGGCTTTCGGATGACGCTTCTTTCAGAATGTCTTCTGTCTCGATCTCCGTCAGGATATACTTGGCATTCCTATTTATTTCACGAACGCACTGCGGATACTTATCTTTTACGTAGTACCTTACGCCGCTTGCGATCCGGTCCATCATGCGGACATCCTTTTTGTAGTCAGCAAGGCGCTGTTCGTCATGGACAATAGCAGCCGGCAGATCCAGCTCCTCTTCCTTCATTACAAACAGGATGTATTTTTGCGGGTTTTTTTCCAGCCCATCCATGCGGATCCGGATATCGTCATTAATGAAGTCCTTATTGCAGGAAATACCATCAGGCTGTTCATAAACAGTATCGATCGTCATAACATCATTCAAGAATAACCAGTGATCCCGTTCCCTCTTCAGCGTCATGGGCGAAAGTGTAATTTCGCCTGTCTTTTTGTCAATCATCCGGAAGTGGGCTATTGCGGGGTCCTTCCATGTCCCTTTTCCTGTCCACTTAAAGCCTCTGCCGAAATAAATCTGGCGAATCAGCCCATCATCGGACAGGATCAGCTGGATCCGGCGAGGGATCCATGTGAACGCCTGGAGGAAGGTTGCCTTCCCCATTTCCCGATCCTCCGCCCGCAGTCCGTTTTTCCTCCACGGAACGGTCCCGATACCGTATTCTCTCGGAGCAACCTCTTCTTCCGACATCGTATTCAGCAGGATCGTTTCATACAGGTTTTTACCTACCATATACAGAAACATCGGCGCAAAGTTTCCGTGGATACCGCCCGGCCCCTCTGTGGAGTAAGGGCAGTAGAGCTGGCGCACGAGCACGGAGCGGAAAGCCTTCGGAGGCGTCATCGTTTCCTGTTCCTGCACTGCGTACTTCAAAACTCCGGCATCAGGGAATCGCGTTGCCTGATAGAAAACATGTGCGTTCCCTGAAGGAAATGTGAGATCCAGGCATGAAACGGGTTTGAGGCGTTTGTTCCGTTCTTTTTCCTCAAACACTGTCTGCATGAAAGGGCTGCAAGGATCGAATAAGTCGAACGACGCTCCCTCACTTACGCAGGTTTTGATGTAGTCTTCCAACTGTTTCTTGTTGAACCTGCCTGCAGCAATCGCTTCTCCGCGGGCTTTTGCCGTCTTTATGTTCAGCATATCCATGGCGAAGGCTGCGAGAAAACGGATCTGTGCGTAGCGTTCCATAGGGGTATCGCCCGCAATATCATAGTATTCATGGGCGTTCTCAAAGACTTCTTTTAGGCTTACTTCCACGGGAGCAGATCCGGACTTCGGGATTACTGCTACCAGGGGCATCGTCAGCGCATCGTAGATCAAATTATTCTTCCTCCTCTTCCTGCATTGCTTTTACGATCTCTATCGCTTTTCTCTTTTCTTTTACCTCTTTGAGCGTTTTTGTGAGTTCTAACACTTTCCCGCTTTCTCCGTTGTATTCTGCCAGGAGAAGCGACTGCTTTTTTAACAGGTCGTCCATCCTTTTCTCACAGTTGGCGATGATCAGCTGCGGGTAATCGGTAAGCTCTATGGTCTTCTTGCTGTCGTCAGCGACAACCGGCGGCTTATCAGCATCAGAATCTGATCTGGATTCCTGTGACACAAATTCTTTCCGTTCAGCTTCGAGGATGTAGTCTGGCATTTTTGCTGCTTCTTTCAGGATCTGCTGGTATCGGTAACTCATCCTCTGCTGCGGTCTGTTGTACCACTCGCTTAATGCCTTAACTGCAGCCTTTTTGGTCTTTCTCGTCAGGACGTACTGCCGTTCATAGACCAGCTCTTCGATAAGAACATCTTCCGCGTCATATTTTTCCGCGATGTCCGGATATCTTTCGATCAGACCCCTTATCTGTTTCTCGGCGTTGTTTACTCCGCGGACCTTGGGCCGGTTGATCATGATCCAACGCATCGGTTTGCCGCTTGCGAGCGCCTGTTCAAACTCCCTGCGAGCTTTCAGATGCATTGGATGGTTCTCACTCATAGTCTTCTTCACTTCCCTCTTCCTCTAAGATCAGCGGCAGGTCGATCAAGTCGTCATCCTCTTCCGGCTGGCTTTCTTCAGGGTAGAGTGCCAATGCCTGTTCCTTTTCCTGTATTTTCTCAATAATACCGGTGTACATTTCGATCATCTGCCGGATCAGAGCCAGCTCTTCCTGAATTTCATCCTTTCTCAGTTCCACCTGTTCCTGCAGTTCCGCCTCTTGGTCCAACAAAGCCGCGTACTGTTCGTCTGTTGCGTTTGGCTTCTTTTTTACTTCCGGCTTCTCATACTTATCTCTCAGGCTTGCAATGTACGCCGCGGCTTCTTCTACTTTAATATTGTAAATATGTTTAGCGTAGAATGAAGCTACAAAGTTCTCACTCGATCCAGATCGAATCTTTCTTACAATGTCTGCATAGTCTCCTTGTTCTTCCCTTTGCAAAGCTTCTTCAAGCGAGATTTCAGTTTCTGCGTCCGGATACATAAAATGGAACTTGTTCAGAAAATCTACCGCGTCTTTCCGGGTGAACTTTGTCGGCCTTGAGGAAAGAAACTGATATTGCGTCATCATCAGCCACTTCACCGGTCCCCTTGCGCTGTTCACCGCGTTTACGTAGAAATAATAATCCGGATCGTTCTTTCCTGTGCTCGGAGCTTTCTCTGCAACCGTTTTTGTCTCTTTTTCAGGTTCCGGTTGAGGATCCTGCTTGTGTTCCGGTGTCGTATCCCTTTCCAACAGTTCGCGGGCTTTCTTTCCGATTTCGCAATGTGGATCCGGGCAGGATATACAAACAGTAACATCCCCGTAGCACTTGGCGCAGAGCTTTGGCTTGATTTCTGCCAGAGACTCGGCGCTCCGAAGGGCCTTGAGGTCAAAACGGGAAGTGTCAAACGGATTGTCTACATAACGCTTCATTTTAATCCATCCATTTTACGGACAGCCGCGGCATATTTTTCCCAGTGGCAGTCCGTGTCAGAGATCTGATAGTCGCTCTTACGGTCTTTCCCTGCCAGGAAATCTTCCAGTGCCAGCGTGAGGACTTCCATCTGATAACGGGTGCGGCGCTTCGTAGTTGCGTACATATCGCACATTTCTCTGGCTTTGAGCGCAGGTCCGGCTCTGAAGTCTTTTCCGGCAAGAGCTGCGTCTTTTGAGTTGTAGATGTTGAAAAACGTCTCGAGTTCGTAAAACTTTGCTGTATTTGTACGGAGCATCATATAGCAGACCAGCACACAGGAAGTCCGTTTCGAGGCTCGGCCCATTGCGCCTTTGCAGCAGCAGTTATACGCGCGGTTCAGTTCATCCTGGTGGACACGAATGTATTCATTGACTATCGTATCGCCAATCGGCTGGAAAAGTCCGACCAGCGCTTTTGCCGCAGTGGAGGCGATTGGAGAGAGATCAATATCCATGACCTGAAGAGTGTTCTGGGCTGTCCGCCTGAGCTGCAGGTCATAAAGGTACACTTTCGAGTCGTCGATACCGTACACAACCAGAGTTGTCATGGGCGTATGAGACTTAATGATGGACGCCAGCCTATGCTGGCCATTCATCAACGTGCCTGACTTGCTGAAGACAATCGGCTCTCCGTTCAACTGCCATCCGCCGGCAAGCAGTTCAGAAACATAGCGCTCCAACGCGGCTTTCGAGAGCTGTCTCTGTAGGCCGGTATTTCTTGCGATGTACCGTTTGGCGATCTCCTCTGTGATCGTCTCTACCCGGCAGACAATGCCGTATTCTTTTGACAGATCTTCTGTCAGAAACTCGATCCCTCCGGGGCCTACCCCGAAATTCTTTTCTGCTTTCTGTACCATTTTCTTTCTTCCTTCCTATTTGTATTGTTTCTTTGTCGTTAATCGGTTCTGCGAGGGATTTTCGGGCAACCGCCGCCTGGATTTCTGTGACTGGGAAGATTACTCTTAAATGGGCTGCCGGGAGATGACTCCGGGTATTTTGTTCGGCTTGCAATATATTCGTCGAGATCTTCTTCGTATACCCGGAGTTTCTGGTTCTTCTGCCCATTGCCAATATCAACATACCTCATTGACCTCATGACGATGTACGCATAACGAATCTTGCAGTCCAAACGCTCTGCTACCTGCTTCGGTCCTATCAGATTTCCTGGCACTCACCTCGCTCCTTTCTCACTTTCCCTACTTGTATTTTTAAATTTTTGCTCCAAACCTCATATTTTTGCGGATTTTCAGCTCCGTTATTTTGTCTTTCGTGGTCATTATAATAATATTAATTTTATGAGTCAATACATTTTTGCATGAAATTTGCAATTTGTTATGATATTTTTCAGTACAATTATGATTAACGCCGTTTTTAAGATGCCCTATTGGGTACCCCATGCTTTCGAGCGCATAAAAACGGCTCCGCTCATTCGCGAGCAGAGCCGTGTCCCGGTTAAGCGGAGGGTTTATTCCTCTGTGCCCATGTTAAAACCTATCTCCTGCGCGACCATGTAGCAGTTGTTGGCCATCATGCCGGTCTCTTCCGTGTGATGCGCTTCCGGGCTGGTCATGACAGTCAGGTACTTTGCCAGGGACATCAGGGTCAGTATTTGCAAGGCTTCGATCTCGTCTGTCACGACGATCCGATCCCCGTTATCCCGGAACTGCTCCCGCATCTTCTCCATCATGGCTACACTTACGGCCGCCTTGTAGTCATCGAAACGCGGAGTGAACTCCGTAACGCCGAGCTTTTCCAGAGCGGCTTTCCTGAACTGGTCTTGTACAGACCTCAGTTCCTCCAGTTCAGCGTCGCCGGTTTCCTCACCGGCCATGTAAGCATGCATCCTGTTGAGGATTTCCCTGGTACTTGCCTCCTCAAATTGGATTCTTTCCATACGATCTCGTTCTCCTTTTTCATATTCTATGGATCCCGCTTGGGATCTTCAGCCGATCCCCTACTCCATTATGACAAAAAAATCCGGATTTTTACCACGGTACCCCTATATTGCGTCTTAAAACGCAAAATGAAAGAGGAGCCGCCTTTCAGCGACCCCTCCCCGCCCATTCCATAAGTGGGCTCTGTCTGTGATTTCGGAATCCCTTTTTCTAACCGGATGAACCAAGACACTATATATTATAAGGGTTTGCGGGCTTTTTGTAAACCTTTATCGTTGATTTTCATACCTTTCGTAGCATATTTTTTTATATTTTTTTCAAAAAGGCTTATTTTTCAACGTTTTTTGTGTATAATATATGTAGCGGGATCAAATTCCCGGACATCTCGGGCAAAAGCCCGGAACGATAATTTAGGAGGATCACCCCATGAACAAGAACGAACTGGTAGCCCGCATCGCAGAGAAGACTGAACTGACCAAGAAGGACGCAGAAAAGGCCATCGCCGCTTTCGTTGACGCCGTCAAGGAAACCGTCGCCAAGGGCGAGTCCGTGCAGCTGATTGGCTTCGGCACTTTTGAAGCCCGCAAGCGCAACGCCCGCGAAGCCCGGAATCCCCGCACCGGCGAGAAGATCAAGATCAAGGCGACCAAGGTCCCCGCTTTCAAGGCCGGCAAGGCTTTCAAGGACGCCGTGAAGTAATTCACGCATGAACTTCCTTGATCACAGAGTCCGCAGAAATGCGGGCTCTTTTCCTATTAAAAAAGACTCCGCATGGGATTGCGGAGCCTTGTTTGACTGGAGGCTTAACCGAACTCTTTCTGGATCTTGTCCATGAGAGCCTTGTACTGGTCCTGGAGGTCAGATGCCTGCTTGAGCAGCTTGGCTTTCTTGGCTTCCTTCTGTTCTTCCAGATGCTTGCCAAGCACTTCGTAAAGTGCGCTGGCTTCTTCAGGAAGAAGCGTGATGCCTTTACTCATGGTTGTGTGATCCGGAGACCAGGTACGGATATCGAGCCTCGGCTCGTTCTCGTGCCAGGACACCAGATTCAGTTCTTTCGTCCAGCCGGCAGGCGTTGTGGACAGAACGCAGATGTTCTGCAGGATATCGCACATCACCTGCTCAGAGTTGTCCTCATTCTGCACATAGATAGTCATAACCGGCGCGTTCGGATCGTCGTTCGCTTTGATCTCCTGGACGGAGGCTACGACGGGTTCCGCAGCAGGCTTGACCTTTTTACGTGCAACGGGCTTCTCTTCGCGGTTCTCGGAGATAACCTTTCTATGCCGGGAGATAGCTCCATCCGGGATGGCGCCGAATTTTTCGACAACATCCGGATACTTTTTTCTCGCCTTGGCAACCATCTGTACAGCGGTTTCCCACTTTTCCGGTTTAAGCGTTTTGAAGTACCAGCTTTCCGGGTCGCCACTGATCAACGCCAGCATGAGATGCAGGCGGGCTATTTCGGTGCTTGTACTATTGCTCTTTTTACCGAAAACGCTCTGTTCGTTGATTTCCGGATATGCCCGTTTAGCATTGCAAAAAGTGGTTTGTGCGCTGTCCCATGTGCTGATCCTGGTATTTACAAAATACCACACAACAGGGAACCCGCTTTTCAAAGCGGCGAGCAGGTTGGATTTCGCCTTTTCGCGGCGAGCCTCAGCGCTCTTTGCCCGATGTTCGTCGGACCAGCAGCGCGTTTTGACCGGCTTCGCCGGCTTTTCATCCGGAGCATCCGCATAGAAACCTTCGCTGTTCTTGGACGGCAGCGGCGTTTCCATGATCTGCTTTTCAGCAGCCTTCGGGGCAGTTTCCTGATCCAAAGCCCTCATTCCCTGCTGGCAAACTTCGAGATGCATGCACTGTAAGCATTCGGAAACATGCGTCATGCAGAGGTCACAGGATACCGTATTCCGTTTTTCCGGAGGCAGTATCTCAGTGGAAGCGGCCTTCTCAATGGTCCGGGTGGAAGGAGCGTACTCCATAAACGACGTTCTTTGCATAAAAATTCCTCCTCATGGCCTTGCTATGGATGGGCAAGGCAAAAATATTATTTTTTGATCATTCGATTTGACTAAATTCGTCTGATCAATTCTTATGCTATTAATATATTTGTTTTATTTTTGCTGTGAGAAAAAAACCAAATATAATTATTGTGAAGATTTACTCAGACGTTTATTCAGTCTATATACATCTAAATAAGGAGGACGCTGCAATGACTAAAGAAATCGCTAAACTCATTGTTCTGGCCCAGGCGTCCTCTGACGTTGGGAAAGGGATCTGCGAACTGTATGATTTCCTTCCTGCCAGGATGAAATCCAAAGCGGCTAAAGGATATTATATGAAAGATACGGCTATCAGGAACCTGCTGGCTATTCTTTCGAAACATCCTCAAAAAGATGTCCATTTCTTCGTATGCGAGGATCATGACAAAGTAGCTGATTATATCATCTACTTTGACTTCATGCTTGCTGGAAGGAAAGTACAGATATCTTTCCACTCCTACGACAAATTCCTGAAAAGGTATGTTGTCGGTAGCAGGGAATCCTGTACTTCATGGAAAGAAACCCTGGTTTCCAGGGAAATGGCTTTCCTTCTTGCGAAGCAATATGGGCTTCTTTGCCGAAAGAGTGAGGTTTCAGCAGCTTTCCAATAAACAAAAAAGCTGTATGTCTACATATGCAAGCAATGTGTGGACTTTTGTATTTTCTCCTGCCTGACTGCCCTATCAAGCGTCAGGTACCGGAGGGGTATATCCTGCTAAAACAGGATGTATCCGGTTCCTCTGCCACCTTCACAGCGTTATGGCTGGAATGCCAAATACGCAATCAAACGCTAAAGAGGGCGAACAGAGGCGCGGTCAGGCAGAAGCGTAGTAAAGACAACACTCCCGGCTCTTTCGCCAGCGGTGTTGAGTTTCTGTCCAGTCAAACCCGCATTCATCTCCGATGAAAATCGGCGGGTTATCGGAAGCACCTGGACCAAACGCTTCCGGGAAATGGCAGGTTGATTGCACTGCTTATGACACAGCCGCTTCGGCGGCTTTTTTCGTGCGTTTATTACTCCATACAAAAAAACGCGCCGTCACGAATGACGACGCTGGAATCTGTTGGATGGAGTCTGCGAGGACTCACTTTTCAACGGGGACAGCCTCAAAGTCGCTTCCGAAGCTGGAAACGAGATGCCAACGATCCCCTCTTTTGACCAGTTCATAGATTCCGCGGGACATCAGGCACTGGCTGAACTTCTTCAGCGCAGAGCTTCCGTTTGCGGCCTCTACCGGCGTGGTAACATGGTTTGATACACGATCCACAATATGAAAGGTTTTCATTCTTGACATAAGAGTATTCCTCCTTTTTATTATATTGATCGGAAAACGCTGTTGAATGTTGATGCAGGCAATCAGGATTTGAAGATGTCAGAATCCAGATTCACCCACAAGGCGGGGCGGACGCCGAACTTCTTAAAGACGTAGAAACCGAGTTCGAAGACGATGCCGTACAGGCCGCGGACGAACGCCGCCTCATACTCATCCCCACCGGGCGAGCGCAGCCACCACTTCGCTCCCAGGCCCTTGTAAAGCGTTTCAGCTTCCTCGCTACTCAGCATGAACACTTTATCTGTGGTTCCCACGTCCGGCAGTTCTGTTTCAAGAATCGCCGTTTTATCGGCTTCTGTGAAAGCCGCATTCAGAAACTCGTTGTTCAGCCAATGACGGATCTCACTGTCGGCCCAGACGTTTGAATCTTCATCAAAACGCCGTTGTGTCAAATCGTTCTTGCTGATCAGAAGGGCTTTATTGCCGTCCTGCTTCAGCACTTCCCATTCGATGGGTTTTACAGTGCCGTCTGCTTGCGGCCAGCTTCCAAACAGGACAGAAATGATTCCACGAATAATCTTTGCCATAAAAAATTCCTCCTGTGCTCAACCGTTTTCGGGAGCAATAAAATAGTCTATTCATAATGTTGACTGCAAATACGTCTGTAATGAATAGCTACTATTATTCTATCTTTTTTATTTTTATGTATGTAGCAATTAAGAATCCGGGCTGATTTTTTACCCGGAAATATGCAAGGCATTTGGGAAATGGAAAAGTTTCAATATTGATCTTCTTTACAAAACATGTCCTCAAATGATCTCACGGGAATAGGTTTGGAAAATAAGAAACCCTGGTAAATACAACATCCTGCTTTTGAAATACTCTCTTTCTGCTCTTCTGTTTCGACACCTTCGACAACAAGAAGCGTGTTAAGGCTGTTCGCAAGGCCGACTATAGATTGCAGAATAATCTGGCTCCTGAGATAGCGCACAGAGCCTGCGGGTTCAATAAAGTTTTGGTCTATCTTCAGGACATCCGCGTCAAGCCCTTTCAAGCGGGACAATGTGTTTGTTCCGCTTCCAAAGTCATCTATCTCTACGACAATCCCTTTTTCGTGAAAAGATCTGATCGCTTCTTCCATAAAGGCCACAGACGAATCAAAACCGCGTTCCGTAATCTCGACATGGATCTTCTTTATATCAACCTGATAAAGGTTGCACAGCTCCATAATTTTTTCAGGAACATTAACAGAGATTATGTCTGCCGGCTCTACGTTGACAGACAAATGAAGGTTTTCCATAGGAGTACCCTTCCATTGTGCCAGTTGATGTATGGCTTGATCCCAAATGTATAGATCAAGCTTTGTAATCAATTCTGCATTGATAAGAACTGGTATAAAACGTCCTACGGGAATCGATTCATCATCCGCTTCAATCCATCTGGCTAAAACCTCTGCCCCATGAATTTTTCCGTTCATATCGACCTGTGGCTGCAAATAAATATGGAAATGGCCGTTATTAAGGCATTTATCAAAATTGGAAACAATCCATTCTTTGTTAAAGGCGTCTTGATGTTCGTTGTGCAACGTATTATGAGCCTGCATACAATACCTCCTTTCTCCAGGTGGTTTTCGATTTAAAGCAACACAATTATTCTTCTAAATAAATAATACCGGCAATCGTACAAAATTATTGTAATAAACCGTATAAGTTGTTATCCGCAAATAAAAAGGCGTCGCCACGAATGACGACGCTGGTAATGTTATTCTTTCCATAGGTTTGTTGCGTACGCAACAGCCTCTTTTTTCGGGGCGCTGTCAAAATCGACAGCGTCCTCCAGTTCCCCGTTCAGGAGGACTGCTTCACCGCAGTTTTCTCCAAGCTGTTCGCTTGCCCATTTGAATGTGATCCGCACATCCTTAAAGAGCCAGGAAAGGGCGATTATTACCGGAAGCGGAGCGGCGTAATCTGTCAGGAATTTGATCCTTCCTTCACGCGGCCTGAAACAGTTGTTTGCGTTCTTTTTTACTCCCCAGTATTTTCTGTTCCAGTTGTACCAGTTGTGGTTTCCGGTCTTTTTTTCTTCCTCCGGCCCAAGATTTCCCATGAACAAACATGGTGGGCAAGGAATGATTTTTCGGAAGTCAATCGTCCCGACTCCCGTATACAGATACTCTGCGATTTTAGGGCCGGTCATTTTGACAGAGTTCATCAGCAGCTTGACCTCCGCATTGTCGCCTTCGAACGTCAGCTCGTTCACAACCTGAATAGACATTTTATTTCTCCTTTCGTTCGCACATGCGGCGGATCCTTGTCACAAAGCCATCCAGCACAGCCGAGTGCGAATTGACTACGTGGTAAATATTTCGATTCTTCATCTCCGGAATGCTTCCGGGATCATCGGCAACGGGGTAGCGTTTTGCCCATTCCCTGTTTTCGCGTGAAAACCGTCCGTCATATTCCTTTTCCTGAAGCGTGATTGCCAGAACATAGCACACACGCTCTATGCCGAACAATTCCACGACGGGCATTTCACAGCCGCTTGCCAGATAAAATCCGTCAAAAGAAGCGGCGATCACGCTCTCAATGACCTGCCTGCATACGTTATTCGCGTTAAATGAAGACCGGTACAGTTCAAGCTCGCCATGTTCCCTGGCATATGATCCCGAGTGTTTATACACAGGGACATCCTTCCAGTTCGCATTATTTTCTTTTGCCTGTTCAATATTCATAAATATGCCTCCTCATTTTTCTCTTTTTGTGTATCCGAGACGATTCAAAGATTCTGCGAGCGCATAAATATCTGACTTTCTCTTTGCATCCACGCAGCTATCGTCATTATCGATATATGGCGACACAAAGAGCGAATATTCCCGCAAGGTCGGGTAAATTATCAGATGCACATTTTCCGCGTACCCCTTTTGATCGTCGATGTCTGTAAGCCACTGCATGCAGATCCGTTCACTCGTATCCTTGCTTTCCGGATAAACCAGTTCCGTGACCTTCCAATGATAGCCGATACTCATACTATCACACCAGGCACCAGTCTGATCGACTCCGTAATAGAAACGCCTCAAAGACGAGGAGCGACCCTGATCCACACTCACTAAAAAGCTTCCAGAAACATTGATTCCCTCCAGAATGGATTCCTTGGTACGATCCGCGACGCGGATTTTTTCACGAAGATTCTTGACAACACCATCAACATCGTCGCTATATTCCTGGATGATATTGCCGAAAGTCTTGATTTTTTCACAAAAAATCTCGATAAGGCGTTCCTCGGCATCATGGCGCCTTGCAAACTCCACTACATTAAGATCATAATGATCTATGGAACAAACGAGTCCATAAAATTTCATCATTTTGTTTTTCCTCCTGTTTATATAATGGATATTACTGACAAAGAGTCGGAGGCTCCCGCTTTACGCAAGGAGCCTCCTCTTATTCCCGGCAGGGATTATCCTGCCTGCTGTGCCTGCTGCTGGAACCGGCTCATATAGAGTCTGTCAGCCTCCCCGATCAGACCGGGGCCATACGCGGCAATGAACATGGATTTCTGGTCGTCCAGCTTAGAAAGCAAACAGTTCCAGTCCTTCATGGACATGTAGGCTGTTACCGTTTTCTTTGACGCCTGGTCTGTCGCGCTGGCCTGGACATTCAGCCGGCCGTTGTTGCTCGTGACAGGCGCGTAATACTCGGTGATGGCCACTTCAATCGGATAATTGTTTCCGATGTTGCACATGATGGTCATTTCCCTGACCTTGCACATGCCGTCTTCACGCTTTTCCCGCGTCTGAGGACGATAACCGGACTTGTAGATCTCAAACGCCCTTTTGGAAGCAGGCTTTGCAGTCTTCTTTTCCAGTTTACCGGCATTGTAGAGATCGTACGCGTTCGTGATCGCGTCCATGACGACCTTGTTGTTGCTGTGCGTGGCAAGATTCGCCTGCAGGAACCTGTAATGCTCCTGAAGCTTCTCGCGGTTCCCGTCCGGGCTTTCCATCACCACGTCCGCAGGAGTACGACCCTTAAAGGGGCCCATCAGGAAGGTGGTCGTGTACGCGAGAGGGAGAGCCTCGCCGGCATTGTTTTCCGTCTGACCGGCAGGATTCAGTTCGCAGTCATACACCTTCGTACGCGCATACGCGGTACGCTCCATGATATCCGGCAGTTCATCGAAGCTGATGTTAGCCTTAACACATTCGCCGGAGCGGATCATGTTGAAGACCAGCCGGGAGAACTTGCCAAACAGCGTCTGAGGAGACAGGCCGTCGTCGACTTTTGCAGGATTCATGTGGCACTCAACAGCCAGAGTAACCCTGTTCCCTTCCTTACCGGAGAAATTCGTGAAGATTTCTCTCGGATTTTCCTTAGCATAATTCCTCGTTGCATTTTCCATAATAAAGTCCTCCATCTTTATTTATTTGACGATAACCAAACGATCAATTCGTCAATCTTCCTTATTTAATTGACTTATCTCGTCTAATCATGCATCTACAAGTATATTACATGGTTTTCTTTCGCTGTCACTGGTTGTCGAACGGGATATATTCTGACCGGTTGAACATCCTGTTTATGACTTCATAACGTTGATGTTCTCGCCATCCGCCGTTTGTCCCGCCGGACGAAGTATTGATCATGCAGTTCGGAAGCGCCGTACGCAGCCTGTCTACGGTTTCCTTTGGAACAGGGCTGTTATCCGAGTAATTATTGCTGTTATACAGCCATAGCCGCTCCAGTTTCTGCAGGGCTTCCAGGGAGCTGTAATCACCGATCCGGTTATATGTGATGTTCAGATCCAGCAGGTTTTTACAGTTCCGAAGGAATGAGATATCCTTGACATTCGTCCGGAACAATTCCAGATATTCAAGGTCTTGCAGGTTCCCTATCGGGGAAGCGTCTTCCAGATTCGGATTCAGGGCGACAATCAGAACTTTTATCTGCGTCAGGTCTTTGATGAAGTCTATGCTTGTGAGTTTATTGTGCCCGAGATCCAGCGCCTGCAGGTTCTTACAGAAGCGCAGTACAGACAGGTCTTCTGTCGTATGTGTCTTGCATTGGTTATTGTGGAGCGTTGAGAATACTGTGGCATCCGTTCGCACGGTATGGTACTTAAACTCCGGATGATGCGGGTTTGTACACGGGATAATGATCGTCCAACCAAACTCGACATCGGGGAACGCTTCTGCAAGAGCCTCAAGCCTGTTTTTCCGGATCTTCGTTTCGTACATGTCCACTTTTTCAAGATTCGGGAAGCCCCTTAAAAACGCCGTAAGCTGGGCATAATCTTCATCATTGTTTTTGAGGACAACACTTCCGAGATCCAGCGTCTTCACATCGGAAGAAGCCTCTATGCTTTTCCCATGCAGCGTCAGGGTTCTGATTTCCGCATCGCAGACCGACCCAGCCGGGAAGAGCATAAGCAGGGCTGTTATCAGCGCAATCAGCTTTCCTTTCATTTATTTACCCTCTCCCGAAGCGAAATAGATGATATCCTGCAGGTTTCTCTTGCTCTTGTTATCCTTAAAGTTGACCTTCTCTCCATGAAAGTAGAGCATGGTCGAATCGCCGCCATCGAGGTTGTACGCTGTCTGTACGCCACACTCATATACCAGTTCGGCAAACTCTTTCAGCGTCAAACCGCTGTTCTTCCCTATCGGCGCTTCACAGCAGATCACCTTATAATGGAGAGGTTCCACCTGGCAGATCGCCATTCTCTGCCTCGGCTTATCCGCAGCCATATTGATCCACGTATCACTTCCATCAAAATCTTCCACGGGCTTTCCGTCTACAACAAGCCCCGGGCCGAAACTGAAACTGTTCAGGATCCGCTTTCCGTTGATCGTGCCGTTTATGGAGCCTTTCTGAGGCTTATGCACGATATGGAAGTCACCGTCTTCGTCAATCAGCAGGACATCCATCAGCATCGGATTCCAGTGTCCGTCTGTATCAAGGCTGTCCTTGATCAGCTCTCCCTGCCGGATCGTGTACGAGAAGTCTCGTTTTTCCGCGCTTCCGAAGTAATCTCCATTAAGTGCCACTACCGCGTTGACTTTGTCACTGAGATGCACTCCGTTCTTCTGCGCTTTGCTCTTGAAGTTTCCCGCGGAGGCTGTCCTTATTTGCGATGCGTCCGTGACTACGATATCCGCCACCCAGTAGTCGCAGGCGTCTTTATATCTGCCGCTCTGGATACTCGCCTGGATTGTTCCATCCTCATATGATACGTTGGAAGTGTAATTCGCCTGGTTGACTTCCGCTCCCGGTGTAAAATCAATCGGGAGCAGGTAATGCTTGTCCGAAAAATCCGGAACCTTATACCCCTCCGCTAAGGTCGCTGCCGACAGGCTTGCGGCCAGCAGGATCATAACGACTGCTGCGATCATTCCCCATACTTTTTTCTTCATTTTATTTCCCTCCGGTTTATTTTATTCGGTGTATATTCAGCCGTTTTTACGGCTGTATCATCCTTTTTAAGTATAACATAGGTGACCACCTACGTCAACATATTATATGCTTTTCCAGCATATTTATTTCTTATTAAATGGAGTTTGTGAAATTGTGTTTTAAGACGCAATATCACAGATTATAGTCAAAATGACCATTGTATTTGATAAAATAGATCCGGGATCAAAACGATCACTTTGAGGAGGCAATTATGATGCATTTCCGTAAGGTTTCTTTCATTCTTATTATTGTTCTCTGCTTTTCCCTCCTGTGCGCGGCAAACGGTGTAAGCCTTGCTGAAGCCAACAGTACGGTTTCTGTACCTGTCGATGAAGCAATCACCATGGCTGCGACTGTGAAGAAAGGCTATGACGTACGCTTGTATGCCGGCAATAAAGACAATCCGGAAACCGCTCAATGGTACGTTTCCTTTGAGAACCGCGAAAGCCTGCCGGTTGGTGAAACTGACAGCCTGGTCATCTCTTATAACGATGTACTGGAATGGTTCCCTGAATGGGACGGTGAGAGCCGGATCTATTTCAATGTGACCTGCAAAACAAGCGACAAGGAATACACGAAAAACGTCGGCGCAGGCCCCGTGAATACGCTCCAAATCAAATCCGCCAATATGATTACCTATGGCGAAGGTAAAACGCCGAAAGCTGTTCCTGACCAGAGAGGACTTATAAGCGTCGCCAGCACAAACGATTGGTCTGAAAACAGGCCCGTGATCATCTTCTTTGCGGGTACAGGCACTTGCAACAATATCGGTAAAGCTATTGATAACCTTGCAAGAAAAGGCTACTACAACGGCCTTGACGCGAACTTCGTGATCGGAGCCTTCAAGAATGGTGTAAACTTCGACGTTAACGGGTACACGAAGACCATTGCCCAGGAGGTTGTCGATTATATTGCCCAGTTCTATGACAAAGACAATCCGTTTGACATCATTGTGGAAGGCGTCAGCTTTGGCGGAATGCCCGCCTGCTCCATTATCGAAAGATTCAAGAAAGCAGGCATGAAAGTAACAGAAGTCAATCTGTTTGACGGCCTCGTTTACAACAGGCTGTCCGCGCAGAAGAAGGTACTGCAGGACGCGGTTGACAGCGGAGCACAGATCAATGCATGGATCAGCAGCAGTCTTAAAGACGGGGCTAAAATTCCGATTAGCTGTGACGCTTCCAATAACGGGTTCAAACTTACCCCGATTTTTTCGGAATATCCCAATTACAAAGGAACGATGGTCACAGCCGGTCACTGCCAGGTCATAGACAAAGCTTACTTTGAAGAAGGGCTTCATTCCGAATTCCGGTATGGCAAATAAGCCTGCTATACAAATCAAAAACACCCTCTTCCCAGGTCGGGAAGAGGGTGCTTATTTTATAGCGTTATTGCTTGGCGTACATGCCGTCTTTTGTTTTGAAATAATCATTCTTGAAGCTTGCTACTGCTGTAGCCAGATCTTCTGCAGAGTGTGCGCCAAGCTGGTTATGCGGACAAACGTATTCTTTCACAAACACGACATTATCCGGTTTCAGGTCATGACCGTAATCGTATGTGGAACCGTTGATCGTTCCCTGTCCCGGCTTAACGCCCGCGGCTTTGGTAGAATACGCTATATAGATCGGAACATGGTCTTCCTCAACCGCCGGATATCCCAGCCCGTTAGGGAGCTTTCCGCCCTTCCAGTAAAACTTGTAGGCAGGGCAGGCATCGTTGCACCATACAAACGCGACCTCGTATCCTTGCGCCTTTACTTCTTTATAAAGGTCATTCAGATACCATCCGCCCTTGGAATAGGCGTAAAGGATCAGGGTTTCTGTGTTCGGGAAAGACTCTTTCAGCTGCTCCACGACCATTTTGGCATACGCCTCAGAACGGGTGCAGTAGATAAGGGATTCTGTTTCCATTCCGCTGTCGCAGCGGACGAACATCATATCCTGATCCGCCATGCAAGGCTGGTTCGCAATGGAGCGTCCTGGCGCCCACAGCGTTCCGTCTATTGCGATCAACACAATCGGGTGCTCGGTTCCGGGAGTCGTTTTTACGACGCATTCCATGCCCGGATTATAACCCAGCATACGGCTGTACTCGTTGTTGATCTTGATTTCCCTTGCTTCCGTCATTTCCGCGCAGGCCGTTCCCATGCAAAGGCAACCGACAACCAGTACGCAAACGATCAGAAGCTGTGCTACTACTTTCATCCATTTCATAATATCCACCTCTTCTTCAACTCTGATCGTTATACTCAGAGTGCAGTCCATGCTCACGGATCGCCTTGTCCAGTACCTGAACATGATTGGCGTTTACCGTGAGTCCGTAAACATTTTCCTCTTCTGCCAATTCTTTGATCATGTTCCGGGTCTTTTCGGAGATTTCCGAACAGGCCACACTGCCCCACAGATTCACGCGGATCCCGCCGGCAGCAAGCCGCCTGATCCAGTCCGTTTTAATGAGGTAAGGAACACATCCATCGGCAAGGTTGATTTCCACATCCTGAATCCCGTTATTCAGAAGCAGTTCCGCCATATAGCAGGCCGGATATCCGCCGAAGCTGACCCCGTCTACTATGATTCGGAATGGCTTTTCGTCGTATTTCGGTTTCAGGTAATCAACCACATCCTGCGTGATCTTCTTCCATCCTTTATCGTCAAAGCCGCCTTTTCTGAAACACGCCGTCAGCAGGTTTACATCCAGATTATCGTACAGTCCATACTTATTGATGAACGCGATGGTCAATCGGATTGACGTACATTCAGCGGTTCCCGGGAAAAAGACGATTACCGGCTTGCCGGAAGTCCAGTCATTCGACCTGGCTGCGGCAAGATGGCAGTTGGGCATTGCCATGACATCAAACTGCTCGTAGGACGTATCAACAGCGGCAGCGTTTGTCATCATAAGGCTGAAAACCAAGACCAGCAGTGCAAATAAACAAACAAACTTCTTCATATATAATTCCTCCTTGCTCAACCCGAAGGGAGCCCATAGTTGTGATTGTAATTAAGTGACTTGATACGTCTTGGATAGCTCCATGTAAACAATTATATTTTGTTTATTTTCTGACTGTCACCCGACGTACCTGACACCCTCCGTTTCCCTTCGGCGGCCTTGTTTCGTCATACCTCCTTTACACAAGATATTGTATCATAGGTATGCACCTATGTCAATATTTGTCATGACTATTTGAATTATTTTTCGCAAGTGTCCGCTCTTTTTGCCAGCAGGCAGGTATTATTATTTTATAGCGTATTGATATATTCGGAGGGCAACTTATGATCGTTTCTGTTGAAAAAAAGCACAAAACAGGGATGGTTTCCATTCATTATGATCTTATGAAGGGATGGCCGTCGTTTGAAGAAGCGATGCGCGCTGTTTCCTCTATTGGTTACAACACCGACCTGTTTGGTTTTGTTCATCTGCTTGACCAGTGGTACGCCGTGACTATGGACGGGTACAGCAATCAAATCGTACTGACACAGAAACTCTGCTACATTAAGTCTGTTAAATGGAAAAAATACTTTGGCAGCTGGTGCATTTATAACGGATACGACAAAATCTGCACCTGGGAAGGAATCCGGCGCGAAAACCTCCCTGTCATCAAATCCGCCAACATTGACAAAGCGTGGAAACAGACTGTTCTGGATGATCTGACGAAGATCAACGACGGATACATTCACTTTATTCCGCCGGCGCGTAAGAGGGCCGAAGGCAACTTCCGGGATGATTGTATTATCCTGCTTGGCATTACTCTGTTCGCGGAGGAAATGTCGTCTTATCAGATTGCTTCCTGTTTTGTTGACATGTATTTCACCCATCCTCCGAAGTACATTCTGGAAGCCTGCAAATCTTACTCTCGATTTAATCCGTTTCACATGGATATCTATTACTCCAATAGTAAAGTTACCTTCACCCCAAGCAAATTAAAATAACAGGCAAAAAGAAAACACCCTGGCAGATCGCTCTGTCAGGGTTTGTTATTCGTTTATTTATATTTATCCGCGAGATCCGCGAATTTGAAGAGCATCGCTACCAGCGCAATGCAGGCGATGATCACCAATACCGTTTTCACAGATTATTCCTCCTTTCGCAAACAGAGATCAGTCGAACCCGCGCCACTTATCCAGCGCACGGTCCTCCGCTCCTTCATCCCAGTTGTCCTCCTCTGTCGGGCTGTCAACGTATGCTTTGTTAAACAGCTTTTCTGTTTCCTGGGAATACAGGTAGTCCAGCATGCTATCACTGGTCATATCAGACAGCTCCTTTCTCATAGCACTCAACAGCCAGGTCATAGGCGTCACTGAGTACAAAATCAACGTCTTCCAGAACCCGCACTTTTTCTTCCCGTGTGGTCTGGACGGATCCATCCCGGCCGTATACCACTTCCTTCTGAGCCATAGCGTCCGCTTTGCACAGACTCATAAGGTTCATGAAGCAGCATTCCGGCGCAACGTGTTTTTCCCATTCAAAATCGAGAACCTTGCCCCATGTTGGAGCCTTGCCGGTCACAATGCTACGCACGGTAGCATTAACGTCGATGTCTTTTGGATTTTCGATTTTGAAGCGGATAAAATCCTTGACGATCACTTCCGCGACGTTTTCCACGGTCGCTTCCCGGAAAAACGGATGTCCGCTCTGACAGCTTTTCTTGAAGTTGATGAAGTCGTCATGATGCTTGATTTTCCAGCAGGCTTCAAATGCCGTGCCTTTATCGACTCCGAGTCTCTTCAGGATGCTGTCCGCCATTTCTGCGGAGGCTTTCGCATGTCCGAAGAAATGCAAATAGCCGGTTTTTTTGTCTGGAGTGGCGCAAACGGGCTTCGCGATGTCGTGGATCATGGCCGCAATCAGATCGAAATCAGCCGGAGGCCAATTCGAAGGCGCGAGCGCTTTCAGGTTTTCCGTTGTTTCCTCCATATGGAGATCCAGCGGCAGGTGATGGTGCGGGTTGTTCTGGTCGAACCCGATGCACCGAATGTATTCCGGCGTTTTCTTGATTTCGAGATACAGCCGGTTGTTTGAGCCCATAGTAATTCCTCCTTTTACTCTTCATAATCCGTTACGAAGTCGTCTTCATCCCAGTCAACCGGGTACAGATCTTCCTTCGCTTCATCATACGCATCTTCGTCGCTGTAGTTCTTGTCACTGTTGTGGACCATAACCTGCACGTTGATGTCTGGAACGTCAGCTTTCACCGTGTCCACAGAGCCATTCCAGATAAAAACCTCCAGGGTCGGCTGGTCTTCCGGAGAAGGTTTGGCTATTTCAGACTTGACGATCTCCCAGGAATACTCAACATCGTTCCCGTCATAGATGTAGGCAACGTACTTGTCCCCGCGCTGCTCGACATCAAAGACATTGTTTTCATCATAGTCAGCCGGGTTGAGTTTGAACTGTTCAAGAGTGTTTTTCCAGTCCTCGGAAACGTAGCCCTTCGCATTTCTGAGTGCGTTTTCGGGCTGGCCGGTGAACACGCGGGCCCACATAACACTGGTGTTGTAGACATTGGTACAGATGGCGACATAGGTTGCGATTTCCATAAAAATTCCTCCTTGCTCATTTGAGCATAAAAATAGCAGCTTATGATCATTTAGACTTTGATCGTCCGAACATTAGCTACACCTTAATTATCCTTTATTTGTTTTTGTTTTGACCACTAAAAAGCCGCTCCGTTTGTTTGGAGCGGCGTGAATGAACTGTCAGGCAATCTCCTGCCATTGACACTGGTCTGCACAAATCCATGCCTGTCCGTCTGTAAGACGGTTGAGCTTGGAGTTCGCGTCCGAAATCAGTCTGCAGATACTGCCGTCATGACCCACGAACTTTTTGAGGCATTTTTTCAGTGTGGCCTCATCCACATAAGAACCAGCGTTCTCAAGGGTTTTCAGGCACTTGTATTCTTTGTCCAGCGAATCAAGATCGCTATTAAAGCAATACACTCCGTCATAGTCAGGGTCGTTTGTCCAGAGTATTCCGCAGCCAGGCTCTTCCGCCCGGTAGAAAATCTGTACTTCGTCTTCCGGAATGAACTCGTCTACAAACCGAACAATACATCCCAGCATCGGAACCCAGTCTGATTCCATATCGAGCATAAGCTCTTCGTCACTTGTCCTTTCGATGTAGGCAATCTCTCCGCGATGTTCCGGAGCCTGTTTGCCGTCTTTCTTGAGACAGTCACCGTCCAGCTTATAACCGATATGTTCCAGGAGCTTTGTCAGATGGGTTTTAACACCCAGCTCCTGTGATCCTTTTTCAAAAGCGGCGTCAAACTCCTTCTGGAGTTTATCCAGATAGTCTTTACCGCTTTGAACTGTGATCACAGTCCAGCAAAGGTTTGCCATATTATTACCTCCTTCAGCCTGCCTGATCGATCAGATCAAAGACATTCAGCTGTTTCTCTTTTTTCTCTTCTTTCTCGAAGCGTTTTTCCAGATCGAAGATTGTTTCGCCGTTGCTCCGGAACGGTCTGTCAATACGGTACTGCAAGCCTTTCAGTAATCCCCAGTAGCGAGGCAGATTGTCATGAATTGCCTTCAGTTCCTTGAGATTCTTATTCGCGCAGCACCAGCAGGACACCCGATCCAGGATCGAATACAGCTCCACGCCGTCTTCTTTCCAGTCATAGCCCCGGTCGTAGCAGTATTGCAGGCATTCCGCTTCTGTCATTCCCCACTCGGCAAGCGGGTACGTTTTATTGTTTTCGTACTTGATGCGCTTGGGTTCATCCGCGGCAATACCGATATACTGCACATAATCGTCCTTGAGCGAGTTGATGTATTTCTGGATAGACCCAATCTTGCCGCTTGTACGCCACCTGCAGCGCTGACCGCACCAGTCATACCCCCACCTTTCTCGCTCGGTACCGGAACAAACCGGGCGAAGCAACATATCGACCAAAAAATCGTTTTCAGGACGAAGAACCTTATACTCCGCGCCATACGCCTCTATAAGGGGGCGCACACGCTCAAGATTACGGTAGATCGCCTTGAACTCGGCTCCTGTATCGAAAAATACCACATTCGTTATCGGTCTGTTCTCTTCCATCAGGCGGAGGAGCATAGCCATGCTATCCTTTCCTCCGCTCAAACTTAATACGTACTTCATAAGACACCACGAACGATCTCTTCGTTACGTGGAAAAACAGAAACCGGGCTGGATCATTTTTTAAAGGCCGCAAAACACAGGCGGCCTGCCCACTCCACTGCCTTTTAAGCCATGATTTACCATACGAGTCCCATGGCAACCCGATTTATCGGGATCGTCTTTACTCCTTTCCTTCTTCTTTCTTATTGTCGATTACGAAATTCCTGTCTTCAATGATCAGGATCTGTCCGTTGTCGGACGGCAGCATCAGGGATTTTTTGCCCGGGAAGTTTACACTGTCGCCGGCATATTGAAGCGTAGCAAACACTTCGGCATCGAAATGCGGGATGCCGTATTTGTCGAACCACCCGCCAAGTGTTTCAATGTGACGGGATGCCTTCAAATCCGGTATGAGGCACTTTCCGCAGAGAAGTTTCTGCAGCGCGATCACATTGGAATCGAAGCATGCCGACATTTCAGCAGCGGCGATGGCATCGGAGAGTCGCTTTTCCAGTTCTTCACGAGATCCGGAAAGATATTCTCCAGCTGTCACGAAATGGCCGTAGCCGTTTTCGTCCAGCGGTTCCGGGAGTAAGTAGATTTTACCGTCCAGAGCATCCACAATCTCATCCTGTGTGAGGAAGTTGATCAGCTCATCCATATACTCCAGGTCAACCTTCCCTTTGTCAGCCAGTGAACGCACCAGGGCTTCTTCCGGGGAAATCATTCTTCCAGGCACAGACTGTTTTTCTTCCGGGCGCTTCTGTCCTTCAGAAAAGAATGTGGCAGGCAGCATCACTTCACTCATCAGTTCCGGATGGATTTTGATCTGCTTGCTGCTTGTATAGCCATCATCAAGTTCATCTTCGTAGAGCAGAACTTCAATTTTGTGCTCCACGCTTCCATCCGGCTGATCAAAGCCGCGTTCCTGAACACTGACCAGAGTCTGGAGCCAGTTGTCATTTTCATCGGCAAGACCGATGGTAATTTCCGGCCCGAACTCGGGGGACGTGTTCTCTTCAGCTGTCAGCAGCAGCGTCGCTTCTTTTCCGGCGGGACTGCATACCGCGATGGGCAGCTGAATGGTTTTCTGTACCTTACGTTCCCGCGTTTCGGCTTCTGCCTCCTCACGTTCTTCGCAGTCTTCCCATTCAGCCCTGCACGGATACATCATGCCGTTGAGATTGTTGCCGCTTTCCAGCTCGTCAACGAGAGCGTCAATGTTTACCATCAGAAGATCGTTTCGTGAATCGACCTCGTTCGCCAATATTTCGACGACGCTCCTTACAAGATCAGTGACTGTGCAGTCATGATCCTGCATCCATTGCAGCTTGCTTTTTTCATAAGCATCCATAGTTCATTTCCTCCTTACGCATATTGTTTTCTTCCGAAGTTCAGCTCGAACCGAACCCGGCTCTCGTCTTTTTCCTTCAGCATCCTTACTACTTCCGCAGCAATGCTTTCAGGCGAGCTTCCAAACCGGACAACACCCTGGCGGGTGAAGTCTTTCTTGTCTACCGCATAGCGGTATTCGATCTGGAGCCGGCCGCTGCTCTGCTGGTCGGAAATGATCAGAACGCAGTTCCCGTTCGCCGGGTTCGTGATATGCCCTCTCGTTCCGTAGGGCTTACCACGTCGAGTGATCGGCTCAAGGTCGATTTCGAGATCTTTACGCCCGAAGGCTTTGCGAATTACATTCTCGAAATCTTCAGGAGCGAACATCTCTTGGTGAAAACACTTTGAGTAGTCCATAACGAGTCCTCCTTCTTAAAAAATATGTAAATATACAAAAGACGTCCCGCTTTGAAAACCGGGAAATCTGTAAAAAAAGTTAGTATCGCTTTAGCGATACGCTGGGTGAAGAGATTGTTTATCAGACATATCCCTTTACGCAGAAATATAAGTCATTTGAATTGTAGACTTTAATGCGTCTGGGGTAATCTCTGTATAATAAAAATACTTTTTTTGTTTTACCTTATAGGTTTACAGTCTGTTTTTGCTGATTTTCATGTATTATTATTATAAGACTCTTTGAAAAGGATGGTGTTACATTGAAACAGAAGCGCGATTATGGTGCGGAGAAAAACCACTATGATGTTCCTCTCGAACTGCAGGACCATATCTTTTTCGGACTCGAGCTGGACGAAGACCAGGTTCGCTACCGGGACGCTATCTGGGATCCTAATGTAGACATTGTTTTCTGTAACGCGCCTGCCGGAACAGGCAAAACGCTTATTGCAGTCGCAACGGCTGTCCTCGGCTGCCAGTATAAAGTATACCAGGAGCTGGTCTACATCATGCATCCTGTGGGAGATCCACAAGGCTTTCTTCCTGGGACAATCAGCGAAAAATCCTCTGTCTATTTTGAGGCACTTTACCAGAGCCTTATTGCTATCAACGAGTGGCCGGACAGGGTCATTAAGACTACAAGCATGGCAGCCCAGAAAAGTGACGGGTACATAACAGCCATCACAGACACCTACTTGCGCGGGTCCAATGTAGGCGGCGCCTTTCCGACCATTATGATCATTGACGAGGCACAGAACTTCCCTGAATTCTCTCTCAGGAAGGTTTTAACTCGGGCGTGTGTAGGCACTAAAGTCGTCTGTATCGGCCACGACCTGCAGTGCGACCTCCGCGGGGAGGCTTCCGGGTTTGTCAGATGCATGAACCACTTTAAGAGCAAAAACAATCCCCGTTTCCAGTTCTGCGAACTGCACAATGTTCATCGGAGCCTTGTCGCAAAGACTGCCGACGAGCCGTGGGAACCGCTTGAAAAGGACTCTCTTACGGCCGATAAATCTGACAGCAACAAGTCTTCGGATAAACAGGTCAACATATTAGTGTCTTCCCGCGCTGACCCGATCAGGCAGGGACGGTGTTCGTTTTGATTTGCAAATAAAAAATGCATAACAAAGTAACAGCCTCGCTCACAAGAAAATGGAGCGAGGTTGTTGTTTTTTCTTGGGACAAGTACACTGCAAAACATATTCCAACTTGGGACAGATATGTGCAAAACAACCTTTTCTCTTGGTACATGTATAAAATCGCGAACAAATACAAGTTGGTCTTTTTCATTTATACCTGTCCCAAGTAAACGGGGAATTTTGCAGGTAAATATACTAAGAGAAGGCAATGAATGATGAAATCCTGATCCTATTATCAACTTCTTTAACTTGTTGGTTGTTTATCAAAAATCGCCGTAAACCCCCTGGCTTTAGCCATGGGGAGTGTCAAGTTTTGCACCATCCTTTCTTTTGTTTGCGAGTTTTTCGTTTGATCAAACAGAGGACGAATCTGCACCCAGCAGGCATAAAAAAAACAACGGCTTCACTCTTTTCAAGCATAGCCGTTGCTTTTTGTAATGTTATTTTGTTGTTACTTTTACGGTATTATTCGCATATCTTGTCAATGTATAGTTGACGCCACTTTTTCCATATTGTGCGTACCTGGCAATGGCCCACTCGTCGCCATTAAGCGACTGGATGTTATTTGTTACTGTACAGCTTTTATATCCATATGCCGTTGTAGTTGTTACAACTACTGCGTATTTATATGGCCCTGCATTATACACAGTAGCGGAGGTTGTCTGTTTAACTTTAAAGGGTGTAGGAGAAACTGCCATCGCGCACGAAATAGAGGTTACCAGGCATACCAGGAGAACCAGGGCTACGATCTTTTTCATATGGTTTATACCATCCTTTCTTTTATTCGCCTGTTATAACAGGCTCTGTATATATTATATTTATATTTGTTTTTATAATCCGTTTCATAACAGACAAGTTGTTTCCTATCTCTTTTCCTGTTATCAAAAATCGCCGTAAAATCCCTGGATTTATCCACGGGGATATAAGGCGTCACTTGCGTTAGTTTTGCTTTTGCGGTATAATGTTAATGTATGAAGTATAAAACAAACCAGAACGTTGTTTACTCGTGCAAGTACCATGTGGTTTGGTGTCCCAAATATCGGCGTAAAGTGTTAACGGATGGAATTGATCTGCGGCTTAAGGAGTTGATTTTGGAAACTGCTGCCGGTATCAATGCCGATATAATCGAAATGGAAGTCATGCCGGATCACATACACTTGCTGCTGGGAGTCGATCCTCAGTACGGGATTAACCGTGCCGTTCGGCATATCAAGGGAACGACGTCACATATCCTGAGAACCGAGTTCCCAAGGCTAAAGTCCCGTCTCCCTACGCTGTGGACTAACTCCTATTTTGTATCCAGCATCGGTGGTGCGCCGCTGTCCGCAATCAAGCAGTACATTGAGAACCAGAAGTACGTATAAGGAGCCGCATGGAATATTCCTACAAGTTCAGGCTGTACCCGAACAGCCATCAAGCTGCTCAAATCCAGCGCACATTTGGCTGCTGCAGGTTTGTGTACAATCGGTATCTTGCTCTTCGCAAAAAAGAATGGGAGCAAAACCGGAAATCCATGAACTACTATGATTGCTCAGCTGACCTTACGC